>Ga0208457_1000261_pt1 | contig 60751 bp, 44 predicted proteins | sample June2015DPH_10_1_FD_185513 | JGI IMG/M metagenome (GOLD analysis project Ga0208457, IMG submission 185513) | Peatland microbial communities from SPRUCE experiment site at the Marcell Experimental Forest, Minnesota, USA - June2015DPH_10_150... | ecosystem: Environmental > Terrestrial > Soil >... | reverse complement strand
TGCAATGGGAAGGCCAGCGCTTCCAGATCCCGCCCCAAAACCGCCGCTTCAGCTTCGCCGGGGCTAAAGTGCAGCTCTACCATGCTCTCGATGGAAGGGTATCGCTTTACTACGGCAATACCCGCCTCGAACACACCAATGCCCCAGGGGGGTGACACTTTCATGTTGCCATTAGGGGGTGACAAAATCACGTTGCCACAACAAGCTCACCCTTCCTTCCCTTTCCACACGGTAGAATAGTTGGTTGCGTCTAACCATGAGAATGCTTGCTGCCACCTTGCGCCCCGCTCTTTCGCTCTTGTTCTGCGGGCTGCTCTTGTGCGGGCAATTGCCCGCGCAAACCAGCGCCTCTGGCGGCAAGCCGGCGCAAGATCCATTCGCCGCAGTGAAGCCCGACCCAAAACTCGCAAAAAAACTTGTTGGACTAGCGGCCAAGGCCGAAGCGGCCGGTGACGAAGAAGAAGCCCTGCGGACTTACGAAGAGGCGGCACGATACGCCCCGTTTGATATCACGATCGTGAGCAAGGGCGCGGCCTTGCGCTCCAAGCTCGTACGCGCCCACGTGGACAACGCCGAGCGCCTGGCCCTCGACGGAAACTTTCGCGCCGCCACACTGGAACTCGGCAGCGCTTTGAGCATCGATCCGAGCAACACCATCGTTGAAGAACGCTTGCGGCAACTTCGGGCTCGCGGCGACGATAAAGGGGAACTCCAGCGCGAGCAGCCTCCCGCGGGTTTGCCCGTCCTCCAGCCGCAAAAAGTCACCCGCAGCTTCAACCTGCGCGGCGATGTCCGCAGCGCTTACGAGCAAATCGCGTCCGCCTACGGCATCAAGGCGAGCTTCGATCCCGATCTACCCGCGCGCAACGTCCGCCTGCGTATCGAGAGCACTGATTTCGATACCGCCATGAAGGTGCTCACACTGGAATCGGGCACTTCCTGGCGCGCGCTCAATCCGAAACTCATGTTCGTGTTTGCCGATACCACCGAAAAGCGCAGGCAGTTCGAGCCCGAAATCGAAGAGACCTTTCACCTGCCTGTCTCCCTCGAAGCCTCCGAAATGACCGAGCTCTTTCGCATCGTCCGCGAACTCACCGGCTCGCAGCACATCCAGCAGTCCGTGGCATCGCGTTCCCTGACCATCCGCGACACCGTGCCCCGCGTGCGCCTCGCCGGAGAGATCATCCGGCAGTTGGAGCACGAGCATGGCGAAGTACTTCTGGAAATCGATCTTCTTGAAGTGGACCGCACCAACGCCACCAACCTCGGGATTACGCCGCCTTCCAGCGTCAAGATGACTGCAATCCCCCCCACCCTCATCCAGCAGCTAAGAAGCGCACCCAGCCTCACCGCTTTACTGACCCTGCTCGCAACCATCTTCGGAGGCCCAGCCGGCGCCGCCTCCGCGACTAGCATTACCAGTCTGGCCTCCGCTATCCCCGCGCTGGTCGCACTTGGCGGTGGAAAATCCACTTTTCTGCTGACGCTGCCCACGGCTTCCGCCCAGTTCTCCCAAGCCCTTTCCCTGGTGCACAGCGGCCGGCAGGTTCTGCTCCGCGCTCAGGATGGCAAGCCGGCCACCTTCTTCGTGGGTGATCGCTACCCCATTACGCTCTCCTTACTCTCCGGCAGCCTTGGCAGCACGGGCTTCACTGGCAATCCCGGCGGAACGGGCGTCACGATTCCAACGCAGCAGTTCACTGTTGGTCAATCGCCCGTCGCGCTTGTCACCGCCGATTTTCGCGGCGCTGGCACACAGGATCTCGCGGTCCTCAACCAGGCGGACAATTCCATCACCATTCTTCTGAATCAGGGACCCAACTCCGTCTCCCAATTTGCTCAAGCAAGTGGCTCACCCTTTCTCTTGGCAGGTGGAGCCCCCGGCACCTTGGGCATCGTGAGTCCGGCCGTGAATCTCACCGTTACCGCGGCCACTTTGGCCTCCATTGCGGTCACGCCCGCCAACTCTTCCATCCCCAAGGGCGCCACGCTGCAACTTACGGCCACGGGAACTTTCAGCGACGGCACCAGTCAAGACATCACGCACGCCGTGTCCTGGTCTTCCTCCAACACTTCGATCGCAGCGATCAATCCGGTGACGGGAATTGCGCTTGGTCTGTTAGCAGGTACGGCAAACATCACGGCTTCGCTCGGCGGCATCACCAGCCCAGCCGTGCCGCTGAACATCACTGCTGCCACTTTGCAGTCCATCAGCGTGGCTCCCGCCACTCCTTCCATTGCTCTTGGCACCACGCAGCAATTTACGGCCACCGGAACCTATAGCGACCTGAGCACGGCAAACATCACCACGAGCGTGACCTGGGCTTCTTCCGTGCCCGCCACGGCGTCGATCAGCGCAGGCACTGGTCTGGCTCACGGCCTGGTGGCTGGCACCACGCAAATCACCGCTACGCTTGGTACCGTAGCCAGCGCCTCGATACCGCTCAAGGTCACGACGGCAACCCTTAAATCCATCGCCGTCGCTCCCGCAACCCCATCCATCGGGTTGAGCGCCACGCAGCAGTTTTCCGCCATCGGCACCTACAGCCACGGCACCACGCAGGACATCACCGGCAATGTGCTCTGGGCTTCCTCCAACACGTCTGTCGCAACCATCAACGCGAGCAGTGGCCTCGCCACTGGTGTCGGTGCCGGCACCGCGCAGATCACCGCCACGCAAGGCGGCGCAGGCATCCCTGCGGCTTTGGCAGTTGGCAGCTTGAACACGACGATCGATTCGTTTCCCGATTTGCTCGTCGCGTCGCAGGTCACCAATTCGGTCAGCGTTCTCCTTGGAAATGGAGACGGCACCTTCAGCAACCCCGCGACTTCCACCTCATACACTGTCGGCAGAAAGCCCACGGCGATTGCCGTCGGCCAGATCAACACGAATACCAATACCAATCTGGGCTTCGTGGTCACCAATTTCGACGACAACAGTTATTCTGTCTTTACCGGCAATGGGGACGGCACCTTCGCCCAAGTGAAGGGCTCGCCCTTCGCACTTCCCAATGTCGTGGCTAATTCCGAACAAGGTCCCGCCGCAGTGACCATCACCGATTTCAACGGCGACGGCATTCAGGACCTCGCCATCGTCAACCAGACCAGTAATACGGTGACCGTACTCAAGGGGAATGGCGACGGCACCTTCACCGAGTTTCCGAAATCGCCCATCACCGTTGGCAAAACTCCTGTGGCCATTGCTTCGGGAACTTTGAGCGCCAGCACCGGCCCGGCTTTGGTCGTCGCGAATCAGGCCGATGGCACCATTTCCGTCCTTCTCGGCAACGGCGACGGCACCTTCACTTTTTCTTCACAATCGCCCGTTACCGTGGGCACTTCACCCAGCGCGGTTGTGATCGGCACCTTCCTGGAGGGTTCCAGCGGAGTTGCTGTCGCCGATTCCGGCTCGGACACGGTCTCGATTTTTGTGGATGCGGGCAGCGGGCTCCTGGTCAGCGCGCTCGAGCCCGCGGCTGGCACAAATCCTGTCGCCCTTCTCGCGGGCGATTTCACTAGCAGTACCTTTCCGGACATCGTTGTGGCCAACAATATCCCGCTCGTTTCGGGGCAAGTCACCGATGGCCTGGTCACCCTGCTCACCAGCCCCACCAGCCTTATTTCCAATCCGGCCCTCAGCGAGCAACCCTACCCGGGTTCGGAATACCAGGACATCGGCTTGAAAGTGAAGGCCACCCCCACGCTGCATCCCAACAAGGAAGTCACCCTGCAACTCGATTTCGAGATCAAGGCTCTCGCGGGCTCGAGCGTCGACGGCATTCCGGTGATCACTAACCGCACCCTCACCCAGGTGGTCCGCCTCAAGGAAGATGAAACCTCCATCATCACCGGCTTGCTCGATAATGAAGAGACCCGCACTATCACCGGGCTTCCCGGCTTCGCTCAAATCCCGGGCGCGGGCTACGCCTTTGGTACGCACAACAACTCCTTTACGAATTCTGAGCTGCTAATCCTGATTACGCCCCGTCGCGTGCGTTTGCCTTTCCGCGAAAGTCACGATATTTACGCGGGTCGCGGCGACGCGACTGGCCGTGGTTCCAGCGGTGCGAACGCGCCTCTGGCGCCTTTTCCGGAGCCGCCCCAGCCAGCGCCGGAACCCGCGCAACCTGCTGGCGAGCAACCCGCTACTCCGCCGGGCCAGCCTCCAGCGCCTGCACCAAATCCTCCAGAGACGCCGGACCAGTCCAATCCGCGCCAGCGGATGCCCGACCAGCCTGCGCCAAACCAGCCTCCACCGGCGCGTCCCGAACTCTAATCCAGGAAAGCGCCTGCCGTACCGGGGCCTGGCGAGACACGCGGTCTGCGTAGGGGTCGAGCATTGACTTATCGTGCATTGCGAAGATGAAGAGGGATTTCATCGCACAAAAAACGTGCGATGGAGAACCGTATCTCCGCTCCAGGGCGGCAAAAAGCGCCGTCCCTCTGGTCCCTTCGACTTCGCTCAGGGCAGGCGAAATGACAGATTTTGGGCGCTGAAGGATGTGGGGGCATGCAACTTCGGCGAAGTTGGGCCTTCACGGGATAATCATTTGAAACAAAACGAGATGCGCTCGCCTGCAATGGGTCAACCTCGGATTTCAGGCTTAGAGATTTCTGGCGCAGTCGGGCGTGAAGAAACCTTACCGTGAATCAGCGGCCCCAAAACCAGAATTCCCGCTAGGGCAGCGGATCGAACACCACGATGGGCTGGTACGTCCGGGGCACTACGGCTTCCGCGATCGCGATCAACTTGTTCTCCTGGCTCAACACCCGCAGCCTTGGCGCGCTCTGCCCATCGGCATCGAGTTCCGCCGTCGCTCCGGGGGGAAGCTCGGTACGGCCCGGCTGGAGCTGTGACACCAGCACGTTGAACTGCCCACCGTGGCGCACGCGTTTTTCGAGCACCGGCAAAACGTGCGTGCTCGGATAATTCGGCAACAGTCCTTCCAGCGGAATCAGCCTGCTCTCTAATCTTCCCGCACGGGCGTCCTGGGCAAGCTCATCAAGGGGAATGGCCTGTTCCAGCGAAAACTCGCCCACCGCCGTGCGCGTGATCTCCGCAAGATGCGCGCCGCAGCCCAGCTTCTGCCCCATGTCGTGGGCCAGCGAACGGATGTACGTCCCCGACGAGCACTCAATCGAGAACCGCGCGATGCTGCCTGCGATTCCCGTCAAGCGGTACTCAAACAATTCCACGGAAGCTGGCTTGAGTTCCACCACCTGATTCTTGCGTGCAAGTTCATAAGCTGGCCGTCCATGCACTTTTTTCGCGGAAAATATCGGAGGCATCTGCTCAAAACGTCCCAGCGATTTTGCTGCCAGCCGCTCCAGGACTTCGCGCTCGAGCGTTGGCGCGGCATCCGGACTTTGCGCGGCGCCCTCCGAATCATAGGTGTTCGTGGCATAACCAAAGCGGAATCCCGCTTCATATCGTTTGCGCCTGCCGGCATAGAAACGCACCAGCCTGGTCGCTTTGCCGAGCAACAGAACAAGAACACCCGTCGCCAGTGGATCCAGCGTTCCCAGATGGCCAATCTGCCGGAACCCCGCCATGTGCCGCACTGCATCCACGATGTCATGCGAAGTCTTGCCCTGCGGCTTGTTGATTACGAGCGCTCCATCAAAGGGAGCCGGTTTGGGTTGGCGTGGCATGGAGGAATCGTGGTCGGTCTTAGAGTTCGGTGTTCCGTTTCCTGGTTACGTGGATTGATTCCAGTGCGATCTTACGCGGCTTTCTCACTTTTCAATTTCGGGTGCCGGGCCACTGCCCCGGTTCCACCCGGCGCGCCTACAAATTGCTTTCAGACGTGGGCGGCTTCGCGCTTTTCGCTTCCTTCAGCAGCCGCTCGATGCGCTCGACATGCTCCTGTGAAAGATCCAGCGCGAAGTGGAGCTCCGGAACGCGCCGCACCTGCAGCCGCTCCACCAACTCATGCCGGATGTATCCCATCGCATGCTCGAGCGCCTTGATCGCATCTGCCTGCTCCTTGGCGTTCTCGCTCCCCACACTCACGAATATCCGCGCGTGTTTCATGTCCGGCTGGACGCGCACATAGTTTACGGACACGCTTCCCTCCAGCCGCGGGTCCTTCAACTCGCCGGCGAGCATGGCGTTGATCTCGTGCGCGATTTCCTCGGCCACGCGTTCGTGACGATGATGGTCAGGGCTCATCTTTGTAACTTGCCTAGCTGAGAATTCTCCCGCTTCGGAGTTCCTGCTATCTGATCACTTTCCCCTGGCAACGCATTCCAGCGGCGCGCATCCCGTCGCACAGAGTTACAATATCTCCACCGCGTGCCCGACCACCAGCGGCCCCAGAATACGGTCCGCCTCCGCCAGAACCTTTTGAAGCGCCTCTTCGACGTGCTGCTCTTCATTCGATACCGTGACCACTCCTACCACAGAGCGCTGCCAGGTATCCATGAAATCCAGCTCCGCCACCGCGACATTAAACTGCGCCCGCAAGCGATCCTTCAAACTGCGCAGCACCTGCCGCTTGTCTTTCAAGGATTGGGCTTCGGCGATGTACAGTTCCAACGTCAACAATCCAACCGGCATACGCGACTCCGAGCCTGCTTCTTCAGAAGCTCTTTTGTTTTTGAAAGGGGGGCTTTCCCGCTGCGCCTTCATCCTTGTCAGGCGATTCCCCGGGCGCGGGGTGTGCCCCAAGAATCCCTCTTTCCCGATCTGCCTGCCCTACTTGCGCCCGGAGGACCCGCTGGCCTGGCCTGCGGCTTCCGCAGCACTGATCTTTTGGACGTTGAAACACTCCAGAATGTCGCCTACCTTCACGTCGTTGAAATTGGCGATTCCCAAGCCGCACTCGAAGCCGGCGCGCACTTCGTTGGCATCATCCTTGAAGCGCTTCAGGGAGTTCAATTTCGACGTGTAGATTATGGTTCCATCCCTCACCACGCGCACCTGCGCGTCCCGCTTCATGATCCCATCGAGCACGTAGCAGCCCGCCACCGTTCCCGATCCCTTAATCCGGAAGGTGTCGCGCACGTCCGCCCGGCCCAGGTAAGACTCCTGAATGACGGGCTCGAGCAACCCTTCCATGGCCTTTTTAATTTCGTCCGAAACCTCGTAAATGATGTTGTGCGTACGGATATCGACCTTCTCTTGCTGCGCCAGATCCGCGGCCTTGCGGTCCGGACGCACACCGAACGCAATGATGATCGCTCCCGACGCTGATGCCAGCAGCACGTCGTTTTCCGTGACTGCCCCGACGCCCTCGCTGATGATCTTCAACTTTACGCGATCATCCGAGAGCTTCGGCAGCATTTCGGCCAGCACTTCCGCCGAGCCTTGCACGTCGGCCTTGATGACGATGGGGAGTTCCTTTATCTCGCCGGCCTTTAACTGCTCGTGCAACTGGTCGAGCGTGATTCTTCCGCCGGCACTCGCGCGCAACGCCGCATCCCGCTGCTTGGACTGGCGGAACTCGACAACGTGCCGCGCCTTGGCCTCGTCCGTCACCTGGAAGTGATCCCCGGCTTCGGGAACGCCCTGCAAGCCCAGCACTTCCACCGGCGTCGAAGGAGGCGCCGTCTTGACGGGCTTGCCTCGTTCATCGAACATCGCGCGCACTTTGCCGAACACCGACCCGACGATGAAGAAATCGCTGTTGTTCAAAGTGCCGTTCTGCACCAGAATCGTGGCCACCGGGCCGCGGCCCTTGTCCACACGCGATTCCAGCACCGTACCGCTTGCCGGCGCGTCCGGATTTGCTTTCAACTCGCGCAGGTCCGCCACCAGCAGGATGATCTCCAGAAGCTTCTCGAGGTTCTGGCGCTTTTTTGCGGAGACCTCAACGAACTCCGTATCGCCGCCCCATTCCGAGGGCATGAGCCCCAGATCGGTAAGCTGACGCTTCACCCGCTCGGGCTGCGCTTCCGGTTTATCAATCTTGTTCACCGCCACGATAATGGGCACATTCGCGGCCTTGGCGTGGTCGATCGCTTCGCGCGTCTGCGGCATGACGCCGTCGTCGGCGGCCACCACCAGCACCACGATGTCCGTCACCTTGGCGCCGCGCGCGCGCATGCGGGTGAACGCTTCGTGGCCCGGCGTGTCCACGAAGACCACGCTCTTCCCTTGCACCTGCACCTTGTACGCGCCGATGTGCTGCGTGATCCCGCCCGCCTCGCCTCCGGCGACGTCCGCTTCCCGGATAGCGTCAAGCAAACTGGTTTTGCCGTGGTCCACGTGGCCCATCACCGTAACCACCGGCGGCCGCGGCCTGAGGTTTTCCTTGGTCTCTTCCTTCGCGACTTCCAACACCATTTCTTCTTCGAAGGAGACCACGCTAACTGTCCCACTGAACGATTGCGCCAGGTCTGTCGCCGTGGGGACGTCCAGCGCCTGGTTGATGCTGGCGAAAACGCCGCGATCCAGCAAAGTCTTCAGCAAATCTTTCGCGCGAATGTCCAGCTTCTCCGCCAATTCGCGGATCGTGATTCCTTCTGTCAGGGTCACTTCGCGCGGGGCACGAGGTTCCGGCGGCGCAATCGTCGCTGCGGCCACACCTCGGCCACCCGCACCCTGACGTTGCCGCGTCGGATGCAGTTTGCGCTCGCCCTCCATCTCCCGTTTGTCCGCCAACGGGCGCTGGCGTTGCGTCGGCCTTCGCGCATACAGCGGTTTGCCAGGCTCCGCCTTCACCGGCATCTTCTCTGGGAATGGCGGCAACATCCCTGGCCGGCCGGGCGTTCGTGGGCCGGGACGCGACCCCGTCGGCGCCGCGCCAGGTCTCTGTCCAAAGGAACGGCCAGCACCGCCCGGTCCACCTGGACCGCCGGTGCGCGATGTATATGGTCGCCCGCCTTGTCCTGACTGTTGCGGACGCATCGGCTGGCCGGGTCGTGGCCCGCTGGGGCGCTGGCCGCTACCCGGCACCGTGCCGGGAACTGGCCCGCGGTTGCCGGTGGGCATCGGGCGGGAAGGAACTTGTGTGCGTGCCGGTGCACCAGGAGCGGCGGCCGCTGGGCGCGCTGCCATGGGTTGCGTGCCGGGCTGGGCTGAACGTCCTGCTGGTGGCGCTCCACTGGGGGCTGGACGCGCTGCTGTCGGCTGTACGGCAGGAGCGGCAGGCCGGGGCGGGTGCGCTTGTTTTGGCGCTGCTGCGGGCGCGGGAGCAGCCGCAGGCGCCGCCGGCTTCACGGCCACGGGACCTGGCGCTGCTGAGGGCACTGCCGGTGGCACTGGCCGCGCAACAGCCGCGGTGGGGGCCGGAGCAACACTAGGCGCCGCAGGAACTGCTTTCGGCGCAACGGGAGCCAATGGCGGATGGGCTGCGGGCGCATGGGCTGCAGGGCCATGTGTTGCAGGTGCACCGGGGACGTGCGCAGCAGGTTTCGCTGGAGCCGCAGTTGTTGCTGCATGCAGCACGGGCCGCCTTAGCGCCGCTTTTGCCGCCTCTTCTTTCGCGGCGCGCTCCGCATCGGCTGCCGCTTCGGCGTCGGCAACACCCTTCAAATGATGGCGAACCTTTTCCGCAACTTCGACGGTGATTGAGCTGGAGTGTGTTTTCTTTTCCGTTACGCCAAACCCCGGAAGAAGGTCAATGATGGCTTTAGCCTTGACCTCGAGTTCGCGGGCGAGTTCATTGATACGGACTTGGGATGCGTCACTCATGCTTCGTTAGGAACTTTTCTCTTCCTGCTGTTTCTCTGGAGCTTGCGCTTCCGCAGATGCAGCGGCCGCGGAGGTAGCCTCGGCGGCAGGTTCTTCAGCTTCGGATGTTTTTTCGGCGGCAGGTTCCACCGGAGTTTCGGCCCCGGGTTCGGCGCTGGCTTCGCTGGCCGCTTCACTTGTGCCTTCGGCGGCGGCGGCCGGTGCGGCTTCGGCGCCTTCCGCAGCGGCTTCCGTGGACGTGGCGGCGGCGTCTCCGCTTTCATAGAAGCGGTTCACCGCTTGATAGATTTTGTCCACCATCTTTTCGCCGATGCCCGGAATCTCCATGAGTTGCTCCGGCGTCATCCCGGCGAGCTTTTCGAGTGAGGTGATTCCCGCGGCTTCGATCTTCTCGATGGTCTTTGGCCCGACACCCGCGAGCACCGTCAGTGGCGTCACCGCCGTGGTCAGCGCGGTCATCTGCTCTTCGATCTCGCGACGCTTCTCTTCTTCACTCTTGATATCAATGTCCCAGCCGATCAGCTTGCTGGCCAGGCGGACGTTCTGGCCCTTTTTCCCGATGGCCAGGGAGAGTTGGGAATCCTCCACGATCACTTCCAGTTTCTTGGTCTCCGGATCGACGATCTGCACGCGCGTGACCTTGGCCGGGCTCAGGGCCTTCTGCGCAAAAGCCACCGTCTCTTCGCTGTAGGGGATGATGTCGATCTTCTCGCCGCGCAACTCGCGGATGATGGATTGCACGCGCATGCCCTTCATGCCGACGCAGGCACCCACGGGATCGACGTCTTTGTCGCGGCTGGCCACCGCCACTTTCGTGCGCTCGCCTGCTTCCCGCGCCGCGGCGCGAATTTGCACCGTGCCGTCGTAAATTTCCGGCACTTCCATCTCAAACAATCGCTGCACCAGCGCCGCATCGGCCCGCGATACGATCACTTGCGGACCCTTCGCCGCCCGGTCCACCGTGCGGATCACCACGCGCAGGCGTTCGCCGATGTTGTAGGTTTCCAGCTTGGATTGTTCGCGCTTCGGCAGACGCGCTTCCGTCCGACCCATGTCCACGATCAGGTCCGGGCCTTCCGAGCGCTTCACGATCACGGTGACCAGTTCACCCGCGCGGGTGTGGTATTCGTTATAAATGGTGTCGCGTTCCGCTTCGCGCACCTTTTGCAGGATCACCTGCTTGGCGGTCTGCGCCGCGATGCGCCCCAGCACATCCGTGGGCTTGTTGGTGAGGATTTCCGTGCCCACTTCGGCGTTGGGATTTTTCTTTTTTGCATCCGCAACGCTGATTTCGCGCTTCGGGTCGGCCACTTCCTCAACCACGGTGAGCACCGAAAACACGTCCACCTGGCCGGATTCCGCGTTGAACTTTCCGCGCAGGTCCTCTTCCGTCTTGTAAAACTTGCGAGCCGCAACCACCATGGCGTCTTCGATGGCGGAGATCACCACCTCCGGCTCGATGTGCTTCTCCCGGCTGAGCATCTCGATTTGTTGGTAAAGAAGATTCGCCATTTCCTGTTCCTAAAATTCCACCACCAAGTTGGCCTTTCGAATCATCTCCAAAGGTATTTCCACCACTTGTGCATCCTTGCCCTTCAACTCCATGCGGACTTTTCCTTCCGCGAATCCCTTCAACCGCCCTTCAAAAAACTTGGCCTCGGCGATAGGTTCGATCGTCGTAATCTTGGCCAGGCGGCCCGTGAAGCGCTCGAAATCCCCGGCCTTTTTCAGCGCGCGATCCATTCCTGGCGAACTGATTTCCAGGATATATCCCGGACCGGGCACCAGTTCCTCCACGTCCAGAATCACGCTCAACTGCTGGCTGACCCGCTCGCAATCCGCGTGACTGATCTTGGGGAAGGGGTCCGGCGGCGTACCGCCCTCGGCAGCTTCCGCGGCCTTCGGCGGCGGCAACCGGTCGATGTACACCCGCAGGAAGCGCTGCTTACCGATCTTCCATTCGACATCCACGACTTCCAAGCCCTCCGAACGTGCTACCCGTTCGGCGGCTTCGCGGACCTTTTCCAAATTCACGCGGAGACTCCCCGGCCTAAGCCGGTCTCAAGCTCGTTCCCACCGGCGGCAACAAAAAAGTGGGCTTGCGCCCACTCTATGGTGCGACCCGTTTCAGAGCGAAGAGTCAGTATATTCCCGCAGCACGGTAAAAGCAAGGTACTCAGGGGCCGGGACAGGAGAGTCCTGAGCCAGGCTCGGGCTAATAGTTTTGCCATGCACAGGTGTCACTATAATAGGTACAATCCTTGCAGTTCCCTCATTTGACCCCGGCAAACCGCTGCTCTCTGGATTCCTTCGTGTTATTGTTTTCTACCAGCCTGAAACATTGCAGGCACTTGCTTTCCCCCATGACCCGCGATGGCGTAAGCTTAGTGTGAGTGTGTGTCTTGAGCGGAGGGAGCGGCTCGGAATGCCCGCTAGGTGGCTGCATTTGCCGACATTAGTTCGCGTCACGGGGTTGGTGTTTGTTCTCGCCCTGTTATCCTTTCCTCTTTGGGGTCAGCAACCTCTCACGCCAACTGTCGAATCATCTACCAACCTTGCGAACAATCCTGTGTTTGATCTCGACGTCTTCGTCCGTGACCAGCATGGAAATCCTCTCGATGCCGCGGCTGCCGTTCACCTCTCTTCCGCACGTGTAAACTATAACGCCGTCTTGCCCATTGAAGGCGCATCTGCGGCCCATTTTTTCAACCTTGCGTTCGGCGAATACGAGGTGGAAGTGACTTGCCCCGGTTTCCGCAGGGTGACCGAGCGTTACGCCTCCGAGTTCAGGCGCGGGAGCCTGCCCCTATATATCTATCTCATCCCGGAATCGGGACCGGCTGACCCTGCAGCCCCCTCTGGCGGCTTGGTTCTGACTCAACAACTGCGTGCTGAAATGCAGGAGGGCATAAGGGCCTTGAACCGCGAGCGCTACGAAAGCGCCCGAAAAACCTTTGCCAAGGTCTCGCGGAAGGCTCCCGGCAATTCGGACGTCGTTTATTTCCTGGGAGTTACGGAACTCGGTTTGCAGCATCCCGATGTGGCCCGCGAGAATTTCCAGCGCGCTCTGTCCCTGGACCCCAACAACGAACTGGCTCTCGTTTCACTGGGCCAAATGCAACTGCAGGGCGGCGCACCCGCAGACGCGGTCATACCACTGGAAAAAGCGGTGTCTCTGGGCCGTGCGGGTTGGCACGCCGACTTCGAACTGGCCTCCGCCTATTTCCAACTCCACCGCTTGAGCGAGGCCGAAACCGCAGCTTCTCGCGCCGCTTCTCTAGCCAAGGAAAAGGGTGCGACTTCCTTGTTCTTGCTCGGGGAAATTCAATACGCCGAGGGCAAGCGTGCTGCTGCGAAACATAGTTTGGAATCCATTCTGAAGCTCTTTCCAAAGGACTCATCGGTATTCACGGCCAGAAAAATGCTGGAGCGCATAGAAAGCGAAGGACTGGATTCCGCTCCCCCGTCCGAAGCGAGCCTTCCAGCTCCACCTGCGCCGGATACGAATCCGGTAACTTTCGTTGAAATTCCCTGGGCGCCGCGGGATACCGATGACGCCGCCTACGATGTTGCTCCCCAGGTGAATTGCAGAGTCGGAGCAGTTTTGGACAGCGCGCTGCAGCGGGTGAATGAGGACATGCGCGATTTTGAGAAATTCACGGCCACCGAGCACATTGAACACCAAAACATTGACAGCTACGGCTGGCCGGGACCCATCAAGGCGCACGATTTCTCGTATGTGGTTTTCGTTCATCCGCTTGGGAAAAATTCGTTCTATCTGGAAGAATTTCGCGATGGGGCACGTACCCTGTCCGGTTTTGCGGATGACATCATCAGCACCGGACTCAACACCCTGGGTGTATCCGTCCTGCAACCGTATTATCGCGACCGCTTCAATTATTCCTGTGAAGGACTTGCCAATTTGCGCGGGCAGGCGGCCTGGCAAATCCACTTCGACGAGAAGCGCGACGCGAAGGGCGGAGGAATTCGGACGTGGCGTACGGGTGAGACAACGTATGATATCGCGATCAAGGGACGCATTTGGATCTCCAGCGCCAGTTATGCTGTCCTTCGCATTGAAAGCGATCTCCGGGATCCCGTCGCACGGCTCGGGCTGACCAGAGATCATCTCCTGGTCGACTATGGCCCCGTCAATTTCTCCGCGCGAAATGTGCAGCTCTGGCTCCCCTGGAGCGCCGACATGTACATGGAGCTCCGCGGCAAGCGCTACCACCACAGGCACTTCTTGAGCGACTATCTGCCTCTTCGACGTAGACACCACACACAAGATCAGCAAACCGAAAGAGCCTCCGCCGCCACCCACCGAGTCTGCTCCCTAGCCGGCGGCGAGCATCGTTCAGAAAACAAAAAAGGGCTGCCGCCTTCTTAGGCCGCAACCCTCTGCTGCTTGGCAATCCTTCGTCCTTGTGGCTTACGGCTTCGTCGCTGGCGCTGGCTTCGGCGTGCTCGCCACTGGCTTCGGCGTGCTGGCCGCTGGCTTTGTTGCCGGTGACGCGGTCGCGCCTGCTTTCAGGGGATAAGCCTGATCGTACAGCTTGACGATGTCCTGGGTGACATCAATACCCGACGACGCAAACAGAATCGGTGAATTCTGCGCCGACGTATCGAACACGGCCACGTATCCATTTTCCCGCGAATAGCGGTCCAGCACGTCCATCATCTTCCGTCCGATGCGGTCCACGACGTCGCCCTGCGCGGCCTGCACGTCCTCGTTGAGTTCGTTGTTCTTGCGCTCAAGCTGAGCAGCTAACCGTTGTCCCTGTGTTGTCGCCTTGGCTTTCTGCTCATCGCTCCAGGTGGTCTGATTGGCGGCAAGTTGTTGCCGCAAATCATTGATCTGCTTGTTAAGGTTTTCCAGTTCGTTCTGTCGCGGCGCGAACTGCGACTGCAATTCCGCGGATGCCTGCTTGCCCTCGGCGGTGGACACAATCGCCTGCCGCACGTTGATCACCGCCACTTTTGTCCCGCTGGCGGCGCCCGCCGTGGTGGTCCCCTGTGCCCAGACAGCCGCTGTTCCCAGCAGGCAAGCAACACTCAGCGCAGCCATGCGAATCATGATTCTCGAATTCACTGTATTCTCCTTGTTGTTCTCCGGGCCGCTCATCCATTTCCGCGGTTGGGCGGCGAGGAATGTCAACCCTTTGTGTTCTTAACCGTCGACCGGTCGCAATCTCTGCTGATCCCCAGGGATCGATAATAATCGCGTTGTCTGCGACTCTTTCCGGTTTTCCACCTGCGCTCCCGGCACCGTTGTCCCCTCGAGGAGTCCAGCAGCCGCGGTACAAATACAAAAGTATAGCGGACTTATGGATATGCCCGCAATCGCTATGCCCGCGCACTCCCTTCTCCCACTTACTCGACGCATCTCCCCGCTGACCCGACGCTTACTTGGGTAAAGCCAGCAGCAGCACGCGGTTGTTGTTCTGGTCCGCAATTACCGCCGTGTTGAACCAGTTGTCCACCGCCACGGCGAACTGCGATTGGCTGCTGATCCCCAGCGTCTGGCGCGTCTTGAGGTTCTGCGAATCGATGATCGAGCTGGTATTCGATGTCGAATTGATGGTCAGCAATGTTCCCGTCTGGAAGTTGTAGCCCAGCGAATACGGGTTGATGCCCACCCGGATCGTATTCGTGGATCCGGTATTCGGATCGAATACATAGACCGCGTTCTGCTGTGTTGATGCCGCGTAAAACACCGCGTCTGTGGGCGTCGGATTGAACGCGGGCGCCGGATCGAACACAATGCCCGTGAGGCTCGCCGTCAGCGATGACACCGAAGCGGTCGTGCTCCGAACCGGCGTGGCCCCGGAAAGTAGCACCACGTCCAATCCTGCCGAGGCAACGCTTGTGCCGGTGTTCTGCAGGTTCGTAACTACCGCGATCGCTTGGTCGGGACTGATCGCTATAGCTGTCGGCGGCCCGCTCAGAGCCACGGTTGTCGCCACGGGCGACGTCGTCGTGACCGCCCCTGGCAACAACACGGTCAGGTCGATCGAAGAGAGCGTATTCGATCCGGAGTTAGCCACCAGCGCCAACGCGCGGTCCTGATCAATCGCCACGCCGCGTGGCGCGAGTCCAACCGCCACACTGTTGGCCGTGGTTGTGGTCGTGCCGGAGGTCGTTGTAATCGGCACGATAGCGGCCGTGTCCGGCGTATGGCTGTGATTGTAGTCGATAATGGATGCTGTTCCGTTCGGTGTATCGCCGCTGTTCGCAGCTACCGCATATCCCAACCGCGGGATTACCGCCACTCCGATCGGATTATTGCCCACGGTCACGGTCGTCAGCACGGAGCCGTACGGCACGTAGCCGCCGTTCTTCGTCGTGAAGCCCTGCGGGTCGATCGTGATCAGCGATACGCTGTTGCACGCGTAGTTGGTCACAAACGCAATGTGCAGTGAATCGTCGATGGCCACGCCCTCCGGCCCCTGCGGAAATGTCGCCGTTGGTACGCAGATCGGCGGGGAACCCTGCACTCCCAGCGTGAAATCCAGCACGCCCACCGCATGCAAATCAATGGAGTTCGACACCACGCCGTCCGCACCGCCCACCTGAACATCGAGCGCGAAATCGTGAGCCACGGTAAACACCGAGGCGTCAACGCTTACATTGATTTCGGCGTCGGTCAACACATGCGTCGCATCTTGCACGAGGGTCACACCCGCGGAGCTGCCGTCCAGTCGCACAACCGGGGCGCCTCCAGCGGAGAGGAACCCTTCCCCCAGAATCCGCAATGTCGCGGTGTTTCCCAGCTGTACCGCCTGCGGCATGCACGGATTATTCGGGTTGGTCGGATCGCAACTCGTGATGTGCGCGCTGCCCAGCGCCGGCTGCGTATTGGGAACCGCCGCGCTCGCACTGGTCACCTGCAGCGTCTGCACGTGCACCTTCTTGAATAGATTGCCAGAGTCCAGGTCCAGATAGCTGACGGTGTTGCTCCCGGCATTCGCCGCCAAAACGAACCTCGACTTCGGGTCGTAGATCATCGGGCCATTGACCGTCACCGCCGCCGTCTGCCCTGCGGGCGTGTATGAGCCAGTGCCCACCTGTCCCGTCGGGATCGCCGCAATGATTCTGTACGGCAACGAGCCGCCTCCTGTGAGGGCGGCGCTGCCCGGATTGATCAGGGAAATGGCATTGCCCGGAAAGCTCGGACCCGAGTTTTCGCTCGGATCATAAGCCACCAGCACATTCGTGAACGGATCGAAGGACACCGACCGGAAGCCGAGTTCCGGCGCTCCAGCCGGCGACGGCGTGCAGCCGTTGTGGCAGCTCCCTGCCGTCAGCGTCAGTGATCCCGTTACGGCCTGATCCTCTGTCGCGATGAAGGTAATCTGCGCGAGGCTGGCGTTAGGATCGGCAAACGCCAGCGTGCGCGTCGTCGGATTGATGGCCGCACCCGTCACAGTGCTGGTCGTATTGAAAGAATAGTACGGAGTGCCATACTGCACCGTTCCCGGACTGCTCGCGGTGTTCGTCTCAACTTCATCCTTGGGGTTGCCATCTTGCGCGTACGAGAATGTGTACGGGTCTATCACGCTGCCGGGGATGACCGTGTAGGTTCCGTTCAAATCCGCCGGGAGTAACCCGGAGATGATCACCGAACCACCCAAGGCTGGGTTAATCCCGTGGGGCGTCAAGGTGATGATCTTCACGATGCCGCTGGTGCGCACCGCACCGCTTGTTCCGCCCGAAACCGCCGGGGCGATCTGAGCGGTGACGCCTTGTTGCAAGAGATCCACCACCGCATTCGAGCCCTGGCCGCCCGGGGTCACATACGCCAGCGGCGCTCCCGGTGACATCACCACTTGGGGCGTGCTTCCCGTGACCATGGAAACCGGTGCGATCACGCACGGCGGTTTTTTGGCGCTGGAGTTGCTGAAGCAGGTGTGGGGATCACTACTGTCCAGATTCGGGTTCACATCCACGATGAATCCGATATTAGTGTTGGCATAGGCCAAGGCCGCCAGATGTGTCCCCGGATCCACGCCAACCGCGTATGGCGCCGGCTGTGTCGTGGCCGTCTGCTGCAAAAGTGAATTCAGGTCCGCCGGAATGGATCCGATCGGCGTGATGTTCGTGCGTGATATCGCATACAGATACAGCTTGCTGTCGCCGCTGCTGACAACGACTCCCAGGTCCTGGCCGGTGTAACCCGGAATATTGATCTGATCATCCAGCGCCACACTGGTCGGTGCGCTTCCCGGTGCAATGGAGACAGGGCCGACGTTGATCTGGGGTGCCGGACCGGTCAGATCAATCAATTGCAGCGCATTCGTGCCCTGCTCTGTTAGCACGGCGAAACCCTTCGCCGAATCCAGGGCGAAGCTGCTGGGTAGGGGGTTGTTGCCAGTGAGCGTCAAACACGGTGGAAACGCCCCTGGATTCTGATTAGCGGGGATGTTGGGGCAAAGAACTTGGGGGTTCGGATTCACATTGAGATTTGCGAAAGTGGGCTGCACCGCCACGTTGGTCGTTGCTACCGGGAAGAGCGGCTGCGAGCCCTGCGGTGCGTTGCTCTGGATGGTTACCTCATAGAGTCCCGGATTCTGCAAAGTGCTTCCCTGGGGGCTCCCGACAAGCTGGCGTGAACCGGACGAAGAGAACGAACCTGTCGACGACCCGTCCAGCAGCAATTTCACGATCTGCGTGCTGGCGCTCCCGTAATATCCTCCGTCCACGGCAATGTTGGTGTCCTGGCCTTGCGGAAAGCTGTCGGGCGCGGCGGCCACCAACGCCGGGCTCGTGTAGGCGATCGTCAGCGGGCAGGAAATGTTGCTCGTGGTTGTTGATCCGTCCGCGTTGGGAACGTTTGTGCACGGGGTTGTCGCTGCTACATTCCCCGGAATCCCCGTAATCTCGATCTGCGCGGTTCCCGCAGCCGCCAACTGGCCGGACGTTAGTTCGATTCGCGTCATGAGCGAAGCACCGCAGGTTACTACCGGCGTCACCCCGCTGGCGCTCGCCGTGCAGTACTCCGATGAAATAGGAATCGTGTGGATGTTGGTCGAAACGATGGGAAGCCCCTGCGATTGCCCGGGCGCAGTGAAGAATATCTGCGTGGAGTTGAGCAGGTTCTGGGCGTTGAGGAAAATGTTCGCGTAAGTGCTGCCCGCCGCGACCGTGGTTGGGAAAATCCCCGTAAAGTTGATGGAATTGTTCGTTGCGCTGACCAGGGTTATGGTGGCCACAGCGTAGTGCAGGGGATCCTTCGCCGAATTCACGACGACGTACACCGTCGTCGCAGCCGTTGTTGTGCTCCCTGCCGGGGTGGTGACCGTCGGCAGCGTCGCCGGTGCGGTAAAAATGCCATTTGCGTCGATGGACCCGCACGTCGGACTGCACGTGGCCGCCAGGGGATTGGCCGTATCGTTGTTCGTGTTCTTGGTGTCACTGGGGTTCGGCTGCGTCACCAGCCACTGCAGATTGATCGGCGGCGAATTCTGCAGTGTTGCCGAGAAGGGCACGGTCGCCGCCGGCGTTAATCCCACGGGAACCGTTACCGATTGTGGCGAGATCCCAGCGCGAATCCCCGAATCCAGCGTCACGGTCGCGGTCGCGGTTTTCTTGTTGTCCGCGTCCGCTTCGGCGGTAAAAGTGAGCGTGGGCGGAGGGCTTGGAAAGTTACTCAACGAAGGCGCAGTGAAGGTAAGAACGTTTGACCCGTTGGTCGTGGTAATCACCCATGTGCCGATCGAACCACCGTTGAGGGTCTGCCCGCTGGTGCAGGTTCCCGTCACCGCCGCCGGATTCTGGTTAGACGCTGTCGGCAGGGGCTGATAGGAATAAGTGCACGGCCAGTTCGCCACCGTCGTTGTCGTACTGCCGGCCACCGTCGCGGTGAAAGTCTGCACCTGTCCGGCAATCACGGTCGTCGCGGCCGGACTGACGGTCACCGTGATCACGTTCACGCTGGAACTCTTGCACCCGCCCAAGAGGACGGCTGTACACGCGAATGCTACCACTGCGCAATTTACAATCTTACGCCACTCCATAACGCACTTCTCCCCCATGCAGGCGCCGCGGGAATCCCCCGCGCACCTTGTTGCCGAATCACGATTGATGAATCTCATAATTGTGTAGGCTTCTCTGGCCTGCTGCTCAATTCTCCCGTTGGCCCTTCTGTCGGATCGCTGTTTTGCCGCCTCTTTCAATATTTTCCTGGCTACCGTGCCCTCCAAAAAGACCTCCATCCCGGCCACTTGCTAGTGCCGTTCCAATTAATCTTGGGCAATACCCAGCCATGTAGCCAAACGTTGCCGGACGCATGGTTTCCTTCTTTGTTGCTTTGCGATTCGTATCTGTAATCATAGGCTCATCAAGTTGGAACGGCACTAGAACGTCCGGCTCACCGTGAATCGGAATGTGCTGCGCTGTTCAAAGTAATTCAGGCGTCCTGGATTGACCAGGTACGGAGAAATCGGAGTGAGAATAATCGGATCGCAACTGTCCGGCTTCAGAGGATCGGTCAGCCCCAGCGCGCGGCATTGCAGGTACAGGTTCTTCAGATTGAGGCTATCGTAGGGCGCCACAATCGTCTGGTGAAAGCGCACCGGATTGTAGGCCCAGTAGATGCGGAAAGGCGCTTGCACGATCGGCAGGTTGATATTGAACTCGATGCCTGTGGACATCCGCGGATGGAAGTTTGTGCCCGGCGCGATTTGCAGTTGCGCCTGCTGGTTGAGAAGAGGAAATTGCGAATTGATGTTCTCCACTCCCGTGGGATCCAGGCGCAACGCGCCCTTGTTCAGGATCCCCACGCTGCCCACATCGGCGAACAAGGTCGCAGCCACCGGCCCCGCAATGGGGATGCGGTACTCTAAATTCCCCACTCCTTGTATATCGCCACCCGGGAAGACGATCGTGTTCACCACCAGGGGCACGTTGAGAGAGCCCGTCCCGCCTCGGTACGGGAACGATATCGTCTGGTCCACCACGCTCGGGATGTACGTCACCGGTGATATCCCGCGAATATCGAACCCGCGTACGTCGTTCTCGCCACCCAGGTAGAACCGGCTGTACGGGGGCACTTCCTTCCCGCCATATCCCGTCGTGAATGCGCCCAGGAACCTCACCCCGATGGCATTGCGCCTCTTATTGATCGGGTGGAAATACTTGTACTCGCCTGTATTCGTGATGGTGTTGACGTTCCCGCCGATGGGCCCGCCAGTGAAGGAAAGCGAATAGAAGTAGCTCTTACCCGAAGTCGCGTTGATGGGGTTGTTGATGGTGTTGTGGGTGATCGTCCCGGTGACCGTGCTGGCCAGGATTCCATTCAACGCGCTGGGCCCCGCAATGCTGCGATACTGTACTTGGGTGAACAACAGGTTTGACGCCTCGTTGTAGGTCGAGATGTTCGTACGCGTCAGGCCATACGTCAAACTAACGCGCGTGAAGGCGCGCTTGCGCAAAGGGTAACTCGCGAACATCGTGAATCCCGTGCTGTTCTGGTTGTAGTTCTGGATGTATTGCGGGTTAATGCTAACCGATTGCCCCGTCAACAGCGCCGCTTGCTGGGCTTGGTTGTATTTATACAATGACGAGAAAACCGTGAACCCGCTCGATATCGGGCGGTCAAACAGGTAGGGTTCCGTGAAACCGAACATGATGCTGCGCTGATATTGCCCTACCTGCGCCGAAAGCGTCAGCGTTTCGCCCAGTCCGAGAAAGTTGTTCGTCTGGTACGTCAGCCCGATGAATCCTCCCATCAGCCCGCTGACGCCGCCTTGCAAGCCAATCGATTGCTTGCCCTTTTCCTTCAATTTCAGCAGCAGGTCGACGGTGCCATCTTTCGTGTTGCGCTTGATCTCCGCGGCCTTGTCCGCATCCAGTTTGTCGAAATAGTCCAATTGGTTCAGGCGCAAAATACTGACTTCCCAGGCGTGCTTGTCAAAGAGCGCGCCTTCGTCAAGCAGCAATTCGCGCCGGATGACTTTGTCACGCGTAGTGGTGTTCCCGGTGAAGTCGATGCGGCGCACGAAGTACTGCTTGCCTTCCTCGAACTTCATGGTTACGTCAATGGTCTTGGCTTCTTCGTTGATATCCGTTTCTGGGGTTGGCACAAAGTCGATGAAACCGTAGCGCCCGTAGATCTTGCCGTAATCTTCGAGCGCTTTGCGTATTTTGGCGGAAGAAAAAATGTCTCCCTGTTTCAGCGGGAATGCGCCCTTGAGCGCGTCCACCTTCAATTTAAGGGCCCTGTCCGGATCGCTACTGGCGATTTTCAAGGTGCCCATGCGGTAGCGCTCGCCCTCTTCGATTGGGATGGTCATGTTGACCGCCTTCCCTTTCGTTCTGCCCGTAAGGGGTATGCCCAGCCGCCAGCCTTCCGTATCGAGATTCTCCAGGATGGGGTCCTTTACTAGCACCTTGAAATACCCGTTGTCCGTGTATAACCCGCGCACGCCCACTTCGATGTCCTCGATGAGCTTGTCGTGATCGTACGTCTTGCTCAGCACATTGACTTCGGTTATGTACAGTGGGACCGAGTATGGCCGGTCGTTGTGCATCGATCGGATCAATTTCCGCCTGCTGAAGGCGTGGTTCCCCGTGAAGAGGATCTTCCCGACTTTGACCTTTGGCCCTTCATTGATTCGGAATACCAGGATCACCGCGTTGCTGGAGGCAATCCGCTCGTACTGCGGCGTCACCGTCGCGAACTGTCGGCCATGCTCTGCCAGCAAATCCTTCAGCACCACTTCCGCTTTCTTGATGCGCGTCGGGTCGAACTGGCTCTCCACCGTCAAGCCAACCTTCTTTTCCTTAAACCGGTCCAGGATGTCCGACTCGGAGATCGATTTGATTCCTTCGTATCGGATGCGGCGAATTACCGGCCTCTCGACCACCGTAAAAGTAATGATCTTGCCGCCCGGCTTGTCTGGCGAATCTTCCACCCGCAGCTTGACATCTTCAAAAAACTGCGTGTTCCACAGCGCCTGAAAATCCCGGCGCAGTGTCTCTTCGTTGTAGGGATCGTTCTCACGGGTGAAAATGCGCGCCTTCACGGTGTCCCGGCGGATGCGTCGGAGTCCATCCCAATCGATGCGCTGGATGAACTCCGGCACCTGGGCGGGATTGCTCTGCGCTTGCGCCACGGCGCCGAGGTAATCCTCTATCTTTTCTTCAAACGTCGTTTCATTCAGGGAAGCATGCAAGAGGTAGGCAGGCTGCTTATCGTTGGAATTTCCGCTGGAGTTCCGCGCGAGTGTGGAGGATGCGGAGAAATTGGGTCCTGCAAGTAAGAAAAGGAATATCGCCAATATGATTACACGGCCGCGAAATGCACGCTGCGCGTCCATTTCCGACACAAAACAGACTATCCTTCGAGCGGCCATTGAACGGCTCAAGGCCGCGCCCCCAAATCCAAGATGTTCTTCTCCTGCCAGACCCGGCATGGGCTGGCCGCACGCGCATCTCTGAGCGATTCCCTACAGGGCAAACCGCTTCGCGATCACACGTTGTTGCGTCAGATTCGCTAGTGGACGACCGGGGTTGCCTCGACTACGGGCCGGAACGAGAGGCCTTCCCCCGCGACATAGATCTGCAATGTCGCTGGCCTCTGAATTCCCCCTTGGATCAATGCCTCGGAGAGCGGATCTTCCACGTACTTTTGCAAAGCCCGCCGCAACGGCCGCGCACCATAATTGCGGTCCGTACACGTTTTCTCGAGGATCCACTGGCGTGCTTCCGGCGACAAGACCACCTGCACCTGCCGGTGAATCAGCGTATCGTTCAGCTGACCGACAAGCAGATCGATGATGCGGAGCAGGTCGTCGTCGCCCAAAGGATTGAAAAGGATCACATCGTCCAGCCGGTTCAAAAATTCCGGGTTGAACGCGCGCTTTACTTCGCCCAACACCAGATCTTCCATACTCTTCAGGCTGGCCTCATCGATTCCCGACTGAAACCCAATCGAGGTGCGCTTTTGCAAGTGCCGCGCACCCAGATTCGAAGTCATGATGATGATGGTGTTCCGGAAATCTACGGTATTGCCGAGGCCATCCGTCAACTGCCCGTCCTCAAACACCTGCAGCAGGATATTAAAGATGTCGGGATGCGCCTTCTCAATCTCGTCCAGTAGGATAACTGAATAGGGCGTGCGGCGCACGCGTTCCGTCATCTGCCCGCCCTCTTCGTAGCCCACGTACCCCGGCGGCGCTCCGATCAGCTTGGAGACCGAGTGCTTCTCCATGAATTCCGACATGTCGAAGCGGATCAGCGATTTCTCCGACCCGAAAAGGAATTCTGCCAGCCGCCTGGCCACTTCCGTCTTTCCGACGCCCGTCGGCCCCAGGAAAAAGAAGCAACCCACGGGCCGCAACGGCGACTTCAAGCCCGCCCGGCTCCGCCGAATGGCCCGCGCCAGCGCCGTGATGGCCTTGTCCTGGCTGATCACCCGCTTGTGCAGCTCCGGCTCGATGCGCAACAGCTTCTGCTGTTCGTCTTCCTTGATGGACGTGACCGCCACTCCCGTCCACCGCGACACCACCTCTTCGATGTCTTCGCGGGTCACGATTCCCGTGGACGCGTCATCCAGTTTGTAGCGCTCCCGCAACCCGCGCAGGTTTTCCTTCTCTTTGCGCTCTTCTTCGGAATAAAAGCGGGCCTTCTCGAATTCGTGAGCCGCAATCGCCGATTCCATCCGGTGGGTGATGAATTTCACGCGCTTCTGCACTTCGCCGACTTCCTCCGGCACCGAAGCCTGGCGCAGCTTGACGCGCGCGCCCGCTTCATCGATCAGATCAATGGCCTTGTCCGGCAAAAAGCGGTCGGGGATGTAGCGGTTCGACAGGTACACGGCATAGCGCAGCGCTTCGTCGGTGTAGCTCACGGCATGGAACTTCTCGTAGCGCTCGCGCACTCCGTTGATTACCTGAATGGCTTCGTCCTCGCTCGGCGCCGGCACCTTCACGGCCTGGAAGCGCCGCTCCAGCGAACGATCCTTTTCCACCGATTTCCGGTATTCGCCCGGCGTCGTCGCGCCGATGCACTGAATCTCCCCGCGGGAAAGGGCCGGCTTCAGAATATTGGCCGCATCCAGCGATCCTTCCGCCGAACCCGCTCCCACCAGCGTGTGCAGCTCGTCAATGAACACGATGGCGTTCTGGCTCTCCATCAATTCCTTCATGATGGTCTTCAGGCGCTCTTCGAATTGCCCGCGATATTTCGTGCCCGCAACAATTAATGACAGGTCCAGCGAAAGAATGCGCTTGTCGGAAAGGAACGGCGGCACATCTCCATCCGAAATCCGCTGCGCCAGTCCTTCGACGATGGCCGTCTTGCCTACGCCGGGTTCCCCGATCAACACCGGATTGTTTTTCGTGCGCCGGCAGAGTATCTGGATCACACGTTCCACTTCGTTCTCGCGTCCCACCAGGGGATCGAGCGCCCCTTCCGAGGCTGACTGCGTCAGGTCGCGGCTGAATTCCGCCAGCAGCGACGTTTCCTTTGGCCGCGCCGCCGCGGTCTTCTCACCGGTCGTGCGCTGAAGTTCCTCGCGCAACGCCGAGAGCCGCAAGCCGCGCTCCATCAAAATCTCCGCCCCAAAACACTTTTCTTCCCGGAGGATGCCCAGCAGCAGGTGTTCCGTCCCCACGTGCTTGTGGCCCAGGCGCTCCCCTTCTTCCGCCGCCATGTTGAGAATGCGCTTGCACTCCGCGCTCAGCGGCACTTCCACCGACGTGGAAATCCTTTCGCGAATCGTGATCCGCGCTTCGATCTCTTTCCGGATGGACTCGATGGAGCCCTGCTGCCGCAGGAAACGGTTGGCCAGCGCCTTGTCTTCCCGCATCAGACCCAGCAAGAGGTGCTCGGTCTCGATGTACGGGCTGCCGTACTGGCTGGCCTCATACCTGGCGAAAAATATGACGCGTCGGGCTTTCTCTGTATATCGTTCGAACACGATTAGCTCGCTTCTCCCCCGGGGGTTCCCTTCGCCTCGGCTTTCACCGCGCAAGTCCGCAGAATGCCGTGTTCCAGCCCCAATATGCGGTCGCAGCGTTCCGCCAGCGCCAAGTTATGCGTCGCGATCAGCGACGTCAGGCGATGCGTCCGGTGCAGCCGCTCCAACAGCCCAAACACGGCCCAAGCATTCTGCTCGTCCAGATCTCCGGTCGGTTCATCCGCCAGCAGCACTTTGGGCCTGGTGACGAGCGCCCGGGCTATCGCAACGCGCTGCTGTTCCCCGCCCGAAAGTTCTCCTGCGAGGTGCTCGGCCCGCTCCTGCAGGCCGACTTCCGCCAGCCACTTGCGCGCTTCCTGCAGCGCGAGTTCCTGCGGCTCTCCACGCACCAGCAGCGGCATCGCCACATTCTCGGCTGCCGTAAAATCCGGCAACAATTGATGCCTCTGCCAGAGAAACCCCACGGCACGATTGCGATATTGCGCGAGTGCCGCGTCTTCATGCGTTTCAATCGCGTTATTTGCAAAGTATACTGTACCGCTCGTTGGAGTGTCTAGCGCGGCCAGCAGATGCAGCAGCGTGCTTTTCCCCGCGCCGGATGGAGCAACCACCGCCACCATCTCGCCTTCGTGCAATTCCAGGTTGGCATCCACTAATATTTCCAGATTCTTCTCGCGCGTTCCGTAAGTTTTTTTCAAGCCGCGCGCTTCCAGCACACTCCGCCCGCTCTCCACTCTCGCGCTGTTGTGTCCGGAATCCATGGCCGCCGTTTTCCGTCTCCTCGGAACTTCCGCTCCTCATCCATCTCGCTGCGTCTTACTCGAAAGAAGCTTCTTCCTTATAGGGTTGGATGCTGCGCTTCCCATCCCGGCCAGTTCCGTGCCGCAAATGCAATTTTCCAGGGGGCCCTAACCCATTCCTTTTCCCTTTTCCTTCCATTCATTGCCCAAGGCGTTTGGCAGGCCAATTCTCCATTTTCGGGGCAAAACTAAATCCTATTCTTTCAATCGTTTAACGGTTAGCCAGGTAGCGTATTCCCTGCCCCTGGGACCACCCTCTTCAAATGAGCTTGTCTTAAGGGTAGTCGGAGCAAATCAGGCTCCAAATCCTACCCGCCTGCATACCCACCCGCAGCGGCTATTTTGAAGCTTATTCAAATCTAAGAATCTCCACCGGCAGCAGTCGCGACGCCTCTTTCGCCGGCAGCAACGTCGCGACAACCGCAATGCCCATGGCCGCCAGGGCGATCCACATTCCATCCAGAAAACTGGCGTGGAACGGCACATACGGCACCGCATAGACCTGGGGATCCAAAGGGATCAAGTGATACTTTCCTGCAATCCAACTGAAGCCGTATCCAATGACCAGCCCGATAACAATTCCAGTCGCGCCAATCGCAATTCCCTGATACAAAAAAATGCGCCGGATCTGTTTGCGCTGCGCTCCTATCGATAGCAACACCGCAATATCCTTGGCGCGGTCCGTCACTGTCATTGAAAGCACCACCAAAATATTCAGCCCAGCCACGAACGTAATCAGCCCCATGAAAATGGCCGTGACCAGCTTCTCCAGGCGCAGTGCGCGGAACAGCGCGCGGTTCTCCTCCATCCATGTCGTTGCCAGGAATCCCTGCCCCGCAGCGTGCTCAGCTTCCTGGGCAATCGCTTCCACCTGTTCTGGATGCGCCAGGCGGAATTCCAGCACATTTACAATGTTTCCCGCTCCCGCCAGCGATTGCGCCGCGGGCAGCGTCACGAAACACCAGTTCTCGTCGTAATCGTAAAACCCCGAATCGAACACCCCCGCCACGCGAAATCTCCGCGTCCGCGGCATTAGCCCAAACGGCGTCAGTCGTCCTTGCGGGCTCGTCAGCGTCACGTAGTCGCCCGGCTGCAGCTTCCACTCGCCGGCCAGTTGCTTTCCCACCAGCAAACCCTCGATCCCCTCGCCGTCGGGCGCGAAATCCAAGTGTCCCGCTGCCAGCCTCTGCAGCACTTCATCGCGCTTCTCTTCGCGCGCCACATCGATCCCTTTCGTCACCATCCCGCGTGCCTCGCCACCAAAGGACAGCAGCACCGTCTGGTAAATTGCCGGCGTTACCGAGCGCACTCCCTCGATTCTCCCCAGTTGTTCGGCGAGCCCCTGGTAATTCTGGATTCCCCCGGTACCCGGCCGCGTCAGCGATATGTGCGCGGTCACGCCCAGCAGGCGATCCTGCAGTGTTTCCCGGAAGCCGGTGTTCATGGCGAGCGCAATCACCAAAGTGGCCACGCCCGCGGCCACTCCTAATACGGAAAACAAGGTAATCAATCGCAATACGGTAGGCCGGTTCGGAGATCTCAGGTACCGCCGCGCCACCATCCATTCGAATCCCATGGCGCGGCCAGCCCCTATGCCTTTTCGCCTTCCGCAGCGGCCTGATCCTCAGGGTGCGCTTCGGGGCGCAACAATGGAAACAATATAACGTCGCGAATGGAATGCGAGTCTGTAAGAAGCATCGTCAACCGGTCAATTCCGATTCCTTCTCCGGCGGTCGGGGGCATGCCGTGGCACAACGCCCGGAGGTAGTCCACATCCAATTGCTTCGGCGCTTCCTCTCCGCCATGCGCGATCTGCGCCGCAAACCTGCGCTCCTGCTCCGCCGGATCGTTCAGCTCGGAGAATCCATTGGCGATCTCCATCCCGGCCGCGATAATTTCAAACCGTTCGGTCAGCGCCGGATCCTCCGGTTTTTGTTTGGAGAGCGGGGAGATGTCCGTTGGAAAATCGTAGAGAATCGTTGGCTGAATCAGCTTGTGTTCGGCAATCGTCTCAAAGAGCAGGCCCGTCCACTCCCCATCCGAGAGCTGCCCCTTCGCCGCCGCATATTGTGCGTGGTTCGCCTTGGCCCACACGTTGTACCTCTCGGCAGCACGTGGTGGGCCGCCTGGTGCAGCCAGTTCTTCGAGCGTCGGTGGCGTCCCGGCGCCGGATGGCCAGTATTTTACAATCGCTTCCCGCATCGTCAGCCGCGTGAACTGCCCGAAGTCCAGTTCGTGCTCGCCGTAGCGCACCACCGTCGAACCTGTGATGCTCATGGCAACCTGTGCGAACAGTTGCTCATTCAACTCCATCAAGTCCCGGTAATTGCTGTAGGCCTGATAAAACTCCAGCATGGTGAATTCCGGATTATGCTGCGTGGAGATCCCCTCATTGCGGAAGTTCCGGTTGATCTCGTAGACGCGGTCAAAACCGCCCACCGTCAAGCGCTTCAAATAAAGCTCCGGCGCAATGCGCAGATATAAATCAACGTCCAGCGTGTTGTGGTGCGTGATGAACGGCCGCGCCGTGGCCCCACCGGCAATCGGGTGCATCATCGGCGTTTCCACTTCGATATAACCGCGGCCATCGAAAAATTGCCGCAACTCCCGGATGATCCGCGCTCGAGTCTGGTAAACGTCACGCGACTTCTCGCTCACGATCAGGTCCAGATACCGCTGCCGGTACCGCAACTCGATATCCGCAAGCCCGTGCCACTTTTCCGGTAATGGCAGAAGCGCCTTCGCCAGAAAAAACAACTCTTCCACCCAGATGGTCAACTCTCCCGTCTTTGTCCGGAACAGATGGCCGCGCACGCCGATGTGGTCCCCCAAGTCCAGCAGGTGAAACAACTGGAGCCCCTTCTCCCCCACCACATCCTTTTTCACGTAGATCTGAATCCGCTTACCCGCACCTTGCAGGTGCGCAAACCCCGCCTTGCCCATCAGCCGGTACGACACAATCCTCCCGGCTACACGCACTTCCTTGCGGTTGGCCTCCAGCTCCGGCCCCTGCACCGCCGCATAATCCTTGACCAACTCCGCGGGGCTCTCCGTCCAGCGAAATTCTCTCGGAAATGCTTCATGTCCAAGGGCTTGGATCTGTTCTAGTTTTTTCTGGCGCTGCTCGAATTGGTCCCGCGGCTCGAATTCCAAGGGTGCATCTTTCCTTTCCAAGCGGTTGCAATTGGAGTATAAAGGCCGTGCCTGAAGAGGGCAAGGAATGCCCTTGGGTTCCGCGCTCCCGTGCCCCGCCCGCGCTTCCCGGGCGGCACGTCAGTAGTTAGCAAAATCTGACTTGTAAGAATTGTTACTGTTTTCTAATATTTTTGGTACACTCGGAAGACTCGCTCCACGGAGGTTTCCTGTGCGGCCCCGCCCTTCCATTCCTCGCAGCGGATCGGTGTCTCAAGATTGGAGATCCCCGCTCGCCGGCGACAAATCCCATTCCTATTTGCGCATCCTTCACCGGCTTGAGACATCTTATGCCATGTTCAGTGTCAATTTGGACGAAGCCCTGGGCCTGCGGCGCGATGGCCGCGTCGCCAAGGCCCAACAGGTTTTGAGCGTTGCTCCGGCGCTCTGCCAAAGGCTTACTGCTCCGGTAAACAGCTTGCTCCACTCCATGCTCCTGCACGCGCGGCATTTCGGCACCGCGCCGCATCTCGCTTCACTCGATCCCCAGAATTTTCAGAATGCCCGCAGCCAGCGAGTCGCGCGATTCAATAGTATTTTCAGTAAGGTGCTCCTTACCCGGAGGTCTCAGTTCCTCCACAAGATTTCCACCCTCACGGAACTCGTCGAGGAACTCGCCGGCAACTTCCTGGCCTCTTCGGAGGAAATTCTCGCGGGCGACTCCTTGGACTCCGACTGCGATTGGGATGTCCTAGATGCCTCCCACTACGATCTGAATACCTGTTTGCGGGAGACCGTCGTTCTGTTCAAGTCCTTCCTTCACGCCCTGCCGGAAAGCCAACTTCAGGAGTTCCTCGCCACGTTTCAGGAACGCACTGCCTGCTCCGAGGGCCTTCTTCCTGCCAAGGCGCGCTATCTTGTCCATAGACGGATGGCCGCGATCAAGGGACAATAGGCTCGGCCCGCTGGCGTGGCTATGGCTCATGCAACCCTTGGAGGGCTTTCCGCCTCCTATTTCTGCATATGTACGCCTCCAACGTCATGCCGGGTACAACTCTTGGAGGGATTCGGCGCATCCGAAAGGATAGTAGCGCCGCTATTGCACAGTTGGCCCGTCAAAGACCAACCGAGCCGGTAGCGTGGACCGAGGCGGAAGCCATCCGCCGCGCGCAAGCCGGGGATGCTGCCGCTTTCGAGTTCCTGTACCAAATGCACAGCCGCAGGGTTTACGCCTTGTGCTTGCGCATGGTCAGCAACCCGGCGGATGCGGAAGATCTCGCGCAGGAGGCTTTCCTTCAACTCTTCCGGAAGATCGGTACTTTTCGGGGCGAATCGGCCTTTTCGACATGGTTGCATCGCATGACCGTCAACGTCGTGCTCATGCGCCTTCGGAAAAAGTCACTGCCGACCGATTCCCTGGAAGAGACCATTGACCCGGATGCTGAGAATAGCGGGCCAAAACGCGATGTCGGCGCTGCCGATTTGCGGTTGACTGGAGCCGTGGACCGGGTGAACCTCGAACGCTCGATTGAGCAACTTCCTCCCGGTTACAAGACCGTGTTCGTTCTTCACGACGTCCAGGGTTTTGAGCACAATGAGATCGCGAGCATCATGGGCTGTTCGGTGGGTAATTCCAAATCGCAGTTGCACAAAGCCCGTACCCGCCTTCGCGAGCTCCTCCAGGAACAGGTCCGGAACCAGGCGCGCCAGGAACGCCAGGCCGCCAAATCCCAGACGGGCTCGTTGGATTAAGCTACGATGAAGATTCTGTCCAGGTCGGAACGCGCTGCAAGTTCTTATAAAATATTTTCGGAGAGGGCTACCCGGCGCCTCCCCCTATGGAGTTGGAAGTATGCAGTGTAAGGAATTAGAAGCCATTCTGGAGCACGAAGGTCTCGCCCCGCTGCCTCCGGCTGCGCGCGCGCACCTCGCGGAATGTTCGGCCTGCCAGGATTTCCTTGCCGACCTCACTACCATTCAGTCGCTTGCCCAGGAACTTCCGGCCGATGCCAATCCGCCCGAGCGCCTCTGGGTTTCTTTGCGGGCGCAACTCACCGCCGAAGGGATCATCAGGGAATCCGTCGAACTTCCCGCGGGCACGCCCTGGTGGCAGAGCTTTACAGCTTGGCTCAGACCGCGCACCTTGGCCACCGCGGGAGCGGGCATCGTTCTCATTGTTACGGCCGTTTTTTTGTCGCGGAATCCCATCCCGCAGCCGGTGGCTGGAATCTCTAATTCTCCCATTGCCGCACCTGTGACCTCGCCCGTGGCCGCACGCGTCGCTCCCCCTGTCAAGGATTCTTCGCTGACTCCGCGTCCTTCTCCCACCGAAGAGGCCATGGCCAATGGCGGTGTGATCCTCAATCAGGCCGAACTGGATGTCCCCAATATGCAGCTCGCGGGCAATGCCACCGTCGATGCCTCCCTTCGCGACAATCTCCGCACCGTCGACGAATTCATCGCGGAATGCCAGCAACACTTGAAGCAACATCCTGGCGACCAGTTGGCCCGCGAATATCTCGAAAGCGCTTATCAGCAAAAAGCCGAATTATTGGCCGCCATGATGGATAGCGGAAGGAGCGAGCACTAATATGCAACCGCACGCAATTCGCACTATCGCCTTCTCAGCCCTCAGCACGGGGCTGCTCTTCTGTGCCACCGCGCCTGTTTGGGGCGGCAGCCCCGAACACCAGGAACGCCATTTTGCCGTGAAGGCGCGCCCTTTTGTCGTTCTTCAGAACATCGTCAATGGGCGCATCGAAGTTAAATCCTGGAAGAATCCGGAAGTGGTGGTCAGCAGCACCTCCGTTCCCGGCAAGGTCGCCATTGACATCGAGCAGGTCGGCGATCGCATCGAAATCAGCGCCAATTCCCTCGAGACTACCGCGGAGCCCCACGAAGTCGAGGCCAACTTCCAGCTCACCGTTCCGGAGCAGACTGAACTCCAGCTCCGCACCCAGACCGGCCTCATTTACGTGGAGCAGGTCAGCGGCGACATGAAGCTGCAGAGTGTTGCGGGTGATGTTCATTTGAAGGAAGTTTCCGGCTACATCATCGTCAAGACCACGGGTGGCACGCTGATTTGCACGCAGTGCGCGGGAAAACTCGAATTCACCTCCATCAGCGGCAACGTGCAGATCCTCCAGCCCGCCCTGACTAGCGTGAATCTGATGACCACGACCGGCAACATTCTTTACGACGGCGATTTCGTCCATACCGGCATGTACAGCATGAACAGCGGCCGCGGCCTCGTCGAAGTGCGTTTCTCCGGCAATGACTCCTTCGATCTGAGGGCCCAGACGCTCCTCGGCACTGTGGACAACCAGGCCGCCGCATCCCTCAAGCCCGATACACACGGCAGCCACCACTCCTATGGGAGGTTCAGCAAGGGGTTGTTTGGTACGGTGGGTCTCGGCCTGGCCAAGGTAGAACTCTCTTCCTACAGTGGTACAATTCGAATTCTGAAGCGCAATTAGTATGCGCTCTCCAGAATTGTGAACTCGCCTCTTAGCGCTCGAAGTGTGCCGCCGCGCACACCTGTTCTCTGCCTCGCCGGTTTCATGGGTTCCGGCAAGAGCACGGTTGGCGCCCGGCTGGCCAAACAGCTTGGCTGGCGTTTCGTGGATCTCGACGAAAAAATCGAGGAAGTGGCCGGCATTACCATCCCGGAATTCTTCGAGCGTCACGGCGAACCCGCTTTCCGCCAATTGGAAGCCGATCAACTTCACCTGGCGCTGGGCCGCGCCGTCGAACGTCTCGAACCCACCATCCTCGCTCTCGGCGGCGGTACCTATGCGCAACCCGGGGCCCCCGAATTTCTGCGCAATTCCGGCATCCCCGTGATCTGGCTCGATACGCCCATCGAGGTCCTTCTCTCCCGCTGCATGACCATGACCGGGCGTCCCCTCTTCCGCGACGAATCCAGCTTTCGCGCGCTCCACGCCCAGCGCCTCCCTTCCTATGAGCTTGCTGATTTTCACGTTGATGGTTCCGGGGAGCCTGCTGCGGTTGTCGCCGAAATCTTGCGTCGCGGCATTGCCGACGACATCGAGGAGCTCCCGAATTCTGATTTACCCGTAGAATACCCGCAGTCCTGAGGGGGATACCATGCGGAAAAATTCACTGCGGCGAAAATCACCCGCCATCCTCACTGCCCTGCTGTTTTCTTTCCTTGCTTTCTGCCTGCTCGCCCACACCGCCCAGAAAAAAGGGCCAGCCGGTTCCGTCTTTTCGCCCGACAAGGGCAAGCTCAACATCCTTCTCGACGGCAAGTCCGTTGGCCGCGAGGAATTCGAGATCACCTCTTCCGGCGGCGGTTGGATCGCCAAAGGCACCACGAAGATCGCTCCTCCCCAAGGCGCCTCCTCCACTGTGACCGGGACGCTCACGCTTCAGCCCGATGGCGCTCCCATCAGCTACGAGTGGACTTCCCAAGCCGAAAAAACCAATGGCGCGCATATTCTGTTCGCCAATGGCGTCGCCAAGATCACTCTCCAGATGCAGGGGGCCCACGCTTTCGAGCAGGATCTCTCCTTTGGTTCGCCTTTCATCATCGTCCTCGACAACAATCTCTATCACCAGTACGCTGTCCTCGCCCGCGTCTATGATTGGTCCCGCCGCGGCACGCAAACCTACTCCGTCCTTGTTCCCCAGGAACTCCTGCCCGGTACCGTCACCGTGGATTGGGTTGGCGCCGTCAGCGCCGATGGCAAAACCTACGAAGGCCTGAAAGTGTCCACTTCGGATCTTGAAGTCATCCTCTGCCTCGACACCAACCATCGCCTCATGCGGCTCGAGGTCCCGTCCGCCAAAGTCGTCGTCGTCCGCGAATAATCTTCTGAAACCTCGCGGGCCAAAAACAAAAACGGCGCCCCGGTTTCGCCAGAGCGCCGTCTTTATCAATGCCCACTCGCGAGATTTTTCTTAGCGCGCCAAGGGGCGCTGAAACACCGGCATTCCCGGACGCCGCAGCGGATAGCCCTGCGGCTGACCATGGGCTTGCGCGGGTACGAGCCCATTCGAATGGCTGGCGTGACCAATGTGCCCGAGCTGCCCGTTGCCATTCGGCGGCGCGGGCTGCGGCAGCCGTGCCGGGTTACCGATAGGGCGGAGGGTGATCGGCGCCGCATTCACGTGGTCGCTGATCGCCTGCAACCTCTTCAGGATCGATTGCCATTGTTCCCAATCCAGTTGCCGCAGGAACGGCCGCAGGCCCTGAATGAAGGGATCCTCCAGCAGCGCTTCGCCGTCGGACTCTGGAATGAAGAACCGGTTCAGCCCGACGTTCAGCGCTTCGGAGATCTTTTCCAGCGTGCCGAGGCTCGGCGTCATCTGCCCGCTCTCTATGCGCGATAAGTACGAACGGCTCACCTTTGAGCGCGCTTGCAACTGGCTCTGCGTCATGGTGCGCGATTCCCGCAGTTGCCGAATCCGCTGGCCGATATTCTCGACCGTCTCCTGATTCGGAAACTTCGGCATTAGCACCTCCGCGGCTTCCTGCTCCTGCGGCGGCTCTTGCGGAATCAAATACTCCATCCGCTGAGGCAGAGCGCGCACACAGCGACGGCAGTTGCCGGTGCGCGTACGGTATTGGACCAGTCCACAGGTTTTGCAGCGTATGACTTCCCGGTCCATCTCCAACGAATTCATCGTCGCTTCTTTTTCCATATGTGCCGACACCGGAACTCCTCGTTTGACTTGTTTTTTCCGGCGTGCGGATAGGTGAGGGACGTCGGAACGTTCTTGGGGGGGGAGGCAGTTACTGGCGCGATGGGAGTGTGGCTTGAATTGCGATTCGCTGTCAAGAGTATTTTTGGATATTTTATGTTGGGAACGCCCGAAATCGTCCCTGTTTACGCCATGTTTTCGCCTGTACTACCGTACAAGCCATGCGGAAATCCTCTGCCCCTTGGGTTCGCCTCACCAGCACACAACTATATGTTGTGCTTTGTTTGCTCTCTGCCCCTCCTTTTCAATTCGGCACTTCCCGCCCCTTTTTCGGTATCCTATCCCTTCTGCCGGAGGTCCCCCCTCATGCCTTCTAGAGAAGACGCCTGGAATCTCCTCTGCGAATACACGCAATCCGAAAGCCTTCGCAAGCACATGCTCGCCGTGGAAGCCTGCGTCCGCGCTTACGCCAAAAAGTACAACGCCGATCAGGAATTTTGGGGCATCACCGCGCTGCTCCACGATTTCGACTACGAACGCTGGCCCAACGGCAGCCATTCTTCCGATCGCGAGCATCCCTCCGAAGGCGCCAAGATCCTCCGCGCGCATCATTATCCCGAAGAGATGGTCCGCGCCATTCTTTCCCACGCCGACTATTGCGGCGTGCTGCGCGAATCGCTCCTTGAACACACCCTTTTTGCTTGCGACGAACTCGCCGGCTTTCTCACCGCCTGCACTTACGTGCGGCCCTCCAAGAGCATTTTGGATTTGGAAGTCAGTTCGGTGAAAAAACGCATGAAGGACAAAGCCTTCGCCCGCGGCGTCAGCCGCGAAGACATGATCAAAGGCGCCGCGGAACTCGGGATTCCCCTCGACGACCACATCGCCATCTGTATCCAGGCGCTGCGTGAACACGCCGACGCCCTCGGCCTCCGCGGCTCGCTGTAGCGTTCCGCGTTTACCACGGCCAAGGGCGCCGCCTGCACCTATCGGTTTCCACCGGGGAAGCTTCTCTGTCCGCTACTCGAAGCGCTGCGCCGACGCGGTCACGCAAGGCGGCACGGGACTCGGCGAGTACGGAGCTCCAGTTGAATCGGCAAATTGTACTGTCGCGGTGCTGTTCCATTCGTCAGGATTATCCTTGAATTGAATGGTCTGCGCGATGGTCTGCGTGCCCATTTTGAAAGGAGGGACTTTCGGTGGATTGGGCGTCAGGGTATCGAAATTGATGAACGCTATGCTCTTTGCTGTGTAGCTCCGGTGGCCTGTGTACTGCCAAATTCCCTGCCCTGCTCCTCGCTGCCCAGGTGCAAATGCGAGGTTGGTCGTGTCTTCTGCCATCGTTCCTCCATCGGCAAAAGTCAGGATCGATTGAAAGGTACTCAAAGTGGCCCCAGTGCTGCAGTTCGATTGAGTTACTGTCACCCGCCAAGTTCCGATAAGCTCAAAATCGCCCGGCCGGGACCACGCGGTGGCGCTCCAGCCCGCAGAGAGTGTCAGCACGGCTGCCAACGCGAATCCAACAATGACTTTCCAGCTTCCCAGTTTCATGAACTTTCCTCCTCAAGATTTTAACGTGTCTGCTCCGGCCCACTGGACCAGGCTCGGCTATACTCTTCCCATGGCTGGGGAAAGTCTTTAGAATCACCCTGAAAACTTCTGAAAACATCTGAAGGTTCGGGCGTCGCCATGACCGCTGAAAGGCCATCCATCTACGAATTCGGCAGCTTCCGGTTGGAGGCGGTCAAGCGCCTGCTTCTCCGCAACGGCACCCCGGTGCCCCTTACCCCGAAAGCCTTCGACACACTCCTCCACTTGGTGCGCCATCAAGGAAAGGTGGTCGCGAAGAACGAACTGATGCGCGTCATCTGGCCGGATACCGTCGTCGAGGAGAACAATCTCAACCAGAACATCTCCACCCTGCGCCGCGTCCTGGGGGAGACGCGCGGAGACAACCTCTATATCGCAACTATCCCGGGCAAGGGATATCAGTTCATTCCCACCGTCGAGGTCATCGCCGGCTCGGAGCCAGATGCCTCTCTGCCGGTAACCCTGGCGGTCCTCCCGTTTGAAAATCTCAGTGCACAACCCGAACGGGACTACGTCGCCGATGGCTTGACCGAGGAACTGATCGCCTCTCTCGGCCTTATCGATCCAGAACATCTTTGTGTGATTGGCCGTACCACCATGATGGCCTACAAGCGTACCCCCAAGACCCTGGCGCAAATAGCCGATGAATTGCAGGCCGCCTACATCATCGAAAGTTCCATGCGCACCGAAGGCCAGCGCTTGCGCATCACTTCCAAGCTGATTCGCGTGCGCGACCAGGCCCAACTCTGGTCCATGTCGTACGACAGCCAGCCCGGCAGCCTCCTGGAATTCCAGCAGGAAATCAGCCGCACCATTGGCGAGCAGGTCCGGCTGCGGCTTTCCCCTGAGCGACTGACGGCGCTGGCCCGCCGCCATTCGCGCAACGCGGAAGCCTATGACCTGTATTTGCGGGGCAGGCACTTCTGGAACCAGCTTTCCCCCGCGACCACCAAACGGGCCAGCGCGTTTTTCCTACGGGCGACCCAGCTTGATCCCCAGTACGCCCTCGCCTGGTCCGGCTTGGCGGATACCTACACCGCCAGCCCCATCAATGGAGACGCGCCGCCTTTGGAGGTGGGGCCTCTGGCCCGCGATGCTGCCGCGCATGCGATTGCCGCGGATCCCACTCTCGCGGATGCGCAGACTTCCTTGGGGTTCGTGAAATTTTGGATCGATTGGGAGTGGCCCGCCGCGGAGTCGGCATTCCGGAAGGCCATTGCTCTTGATCCGAATTATTCGCTGGCTCACCGTTTGCTGGGGATTGTGCTTTCGCACCTGGGGCGCAGCGACGAAGCGCTGGCGGCCATCGGGCGCGCCCGGCAACTTGACGCACTCCTCGCCGGGCACTACGCGCTGTCCGCCCAGATCGCTTTTTCCGGCCGGGACTTTACCGCCGCCGAGCGGTTCGCACGCCAATCCACCACGATTGATCCGGAGTTCTGGATCGGTCACATGCAATTGGGACAGGCACTCGAGCAATTGGGGAAAGGCGAGTTGGCGCTTGATGCGCTAAACCTGGCCGCGCGATTGTCCTGCGGCAACAGCAAGGCCATTTCTCTTCGTGGCTACATTCTGGCCAAGATGGGGCGCACCCAGGAAGCCCAGGAAGTGCTGCGCATGCTGGAAACGCTTTCCAACGAGCGTTTCGTTCCGCCCGTCGCCCAAGCCCTGGTTTACGCCGGGCTTCGCGAGCACACTCACGCTCTGCTTGCGCTCGAACGCGCTCTGCAAGTGCGCGACGTCCATCTCGCTTTTCTGCCTGTCGATCCCAAGTGGGATCCCTTTCGCGAAGACACGCGCTTCCGTTCGCTGCTCAAAGCTTGCGGCTTCGCTGGTTCTTAAGCCTCGAAATTCACCCCTTGCAGATGTCTCCTCTATTTATTTTTTCTTACCTGCCGCCTTCTTGATCAGGGCGCTGGCCTTAATTGCATCGGCGTCGTTCTCGAAGCCGATCACCGCCGCATACTTTCTGCCGATCACTTGCGCCACCAGGAAATCCATATTGACGCCCGCCTCGGCAGCCGCCTGCGCGATGCCGTGTCCCAAGCCGGGCCGGTTGTCGCCCTCGACGAGTAACGCTGGAATCGTCGAAGCGGTCAGCCCCGCGCCCTGCGCCGCCAGCGTCGTTTTCTTGCTTCCAACCGGATACAGCTCCACCACTGCTTTCGTATTATCCCCCGGATTGCGGTACCCCATGACGATCTGCAGGTCCGCTCCAGCCTTGGCCAGAGGTTCCAGCGTCCCGGCCAGGGTTCCGGCCTTGTTCTCCAGTTCTTTCCGCCACAACGTGATGCGTTTCACTGTCACTGCCATGGTAGTTCCTCCCGTCAAACCACAATGAGCCCGATGAGATGCATCCTAACTCCGCACGACGCTTTGCTCAATGCCGGATTCGCCCCCAATTGGAACACCGAGGTATGATTCACCGCAGGGGGCCAAGCAATGGAGCAGAGGTGAAACTGTGGAAACGAATGCATTCATAGGCAAGGCGAAGAAGCCGACGGAGGAGGAACTGGCCGCGGCGCTGGGCCCGGCCAAGGCTGCGTGGGACCTTTTCATCGCGGGGCTGGCGGAGGAAAACGGAGTGGATGGGCAGCAGTGGAGCTCCTACTCGCGGAAGGCGGGGTGGTCGCTGCGGCTGAAGCGCAAGAAGCGGACGATTGTGTGGCTCGCACCGTGCCAAGGATGTTTTCGCGTGGCGTTCATTTTGGGCGACAAGGCCATGAAAGCAGCGCGGGAGTGCGAGCTTCCAAAACGGGTGGTCAAGATTCTTGAGGAAGCGCCCAAGTATCCGGAAGGAACGGGGGTGCGGATTGCGGTGAAGGGGGCCAAGGACATTGCGGTGCTGAAGAAGCTGGCGGAGATCAAGCTGGCGAACTGAGACGTGCCGTCAGAGGAAAGGCAAAGCGGAAGTTGGAGCGAGGAGCCAAGATCAGGAAAATGTGCGGACAAGGGGCGCAGGGGTCCTGCGCCCCTGCAAAGGAAAGAGGAAGCCAAGACCCACCCTTCCCGCCGGAGGCGGGCGAAGGGCACCCGACCGCAAGAGGAGAGAGGCGGAAGGTCTGGTAAAATAGATGGATATGTTGAACCAGATTTCGGGATTTGATGCCAACACGCTGCGGCACCCGCGCAGGAGAACTTATGGCGTGAAGGTGGGCCGCATCCAGGTGGGCGGCGGCGCGCCCATCGTGGTGCAGTCCATGACCAACACGGACACGGCGGACGTGAAGACGACGCTGCAGCAGACGCTGGAGCTGGCCGAAGCGGGCAGCGAGCTGGTGCGCTGGACGGTAAACGTGCCGGAAGCGGCGGCGGCGGTGCCGGAGATCAAGAAGCGCCTGCTGGACGCCGGGTGCAACGTGCCCATCATTGGCGACTTCCATTACAACGGCCACGTGCTTCTGACGAAATATCCGGAGTGCGCGGCGGCGCTGGACAAATACCGCATCAATCCAGGCAACGTCGGCACAGGCCAGCGGCGCGACGAGCAGTTTGCCACCATCTGCAAGGTGGCGGTGGACCACGGCAAGCCGGTGCGCATCGGCGTGAATGGCGGTTCCCTGAACCAAGAGCTGGTGATGCACAAGATGCAGGAAAACACGGACAAGAACCTGGGCAAGGAGAGCGAAGAGATCATCAACGAGTGCATGGTGCTCTCCGCACTGGAGTCCACGGAACTGGCGCTGGAAAGCGGCTTGAGGCAGGACCAGATCATTATTTCGTGCAAGACCTCGCGGCCGCGCGACCTGATCACCGTGTACCGCGATCTTTCCGCGAAGACGCAGCAGCCGCTGCACCTCGGATTGACCGAAGCGGGCATGGGCATGAAGGGCCTGGTGTGGTCGGCGGCGTCGCTGGGCGTGTTGCTGTACGAAGGCATCGGGGATACGATTCGCATTTCGCTTACGCCGCGGCCGGGCGGGGATCGCCGCGAGGAAGTGTACGCGTGCTGTGAGCTGCTGCAGGCGCTGGGGATGCGGTCGTTCGCGCCGAGCGTGACGGCTTGCCCTGGCTGCGGGCGCACCACCAGCACGACGTTTCAGGAATTGGCGGAAAGCGTTCAGGGCTACATCCGCGACATGATGCCGGTGTGGAAGACGCAGTATGAGGGCGTGGAAACGATGACGCTGGCGGTGATGGGCTGCATCGTGAACGGCCCCGGCGAATCAAAGGCCGCGAACATCGGCATCAGCCTGCCTGGGACTGGGGAGGCGCCGCGCTGCCCGGTATATATTGATGGGCAGAAGGACGTAACGCTCGAAGGGACGTACGACGAGCTGGCGGTGGCGTTTCAGAAGCTCGTGGATAACTATGTGAGCACGAAATATCCTCGTAAGACGGCAGAGGTGGCAAACAAGTGAAGATTTCGCGGGAAGATGTGTTGCGGGTGGCGGATTTGGCCTACCTGGATTTGGGTGAGGCGGAGCTGGAAACCTACCGCGCGCAGATTGACGAGATTCTGGAGTACATCGGCAAGTTGAACGAGCTGGACACCAGCAAGGTCGAGCCGATGGCACAGGTGCTGGCGGACGACCAGACGGCCGATGCGACCTTGCGCGAGGACCTGGTGGTGCCGTGCGCGGTTGCGGACGATGTGCTGGCGCAAGCGCCCGATCCGGAGCCGCCGTATTTCCGGGTGCCGAAGGTGATTGAAAGATAGTGGCCCCTTGAAGCTCGGGGCAAGCGAGTGGAGAAGCAGATCCCTCGCTCTGCTCGGGATGACAAGTTTGGGATGGGTGATCCGTGGCGACGATGAGGACGAGTGGCGAGTGGCGAGATAGAAGATGACGACGAATTGGACGATTTCGAGCGTGCGGGAAGCGATTGCGGCGAAGAAGGCCTCGGCGCGGGAGATTGCCGCGGAGCACTACAAGCGGATCGCGACGCGCAACCCGGAGATCAATGCGTTCCTGACGCTGTGCGAGAAGCGCGCCTACGCGCAAGCGGATCGCGTGGACGCGATGGTGGCCGCGGGCAAACCGCTGCCGCCGCTGGCGGGCGTGCCGCTCGCTATTAAGGATACGATCAGCACGCGCGGCGTGCGCACCACCTGCAGTTCCAAGATCCTGGACAACTACATTCCGCCGTATGACGCGACGGCCGTGGTCCGTCTGGAGGCCGCGGGCGCGGTGATTCTGGGCAAAACGAATTGCGACGAATTCGCTATGGGCAGTTCGACGGAGAACTCGGCGTATGGCCCGGTGAAAAATCCCGTGGCGCTGGATCGCGTGCCGGGCGGCTCGAGCGGCGGCTCGGCAGCAGCGGTGGCCGCGGACCTGGCAGTGGCGGCGCTGGGTACGGATACAGGCGGATCGATCCGGCAACCAGGCGCAATGTGCGGGATACCGGCGATGATGGGGAGCTATGGGCGGGTGTCGCGGTACGGCTTGATTGCGTTTGCGTCCTCGCTGGATCGCATTGGCCCATTCGGGCACAACGTAGCCGATGTGGCGCAAATACTGCAGATCATTGCGGGACGCGACCCCAACGATTCCACGTCAACAACGGCGCCGGTGGAAGATTACCCGGCGGGACTGGCCAAACCTGTCAAAGGAATGAAAATCGGTATCCCAAAAGAGTACTTCGGTGCAGGGATGGATGCCGGAGTACGGGAGAAGGTGGAAGCGGGCATTGCGCTGCTGCGGAAGCTGGGCTGCGAGTTGCTGGACATCCACCTGCCACACACGGACTATGCGATTGCGACGTACTACATCATCGCGACGGCGGAAGCGAGTTCCAACCTCGCGAGATATGACGGAGTGCGCTTTGGCCCGCGCGTGGAGGGTGACTCGCTGATTGCGACTTACCGCAAGACGCGAGGCGCGGGATTTGGCGCGGAAGTGAAACGCCGGATTGTGCTGGGAACGTACGTGCTTTCGGCGGGCTACTACGACGCGTACTACCTGAAGGGACAGAAGGTGCGGGCGTTGATCGCGCAGGATTTCCGCGAGGCGTTCCAGAAGGTGGACGTAATTGTGACCCCAACTTCGCCGGTGCCCGCGTTTAAGCTGGGGGAACGCGTGAACGACCCCTTGCAGATGTATCTTGCTGATATATATACGGTTACTGGATCGTTGGCGGGGCTGCCGGGGATTAGTGTGCCGTGCGGACGGATCGGCGGCAAGCTGCCGGTGGGATTACAAGTGTTTGGGCCGGCATTTGGAGAGGCCAAAGTGCTGCAACTGGCGCACGCTTTTGAGCAGGCGGGCGGGGCTTCGCTGTAGAGAGCTCTTGATTGAGAGTGGGAGTGCCTTCGATCCAGCCAATCGTGGAGAAACTTGCGCGAGCGCAAACAACTTTTTTTCGCGCTGCCGACACAATTCCCCCAGAACAATGGAGCCGAAAACCAAGAGCCGAGGAGTGGTCCGCCGCGGAACTTGTGGCCCATCTGGTCATGGTGGAGCGCGCAGTGGTGGGCGGCGCCGATCGCATCATCCAGAAAGCTCCAAAACAGATTCCCTTCCGAAAACGGTTTCATCTGCCTTTCTGGCTGGTGGAATCGCGGCTGATCCGGAGGAAGACGCCGATACCCCTGGACCATGGCCTTCTGGGACACAAGGAAGAGATGTTGGCGGAGTTGCGAGCCGCGCGCGAGCGCACGCTGTCTTTCCTGGAAGAAACGCAGCAGCGGGATTTGAGCGATTACAGGTGGAAGCATGCCTTTCTGGGGATGCTGAATGTGTATGAATGGTTTGAAATGATCGCCTCGCATGAGCTGCGGCACACGAAGCAAATAAAGGAAATAGCGGCGCACTTCCCGAAAGCTGTAGAGAATACCCAAAAATAGTACGTTTTTGCGTACTGGCCCCCGTCGGTTTTGGCAGGTGGGCGAGCTCGTTTGGGAAGTGGAAAAACGAGGAAAAGGCAGGTTTTTGCCAGCAGATAGAGAAAAGTACTGGAGAATTCGTTCTGGGTAAATAAAACGGAACTACTATTGCAGGAGAAATTAGCAACTCGTAATCTTGTTAACGCATCTCACCAGGTGAAAGGTTACGAGAGCGGCGAAGAAATAGAGAGGCTACTCTTGGTTACGGTCAAGTCAAGCCAGAAGATCTTTACGGAGGCGGAAGTTGCCAGCCTGACGGGGATTTGTGCGGAACACCTGCATAATTTCGCGCGGAGCCGGCATCTGGGATTCATTGCGAGGGCGGCGGAAGCAGCAGGCGCCCGCGCGGACCAGTGGCTGTTCACGCTTTCGGATTTGATGGTGTTGGTGACGTTGTTCCCACGCTGCACGCACTAAGCGGCGGCGGGTCGGGTTCGAGAATCGCTCCTTTGGACGCATCCGCTGGGCTATCCCCAGCCCCCGGCTGAGTCAGGAATGCGGACGATTAGCTTCGGTTAGGCGAACTTTCCTCCCAGAATTCCCCTCATTCACAAGACGTGATGATGCGGCTGCGATTTTCGCGGTGGGCCTCCGAGTGTTTGCCGTAAGGCGAGCGTTTACACCCAGGCGGAGCGTGGCGTTGCAGGTTGAGCAGGTTGCGAGGCTGCGGAGGGCGCGCTATGCTGAAATTCAGGTGGCGCGCCGCGCTGGGGTTTCAGGCCTGACATGCGCCAGCCGGGGTCTTCAGATGGCCGGTCCACGCCATTCCGCCTGTTGGTGGCGCTTTTCTTTCGCAGGGCTTCTGCTGGGTATAGCTGCATTCTCCGGCCACTCCGCGGCGGGCTCTCCCCAAGAACCAAAAACTGCACAGAACCAGACCTCGGCGGCCACGCTGCCGCGCGGAAAGAAACTGGTCTTGAAGGACGGCACGTACCAGATTGTCCGGGAGTATCAGAGGAACGGCGAGCGGGTAAGGTATTACAGCTTGGAGCGGGGGGATTGGGAGGAGTTGCCGGCGTCCATGGTGGATTGGGAGGCCACCGCGAAGGCGGAAGGCGAGGCGGAGAAATCGTCGTCCGCGATGGTCGAGAAGGTGCACAAGCAGGAAGAAGCGGCGCGGATGGACAATGTGGCGGACATTGACGCGAGCCTGCCTGTGGGGGACGGCGCGTTTCTGCCGTCGGGCGAAGGGATGTTTGTGGTTGAGGGAAAGTCGGTGCGAATTCTGGACCAAGTCGTTTCCGGGGTGAAGACGGACAAGAAGCGCACCATCGAGCAGATTCTGTCGCCGGTACAAATCGTGCCCGGGAAAAAGTATCTGATCATTGCCGGAGCGCGCGCGGGACTACGCTTGAGAACGACGCGGCCGGAGTTTTATTTGCGCGAAGCGCCGCAGGACCCCGATCACGTGTCAGGAGTAGAAAGAAGCAGCCGCGCAGGGGAATCAGGGCCAGAGGTCGAGTTGCTTCGCGTGAAGGTAGCGCATAATGAGCGGCGACTGGAATCGATCAGCTCGCTGTTTGGAGAGCAAGTGAGCAAGAAGCAGGATGTGATTTCGGTGCAGCGCTGGGAGATTGCGCCGTCGGTTTGCCGGTTCACGCTGGGCGCGCCACTGCCACCGGGTGAATATGTGCTGGCGGAACTTCTGCCGGACGGAATGAATTTGTTTGTTTGGGATTTTGGCGTGGATGGCAGTCCCGACAGCACGAAGAAATAGAACAGCCAACCCTAGGCCTTCTCGGGTCCCGCCGCGGGGCGGCTGATGACGGTCATAAGAACACTCAGGACATCCGAAAGACGGAAGGGCTTCTGGAGGGCGTGGTCAGCGCGCAAGCCGCTGCGGCCGCTGTCTTCACCGATGACGTCTCCGGACATGAAAATGACCTCCGGGCAGTTGGGGCCAGCGGCGATCCTGAGCCGCTGGGCGACGCCATAGCCATCGGCGTTGGGGCCAGAACCAGCCAGCTTTAAATCACAAAGAATGGCGTCGAACTTGTTGCCGAGAATGAGGCTGAGAGCCTGCTCGGCGGTGGCAGCGCATTCGACCTTGAGGCCGTGGGCGGCGAGGCCTTCAGACAAGAGCATGCGGATGCTCTCTTCATCGTCGAGGACAAGAATTGAGCGATCCCGCAAGAACGAGAGCGATTTGATTTTGATTTCGCCGCTGCCGGAACTCGAATCGTGTTCGCGAGGGGCGCCGGCCCCGGCTCCATGGGGCGAAGGCGGGAGAGAGACGGTGAAGGCAGCGCCACCCGCGGGCAGGGATTCGGCTTCGATGTCGCCGCCGTGTTCGCGGACGATGGACATGCATATGCTGAGTCCAAGACCGGTGCCGCCACCGGGACGCTTGGTAGTAAAGAAGGGATCAAAGAGTCTGGCGAGAGCTTCCGGCTTGATGCCAATGCCGTCATCCTGAACGGTGGCAAAGACGCGATTGAAGGATTGACCCAGGCGAATCTGAATGCGGCCAGACTGGCGAACTTCGCGAATGGCCTGTTCGGCGTTGCTGACGAGATTAAGGAAGACCTGAATGAGCTGGTTGGCGTCGCCTGTGATGGGCGGAAGACCAGGGAACGGGCGGAAGTCGACTTCGACGCTGTTGCGGCGAAGGGAATGCTCGTGCAACTGGAGGGTGCGGTCGATGATGTTATTAAGGTCGAGCACCCTCTTCTGTGGTGAGGCGGGGCGCGAGAATTCCAGAAGGTTCTGCACGATGCGGGCGGCGCGGCGGGCCTGGCGGTGAGTCATTTCGAGCTGGCGCTTGGTGGCATCGTCCATGCCCTGGCGATCGCGGAGCAATTCGCTGACGCCGAGAATGGCGGTGAGAGGATTATTCAGCTCGTGAGCGACCCCGGCGAGCATCTGGCCCATGGCGGCGAGTTTTTCAGCCTGGATGAGCTGCTCTTCGAGGCGCTTGAGTTCGGTAACGTCGCGGCCGGAGATGACCACGCCTTCGATTTTGCCGTGTTCATCGAAGAGCGGGCTGAAGTGGCAGCGAAGGCGGCGCCACTCGCCCTCTTTGTGGCGTACTTGGACCTCGACGGAAGCAAAGTTGCGGCGGCCGGCGAGCATGTCATCCAAGACCGCAAGAAGGGCGGCGCGTTCGTCCCGATGGGTGCGCTCACCGAAGGCTACGCCGATGGTTTCCGTGTCTTTATAACCGAGGACTTGCTCGACTCTGGGGCTGGCGAAGGTGTATCGCTTGCTGGCATCTACCACAAAGATCAGGTCGGGGAAACTATCGACGAGGCGGCGAGCGAATTCCTGCTCTTTGTGAAGGCGCTTTTCGATGGCGCGGCGCTCGGTAATATCAACGACGGCGCCCTGATAACGGACGACCCGGCCGGTGGTATCGCGAACGACGGTGGCGGTGTTCAAGCAAAGGAGGGGCTGGCCATCCTTGCGGCGCAGTGTGATCTCGTGGCCCTGAGGAGAGGGCTGATGATGGATTTCGTGAGCGAGGGAGTTGCGCTGCTCCTGGTCGACGAAGATGTCGCTGACGTGCCTGCCGAGGAGCGCTTCCTTGGAATCGTAGCCCAACATGCGGACGAGCGCGGGATTGACCTCGAGGATCTGGTCCTCGGGGGTAACGATGTAGATGCCCTCCTGGAGGGATTCGAAGAGCTCCGTGAAGCGGGCCTCGCTGCGGCGCATGGCGGTGATATCGCGGGCGAGGATGGTGAGGCCGTGGACCTTGTCGTCGCGGAGCATGGCATGAGCGACGCAATCGAAGAAATAGGTGGCGTTGGTGCGCTTGACGCGAACCTGAACGACACCGGTCCAGTGGCGGCGTTCGAGAAACCGGGACATCATCAGGGCGATGGATTCCGGGGGAGTTTCGTTAACGTCCTCGAGAAACTCCATGAGATGACAGCCGATGATTTCCTGGAAAGGCTGGCCGACGAGATCGGAGAAGCTGCGGTTGACGGCGCGGATTTCGCCATCGAGGCTAAGGGCGAGGAGAAGGTCGTCAAAGGAATCGATGAGATCGCGGAAACCCTGCTGGGACTTGGAAATCATCTCGAAGAGCTGTTGCATCTGGCGGTCGCTGGGGAGGCCGGAGCCTTTCTGGTCTAGGCCGCGGAGGAGACCTTTTAGCTCCGCAATTTCCTGAGTTTTCTTCCAAATGTAGGCGCCGAAGAGCACGACCAGCACCACCAGCCCAACCGTGTAGGCCAATGCTTCGAGATGGGATTTCTCTGCCCGTAAGGTGCCCCAGGAGAGCCAGGCAAAAACAATGGTAACAATCAGGAGGAGCAAAAAGGTGAGGCGCCAAAGCTCGGTCTGGCGCTTCTCAAAGGCTTCCAGACGCGCCCCTGCGGGGTTACGGGGTTCTCTCTCCGGAGAGACCTTCGGCTCTTCGCCAGGGCTCAATGGGCTGGGCATGCGCGTTTATGGATCGCAAGGGACCGGCATAGCGTCATGACACATCTGGCACCATCTTATGGAGGGTGATAGAAGCACGGCAAGAAGATAGGAGCGGAGTGGTACCTGATGCTTACCTGTACCGAGGAACGGCCATCAACTGGTAAACGGAGGAGGCAGAGAAATCTGCGATCATGGAGAAGCAAAAAAAACGGCGCCGCGGGTGAGACCGAGGCGCCGCCGGTAAATTGTGGAACGCACGGCGAAGATTCGCCGAGGCCAGTTAGTCCTGGCCCTCGGTTGCGGCGTCGGCTTCGGCATCGGCTTCCTTGGTGCCGCCCAGGAAGTCGAGGCCAGCGGCTTCGTCCGCAGCGGCAAATTCGGCCGCATCGGGAAGATCTTCGATGGGCGCAGGTGCGGGCATTTCGGTAAGCAACTGGATGCTGCGGTAGTGTTCGAGACCCGTACCGGCAGGAATGAGCCGGCCCATGATGACGTTTTCCTTGAGGCCACGGAGATAGTCGACCTTGCCGGCTACAGCGGCTTCCGTGAGGACGCGGGTGGTCTCCTGGAAGCTGGCGGCCGAGATGAAGGAGTCGGTCGAGAGCGAGGCCTTGGTGATGCCGAGGAGCAACGGGCGCCCGGTTGCAGGGCGGCCATCCTGGGCGATCACGCGGTCGTTCTCTTCACGGAAGCGGAACTTGTCCACCTGTTCCTCGAGGAGGAAGGTGGTGTCACCGACGTCTTCGACCTTGACCCAGCGCATCATCTGCCGGGAAATGGTTTCGATGTGCTTGTCGTTGATGTTGACGCCCTGCAGGCGGTAGACCTCCTGAATGGCGTTGACGAGGTAGGCCTGGGTGTACTTTTCACCGAGAACCGCGAGCAGGTCGTGGAGATTGAGCGGACCGTCGATGAGGGCTTCACCAGCGCGGACGTGCTCGCCTTCCTGGACATTGATGTGGACGCCTCGGGGGATGGCATACTCCTTGGTGGTCTTGCCGTCCACGCTTTCAACGTAGATCTTGCGCATGCCCTTGCTGATTTCGCCGTAGCGGACGGTGCCGTCAATTTCGCTGATGACGGCGGGGTCCTTGGGCTTGCGAGTCTCGAAGAGCTCCACGACGCGGGGGAGACCACCGGTGATGTCCTTGGTCTTGGTGGTCTCACGCGGGATCTTCGCGAGGACGTCTCCAGCCTGAACTTCATCGCCATCCTGGACCATCAAGTGGGCGCGGGAAGGCATGAGGTACTTCTTGCGGACCTTGCCGGAAGAATCGCGGATCAAAATCGCGGGCTGATGCTTTTCGTCGCCCGGGGGCAGGGTAACAACGAGCTGTGACAGGCCGGTGACTTCGTCCACCTGCTCTTCGATTGTAAGGCCGGGGCGCAGGTCGTCGAACTTCACGGAGCCGGCGGTTTCAGTCAGGATCGAGAAGGTGAAGGGATCCCATTCAGCGAGGATCTGGCCGTGGGTGACGGAGTCGCCGTCGGCAACGCGCAGGCGCGCGCCATAGACGACGTGGTAGCGCTCCTTTTCGCGGCCCTTTTCATCCACGATGACAATCAAGCCGGAACGGTTCATGGCGATGAGAGTGCCACCGCGGCCTTGAACGTGGCGCAGATCGACGAAGCGAACAAGGCCGATGTTCTTGGCTTCGAGAGTGGAGCGCTCGCTGACGCGGGTGGCCGCACCGCCGATGTGGAAGGTGCGCATGGTGAGCTGCGTGCCGGGCTCGCCAATGGACTGAGCGGCGATGACGCCGACGGCTTCGCCAAGTTCGACCATGCGGCCGGTGGCCAGGTTGCGCCCGTAGCAGAGGGCGCAGACGCCGCGCCTGGATTCGCAGGTCAGCACGGAACGGATGCGCACGCGCTCGATGCCTGCCGCTTGGATAGCGTTGGCGAGCTCTTCGGTGATTTCCTGATTGACATCAACGATGACACTGCCTTCGAAGTCCTTAATCTTTTCGAGGGAGACGCGGCCAACCACGCGGTCGCGCAGCGGCTCGACTTCAACGCCGGCTTCGATGATGGGCTCGACGTAGATACCGTCGCTGGTGCCGCAGTCGCGCTCGTTGATGATGACGTCCTGTGCGACATCGACCAGACGGCGGGTCAAATAGCCAGAGTCTGCGGTTTTGAGCGCCGTATCGGCGAGGCCCTTACGCGCGCCGTGGGTGGAGATGAAGTACTGCAACACGGTGAGACCTTCGCGGAAGTTGGAAGTGATGGGGGTTTCGATGACTTCGCCAGAGGGCTTGGCCATCAAACCGCGCATGCCGGAAAGCTGGCGGATCTGCTGCTTGGAACCGCGGGCACCGGAGTCCGCCATGATGTAAACGGGGTTGATGAGGCCTTCGCGGTCCTGGCCTTCGAGGGCTTTGAACATTTCGTCGGCAACTTTTTCGGTGACGTCGCTCCAGATGGCGATGACCTTGTTGTAGCGTTCGCCGTTGGTGATGGCGCCGTCGAGGTATTGCTGCTGCACCTTAACGACTTCCTTTTCGGCGTTTTCCACGAGCTTGTACTTGTCACTGGGGATGAGCATGTCATCGATGCCGATGGAGATGCCGGACTTGGTGGCATAGGTGAAGCCGAGGGCCTTCAATTGGTCGAGCAGCTCAACGGTGGATTCAAGGCCGAAGCGCAGATAGGCGTAGTAGACCATCTGCTGAACGCCTTTCTTCTTGAGAAGGCCGTTGATGTAGGGCATGTGCTTGGGCAGATGGGAATTGAAGATCACGCGGCCCACAGTGGTCTGGATGAACTGGCGCTCCATGTGCACGGGCTCGGTGTGCGTGACGTCCTGATTGTCGTACGCGGTGGTGAGGTCAATGACTTCGCCCGTATAGCGGAGGCGAATGGGAGTCAAGAGCTCGACTTCACCAGCCTCGAGCGCAAGGGTGACGTCTTCCGCGGTGCCGAAGACACGGCCCTCGCCTTTGGCGCCGGGCTTGGACTTGGTCAGGTAGTAGAGGCCGAGAACCATGTCCTGCGACGGAACGGCGAGAGGCAGACCGTGCGCGGGAGAAAGAATGTTGCGCGAGCTGAGCATGAGCACAGAGGCTTCGACCTGGGATTCCGGGGAAAGCGGAATGTGCACGGCCATCTGGTCGCCGTCAAAGTCCGCGTTGAAGGCAGTGCAGACGAGCGGGTGAATGCGGATGGCTTTGCCTTCGACGAGGGTCGGCTCAAACGCCTGGATGCCGAGACGGTGCAGGGTGGGGGCGCGGTTGAGGAGCACGGGATGTTCGCGGATGACATCCTCGAGGATGTCCCACACGACGGGTTCCTGCTGCTCGACCATTTCCTTGGCCTGCTTGATGGTGGTGCAGTGCCCCTGGGCTTCGAGCTTGTGATAGATGAAGGGCTTGAAAAGCTCGAGGGCCATCTTCTTGGGCAGACCGCACTGATTGAGCTTTAGTTCGGGACCGACGACGATGACGGAGCGCCCGGAATAATCCACGCGCTTGCCAAGAAGGTTCTGGCGGAAGCGGCCCTGTTTGCCCTTGAGGGTGTCGCTGAGGGACTTGAGCGGGCGATTGTTGGTGCCGCGAAGAACGCGGCCGCGGCGGCCGTTGTCGAAGAGCGCGTCCACGGCTTCCTGGAGCATGCGCTTTTCGTTGCGGACGATGACGTCGGGCGCGCGGAGCTCCATGAGCTTCTTCAACCGGTTGTTGCGGTTGATGACGCGGCGATAGAGATCGTTAAGGTCAGAGGTGGCGAAGCGGCCGCCATCGAGAGGCACAAGAGGGCGCAGTTCGGGCGGAAGGACCGGGATGACGTCGAGAATCATCCACTCAGGCTTGTTGCCGCTCTTGCGGAAGGCTTCGAGAACCTTGAGGCGCTTGGCGTACTTGATGCGCTTCTGTAGAGAGGGATCGGCTTTCATCTTCTCACGGAGTTCGTCGGCGAGTTTATCGACTTCGACACGGCGCAGAAGTTCCTTGATGGCCTCGGCGCCCATCTTGGCGACGAATTGGCCGGGATATTCAGTGGAGAGCTTGCGGAATTCCTCTTCCTGAAGGACCTGACGATCCTTGAGGATGGCCACTTCGCCGGTGTCCACGACCACGAACGCCTCGAAGTAGAGAATGCGCTCGAGATCGCGCATGGAAATGTCCAGGAGGTAACCGATGCGGCTGGGAAGGCCCTTGAAGAACCAGACGTGGGAGCAGGGGGAAGCCAGCTCAATGTGGCCGAGACGTTCACGACGGACTTTGCTGAGCGTGACTTCGACGCCGCACTTGTCGCAGATCACACCACGGTGCTTCATCCGCTTGTACTTGCCGCACAAGCATTCCCAATCGGTGACGGGGCCGAAGATTTTTGCGCAGAAGAGGCCGTCCCGCTCAGGCTTAAAGGTGCGGTAGTTGATGGTTTCCGGCTTGGTGACTTCGCCGTGGGACCAGGAACGGATTTTTTCCGGACTAGCGAGGCTGATCCGGATGGAATCGAAATCCGCAATCAAACTCGCGCGATCATAAGGGCTGCTGCGATACAAGGTCGTTTCCTCCCTCCCCAGCTTGCACTGGGGACGCGATCCGATGGTGCAGGACCGGCTGAAAACCCAACTGCGAACACCTTCTACAGCCAAGCGCTTCTTGCCGAGACGGGGCGCGGAATACCGCGCCCGCACGGCTGAAATCAGTCAGCCGCTTTTTCCGCGGGCGGCTTCTGACGCTTCATCAACTCGACATCGAGACAGAGCGACTGAAGCTCGCGAACGAGCACGTTGAACGATTCGGGAACGCCCGGTTCGATGCCCGGCTCACCCTTGACGATGGCTTCGTAAATCTTGGCGCGGCCATAAACGTCGTCGGACTTCGCCGTGAGGAGTTCCTGCAAGATGTGCGCGGCGCCATAGGCTTCGAGGGCCCAGACTTCCATTTCACCGAAGCGCTGGCCGCCGAATTGCGCCTTGCCGCCGAGCGGCTGCTGCGTAATCAGCGAGTAGGGACCGATGGAGCGCGCGTGGATCTTGTCGTCAACTAGGTGCGACAGCTTGAGCATGTAGATGAAACCGACGGTGACAGGCTGATCGAACTGGTCGCCGGTCATGCCGTCGAAGAGATTAATCTTGCCGGCGTGCGGGAGGCCCGCTACTTCCAACAAGTGGCGGATTTCGGCTTCACGCGCGCCGTCGAACACGGGCGTGGCGAACGGGATGCCTTCCTTGAATCCTTCGGCGAGGTCAAGCAACTCTTCATCGCTCATCTTGGAGAGTGACTTCCAGATGGCAGTGTCGCTGAAAACTTCGCGGAACCAGCGGCGGAGCGCTTCGGCCTTGACTTCCTTGCTGAGCAGGCGCTTGAGACTGTTGCCAAGCTCCTTGGAAGCCCAGCCGAGGTGCGTTTCGAGAATCTGGCCGACGTTCATACGGGAAGGAACGCCGAGCGGGTTGAGCACGATTTCCACGGGCGTGCCGTCGGGAAGATACGGCATATCTTCCTCAGGCACAACGCGGGCGATGACGCCCTTGTTGCCGTGGCGGCCGGCCATTTTGTCGCCGATGGAGAGCTTGCGCTTCATGGCGATATAAACCTTGGCCAGCTTGATGACGCCCGGGGGCAGCTCGTCACCCTTCTTGAGCTTTTCCTTGCGCTCTTCGGTGATCTTGCGGAGAACGTCGATCTGCCGCGAGGTCATCTCCTCGATCTCTTCGATCTTCTCGATCAGGAGAGGATCCTTCTCGTTGAGCTTCAAACGCTTGAGGTTGCGGGTGGAAATCTTTTCGATGAGGTCGCGGGTAAGTTCGGTGCCCTTGACCAGCAACCGCTTGTTAGTCTTTTCGTCGTGCAGGTCGGCTTGCAGAATCTTGCCGCCCAGCAGATCGCCGAGGCGCTTGAGGCGTTCATCGGTGAGGATGCGGATTTCGTCGGCGAGGTTCTTTTCGAGTTTGAAGACCTGGGAGGCTTCGATGGCCTTGTGGCGTTCATCCTTTTCGCCGCCCTTGCGAGTGAAGATCTTGACGTCAACGATGGTGCCTTCGATGCCCGGCGGGCAATAGAGAGAAGCGTCGCGCACATCGCCGGCTTTTTCGCCGAAGATGGCGCGGAGGAGCTTTTCTTCCGGTGTCAGAGTGGTTTCGCCCTTGGGCGTAACCTTGCCGACGAGGATGTCGCCGGGCTTGACAACGGCGCCGATGCGGATGACGCCGCTTTCGTCGAGATTGCGAAGGAACGATTCGCTGATGTTGGGGATGTCACGCGTAACTTCCTCAGGGCCAAGTTTGGTGTCGCGCGCTTCGATTTCGTACTCCTCGATGTGGATGGAGGTGTAGTAATCGTCCTTGACGAGCTTTTCGCTGACGAGGATGGCATCTTCAAAGTTGTAGCCGCGCCAGGGCAGGAAAGCGACAAGAACGTTGCGGCCGAGGCCGAGCTCGCCGCGGTCGGTGCAAGGCCCGTCGGCAAGTACCTGGCCGGTCTTGACGCGATCGCCCACGCGCACGATAGGCTTCTGGTTGATGCAAGTATTCTGGTTGGAGCGCTTGAACTTGGTGAGGGTGTAGATGTCCGCGCCCACTTCGCGGCTGAGCACGCCGGAGTGGTCGCTTTCGACGCGGACGATGATGCGTTCCGAGTCGACCTGATCCACGATGCCGTCGCGCTTGCAGAGGACCACGGCGCCGGAATCGCGGGCGGTGACGCGTTCCATGCCGGTGCCAATGAGGGGCGCTTCGCCACGGATGAGAGGCACGGCCTGACGCTGCATGTTGGAACCCATCAAGGCGCGATTGGCGTCGTCGTTTTCGAGGAATGGAATCAAGCTGGCGGCGACGGAGACGAGCTGCTTCGGCGAAACGTCAACGTAATCGACTTCCTCGCGATGCTTCAGGACGAAGTTGCCGGCCTGGCGGCAGTTGACGAGTTCGGTGGTAATGCGCAGCCTGTCGTCAAGCGTGACGTTGGCCTGGGCGACGACGTATTTGTCCTCTTCCCAAGCCGAGAGGTAGAAGCAATAGGGCTCGTAGACGACCTTGCGGCGCTTGAGCTCTTCGTTGAGTTCCTCGACACGGTCGCGTTCGACGATGTCGCCGGCCTTGAATTCGCTGTCGCCGGCATTGACGATCTGGACGAAGTCGATGATGCGGCCCCCCTTCACGCGGCGATAGGGAGATTCGATGAAGCCGTAGTCGTTGATGCGCGCGAAGCAACTCAGCGAGCTGATGAGACCGATGTTCGGGCCCTCAGGGGTTTCAATGGGGCAGATGCGGCCGTAGTGCGTGGGGTGGACGTCGCGGACTTCGAATCCAGCGCGTTCCCGGGACAACCCGCCGGGACCGAGAGCGGAGAGACGCCGCTTGTGGGTGATTTCGCTGAGCGGATTGGTTTGGTCCATGAACTGGCTCAACTGCGAGCTTCCGAAGAATTCGCGGATGGCCGCCATGACCGGCTTGGCGTTGACGAGATCGTGCGGCATGGCCGTGGACATTTCCTGATACACGCTCATCTTTTCCTTGATGGCGCGTTCCATGCGGACAAGGCCAATGCGGAACTGGTTTTCGAGGAGTTCGCCAACCGCGCGGACGCGGCGATTGCCGAGGTGGTCGATATCGTCGACGACGCCGATGTTCTTGCGCAGCTTGTAGAGGTACTTGATGGCGGCGACGAAATCGGTGGTATCCAGAGTGCGATTATCAAGCGGCGTATCGAGGCCCATCTTGATGTTGAACTTCAAGCGGCCAACGCGGCTGAAATCGTACTTGCGCGGATCGAAGAACATGCCGCGGAAGAGGTTGGTGGCCGTTTCCAGAGTCGGCGGATCGCCGGGACGCAGCTTGCGATAGATTTCGATGAGCGCTTCCTTGGAGGAACGGATGGAGTCCTTATCCAAGGTGCGGGACAACACGAATCCGATTTCATCGCGCTCCGGGAAGAAAACATCCACTTCGGTGATGCCCGCTTCGGCAAAAGCCTGCCAGAGATCGGCGGTCAAAGGCTTGTTGGATTCGAGCAGCACCTCGCCGGTTTCGCGGTTGACGACATCGGCAACGCTGTAAGCGCCGTCGAGATCAGCAAGAGCCGCGCGAACCTGGGAGATGCGCGCCTTGATGAGTTCCTTGAAGAGGGTTTCGGTGATGCGCTTGTGGGCGCCCACGATGATTTCCTCGGATTTCGGATTGCGGATTTCGTGGGTCAGTTTGCGGTCAACGATGCCGGGCGAAACGTTCCAGAGAAGTTCTTTTTCGCGCAGAGAGATTCGCTCCACCTGATAGAACGTGCGCAGGATTTCTTCGTTCGACTTCATGCCCAGGGCGCGGAGGAAGATGGAGCCGAGGAACTTGCGCTTGCGGTCGATGCGCACGTACAGGATGTTCTTGGTGTCATACTCGAATTCGACCCAGGAGCCGCGATAAGGAATGATCTTGCCGAGGAAATAGGTGCGATTGTTGGCGCTTTCAAAAAAGACCCCGGGGGAGCGGTGCAACTGGCTGACGATGACGCGTTCGGTGCCGTTAATGATGAAGGTACCGTTATCGGTCATCAGCGGAATGTCGCCGTAGAAAACTTCCTGCTCCTTGATGTCGCGAATGGTTTTCGCGCCGGTATCGGGATCCTTGTCGTAGATGGTGAGGCGAATGGTGACCTTGAGAGGCGCGGAATAGGTCATGCCGCGTTCCTGGCACTCGTTGACGTCGTACTTCAACTGCATGGCCACGGGGTCGCCGCACTTGTTGCAGAAGGTGGGAGTGTTCTTGTTGAAAGTGCCGCACTTCTGACAGATGACGTCGCCGGTCTGGTAAGGATTGGTGACGACGGAGGCGCCGCAATTGCGGCAGGTGGCGCGCAGGTGATGCAGACCCTTCAGGTTGCCGCACTTGCACTCCCAGTTTCCGATCGCGTAGTCCACGAATTCGAGCTGCGACATTTCGCGGAAGTCGCGGATCGGGAACACCGATGTGAACACGGACTGCAGGCCGGCATCCTCGCGCTCGCTGGGCAGCAAATCCATCTGCAGAAAGCGCTGATAGGACTTTTTCTGGACTTCGATCAGGTTAGGGATCTGGATGGATCCCTGAATTTTCGCGAAATCCAGTCGCTGGCGTTCCCGAACGTGCTGGTTACTAGTGGTCATGCCTGATGTACCTCATTCCCTTTCGGGCAGGGTGCGAAAAAACTGGAAAAGACACTCAGCCGTGATGCCGCGTGGCATGCCCGATGCCGCCCCGCACACGGTGAGTGAGGGTCCCTCGGGGACCCAAAGTATTGTTGAGACGTCCGGCCGTAGGTAGCGTACTGAATTCCCCTGGCGCAGTTGCGCACCAAATGAACCGCGCCGAAACCGAAGCCCGAAGCATGGAGAGCCGGCCGAAGAGCAGCCGGCCAGCCATTACTTGATTTCGACCTTGGCGCCCGCTTCCTCGAACTTCTTCTTGATGGTCGCGGCTTCGTCCTTGCTGACGCCTTCCTTGACGGTCTTGGGCGCGCCGTCAACCAGGTCCTTGGCTTCTTTGAGGCCTAGGCTGGTGACTTCGCGAACGGCCTTAATGACGTTGATCTTGTTGCCTCCGATATCGGTGAGAACGACGGTGAATTCCGTCTTCTCTTCCGCCGGAGCCGCTGCGGCAGCCGCACCGCCGCCGCCCGCCGCGACTGCAGTGGCCGCAGCAGCGGAGACGCCGAAGGCTTCTTCCATTTTCTTGACCAGGTCGGATGCTTCAAGAAGCGTCAGGCCCTTGATTTCATCCAGGATCGTTTCGACTTTCGACATGACTGCGATTTCTCCTCTCGATATTCTGAATCAAACTCTTCGGAACCGCGGCGGGCGGGGCCCGCTTAGCCCCAAACCCCTACGCACTAAACTTGTTGGCCTTGACCGCTTCGCTGACGGTTACGGCAAGATTGCGGGGCAGCGCGTTGAGCGTGGCCGCGATCCGCTGAGCCGGAGCGTTCAGGAGGAACATGATCTTGCTGATCAGTTCATCCTTGGACGGCATGGTGGCGAGCTGCTGGATTTCCGCGATGGAAATCACTCTGCCTTCCACCACGCCGGACTTGAACTGGAACGAAGGAACTTCCTTGGCGACCTTGGTGAGGGCCTTGGCGAGGGCCACCGGGTCGGTATCGGTGTAGGCGATGGAGTTGGTGCCCTTGAGGTTCTTGAGCACGCCCTCGGCGGGTGTGCCGGTGCCGGCAAGTTCCGCGAGCGTGTTCTTGACGACCTGATACTTGCCGCCGGCGGCCTGCACCGCGCGGCGGAGCTTGGTGTCGTGTTCGACGGTGATGCCCTGGAAGGTGGTGAGAATCACGGTGGACACCTTCGCAAGCTCGGTTTTTAGCCTGTCCAGATCCTGCTGCTTTTCGCTTTTCTTCTTCATTATTCTCGGTCTCCGCTAATCTCTCCGCGCTACGCGGCGGTTGCCAGGGTCTCGGCCTCGGCGATGTCGACGAGGATGCCCGGACCCATGGTCGAAGTCAGAGTAATCTTCTTGACGTACTTCCCTTTTGCCGCGGCGGGCTTGGCCTTCAGGACGGCGGCGATAACCGAGTGCGCATTTTCGGCCAGCTTGGGGGCGTCAAAATTAATCTTGCCGATGGGGCAGTGGACGATGCCCGCTTTGTCCACGCGAAATTCCACTTTGCCGGCCTTGGTTTCCTTGACAGCTTTGGTGACGTCCGCGGTCACGGTGCCAGTTTTCGGATTGGGCATGAGGCCGCGCGGGCCCAGCACCTTACCGAGTTTGCCCGCTGAGCGCATCATGTCCGGCGTGGCAATGACGGCATCGAAATCGGTCCACCCTTCCATGATTTTCTGAACCATATCGTCGCCACCGACGAATTCCGCTCCGGCTTCCTGGGCTTCGCGCTGCTTATCACCGCCGGCGAGGACGAGCACGCGAACGGCTTTGCCGAGACCATGGGGCAGAACGACGGTGCCACGAACCACCTGATCGGAGTGCTTCGGATCCACACCTAGGTTGATGGCCAGTTCGACGGTTTCGTTGAACTTGGTGTGGTGCGTCTTCTTGATCAGCTCGGCAGCTTCGGCGAGCTTGTACGGACGCGCTTCCACCTTCTTGCGCGCATTTTCCACATGTTTTCCCGACTTCTTGGCCATTTCTACCTCTGCGATCTCCTGGCGCCTGTGACTCCCTAGGCTTCCACGACTTCCAGACCCATGTTGCGAGCCGTACCCATGACGGTACGGACCGCGGAGTCCAGATTGGTGGTATTGAGATCGACAAGCTTGATCTTGGCGATTTCGACGACCTGTTTCTTGGTGACTTTGCCGACCTTGTTGCGATTGGGCTCCGGCGAACCCTTGGCGATTCCCGCGGCCCGAAGGAGCAGTATGGAAGCGGGCGGCGTCTTCAGCACGAACGTGAAGGAGCGGTCCGTGTAGATGGTGACGAGGACCGGAAAAATCATTCCGTCGGCTTCTTTCTGCGTCTTGGCGTTGAACTGCTTGCAAAAATCCATGATGTTGACGCCATGCGGGCCGAGCGCGGTGCCTACGGGCGGCGCCGGAGTGGCTTTGCCGGCCGGCAATTGCAGCTTGATGGTTGTCTGTACTTTCTTTGGTGGCATCTTTCCTCTACCTCAATCTCGCTGAAGTTGCGGCGGCAGCGGTCCGCCTGAATTCATCCCAGCTTTTCCACGCTTGCGAAATCCAGTTCGACGGGAGTGGAGCGGCCAAAAATCGTGACGGAAACCTTGAGGCGGCTGTGATCGCTATCGATCTCTTCGACGGTGCCATTGAAGTTGGCGAAAGGACCGTCCACGATGCGCACCTGCTCATTGCGCTCGAACACGACCTTGGGCTTCGGGCGATCCAGAGGGGTGTGCACACGATTGATGATGGCGTCCACTTCGGCCTCGGAGAGCGCCGGAGGAGCCGTGGCCGAGCCGACGAAACCGGTGACGCGCGGGGTATTGCGAACGATGTGCCAGGTGTTCTCGTCGAGATCCATTTCCACGAGGACGTAGCCCGGATAGGACATGCGGGAGGCCACGATTTTCTTGCCGCCGCGCACTTCGACGACATCTTCGGTGGGGATCAATACCCGGCCGATCTTGTCCTGCAGGCTAAATGCGGCCACACGGCTTTCCAGGCTTTCCTTAACCTTCTTCTCGAAGCCCGAATAGGTGTGAATGATGTACCACTGCATCGACATAAGACATTCCGTCCTTAGACGTGAAAATAGTCGAAAAGCCGCTGGACTCCGTGCTGAACAAGCCAATCGACAATCGCCAGAAACACTCCAAAAAATGCAACAGTGGCGATCACCACCATGGTGGTGGAAGTGACGTCATCGCGATTGGGCCAGGTCACCTGCTTCATTTCCACGCGAACATCGTGGAGGAATTCGCGGGTGCCCTGGATGGTTCCGGTGACCTTTTCGCCGACACCGGCTGCTGCCCCGGTAATTGCGTTGCTTTGAGACTCTTCGTTCTTCACTTTAACCGCCTGCGTTGCCATGAATCCGTTTCACCTGCACGAGCCTCGCGGCTTGTGTCCTTCAAAATCCTGGCAGGGGAGGAGGGATTCGAACCCCCATACCCGGTTTTGGAGACCGGAGTCCTAACCGTTGGACGACTCCCCTAAAACCAAAACCGCCTGCCCCCCCACACCTCGTAACCGTGCCGCTCAGCAACCCACTGAGATCCTTCGTTGATCCCTAACGGATCGCCTCAGGATGACGCACACGCGTTTGCGCGAGCGTTACTTGACCTCTTTGTGCGGCGTGTGCTTGCGGCACGCGCGGCAGAACTTCTTGGTCTCCATGCGCTCGGAGTGCTTCTTCTTGTTCTTCGTGGTGGTGTAATTCCGGTTCTTGCACTCACCACATTGCAATGTAATGA
>Ga0208457_1000260_pt1 | contig 61109 bp, 51 predicted proteins | sample June2015DPH_10_1_FD_185513 | JGI IMG/M metagenome (GOLD analysis project Ga0208457, IMG submission 185513) | Peatland microbial communities from SPRUCE experiment site at the Marcell Experimental Forest, Minnesota, USA - June2015DPH_10_150... | ecosystem: Environmental > Terrestrial > Soil >... | reverse complement strand
CCGGAGGAATGCAGCACGCCCTCGCGCTCGCAAATCCCCCCTATCTGAAAACAATGATTCCCGCCGATGCCATGTCGGATTTCGGCCGCTACGGCGTTCGGCACAACGGCGCGTTCGAGCTGCGTTGGATGAACTGGATCTTCAATATCGGCGGCCCCAACGGCAGCCGCGCTGCACGCAATCCGGAAACACGCCAGGCGCTCGTGAAACTGGGCGAGCAGGTCCGCGAGTACGCGCGCGGCCTGCCCTTGCGCGCCGGCTCGACGCCGCTGAAACTCATTCCGGAGTATGAGAGCTGGCTGGTGGAAGCGCTCGCGCACGGTGACTATGACGATTTCTGGAAAAACGCCGGAGCGGACGTGGTCGAGCACGTGGCCGAGTACAAAGACATTCCCGTCTACCACATGGGCGGGTGGTACGACTCCTGGGGATCGCAGGTGGCAAACCTGAACTACGTCACGCTCAGCCAGAACAAGAAGAGCTTGCAGCGCTTGATCATGGGGCCCTGGACGCACGGCGGGCGCTCGCACAGCTACGCCGGCGAGGCCGAATTCGGTCCGGAGGCCGCGCTGGACTTTGAGCAGCTCGAATTGCGCTGGTTCGACCATTGGCTGAAGGGGATCGACAATGGCGTTGACCGCGAGCCGCACGTGCGCATCTTTGTCATGGGCGGAGGGGACGCGCACCGCACCCCGGAAGGCCGCATTTTCGTAGGCGGGCATTGGCGCGATGAGCTCCAGTGGCCGCTCGAGCGAACCGTGGCTACTCCCTATTATCTGCACGCGAATGGGTCGCTCTCGCCCGAGAGGCCGGCCAGCGAAACCCCCACGACGTACGAGTTCGACCCCCGGCATCCGGTCCCAACACTGGGAGGAAACATCTCCTCGCACAACGCGCCACCCACGCACCACAATTCCATCGAACGGCCGGGCGATTCCGAGAACCTGATGGAGCAGGGCGCTTACGACCAGCGCTGCCGCCCGGAAATATGGACCTGCGAGGACACGCGCCCGCTTTCTGCCCGCAGCGACGTGCTGGTGTTTCAGACGGAGCCTCTGGACCAGGACCTGGAGGTCACGGGACGCCTGGTGGTGAAGCTGTGGGCATCTTCCAGCGCCCCGGACACCGATTTTACGGCCAAGCTGATCGACGTTTACCCGCCCAACCCGGATTTCCCGGCGGGCGTGGACTTGAACATCGGCGACAGCATTGTGCGGGCGCGCTACCGCGCTTCGCTGGAGCACGCCCAACTGATGCAGCCGGGTGAAGTGAGCCCGTTCACGATTGAAATGTACCCAACCTCCCTGGTGTTCCAGAAAGGGCACCGCATCCGGCTGGACATCTCCAGCAGCAACTTTCCGCGCTTCGATGTCAACCCGAATACGGGTGAACCGTTGAATGGTAACCGGCGTTGGGCGATCGCCGTGAACACCGCTTACCACGACGCCCAACATCCCTCACATATTCTGCTGCCCATCATCCCGAGGCCGTCCAGCACGCCGAGCCACGGCCGGTAAACAGGCTGCGGAAAAACGCTTCATGGCTGTCATCCTGAGCGGAGCGAAGGATCTCGCTCTGTGTATTTTCAAGGCAATGCGAGATTCTTCGTCGCCTGCGGCTCCACAGAATGACACCGCCTACGGGTTTTTCCGCAGCCGGTAAAGCCGCGCGCCGGCAAACTGCCCCGCGCAGCCATCTCTATCTCCCGCCTGTAGGGGTGCGGCTGGCCGTACCCAATTCGTCACCTCCCCCAACCCCCAGAGAGGCTGTCTCAAAACCTCAGTTGTAGCGCGGGTCAGAGCCTGCGCTGACGCAGGAAGCGACCAGCGGCTTCGAAGTCTTGGCCCGGACCTCTCACCACGGGATTGGAAGGGCGGGGCTTTAGAATCTGTGTGACAATTCGGGGAAGGGCTGCTTTTCGTAGCGGCGCCCTTCAGGGCGGCAGCATAGATTCAAAGACTTGCCCGCCTAAAGGCGGCCTCTACGTTTGCTAGCCGGGTTTTTGCACAGACACTGAAGCCCCGCCCTTCCGGAAGCCCCCCCAAAGCGTCCCAGCGTGGTGAGAAATTCGAGTTAGGAACTTCGCCGCTCATCGAGCGGCGCCACAGCGGGCGCCGCCGCCTCTTGAGCCCGCCTCGGTGGGGGATGGGCAAATCAGGCTCAAGATTGTTCCGAGGGATGCCGATTCTACGTTACGAGGCATACTCCCGGGCCCGCATCGCGGACCCGCGCCGGTGTGGCAACCCCGGCGCGAGGGGTTCACCCGGGCAAGCGAGGCAAGGTCCATGCAGAAGTTCATTGCGCGGCAGCCCATCCTCGACCGGAACGAGCGGGTTTACGGTTACGAACTCCTCTTCCGCGCGGCGGATGAGAACTTCTGCCGGCTGCGAGATGGCGAGCAGGCCTCGGCGGCGGTCATCTCCGACAGTCTGTTCCTGCACGGCCTCAACGAGCTCACGGGCGGCGCGCGCGCCTTCATCAACTGCGCGCGCCAGACGCTGCTCAAGGGTCACGCTGCGCTGCTGCCGCGCGAGCGCGTGGTGCTGGAGTTGCTGGAGACGGTCGAGCCTGACGGGGAAGTGCTGGCCGTCTGCAGGTCCCTGAAAGACGCCGGGTACCTGATCGCCCTCGATGATTTCACGGGCACGGGGCAGGATGCGCTGGCGGGATTGGCGGACATCATCAAGCTGGACGTGCTCGCCACCACGGAGCGGGAACGAGAAGCTGTCATAAGGAAATACACGCCCAAGGGCATCAAGTTCCTGGCGGAAAAAGTAGAGAAGCGCGCCCAATTCCGGACTGCTGTGGAACAGGGGTACACCTATTTCCAGGGCTACTTTTTCTGCAAACCGGAGATCATTTCCACGCGCGACATCGCTCCCGTGAAGTTGGTGTATTTCCGCGTGCTGCAGGCCGTGACCCGGCCGCAACTCGACGTGCGGGACGTGGCGGAAACCATCAAGCACGATCTGTCCTTGTCCTACAAGCTGCTGCGTTTCCTGAACTCGGCGCTGTTCATGTTCAGCGCGCGGGTCACCTCGATTCAACAAGCGCTCCTGCTGCTGGGGGAGAATGGAATCCGCAAGTGGGTCGCGCTGGTAACCATTTCCACCCTGGCCGAGGGCCGGCCTCTCATCCTTGTCCACACGGCCCTGCTGCGCGCGGCGTTCTGCGAAATGCTCGCGCCGCTGCTGGGCGCCGCCAAGCGCGGAGCCGATTTCTTCTTCCTGGGCCTGCTTTCGAATATCGACGCCATCCTGGGGCGCCCCATGAGCGCTATCCTGGCGGAACTGCCCATCGCGGAGGACATCAGCAATGCCCTGCTGGGCGGGGCGAACACGCTCCGCGACGTCTTGCAGGCCGTGACGGCTTACGAGCAGGGCGATTGGGCCGCGTTCGCCGCCTTGGCGAAGAAGCTTTCGCTGCCCGAGCAGGCCTTTTCCGAGATCTATTTGGAGTCCCTGCGCTGGTGCCGGGAGCTTTCCTTGGAGGAAGAAAAATAACCCGCCGCGGCGCCTACGCGCCCCTAATCCGGGGAGCTGGCCGCTTCCTCGCATCCGCCGCCCCCCTGTAGCGCCGCTCTATGAGCGGCGAAGTTGTCGAAAATTCGAGGCCGCCGGTTGCTTCCTGCGTCAGCGCAGGCTCCGTCCGGCGTTACAACTGCGGTCTTCAGACAGCCATGTGGGGAGAGGGTGCCCGAGCTATGAGGGCAGGTGAGGGGTCTCGCCGCCCCCATGCCGAAGAAGGGCTGCGGACCCGACCCGCCCGCGCGGTCATTCCCGCGCCAGCGGGGGAGAGGGTTGGGGCAAGGGGAGAGTGCGTCAGCACGGCGGGGTCAAAACTCCGCCCTTCCACCACGGCAACACGCCTGTCGGTCAGAGGCCTCGTATCGCAAGTTATCGTGTTTTTTTCATGAATGTATCGCCATTCTTAGGTGAGTTTCCGGTTTTGTCCAAGAAACCACCATTATGTCTGTGACTAATTTCTGTCGCCCTTTGTTTTCATCAACATAGTTGGAGCAACTTTCATTTTGATGTTTTGCTGCGCGAAGGGCTCCGCTGTTGAGCCTGGACGGCAGGTTCGTGGTCCGCCCGACTCGTAGGGGTACGGCTTGCCGTACCCGCATGCGTCGTTCGAACCAACCCGGGTAGGGCGAGCCCGACAGCCTCCGGGCACGTTGCCCGTGCCTTGGCCGTTCGCCCTCTGGGCGAGAACCTGCTGTGAGCCCCTTCGCCACGTTCACATTAAGCTCCGCGAGGGATCCAAAGACCTGCCCTGGCTGGCGGGGTGCTTGCTCTGCTCACAGTTGTAGCCTATTATAATCCATTGGTCAAGAAGAAAGTGGAGCCTCTCCCCCCGGCCTGCGGCGGGGTGTGGCGAGCCGTTTCTCTGCGTCATTCGGCGCCGATCCTAGCGAGCAGGGTGGATTCCGCTGGCGCGGGAATGACGGCACGTGCGGAACGGGGCAGCCCCTTGCGTCGTCACCCCCGCGCAGGCGGGGGTCCATGGCGCGCGGCTTCGACTGTGGTTTTCAGACTCTCCAGGAAAGCGCTGCAAGGCTTACAGCCTTCCGGGCGGCGTTCCAGTTCCCGGCAGTCTCCAACCGGAAGTGCCCCATCCAGGTAGTCTGAAAGCAAGGGGAAGATTCTCTTCCATCTCCGGTCAGCCATGATGTTCTGCCTTGGAGCGCCGTGACTCTTGAACGTAACCTGCGAGCGCATTGCGCAAGAAGGCGCGTGCCCGGTGCAGGCGCATCTTCGTGGTGTTCTCCGAAATGCCCATGACCTCGGCCACTTCCCGCGTGTCGAGTTGTTCCATGTCACGGAGTATCCACACTAGCCGGTAGGGTTTGGGGAGGGCGAGGATGGCATCTTCCAGTTTGCTCCGCAGCTCCTTCTTCAAGGTGATCTCTTCCGGCGTGATCTCCCAGGACTTGATCTGCGGGGCTGAGGTCCGGCTTCCTTTCGGCATCAAGGCATCAAGCGCCAGCATTTGAGCGGGAGCGAACTTGCTCTTGCGGCGGCTCATCAGGCATTGAGTTTTTGCCACCTTGTAGAGCCAGACGGCCAGTGCCTTAGCGTCCTTCTCAGCGTTCGGGCCTTTCAGGACGGCGAGGAATTGTTCCATCTTGGCGATCACGCAATTACCGTCGGGAGGTTGATGAAAAACACGGTCGCGCCGACGTTTACTTTGGCCTGTCCTATGTCCTGAATCAGCAGAAGAAGTGGGACGCTAGTGTGTCCGCAGCACGCCAGGCGGTGCGCTTGAACCCCAATAATGAATGGGCGCGCGCCAATCTCGGCAACGCGATTCTCAGCAAGGGCGACGTGGACGGTGCGATCGCGGAATACCGAGAGGCACTGCGCCTCAACCCCAAGAATGAGTCGGCGCACTACAACCTGGGCGTCGCGCCCGGAAACAAGGGCGATTGGGGTGGTGCGATCGCGGGTGGCGCATACATCGTTTTGTGATGTATGCGACCTCTTGGCAATTGGATTAGAATGAACTGGTACCTCGGAAACGGCACTGCGGGGACCCATAATCGCATACATGCCAAAGGGCGGCATGTATGCGCCACCCGCGAAGGCGGTCTGCATCCGAAGCAGGGTATCCATCCTCGGGCCGAAAGCCTTTTCCACGCGCAGCGCCATGTCGGGCGAGAGCAGGTAGCGCAGAGTTTGTGCAGTTCAAACTCTGCGGCTTGAATTGTTGATAACAATTGCTCATAGGTGAAATACGTATCCTTGCAAGGTCCGTGGCGGATGATGATTGGGGCGAACCGGAACGACGAACCGCAGAGTATTGCGCTCTGCGCAAAACTCTGCGCAACCCCCTTCCGATGCAAGACTTGGTCAGGCGCTCTTTCGCGGATGTTCCTGCATGTAAGCGCGGAGCAAAGCATTGATGCGGGTTTGATAACCTGGCCCCTGTTTCTTATACCATTCCAGGACATCGCTATCGACCCGTATGGTGAGTTGCTCCTTCCTTGGCACCGGCTTCAGGCCCCGCCGGACGATGGCCCGGGCAAACATCTCCGGTGTCAATTCCGGCGTATCAGAAAAATCCATTCTGTCATCCTTCAGCGCGTCTACGCGCTTCCAGTCAGTGCGCGATTTCAAAGTAGCTGATTTCTTCATGCTTCGTTGCCTTCCTAACGGAAATAATCCGGATTAGTTCATCGGTTTCGGTATGCGCGATGACCACCACCTGACCCTGGAGCAAACCCACGGTAACGAAGCGCGGTTCGCCATAATCAATCCGGTCATCCAGGATCGTAATCGTTTGGGCCGGCAAATACGATCCCCAGGAAGTCGATTCCGTGCTTCTGAATGTTGGATAGCCGCTTCGCTTCATCCCATTCATATTGCATAGCACAGTGTAGTTACAATTTGTAGTTACGTCAAGCGGGTAACCGCGGAGTCGCCGCGGCGACCCACGAAGGATCTCGTAGCTTCATGAAAATGCCCGGGGGGAGATTCTTCGCCGGCTGGCGCAGGGCGCAGCTCTGCGACCTACTTGCTGCGCGCGGGCAGGGCGAGATTCTTCGCACAGTTTATCCTGAGCGCAGCGAACGGACTCAGAATGACAGCGAAGGATTCCGGATGACAGCGAAGGCCTCAGAATGACAACGTCGGAATCTTCTTCAACAAACTGCTACGGGTTGGCGTCGAGGGCGGCCATGACTTCGTCGGTGATGGTTTTGACCAGAGTTTCGAGGTCCTGACTCTTGGTGCTGCACCCGCCGGGGCAATTGTGGGGGCAGGCGGTGGGGCACACGGTGATGCCTCCAGGTGTTTCCGGCTGGTCGCAGAGCTGGCACTCCTCGAGGCCATACTTCGCATCCGGCAGTCCCAGCCGCTTCTTGATTTCCAGCAGCACGGCTTGCTTGTCAGGGGGAATGCGCGTGATCCCGTTGCCCAGTTGCGCGGCCAGCATGAGCGTGCGGCAGTAAGTATCGACGACCTCCACGTACCACTCGGCGTGGGTGACGGTGTCAGCCCAGCAGATGAGGCCGTGATTGGCCAGTAGGATGGTGTTGTGGTCCTTCACGTACGGAATGATGGTCTTGGCGAATTCGCGCGTGCCCGGCGTCTCGTACGGCGAGATGGCGACGGATCCCACAAAAACATCCTGTTCGGGAATGACACAGCGGGGAGGCACGCGCCCCGAAATTGCGTATGCCGTGGCGTGGGGCGGATGAGCGTGCACTGCGGCACGCGCTTCGGGAACGTTCTTGTAGACTTCGAGGTGCAGATACACTTCGCTGGTTCGCTTGGCCTTCCCGGCAAGCTGGTTTCCCTCCAGGTCAACCAGGCACAAGTCGTCGAGAGTCAGGTCAGCTTTGCTCAGCAACGTCGGCGTGCAGATCACCCGGTCCGGGGTGATGCGGTAGGTGATGTTGCCGCCGTTCCCGTCCACATACTGCCGGTCCCAGAGTTTCTTCCCCACCCGGATCATTTCTTGCTTGATAACCAATGCTTCGGGCGAATTCAGGATCGCTTCATCCGAGCGCGTGGACTTAGGGAGAACCGGGCTCGGGGCAGGCGGCGCGGGCGCAATCGCGCGCGGGCTGGCGCTTTCACGAACGGGTGGCACGCTTGCCCCATGGTGGTTGCCGACGATGCTCAGACCGGCGCGGCGTATGACGTCCCGCGCGGTGGGCGTCAAGACGGCCCCCTCCGCGAGCACAATCTCGCTGGCGCCAGCCGCCACGGCCGCTTCCAGGTTCTTGCCAGTCAGCACTTTGTAACTTTGTAAGTCGACCCTTTTCATAATTAGACCCCGCCTTCACTCACCTGCACACTCGCCGTGTTGCTGGCGTCAGCGCTTTCCGCGAGACGGCTTGTTCCCTTCTTCGGCCTGGGCGCGCGGTGGATGGTAGTCCACCGTATTAACCAGCAGACTGCAGTAGGCATCCACCGGCGCGCGCCCGGGCCAGTAAGGATTGGCGCCCTCCCGGCCTTCGACGAAGGCAATCATCTGCCCCTCGGCCGGGGCCAGATGGTCGGCAACAATGAGTTGTTTCCCGCCGCCCGTTCCATCCTGCGCCGCCAGTGCCTGAGCCGTCACCGGCTCGACTATCAAGAATCTAGTTCCGGCGAGACCCGGATCGGACAAACTCAGCACGACGTTTCCGCGAACAATTCCCAGGCGCATAGGCTCAGACTTCACTGCGGAGTCGTTGTCGAATGCCTTTCCCTTCGGGTCGCAAGAGACCCCTCACCCGTCCGCCTTCGGCGGCCACCCTCTCCCCCAGGGAGAGGGCAGTATAATTACGTCACGTCTCCCGCCGGCCGCTGCCGCGACTGTGGTTTGTGGAATCTGGGACAGTCAACCCGCCCACTTGATCGATGATGCCGACCACGAACAGGCGCGAAGGCGTGGTGTTATCCCCCAATTTCTGCCTGGCCAGGTCGCCGTCGGTCGAGACCAGTACGTAGGACCCGATGCCCCCGCCCAGATCGTCCGCCAGCACCAGGGGTTCCCCCACCTCGCTGCCGTCCGCTTCCAGCCGCTGGCCGATCAGCAGACGCATGCCTCGCAAGCTCTTGTGCTTGACCGTGGAAGTAATTGATCCGTCGATGCGGGCAATAAACATAGGCTCAACCTAGATGATGTGCAGCGCGCCAGCGATGGTGATCGAGCGCTGGCGTGTAAATGTCAAGGGCGTGGTGACGCCTTCGCCGGTCGGCGTGGCCACGCTGTAACTCAGGAAGCCCGGCCCGCCGGAGCCCAGGCTGGCGAAGCAAGGCGCATTCTGCACAAATATCGTGGTATTCATGGCGCGCGCCATCTTGGTCACGTTCTCCGCGTTGCGGGAGTGGATGAGGGCTGTGTGCCGGAAGCCGTGCTCCGCCTTAAGGGCGGCCCGGATTCCGTCGTCGACGCAGGTCACACGCACGACCGGCAGGAAGGGCATCATTTGCTCGGTCTGTACGAACGGATGATCCTCATCGGTCTCGCCAAACAACAAGGGAGTTTCCGCGGGCACGTGCATGCCGATGGCGCCGGCCAGCACCGCCGGGTCTTTCCCCACAAACTCATGCTTCACGCGCGCTCGGCCCCGTCCGCCTTTTCCTTCCTCGAAATCAAATACGGTTTGCGTCAGTCTCTCCACCTGTGCGTGATTGAGCTGCACGGCGCCGGCGCGCTTCATCGCCCCCAGGAATTCGTCGGCGACTTTGGCCACCACAAACACTTCCTTCTCACTAATACAAAGCAAGTTGTTATCAAAAGAGGCTCCGGCAATGATGGCTTCCGCAGCTTTGGGGAGGTCCGCCGTCTCATCCACCAGCACCGGAGGATTGCCCGGACCTGCCGCCACCACCCGCTTCCCGGCCTGCATGGCGGCATCGACGACCGCCCCGCCACCCGTCACGCAAATCAGCGCCACCTCGCGGTGACGGAACAGTTCATTGACCGATTCGATCGTGGGAGACTCCACCGTGCACAGCAGGTCGCGCAGGCCGGTGCGTTTTTCGATCTCCCGGTTGAAGAGCCGCACAGCGTATGCCACGCTGCGGGCCGTTGCCGGGTGTGAGCTGAACACGGCGGTGTTTCCACCCGCGATGACGCTGATGGCGTTGCTGCCCATGGTGGGCACTCCGTGCGTGCTGGGCAGGACCATGGCGATCACGCCGAAGGGTGCGTACTCAAGCAGAAAGATGCCTGTCGTGTCGGTGCGCGCTTCCGTCCGCATGGCTTCAATGCCCAGCACCTTTTGGATGAGTCGCACCTTCTCGATCTTGTGATCGAGCCGGCCCAGGCGCGATTCCTCAAACTCCATCTTGCCGAGTTCTTCCGCGCGCTCGAGCGAGAGGCGGCGGATGATTTCGATGATCTCGCCGCGCTCCGCCAGGCTGCGCGCCGCCAGGAGCTTCTGCGCGGCGTAGGCTGCCTTCACGGCCTCGTCCACCGTGGAAAACACGCCGTGGTCGCCGCCTGCGGCCTGCCGCACGGGCCCCTGCGCCCTGAGGCGCGGCTGCAAGCGCTGGATAACCTCTTCGACAATTGCGGCGATCATGGGATTAGTGGTTGTGCTCATAGACCTTGCCTCTACGGAGTCTTAATCCCTTCCGCCCCGCCGGCCGTTCAGGGTTTTGCCAGCCGCCGGCCCGCCACTTCCACGGTGTCCACGATGCCGATAATGACGGTGTCCACCGGGGAATCTTTCGTCGTGTCGGTCAGGCGCGCGGAACTCCCCTGGGTGAACATCACCAGTTCACCTTCGCCGGCGCCCACACTATCGACTGCCACCACCGAACTCCCGGATTCGACCAGCTTTCCGTCGCGCGTGATATAGGGCTGGATCAACATCAGCTTCATGCCTTGAAAGCGGGCATTCTTCTGAGTCGAAACGACATTACCAATTACTTTGGCCAGGAACATGGCCTCACCTTCCGTCGAGCCTCGCGTTATTCGGGCAGAACCGTGCCCAGATCGTCATGCGGACGCGGGATCACCTGGACGCTTACGACCTGGCCCACGTTCTTGGCCGCGAGGGCGCCCGCATCCACTGCGGCTTTTACCGCAGCAACGTCGCCGGCGACGAAGGCCGTGCAGAGGCCCCCGCCGATTTTCCGCCAGCCCTTGAACTGCACGTTGGCCGCCTTCAACATGGCGTCGGAGGCTTGCACCAGCGCCACCAGTCCATGCGTCTCGATCATTCCGATTGCTTGCTGTGCCATGCGATTCTCCTCATGTAGCCCCCCGATTGATCGGGGTGCGCAGGGCCACGACGCCCCTACTACGACTTCGACTGCGATCTTCCCAAACTTGGGACCTTCGCTCCCGCCGCCCGGAAAACCCGCACGCGCTTGATTCACGCGGAGTCCGGCCGCGGCCAGAGCGCGCTCCCTGCCCGCGGGGCGGCCTACTTCAAAAAGCCCTCGGTAACGCCTTCGTGCGGGCGGGGAATGACGTGGGCAGCCACCATTTCACCCAGGGCCTTGGCCGCCGCGGCGCCGGCGTCAATTGCCGCCCGCACGCTGCCGACGTCGCCCCGCACGATGGTGGTCACGTAGCCGCCGCCAATCTGAATCATCTTCACCAGTTGGACGTCAGCCGCCTTGCACATGGCGTCGCTCGCATCCACCAGCGCTACCAGCCCTTTGGTTTCGAGTAATCCCAGCGCTTGATTCATAACTCTCTCCTCGTTAGCCTTTTGATGGCTTCTCCGCACGTTTCTACTTCTTGGGTGTCTTGGCGGGCGGCGCCGTGAAGACGCCGAGGTCCTCGTGCGGGTTCGCAATCACCTGCACGCTGACCACTTCGCCCAAGCGCGCCGCAGCTTCCACGCCGGCGTCCGTGGCCGCTTTGACGGCTGCGACATCGCCTTCCACGAAAGCCGTAACCAGCCCCGAACCCACCGGCTCCCAGCGAGCGAAGGTGACGTTCGCGGCCTTCAGCATGGCGTCGGTGGCCTCGATCAGGGCCACCAGCCCTTTCGTTTCGATCATTCCCAAAGCTTGATTCATCGCTTTTTCTCCTGAGCTGTAGTGCTTCGTGACCTTACCTGCCGGGCCTAAAGACGTTGCATGGGCATCCCGCCCATGCGTACGGCCAAAGCTTGCCTTGAGTACAACCAAAAGGCGGCCATGCTACGGCTTAAGCAGTTCGACCTGTTTGGCCAGGTGCAGCGCGCAAGCATTGGCCTCATCCGTATCCATGTGAACTTCCAGCCGAAATGCGGGATCGACGCGCACGTGCACGTGGTCGAACGTGACCCCGGCGCCGTCCCCCACTTTCAGCTTCATGACGTCGCGGTGGCGAACCCTATAAAACTCCGCGTCCGCCGGGGTCATGTGCGCATGCATCGCCGCCCGGATGACGCCTTGCGAGAGTTCCACGACGCCCTGCGGACCCATGACGAAGGCTCCCGGTGTTCCCTCGATGTCACCGGAGAGGCGGATCGGCAAATTCTCGATTCCCAGCATGACGGCATCCGTGAAGGCGAGCTCAATCTGTGAGACGGAGCGAACTGGGCCCAGAATGCGGAGATTGGAGATCGACCGGCCGCGCGGTCCGATGAGCACCACGGTCTCCTCCGCGGCGAAGTTTCCCTGTTGATAAAGAGGGCGCAGGGGCTTCAGTTGGTGGCCCGGACCAAACAAGGTCTCGAGATCAGCCTGGCTCAAGTGCATGTGGCGCGCGGAAGCATTCACCACCAGGCGAGAGGGTTGGGCTGCCGCGTCCTTTTGCGCACACGGTCCCAGCCGCTTCAGGACGATTTCCCGAACGATGCTCTCGACCGCAGCGCGATTGACTTGTGGCGTCATTTCACGCACCATACTGACAGATACTGAGCTATAGTGCAATATGTTTTCCTTTACAGTTTCAGATAACGTCATATTTGTGCATAATTGTTCTATTTTCGCCGGCTTTGTGCTATCATATCTCCCATGAGAGCTGCCGAACGCCAAATCAAGATTCACAATCTGATTCGCACCCAGGAGTTTATCGACGCCGCAACCCTGGCTTCCAAACTGGACGTTTCGGAATCCAGCCTGCGCCGCGATCTCATGGAACTGGAGCGCCAGGGCCTGGTTCGAAGGGTCCGCGGAGGCGCCGTCTCACTGCAAGTTCAGGCCGAGTCACGCGGCATCCGGGTGCCCGCCACGCGATCCCGGGAAGAAACGCAGCGCATTGGTCGCGCCGCTGCAGCCTTGCTGGAGGATGGGCAGACCGTCATCATGGACGGCGGTTCGACCGTGGGGGAGGTGGCGCGTCAACTTCTGGGCCACTCCCTGCAAGTCATCACCAATTCCATCCTCATCGCGCAGATTTTCTCTGATTCCAAGAGCATGGAGTTGACACTCACGGGCGGTTACCTTTACCCGCGCCTAGGCGTGCTGCTGGGTCCGATCTGCGAAGAGATGCTGAGTCGCGTGGCCGCGGATGTCCTCGTGATGGGGATCGGCGGCATCACCGAGGCGGGCCTGAGCAACACGAACACGCTGGTGGTAGGGTCGGAACGCAAGATGATCGACGTTTCGCGGCGGGTCATCGTGGTGGCCGATCACTCCAAATTTGGCCGGCAGGCGATGGCACACCTCGCGCCCCTTGAGGCCGTGGACACGATTGTGACCGACCAGAACTTGCCGCCACGGTTCGAAAAGTTGCTCGTCAAGTACGGAGTCGAGTTGGTCGTGGCTTGATGTGGCAGCGGTGTGCTCGGTCCGGGTGTCAGGCCGCCGCCGTGCGATATCTCCAAGATCGTTGGCTAGATATATTCGCGGAACAATTCCCGGCGCGGGGAGGGGATGACGATGGCGCTCACCAGCATGCCTTCGGCTCCGGCCACGGGTGCGGCGGCGGCGACGGCGGCCTCGACGCTGGAAACGTCGCCCGTGAGGAGCACGAACCCTTTGCCTCCGATGGCCATGGCCAGGTGAATGCGAAAGAGCTTGATGTTGGCGGCTTTGGCAGCAGCGTCAGCAACGTCGACGATGGTGGCTGCGCTGAAAGTCTCGATAATGCCCAACGCTTCGAATTGTTCGGCGGGCAAATCCACCGCCATCGAAATCGCGGGAAACACGGAAGGGTGCAGGCGGGAGATTACTCGCCGCTCGATCAACGCGCCTTCCGAGGCCGCGGCTCCGGCTTGCACGCTCGATTCCACGGAGGCCACGTCGCCGCTTACTGCGATGAGGTATTTGCCGGAGCAGATGGTGCGCGCCAGCAGGAGCTGCACGGAAGCAGCCTTGAGCATGGCGTCCTGAGCCCTGTAGCCAATGCCGATGCTGGTGACTTCCACGAGCCCGATGGTGTCCATTTCAGCCACGTGCGTTTCCATCCTTCCTGCCGTATAAAGTCATGCTTCGATGATTACCGCTCCGTCGATTTCCCGCACTGTCCCCGAAATGCTGGCATGAATATTGGCGCCGAGTTTACCGGCAGGTGGCGCAGCAATCAGGTCGCCGGCGTGGATGGATTCTCCGGGACGAACCGTGGGCAGGGAGGGGGCGCCCACGTGCTGCTGCAGCGGCACCACCACGCGCCGGGGCGCGAGTGGCCGGTCCTCCAGTGGCCCCACGTTGTGGAACCCGGTGAGGCCGAGCTTGGCCATCAGCCGGTGCGTGGGAATGCGCCGCTGGTTCCCAATCGGGTGCGGCCGGATGTCTTCGGGCCGGCCCTGCCATCCCAAGCCGCGCTCGCGGGCAAGCTTCTTGTCATGGGCGCAAACATCTTTAGGGTCCAGGTCTTCCGGGCAGGAGAACAGGCTGCACAAGTTGCACTCGCAGCAGTAGAGCGTGCCCATCATGAGCCGGGCTTTGTCGGGGGCAAAGCCCAGAGCCCGCATGGCCTTGTGCGGTTCAATGGGGTGGCCGAGCAGATAGCGTGGGCAGAGTTCGGTGCAGAACGTGCACTGATCGCACGCCGATTTGCCGATGCGGTCCATCGCGATCCAAGTGCGCAGATAGCGGTGGATCAAGGCGTGGTCGCGTGGCAGCACGATCAGACCGCCGGTGGTTTTCGTGACCGGCTCTTCCCATCCGCGTGCCACATGCGCCATCATGGCCCCGCCCACCAGCACTTCACCGGGGTTTGCGGTCGCGCCCCCCGCGGCAGCAATGACTTCTCCGATGGCCATTCCCACGGGCACGTGCAGCGTGACTGGTTCGGCCACCGCGCCTGCCACGGTCAGATACTTGTGCGTAACCGGGCGGTTGCGTGCCACGTTGATCAGCGTCTCCACGTTCGAGACCACCGCGCCCACATCCAGCGGCAGGCCGCCGGGCGGGATCACCCGGCCCGTCACATCAAAAACCAGGACAAACTCGTCGCCTGCGGGATAGACGTCGCGCAGGGGGCAGATTTCGACCCCCGCGGGTAGAAGCGGCGCGAGATTCCGGATGACGTCGTCGTACTTCTCCTTGATGCCGATGACGCCGCGCCTCGCGCCGACACGCTCCATCGCAGTCTCGAGGCCGCTGAGCATCTCCGCACCGTAGTGGAGCAGGAGTTCCTTGTCTTTGTGCAGCAGCGGCTCGCACTCTGCCGCATTTACAATGTAGGTTTCAGCGGGCCGGCGCAATTTCACTGCGGTCGGGAATCCAGCCCCTCCGGCGCCCACTACGCCGTTTTGTTCAATAGGATCGCTCAAAGGGTCCTCGCCTTTTCTCTCGCCGGGGTGCCCGGACTTGGGCAGCTTCGCCTGTTCCCGACAATCGCTTTGCGAAAAGGGTTTTGACCGAAAACCGCCATGCCGGGTCGAATCTGGGAGGGTCAGCCTCGCACAAACCCCTCAGGTAATTTGGCGTTGCCCAGGCCGCGTCCCCTGCTCTCTTCTTGACTTGCCGTCGAGCCCCCCCATAGAATCGATAGTTTAAACCGGTTGCGGAAAATTCCCTAGATGTCTTTACGCCTTTACAACACGCTCAAACGCCAAGTGGAAGAGTTCCAACCTCTGGAAGGCAACACGGTCCGCATGTACACCTGCGGGCCCACGGTTTACGATTACGCGCACATTGGCAACTACCGCACTTTCGTTTTTCAGGACATCCTGCGACGCTACCTGAAGTACAAGGGCTTCCAACTCTGTCATGTCGTTAACCTCACCGACGTTGACGACAACACGATTCGCAACTCCCAGGCGGCGGGAATGCCGCTCCGTGCCTACACCGACAAGTACAGCCAGGCCTTCCAGATCGATCGCCAACTCCTGAACCTGGAAGATCCGGAGTTTCTCGTCCGCGCCACGGAACACATCGGGGAAATGGTGAAGCTCATCCAGACGCTCGTGGACCGGGGATACGCCTACGCGAGCGATGGGTCGGTTTACTTCAAGGTTGCCGCTTTCCCGCACTACGGCCAGCTAACCCAGATTGACCTTTCCGGCGCGCGCGCGGGTGCGCGCGTGGACACCGACAAGTACGACAAGGACGACGCCCGTGACTTCGTGCTTTGGAAAGCCGCGAAACCAGGAGAGCCTTTCTGGGAGACCCCCTTCGGCCCCGGGCGGCCCGGCTGGCACATCGAATGCTCTGCGATGTCGATGAAGTACCTGGGCGAGACCTTCGACATCCACTCCGGCGGCAGCGATCTGATCTTTCCCCATCACGAGAATGAAATCGCGCAGAGCGAAGCCGCCACCGGCAAACCCTTCGTGAAAGTCTGGCTGCACTCCGAGCACCTGATCGTTAATGGCGAGAAGATGTCGAAATCGCTCGGCAACTTCTACACGCTGCGGGACCTGATCGCCAAGGGTTATAAGCCCTCGGCCGTTCGCTACCTCCTGGCCTCGGTGCCCTACCGCAAACCGCTCAATTTCACTTTTGACGGGGTGCACCAGGCACAACAGTCGATCGACCGGCTCCGCAATTTTCGCTTCCGCCTGACCAAGGAGAGTTTCCCGGCCGGAGCCGGCACGGTCCTCCCGGCGCGTGCGCAGGAGGCGCGGCAGGAATTTGAGGCCGCGCTCGACGACAACCTGAACAGCGCCGAAGCGCTCGGCGCCATCTTCGACATGGTGCGCGACGGCAACACCGCAATGGACCGCGGGGACTTTCGCGACGGTGACCGCGGCGCCTTCCTCGACACACTGGAACGCTGGGACCGCGTCTTTGCCGTGCTGGACGATAACGACCACGCCAAGCTCGTGAAGTTTGGCCTCATCAAACCATCAGCAGTTGCCGCGGCAGATTCGGCGGCCGATGCGGGGAAAGATGCCACGGGGCTCGAAGTGGGGAACGGTCAGCCGGCCTCGGTGCTCGTCGAAACCCTGAGCGACGAAGCAATCGAGAAACTGCTGGCGGAGCGCGCCGGCGCCCGGCGCCATGGCAACTACGCTCGCTCTGATGAGATTCGAGCCAATTTGCTTAAAGCCGGTGTTATACTGGAAGATAGCAAAGCGGGAACGCGCTGGAAGCGGAAGTGAACATGCAGAACCTGCGGCTTAGTCTCCCGGTGTTGGCTCGACCCAACCTTTTTGGGGGCGACTGATCCTCTCCGTTGTTTCCTCACCGAAGGACCTTGAAACTTGTCTGAACGCTGCCAGGTGCAGCGGAGAGGAGAGATTCCATGGAGAGCAAACTGCCGCGCATTTTGACGCCTCTTCCCGGGCCCGAAGCCCGGAAGGTTCTGGCGCTCGACCAGCAATTCGTCTCACCTTCCTATACCCGTGACTATCCGCTCGTCGCCCAACGCGGACAAGGTGCGATCGTGGAGGATGTGGACGGGAACTGCTTTCTGGATTTCGCCGCCGGCATCGCCGTGGTTTCAACCGGCCACTGCCATCCGGACGTGGTAGCCGCAATTCAGAAGCAGGCCGAGACCCTGATTCATATGTCAGGGACGGATTTCTACTACCCTCTGCTGGCGCAACTGGCGGAGAAGATGGCCCAGATCACGCCCGGCACCTTTCCCAAGAAAGTCTCGTTCGGCAACTCGGGCGCCGAGGCCATCGAAGCGGCCATGAAAATTGCGCGTTACCACACCCGGCGCCACCAATTCATTGCCTTTCTCGGCGGTTTCCACGGGCGGACGTTCGGCGCGCTTTCGCTTACGGCCAGCAAGGCGGTGCAGCGGCGAGGTTTCGGCCCGCTGTTGTCGGGTGTCACCCATGTGCCGTATGCCAATCCTTATCGCTGCCCGGCAGGCCACCGCGCCCCGGAGTGCGTGTGCGACTGCATTTGCTCGGACCTGCTGGAGCGGCAACTGTTCAAGACCGCCGTGCCCCCCGAAGAAGTCGCGGCTATCGTGGTGGAGCCGATCCAGGGCGAAGGAGGTTACATCATTCCGCCTCCCCGGTTCCTCGACAAGCTGCGGCGGCTGGCCGATAAGTACGGGATTCTGTTGATCTTCGACGAAGTCCAATGCGGCATGGGGCGGACCGGCAAAATGTGGGCCTGCGAGCACTTCGGAGTTGTGCCCGACATCCTGGTGACCGCCAAAGGTATTGCCTCCGGTTTGCCGCTGGGTGTGACGGTGGCCCGCGCGGACCTGATGAATTGGGGTCCCGGTGCGCACGCCTCGACGTTCGGTGGCAACCCGGTGGCCTGCGCGGCGGCGCTGGAAACAATTCGCCTGCTGGAAGAGAAATACATCGCGAACGCGGCTCGGGTGGGCGAATATATCCTGGGAAGAATCGCCGATTGGCCGCACAAGCATCGCCTGGTCGGCCAAGTGCGCGGTCGCGGGCTGATGATTGGAATCGAACTGGTCAAGAGCCAGGAGACTCGCGAACCGAATCCCGAAGTGCGCAAGCAGGTGATTGGGCGGGCGTTCGAACAGGGGTTGCTGATCCTTGGCTGCGGCGAAAGTACCGTCCGGCTGATGCCACCGCTCCTGATCGATCGTGAGCAGGCGGATTTCGCCGTCGATGTCCTGGATCGCTGCCTCGCCGAGGCGGAACGCTAGACCCGAGAAGGCGCAGAACCCTTGAGCACTCTGGCGCGGCTTATGTATCGTGCGTTGGTCTGGAAGGAACGCCAGCGCGCGCGACACGCCGCGCTGAGACCGCCGGGGCCGCCGAGCAAAACGGAGCACTTGAAGACGGGCGCGCGGGGCGAGACCCTGGCCTTTTGGTATTTGCGCCGCGCGGGTTACACGATCGTAGCTCGGAACCGCCGAGCCCGCTCCGGCGCCGGTGAAATTGACCTGATCGGCTGGGACGGCCCGGTCCTGTCGTTCGTGGAAATCAAAACCCGGACGTCGGACGAGGCCGGTCCGCCGGAGGCTGCGGTTTCCAAGGCCAAGCAAAAACGCATTGCCCGGACCGCCCAGGAATACCTGCGGCGACTGGGGCGTAAACCGCCCAGCTACCGGTTTGATATTGCCAGCGTCGCATGGGATTCTGAGGCAGGCCTCGAAGTCCGACTCATCAAGGACGCTTTCAAGGCCTCGTTTTAGGCTCCGCAGGGGGCGCCGGTGCAGTAAGGCGAAAAAACGCCAAAACCTGGAGCGAGCGCTGGATTCAAGGAGCTATAACCTTGCCCGAACTAAGAAGAGATCCCGTCACCGGTCGATGGGTCATTATTGCAACGGACCGGGCGAAGCGGCCGAGCGATTTCGTCCGTGATAAGGTGCAGATTCGAGGATCGGGCTTCTGCCCGTTCTGCTACAACAACGAGTCCAAGACCCCGCCGGAAATCCTCGCCTACCGCAGCGACGGTAGCAGCCCCAATACGCCCGGCTGGTCGCTGCGTGTGGTGGCGAACAAGTTTCCCGCTCTGGGCATTGAAGGCTCGCTGAACCGCCAGGGCGAAGGCCTTTATGACAAGATGAATGGAATCGGCGCGCATGAAGTCATCATTGAGACTCCCCAGCACAACTTGACCCTTGCTTCCATGCCCGCGCGTCAGGTAGAGGACGTGCTTTGGGCTTATCGCGACCGGATCATCGACCTGAAGAAGGACCGTCGCTTCCGCTACATCCTGATCTTCAAGAACCACGGCGACGCCGCAGGCGCATCACTGGAACATACCCACTCCCAACTGATCGCGCTGCCCGTGGTGCCCAAGCGCGTGACGGAAGAAGTGGCGGGCGCGCGCGAGCATTACAACTTCAAGGAGCGCTGCATCTTTTGCGACATCATCCGGCAGGAAACCGAAAGCAAAATCCGGCTGATCTCTGAGAACGACGGCTTTCTGGCTATGGCGCCCTTCGCCCCCCGCTTCCCCTTCGAGATGTGGATCATTCCCAAGACGCACCAGTGTTCGTTCGAGGAATCGCAGAAACGCGAGTTCGAGCAACTCGCTCCCCTCCTGAAGGACATGCTGGCGCGGTTGGACCGCGTGCTGGATTTTCCGGCGTATAACTACATCGTCCATACCTCCCCGATCGGGGAATCCGCCGAGGACTACTACCACTGGCACATGGAGATCATGCCCAAGCTCACCAAGGTGGCCGGGTTCGAGTGGGGCACGGGCTTCTATATCAATCCCACACCACCCGAAGAGTCCGCGAAGTTCCTGCGTGAAGCCGCGATGCCGGTCGGCGTGTAGGCGGGTAGTAAAGGGATTTCTCCTCGGTCCTGGTCTGGTCCTTCCCGGGACGAAGCATCGGGACAGATCCCGCGCACCCCAAAAATCCACTCCGACCGACGGCTAATTACGGCGAGAGCTCGTCTCATCGTGGGCTTTTCCCTCAGCCGGGCGCCAAGCTTCGAATCCTGCCTTCTCACCGGATGCCAAGAAAATGTCCTGCGGGCCGCCGGCCACATTTCTGGCTTGTTGTAGCCCCGTGCTTTGGCTCGGGCCGCCGCGGTGACTGCCAGCCTAAAGGTCGGCGCCAGGCCATTTCCCGGAATCCTGCCCAGCAGCTATACTGAGTGATGCACGAGCCGAGCAAGGAGTGACGCTCGCCTGCCCATGGATCTGGAACTCCAGGTCGAATGCTATGCCGGTTATCGGGCCGACGAGCGACCGCTTCGGTTCGCCTTCTCGCAGAAGACCGGAGCGCGCACCTACGAAGTCAAGGAAATCCTCGATCAGTGGTACGGCGTGGGGTATCGCTGTTTCAAGGTCCGCGCGGATGACGGCAACACTTACATCCTCCGGCATCGGGAGAGCGAGGATCGCTGGTCGCTTGACTCCTTCCGCCAAACCTGACTGCGAAACAGGGCAAGGCGGGTCATTGCAACACGGGGATTCTCCTGCCCCCCTGCACTTATTTCTTTTCCAGGACACAACCCGGATTCCCGGCGTGGCGTCATGACAATGCAGGGAAGAAATGGTTAAATAGCAGAAGCAGGCGTCTCGGACCGTGGCCCCGCTCGGGGGGGAGCGCACTAGAACGATATGCAAAAGGGTGAGAACATCGTCTCCATCGCACTGGCTGCCATTGTGTTCTTCGCCGTCGTTGCCATCCAGCGCAAGTGGAAACCGGCCAGCCTGAAAGAGGTCGCGAGTTCCGCGGAGGACTTCATCCTGACCACGACGGGCATCCGCGGGCAGGCTCCGGACATAGCCGGTTACGAAAGGCTCAAGACCTTCCGCTTGGGGGGTTATCACGCCGGCCTGTATCGTGCCACGCCGGCGCCGCTAATCTTCGCGTCCGGACGGCTGATAGTTTACGACCGCGAGGATCATCCCGTGTTCTCGCTGGAAACGCTGGAAGGCTCGAAGGAGCCCTGGACGGCCCTCTATGACTTTGCCGGCCGGCGGGGACTTTCCGTCAGCGGCAGCCGGGCACGCCCGGACTATGCGCGCGACCTTACGGGCGACGGAAATCCGGACATCATCATCGGCCAGTACTCGGGCGGAGACCACTGCTGCAGCGTGGCCACGCTGGTTTCGCTCGGCCCGGATGCTGTCACCTCCATCGGCCGCATCGACGGGCTCGACGGACTGCCTTTCGAGGGCCTGGAGGTTCGCAAGGTCAACAAGGACGCGGCCTGGGAATGCATTGCACACCGGCCATACGTGACGACTTGCGGAACTCACGCCGACGCCGCCGACGTGATTTCAGTTTACACTCTCGCAGATGGCCGCTACACGGACCAGACGGCCCGATTCGGAGATTACCTCGAGGAAGTCCTGCGCCAAAACTCGGCAAAGTGGCGGCAGGAGAAGAATCGCAGCCTGGGTCTTCTTCAGACCCTGGCCACCGACTACGCGGCGGTTGGCCAGAGGGATCAGGGGAAACGCTTCTTCGCTTTGAACCTGAGCCAGTTCATGCCCAGCCTCCGGACGCAGAACGTGGACCCCAACGCCTGCCTCGAAAGCCTGGAGAGCCTTGTGGACCGTGTGCCCGCTCTGGGGCCGTGAGGGCAGGACGCCTTAGGGCGGCAGGGTTGCGCTACCGGAGAAGTCATCAGCGTGATCCGGGAAGCATCTCACGGTTGAAATCATGCGCTCGGATGGGTGGGTGGGCGCCCCGAGCAAAGACCGTTGCGCTCTTCCAGAGGTGAGCCGTGCCCTGGGGTTGTAAGGGCAATTCAGGAATTGTCCCTCCACCATTTGCAGCCTTCAATTTCCAACTCGCAACTGCTTTACAACACCGCCTCACTCCAGTTTTCCAGGATTTTCTTGACCTTCCCCATGAATTGTTCCGCTACGGCTCCATCAATTGCACGGTGGTCGTACGATAGCGAAAGGTAGACCATGTGCCGGATAGCGATGGCGTCGTCGCGGACCACCGGGCGTTTTTCAATGGCGCCTACGCCCAGGATTGCCACCTGAGGTTGAGGGATGATCGGCAGGCCAAACAGCCCGCCGAAGCTGCCCGGGTTGGTGATGGTAAAGGTTCCGCCCTGGACCTCTTCCACGCTCAGGCGCTTCGAGCGTGCGCGGTCGGCCAAGTCCTGCAAGGCGCGTGCTATGCCCAAAAGATTCTTCTCATTGGCGCGCTTAATGACCGGCACGATCAATCCGCTTTCCAGCGCCACGGCGATGCCGATATTCACGTCACGCTTATAGACGATATTGGTTCCCTCGACAGAAGAGTTGATGATCGGTAATTCCTTGATCGCTTCGAGGCAGGCCCGGACGAAGAACGGCGTGAAAGTCAGCTTGATGCCATGGCGCTGTTCGAATTCATCTTTCGAGCGCGCGCGCTCGGCCACCACGCGTGTCATCTCAACTTCCACAACGGTGTAAACGTGCGCCGAGGTGCGCTTGCTCGCGACCATGTGCTCGGCGATCTGCCGGCGCATGGGCGTCATGGGAACAACCTGGGTCGGACCCGTAAAGGCCACGAGAGGTGGGGTCATCGGCGGTGCTGCGGGCGCCGTTGCCGGCGCGGTGGCAGGGGCCGGCAGCGCCGCCGCCCCGCGCTGCTCGAGGAAATCCAGAATGTCTTTCTTGCTGACCCGGCCACCCAGCCCAGTGCCCTTCACCCGGCTCAAATCCACGTTGTGCTCCCGCGCAATGCGCCGCACCAAGGGCGAGGTGTGGGTTTCCCCCCTCTCTCCGTCTTGGGGGGACGCCGCCGCCGGGACAGCAGCCGGCGCGGCGCTGGTGGGACCCGCGACGGGCAGGGATGCAGGCAGCGCAGCAGAAGGAGCAGCCTCCGCTTTGTGCACGGTGGCTTCCGCCGGGGCGGGTGCCACGGCCGCTGCGCCTTCGCCGTCGATGATGGCTACGACCGCATTCACGGCCACCGTCTCGTTTTCCTTCACGAGGATCTGCGTAAGCACGCCTGCCGCGGGGGAGGGGATCTCCGCATCGACCTTGTCGGTGGAGATCTCGAATAACGGTTCGTCGCGGTCCACCCGCTCGCCGACTCTCTTCATCCATTTCGTGACTGTTCCTTCTGCTATGCTCTCCCCCATCTGGGGCATGATGACGTTGGTTGGCATCGTTAACCTCTTTTAAGTCGAAAGTCCACGGTCAAGTGTCGAAGGTCAAAAACACTTACTCACGCCGCTGCGGCTTCAACCTTCGCACGTAGTGCGGCTAACATCCGAGAGATCTCAGAAATCTCGTTTAAGAGACTCTCGGCCTTATCCCCAGCGATGAACCCTAAGTCGCGGCTTAACATGAGCAGGTTCTCAGTTTCAGCAAGGGAGCCCTCCGAGATGTTCAGAAACCGAGCGTAGTCGTGGCCCTTGCGCCGCTTCGAGCCCTCAGCGATGTTAGTGGGGACAGATACTGCGGCCCGGCGTAACTGCGATGTCAGCCCAAAGCGCTCAGCAGCAGGGAATGACGCCGTCGTTTGATACACGCTCAAAGCCAAGGCGTAGCTGCGCTGCCAAACCCTGATATCGGTGAACCTCTGCATTGTTCCTTTCGGCCGACTTCCCAGCCTTACAGCATTGTTTTTGAACCTTCGACCCTCGACTGTCGACGGTTGACTTCAGTACGCCGCCAACTTCCTCGCCGCTGCCGCCAATTTCTGCGCGTTGGGCAGAAAATACTCTTCGAGTGGCGGCGAGAACGGCACGGGTGTGTCGGGCGCGGTGACGCGTATGATAGGGCCGTCCAGGTCCTCGAAAGCCTTCTCCGCAATCAGCGCCGCCAGTTCACCCGCCATGCCGCCGGTGCGCGTGTCTTCGTGCAGCAGGATCACTTTGCTGCATTTGCGCACGCTAGCCAGCACGGTTTCCTCATCGTAGGGCAGCAGGCTGCGCAGGTCAACGACCTCGAGTGACAGTCCTTCTTTCTCCAGCTCGCGCGCGGCGTCGAGCGCGGTCCAAACCATGGCGCCGTACGTGATCACCGCGATGTCCGTGCCCTCGCGGCGCACCGCCGCTTTGCCAATCGGCACCACGTAATCCTGCTCCGGAACCTCCTCCTTGATGCGCCGGTAGAGAAACTTGTGCTCGAAGAAGATCACGGGGTTGTCGTCGCGGATGGCGGCTTTGACCAGTCCCTTGGCATCGTAAGCCGTCGCCGGCGCCACCACCTTCAGACCCGGCGTGTGCACAAACCACATTTCGTTCGACTGCGAGTGATAGGGACCGCCGTGTACGCCGGCGCCGGAGGGTCCGCGGATCACGATGGGCACGGCCGGCCCCCAACGGTAATGAAGCTTGGCCGCCATGTTGACGATCTGGTCAAAGCCGCAGGCGATGAAATCCATAAACTGCATCTCGACCACCGGCCGCATGCCCATGAGCGCCGCGCCGATGGCCGCACCCACGATGGCCGATTCCGAGATGGGCGTGTCGATCACGCGGTCCTCACCAAACCTCTCCAGCATGCCGGCCGTCACTTTGAACGCACCGCCGTAAACGCCGATGTCCTCGCCCAGGAGGAAGACCGAGGGATCGCGCTCCATCTCCTCCCAAATGCCCTGGCGTATGGCTTCCACGTAAGTGAGCAAGGCCATCAAGAAACTCCCTGCCTCAACCTCACCCGGGCGAAACCGGTCAGTCGCCCGCGGCTGGCTGAGTGCTTACTTCTGAGGGCGGACTTCTCTTCTTTCCCACCAGCAATCCGGCCCACAGTACACGCCCTCCACCGCTTCTTCACCACGCGGCAGCGGACGGGCTTCGGCTTGCGCGACGGCAGCGTCGATTTCCTGATGGACACGCTTGTGGAGCTCCTCGATCTGTTGCTTGGTCATGATTTTTCGGGCGAGCAGAAACTTCTCCAGGCGTTGGATGGGATCTTTTTTTGCCCAAGCCAGTTTCAGTTTTTCCGGAACATATTCCGCCGCGTCGTGGGCGGAATGGCCCGCCATGCGCAAGGTGAGGCACTCAAGCAAACTCGGACCTTTGCCAGCCCGCGCGCGCGCCGCGGCCCGGCCCACAGCGTCGTACACGGCAAGCACATCGCAGCCATCCACGCGCTCCCCGGGCATTCCGTACGCAGGTCCGCGCAGGGCGAGTGATTTCACCGCGTATTGTTTTTCGGTCGGCGTCGAATAGGCGAATTGATTGTTGTTGCAAATGAAAATCACCGGCAGCTTCATGACCGCGGCAAGGTTCATGGCTTCGTGAACGTCGCCCAGGCTGGTCGTCCCCTCGCCGAAGTGCGTGAGCACCACGTTGCCCTTGCCGCGCTGCTTCAAAACCAAGCCCACGCCGCAAGCCACCGGCAGCGTGGCGCCCAACGGCGAGATGATGGGAATGACCCCGAGGTTCAAATCTCCAATGTGCAGCGTGTTGTCGCGGCCACGCGTGGGCGTGTCGCCCCGCGCCAGCCAGTTGGCGAAAATATCCGCGAGCGAAAAACCGCGAATCACAAAAACCGAAAAGTCCCGATGGCAGGGCAGAGTTACATCACCGGGACGCATCGCCAGCGCCGCGCCCACCCCGATGGCTTCCTGCCCGCGCCCCACGTAAACCCCACCCACAATCTTGCCCTGGCGATAAAGCACCTGCTCAAGGCGCAGCTCTGACTCGCGCGTGAGCGTCAGGTAGTAGAGCATGCGCGCCAGCGTCGCGGCATCGGGCTTTATACCTCGTTTCGAGCCTTTCGCGGGCGGTGTGCTCTTCATCGGTTCTCACAAAGCAGGCACTAGGCAGTAAGCAGCAGGCAGCGAGTGCCTGCCTACTGCCTCCTGCTTACTGCCTACTTCCAGCCATCCGCCCAAACGCTCCGCGCGGCGCCTTCCGGCGGAGGGAACGGGCTCGCCTCGGCGAAAGCCACATCCTCGCGGATTTCCCGGTCGATGCGCGCCTCGATGGCTGCTTTCTCCTGCGCCGTCATCTGCTGCTTTGCCGCGAGGTACTTTTCGAAGCGCAGGATCGGGTCTTTCTTCCGCCACTTCTCGAATTCCTGCTTGGGAACGTAGCGTGCGTCGTCGTGCTCCGCGTGGCCTTTCATCCGCATGGTCTTGCACTCGATGAGCACGGGCCCGCCGCCCCGGCGTGCATGCTCCGCTGCCTTGCGTGTAGCGGCATAGACCGCCCGCACGTCGTTGCCATTCACAATCGCGGAAGGAATCCCATAGCCTGGGGCGCGGTCGGCCATGTTGCGCACGGCCATTTGTTTGGAGGTCGGCGTAGAGTAGGCCCAACCGTTGTTCTCCGCGATGATGAGCAGGGGCAACTTTTGGACGGCGGCGAAGTTCACGCCTTCGTGAAACGGCCCGGTGCTGGAGGCGCCGTCGCCCACGTAGGCGAGCGCCACGCGTTTTTCCTTGCGCAGCTTCGCGGCGAGGGCAATGCCCGCCATGAGCGGCACGGTTTCCCCCAGCATGCTGATGGGAGCGATCACGCCGCGCGCGACGTCGCCGAAATGGGTGTTGGCGTCGCGCCCGTTCGTCGGGCCATCCTGGCGCGCCAGGTACTGCAGGAACAGATCGCGCGGCCGATAGCCGCGAATCAGCATGGCGCCCCCGTTGCGAATTACGGGACCGATCACGTCCTGTGGTTCGAGCGCGTAGGCGCTGCCCACGGAGACTGCTTCCTGCCCCAGGCCCGAATACACTCCGCCCACCACCTTGCCCTGGCGATAGAGCAGCGTCAATTGTTCGTCAACGCGGCGGTTCAGGCGAAGGTAGTAGTAGATTTCGTGGAGTTGCGCACGCGTGAGTGTTTTCATGGCAGTCAACGGTCGAAAGTCAAAAGTCGAAGAGTTGAAGTAGCGCCGACCTTTAGGTCGGCAGGTGCCGCGCTGAAGCTCGGCGCTACAGCACGAAATCAACTTTTCAACTCTTCAACTTTTTCGACTTTTCATCTCTTCAACGGTTCTTACATCCAACCCAAACACCGCCCCAAAGTGCTCGACCACCCGCTCCGCGACCGCTTCCATGTCTACCGGCCTCCCCAGGAGCTTGGCGAGCGAGGTCACGCCCTTATCGGGCAGGCCGCAGGGAACAATCCACTCGAAATAGCGCAAGTCCGTGTTGACGTTCAGTGCGAACCCGTGCGAAGTGACCCAGCGCGAGAGATGCACACCCATCGCCACCAACTTGTCGTTTCCCACCCATACGCCCGCCGCACCGGGCAAGCGGACGGCTTCGACGCCAAAGTCGCGCGCCGTATGAATGAAGACTTCTTCCAGCGAGCGCATGTACCAGGAAATGTCGCGTCGGTGCTGGGTAAGATCCAGAATCGGATAACCGACGAGCTGGCCCGGGCCGTGGTAGGTCACGTCGCCGCCCCGATCGGTCTGGAAGACCCGCGCCCCGCGAGCGGCGAGATCCTCCTCGGACACCAGCAGGTTCTCACGCCGGGCGTTGCGCCCCAGCGTATAGACGTGCGGGTGCTCGAGCAGCAGGAGCGTGTCGGGAATCGCGCCGGCTTTGCGCTGCGCGACCTTTTCTTTCTGAAGGTCGCCTGCCACCGCGTAATCCACCCGCCCGAGTTGTTCGATTTGGCAAAGCACGAATAGCTCTCAGCTTTCAGCGATCAGCCCTCAGCCGGTGATTCGCTCATCTGCTCCTGCGGTTCTAGCTGACCGCTGACGGCTGATAGCTGACAGCTTCCTCAGATATGGATCGGCCAATCCACCGCCGCATGCGCAGCCTCGCCCAGCGCCTCGGCCAGCGTCGGGTGCGCGTGGATGGCGTGGGCAAGGTCATCGACGGTGCCTTCCAGTCGCATGGCCATGACGGCCTCGGCGATGCTCTCCGTGGCGCGTGGCCCGATGATGTGCACGCCCAGAATCTCCCCGTAGCGCGCGTCGCTGACCACCTTGACGAAACCCTCGCGAGCCCCCAGGATTGCCGCTTTGCTGACGGCAGAGTAGGGGAATCTGCCCATCTTCACCGGGTGGCCGGCTTCCCGTGCCTGGCGCTCGGTCAGGCCCACGCTCGCGATTTCCGGTTCACAATAGGTGCAATTGGGGATCTGCCGATAGTTGATGGGCTCGGCGGGTTTGCCTGCCGCGTGGGTCACCGCCACCATGCCTTCCTTCGAAGCCACGTGCGCAAGGAGCGGGCTGTTCGCTACAATGTCGCCGATGGCGTAAACGCCCGGCTCGTCCGTCTCCATGAAACCGTTCACTTTCACGAAACCCCGTTCCAGTTTCACGCGCGTTTTTTCCAGGCCAAGGTTGGCCGTGTTGGGGGCTCGGCCCACGGCCACCAGACAACTGTCGGCGTCCAAAGTCTGCGGTTTGCCAACGCCAACCGTATATTCCAGCGTAATGCCCTTCGAAGTCTTAGTAACTCCAGCAACCTTCGCCTGCGTCAGGATTTCGATACCCTGGTGGCGGAAGGATTTTTCGAGCTCCGCGGAAACCTCCTCGTCTTCCAGCGGCACCGCCCGCGGCAGCATTTCGAGCACGGTCACCTTGCTTCCGAAACGGTGGAAGATCGAAGCGAACTCCACGCCTACCGCGCCGGCGCCGATAATGACCAGCGATTGGGGGACTTCCGGCAGGCTCAGAATTTCCTTGTTGGTGAGAAGAGTCTTTCCGTCCGGCTCGAGACCCGGCAACAGGCGGGCTTCCGAGCCGGTGGCCAGCACGAGGTTCTTCGCGGCAATTTCTTGCGCGACGCCCTTGGAATCCGTCACGCTGATCTTTCCGGGGCCGGCAAGCCTGGCGAACCCTCGCACCGTGTCGACGTGATTCTTCTTGAGGAGGAACTCTACGCCCTTGGAGAGTTTGGTGACCACCTTCGCCTTGCGCGCCAGGATGGCCTGCCAGTTGAAGGAGAACTCCTTGCAGGCGATTCCGAAATCCTTGGCATTCCGGAAGTAATCATAGACTTCCGCGCTGAACAGCAAACTCTTGGTGGGGATGCACCCGACGTGCAGGCAGGTGCCGCCAAACTTGTCATCCTTCTCAACGATCGCTGTCTTCATGCCCAACTGGCCGGAACGAATCGCCGCCACATAGCCACCCGGGCCACTGCCGATCACGACCACGTCGTACTGGGGAGTCTCTGCCAAGACCACACCTCCAAGTGAAGTCTCACACCTCGGAACGCTTGCTGAAGATCTCGTGCCTGCCGAACTTGCGGCGGTCCCGCTTCCATAGGCTCCGCAGCAGGACCCTGGCTTCAACATGGGCATGACGGTCCCGGCGTAGCGGGCCCGCCCCGGGTTCTTCAGCACGCTGCCAAGATCATGCCTGTTCAGAGCCTTGAACGGCCATCTTACATTATGAGAAATGGTCGCACAAGCGTGCCCCACGTCAAGGTGCGCTTCAGATTGTTTGTTGAATACGAGGGAGCATACTACGGGTAGCCCGGATTTCTCACCACGCTTAAAGGCTCTTAGGGGGCTGCCGGAGGGGAGGGTGGGCGGGGAAGGATGACCTGCACATGACCACTGATCTTCGTATTCAGCGCCAGGTTCTTGATGCGGTCCACGAAGCTCGGCGTAACCTCCTGGCCACGTGCGATCAGGAGCAGGCCGGTGGGGGTCTTTACGTCCTCCGCGAAGATCATTCCGGGCTGGACCGCGTGGAAAGGAATCTGCATTACCTCGGCCTCCCGGCCTTTTTCGGCTCGAAGCTTTGCCAAGGCCTCCAAGATAGCGGGGTCATACCACCCGGCGCGAGCCCGCAGGGTATCCAGCGCCAGTTCCACGGATAAGCCCCGTGACTCCAGGGCGTCGAAATCCGAGACGGCTTTCAAGGCGCGTGCCCCCCAGGGTATGGCGTCACCACAGACGGGGTCGGGAGGTGCTCCCTGCCCGTCGAAGTGCTTATCCTGGTACCGCAGAATCTCCCGGACAGCTTCCAGCCGAGGAATGTTGGCCAGGAGTTGTTCGATCACGGCGGGCAGGTTACCCACCAGGGTTTGCTCCGACTCAGAAAGTGCTTCGCCCTGGTAGAGCTTGCCGACGGTCTCCGCGGGGAGGGTCACCCAACCGATCTGTGTCAACATGGCCGCGATCTCAACCTGCCAGGGGTCCACGACCTTCCCGCGAGAAGCCAATTCACCGACAATCTTGCGGGCCCGGAGGGCGCGCCCGAAGGCCACGGGGTTGACGAGGGCCAGGACGTCAGTAAGGGTTTTCAGGCTGCCGCGCAGCGTCTGCTCCAGCAGCACGCGCTCCGCCGTGATCAGCCGGTACTGTTCGACGGAAGCTTCCAGCGCCCGGAGAAGCATTCCGGTGGGGCAAGGCTTAATGAGGAAGCGAAAGATGTTCCCTTCGTTGACTGCCGCGATCGCGCCTTCCATGTCCGCGTTGCCGGTCAGCAGGACTCGCACCGTATCCGGCGAGGCCTGTCGAATGCAATAGAGCAGGGACACGCCGTCCATGCCGGGCATCCGCAGGTCAGAAACGACCACTGCAAACGCTCCCCCGGCCGCGACCAGTTTCAAAGCCTCCTTGGGCTCGGTGCTGACGGTCACGTCATAGTCCTTTCGCAAGTGCCGTTGCAGCCCCTCGAGCACCTGGACTTCGTCGTCCACGAGTAGAATCCGAGCCCGCTCCCCTTCCGCCATATTATGCCTCCGCCAATCGAGCCGGCACTTCCGCCGCCATGGCACGCCAATCAACCATTCTTTGCTGGATGCCCAGTGCGATCAGATCTTGCTCGTGGGTCTCAGCGCTGTCTTCCGGGGGGGCTTCGGGGGAAGTTGCCTCGAGCTCACGGGCCAGGAGATTGGCAACGTAGACCGCCGAGACTGCGTCGAAGTCCTGATGCTGGACTCGATTGGGAGCGTGGTGAAGAGCCACAGCCTCCACGACCGCATAGGGTAATCCCCACAACCCCAGCAGGTACGCTCCAATTTCCGCGTGACTGAACCCATACTCGAGCTCTTCCACCTTGTGGAGGGGACGGCGCTCCCCGGTGGCTTCCGCCAGCAGCTTCTTAAAGCGCTCCGGGAGCTTCCAGGCCAGGATAAGCTTTCCCACATCATGGAGCATTCCCCCCGCCAGGGCGACATCGGCGAGGTGCTTCGGCACCGGCAGGCGGGCGGCAATACTCGCGGTGAGCCGCGCATGGTGCTGCAGGTTCTCCAAGGAGAAACCCGGCAGCGGCGTTGAGGTTTTGAAAACCCGGAAGATTTCCACGGAAAGAACCAGGCTCTTCAGGGTGCTGATGCCGAGGTAGCTGACGGCGCCTTGGATGCTAGTGATGGCGTGCGCGACGCCAAAGAAGGCGGAATTAGACAACTGGAGAACTTTGGCGGAGATCCCGACGTCCTGCTCGACGATCCGGGCGATCTTCTGCACCGGAGTATCCGGGTCCGTCAGCGCGGTCGTCAAGGCTTGATAGGTGCGGGGAAGCGAGGGGAGGTCCCCCAGGGCGCCCACCGTGCGGCGGATGGAGTCATCGCTGAGCAGCGCCTTGAGATGGCAGGCGCGCTCGACGGCAACCCGCAGCATTTCGGCGTCGCAGGGCTTGGCTAGAAACTGGTGCGCAACGGGAACCGCGCGGAGCGCGCTGGCAAGTTCCGTGTGCCCCGAGAGCACGATGCGCACCACCTGAGGATACTGGTCGCGCACCCGGCTGAGCAAAGCGGCTCCGTCCATCCCCGGCATCCGCATGTCGGAGACAATGACATCGAAGGGGGAGGCCTCCATGAGCGCCAGCGCTGCTTCCCCGCCGGGCGCGAAAGCCGTCTCCCACTCATGGCGTTGGGGACGCAGCATGCGCCGCAGCCCCTCCAAAATCCTGGGTTCGTCGTCCACAAATAGCACTCGTCTCATGGCGCCTTGGTCTCCTTGGAATATTCGGCGGGATCGAGGGGCAAACGGATGTAGAAGGTCGTCCCCTTTCCCACTTCGCTCTCAAACGTCAGGCTGCCTTTGTGGCGATTGACTACCAGCGACCGCGCGATCGCCAGGCCTTGGCCCGTCCCGCGTCCAACTTCCTTGGTGGTGAAAAAGGGGTCGTAAATCCTGGCCCGGATGGCCTCCGGAATACCGCCGCCGGTATCCGAGATGGTAATCAGAACCGTCTTGCCCTCCAGCACCGTGCGCACCCGGATCTTACCTTTCGCCCCGGTGCCCTTCACGACGTCGCTGATGGCGTGGGCAGCGTTTACCAGAAGGTTCAGGAACACCTGGTTCAGATCACCGACATTGCAGACCACCAGCGGCAAGTCGCCAAAGTCGGTCTCGACATCGGAAACATACTTCAGCTCGTTGCGCGCCACGGTCAGGGTGCTCAGGAGCGCTTTGTTGAGGTCGGCGGCGGCCATTTCTTTGCTTTCGGGGTGAGCGAAGTCTTTCATGGCGCGCACAATGCTGGACACCCGGGTTATACCTTCCAGCGTCTGCGTGAGCGCTTTGGGTATCTCCTCCCGCAAGTAAGCGGAGTCCGCTTCCTCTTCGGCTCGGCGCACTTCGGCCAGGAAGTCTGGACGGAGCGTGCCGGAGGCAGCGGTCGAGAGGAACTCCTGGTATTTGTTGAGCAGACCCTGCAAACACCCGAAAGAGTCCTGCAGGAAGCGCGTGTTGTCGCCCACGAACTGGATGGGCGTATTGATTTCGTGGGCGATTCCCGATGCCAGGCGGCCCACCGCTTCCAGTTTCTGGGCGTGCAGTAACTCCATTTCCGCCACCTCCCGGCCGGTGATGTCACGCCCAATGCCCTGCAGTCCGACGGGTTTCCCGTCTTTGTAGATCAGGCCTGTTTTCACTTCCAGCCTCACCGCGCGGCCATCCTTGGCCGTAATCTCAAGTTCAAGATTGGAAGGGGAGTCACCCCCGAGCAGATGCGCGAGGAGCTGTTCGATCCGCGGCCAGTGTTGGGGGGTGAGCAGTTGCCGGAGGTTCATCTGGACAGCTTCCTCGAGCGAGTACCCGAGGGTCTGCACCGCTACGCGGTTGAGGGAGGTTATGCGCCCCTCCAGATCGAAGGTATAGACGAGGTCGCTGGCATTCTCGAACAGTTCGCGGTAACGCTCTTCACTTTCGCGGAACGCCTCCAGAGTCGATTTCCACTCGGTCACATCTCGGGCGACCCCCACAATCCCCGTCACCCGGCCCTGCGCGTCCTTGATCGGAACTTCCGTGTTGGAGAACCATTGGAATTTCCCGCTCGCGTCGGAATGCCGCTCCAGGGCGCCAATGACCGGCTCCCCGCTCTCAATGATCTTTTGCTCCGCAGCATAGTAGGCCTGCGCGTCTTCCGGGGGGAAGAAATCGAAGTCCGTCTTGCCCAGAGCAGCGCGCGAATCCGCAACCCCCAAGAGCCGGGCCTGGGAGGTGTTGATGCGAGTAAAACGGCTCTGGGAATCCTTGAAATAAATGGCGTCGGGGACATTGTCCATAAGGGTGCCCAGGAGGTCGCGCTCGTGGGCCAATTCCTCCACCAGATGCACCAATTTCGCGGAGTCCTCCTCCTGGGCAACCTTCGCCGTCTCCTGGTCTTGGGCGTACCGGAGGATGTCTGCTTCCGCCCGTTTGCGTTCCGTGATGTCGTGCGCGAAGGCGCAGGTATATTCCTTCCCACGGAACTCAATGTAGTTTGACGTTACCTCCACCGGGAAGACCCGTCCCCGCTTGGTTTGGTGGCAGGTTTCAAGTGTCAATGAGCCGAGCGCTTTGACTTTCTCCCATACCCCTCCCCAGTCTCTGGGAGAGAAATTCGGATCGATGTCAGGGATCGACAAGGAGAGGAGTTCCTCGCGGGAACGCTCTAAAGTTCGGCAGGCCGCCTCGTTGACATAAACAATCCGGCCTTGCGGCTCCATCCAAAAGATGGATTCCGCGGCGTGTTCCATGGAGAACTGCGTCAGTCGAAGTTCCTCTTCGGCCCGCTTGCGCTCGGTGATGTCCACGAAAGTCACAACCGTGCCGATTACGATTCCGTGCCGGTGGATGGGAAGAGACCAATATTCGGCAGGAAAGTTGCTGCCATCGCGCCGCCACAGAACTTCGTCATCGATGTGGGTGCCATGTCCGCGCCGAAAAGCTTCGAAGATGTGGCACTCCTCCACGGGGTTAGGTGTTCCATCCTGCCGTGTATGGTGGATCAGATTGTGCATGTTCTTACCATGCAAGTCCGCAGCCTCCTGATAACCTATTAGTCGGAGGCAGGAGGGATTGCAGAATGTGCAGTTACCCTGCATGTCGATACCGTAGACTGCCTCGGGGATTGAATCGAGCAGAAGTCTTACCAGCTCGTCGCTCTCGTGAACCTTCTCCTCGGCCCGCTGGCGCTCGGTAATGTCGGTGAAGAAACCGACGATACAATCTTTTCCGCCGACCACTAGCCGGTTGGCTTTGATGTCAGCATATAGTGTAGTCCCGTCTTTGCACAGACACGGAATGGCCGGCGCCAGCGTTCTTTCACCGCGGGACTGGGCCATGAACACAGTCACCACCATCTCCAAATCCTGTTGGGGATGAATATCACTTACGCCCAGGTGTACCAGTTCTTCTTCCGTATAGCCCAACATTCGGCACACGGCGGGGTTGGCATACACGAACTTCTGGGTTTCGCAGTTCGAAACGAGTATCCCCTCCGCCGCCCCTTGAAAGAAGCCACGGAACTTCTCTTCGCTCTCGCGCAGGGCCGCCTCCGCCCGCTTGCGCTCGGTAATGTCTCTGACGGTGGCCTGCAGAAGTGGTTGTCCCCGATAGATCATCCTGGTTAGCGTGACGGTGGCAAAGAACTCCTCGCCGCTGAACTTCTTGTGGGTCCACTCGAAGAAATGTGATCCCCTCTCCATGGCCGCGTCGATATTCTGGCGGGCCTTGACAGAGGAAAGCTCACCATCTGGCTGGTATTCCGGGGATAAACTCCATGGGGCCACGGCCAGAAACTCTTGCTCATCTCTCGCCCCGAACAGCGCGATGGCCGCTGGATTCCCGGCAGTAAACCCCCACTCCGGAGGGGCGACCATCATGATTGCATCGCGCGACGATTCATAAAGAACCCGATACTTCTCCTCGCCGTCCCGCAGCTCTTCCTCCGTCCCCTTACGCTCGATAAACTGCGCGAGGTTGTGGGCCACGGACGAGAAGGCCTGCAGGGTGGCTTCCGTCAAGGGCTTACGCGCGAACGCCGCCACCACCCCCAGCACGCGTTCCCGTATCTTCAGGGGATAGCCCGCAAACGCCACCATGCCTTCCCGGCGCGCCCATTCCGGGTCCCCCACCCAGGAATCTTCCCGCACCGAGTTCGTCAAGTGCGGCTCACCGCTTTCGGCGATGCGCCCGATTTTGAGTTTCCCCATGGGCACTCGGGCGTGGCCTCCGTTAATGTGGGTGTACATCCCGGCGCTGGCCTGTAGCTCGAGGACGCTCTCCGCCTCGTTCACGGTCCAGACCCGGGCGAAGGCGGCGTCGATTCTGCCTGCCAGGATCTCCGTACATTGCTGCAACCCTTGGCGCAGGCTCTCGGCCCCCGTAAGGGCTGCCCCCACTTCCACCGCGAGTGTCGCCAAGCGATGCCGTTCCTCCATTTCGACTTCCGCGCGCTGGCGCTCGGTAACGTCCCGAGTAATCCCCACCAGGCCCGTAATGCGCCCTTGGGCGTCCCGGGTGGACACCTTGGTGGTGGAAACCCAGCGGAGCTGCCCGTCGGCTTGACGGACCTTTTCCACTCGGCCGATGAGGGGCTGGCCGGTTTGGATGACCTGCCTTTCGTCGCTGAAATAGCCTTTCGCGTCTTCCTCGGGGAAGAAATCGAAGTCCGTCTTGCCGACTGCCTGGCCAGAGTCGCTTAACCCAAGGGCTTTGGCGTGCGCCAGGTTGATGCGCAGGAAGCGGCTTTGGCAATCCTTGAAATAGATGTAATCCGGAGTGCTGTCCATGAGGGCGCAGAGCAGATCGCGCTCGCGCGCCAAGGCTTGCTCGGCTCGTTTACGTTGGGTGATGTCGCGGATGCCGCAGGAAAACAGGCCTCCCTCAATCTCCTGAACGGGGCTAAGTCTGACTTCGAAGGGAGATTCCTTGCCCCCTTTGCGCAAGCCACGCATCTCGAACGTCTTCCCCACGTGGCGAGCGACCACTTCGGAGAAATCCTCTGGACCGCCCCCGCCTGAACGCTCGCGCGCCCACTCGGGGAACAGCATTCCCAGCGTCTGGCCGATCAGTTCTTTCCGCCCGAAGCCGAATAGGATCTCCGCTTGGGCGTTGACGAGTACGATGCGGCCCTCACGATCCGTGATCGCCATCGCATCCGGCGCCGACTCCAGAAGCGCACGGAACTCCCCCTCTTTCTGCTGCAGCGCCCGCATCAGGACGGTTCGGCGGTGAAACGCCAGGAGGCCACCCAGCATGATGATCAAGAGGCCTGCGGCCAACTCCTCTACGATAGCCATCTGGCGGACGTTCTCATAGGCTTCCGCGCGGTCGATTTTGTGGACCATTCCCCAGCCGGCGGCCGGGATGTACTGGGTCGCGGCCAGCACCGGAACGCCTCGGTAGTCCTTGTACTCCACAAAGGTCTTGCGGCCTTCCAGGGCGGTGCGTGTGGCGAGGGGAGCGGTGGAGAGAGGAAACCGCAGGTTCGGGGAACCCGCCGGAACGTGGCGCAGCGGAGAGAAAATGACGACGTCATCACCTTCGCGGCGCGCGAGAAGTGTTTCCCCGGTCCGAGTCGGTATGCTTTCACGTGTCAGAATGGGAAACAGCGTTTGCGAGGCATCCACGACCAGGACCACAACCCCTCGAGGCGGGTCGGTAGATCGGACTCCTGCCGTGGCGCCCCGCCGGGAAACAACCGGAGCACTGAAACTAACCAGGGTCTTCCCCAGCGCGCCGCTGAGCACCTCGGGACGCAAGGTGCCCGTGCGGGCTACGGTCCGGGAGATTTCGGCGAGCCGGGGGCTCAACGGTTCAGCGTAGTTAGACTGGGCCACGAGGTGTGCGTCCGAATCCAGGAGGTAGACCCCATTGTAGTAATACACGCTCGCCATTTCGTCCAAGGCTGCCGTCAACTCCGCCCGGCCACCCGCAGGGGACCCCGGAAGTTGACCCTTAACGTGGTACGCCTGCAAGCCAGCCCGGACCGCAGGGCGGTTGGAGAAGAGTTCGGCATCCGCTTGACGTTCCATTAACCAGTCCGAGACCCTCTGCGCTCGATCCTCGGCAACGCTAGATTGGCGCGCCTCCCATTGAGCCGTCGCTTCCTGGTACAAGCGGCCGATGTGGAAATGCAACAAGCTCGCCGTCATCACTACTGCCAAGGCAAGCGCCAGGGTGTAAGCCCAGGCTTCTCTATCGCGGATCCTTCCGAGACCCATGACCTTCTGGGTGGGAGACGCGGGTGCTGGGAAGAGTGAGGGAGGAGTGTTCCGCTGGTGCTTTTCGAGCGCCCCCGCGACCGCGGTGCAAAGCTGCGCCATGGTGAGGGGCTTCCGCAGGTAATCGCAGGCCCCTTGCCGGAGCGCATCGACGGCGCAATCGACTCCGCCATGGCCGGTCAGGACCATTACTTCCAGGGCGGGATCGACGCCCTTCAGCGCGGCCATGGTCTGGATTCCGTCCATCTCCGGCATCAGGAGGTCGGTGATGGCCAGATCGAAATGCCGGCGGCGCGACTGCTCGACGGCCTCTTTGCCGCTCCCGGCGGTGACCACCGCATACCCATCAGCCTGCAGCATGGCGCTCAGCGCTTGGCGCACGCCCGCTTCATCATCGATGACCAAGACGCTGGCGGGTGGGGAGGGGGCGACGGGATTCGCGCCCGTCCCCGTTGTGACGCTTTCGAGTACTCCCATGCGACCGGCCTCCCTGCCCCTTGCCAAGGCTTCGAGCCAAACGCGCCGCCGCCAAGTCCGCCGCCTCAGAGATGCCTATCCGTCCTCGGCAAAGCGCGCGCCCGGGGCTTCACCTCTATTCGTTTCTATCGGCAAAACCGGAGCGCAGCATGAGGGGTTACTCGAAACCTGAGGAGATGGGGAAGTCGCTCAGAATCAAGCAGGTTACCTCCTGCGGCTCGCCGCACCCAGGGACGGATAAACAGGCTGCGGAAAAACGCTTCCCTGCTGTCATCTTGAGCCCTTCGCTGTCATTCTGAGTCCTTCGCTGTCATCCTGAGCGTAGCGAAGGATCTCGCTCTGCCGGCTCAGGGTAAACTTCGCGAAGAATCTCGCCCTGCGCATTTTCATGAACATACGAGATTCTTCGCTTCGCTCAGAATGACAGCAGGGAAGCGTTTTTCCGCAGCCTGTGAAGCCCCGCCCTTCCAAACCCGTGGTGAGAAATCCGGGTTAGGAATTCGAAGCCGCCGGTCGCTTCCTGCGCCAGGGCAGATTCCGACCGGCGCTACAACTGAGGTTTTGAGACAGCCGCACAGGCGCTGGGGTTGCGGGTGAAGGGTTCAGTTGGTTTCTCGCCCTGGTTGGGGATGGAGCCGCTTCCAGCGTTGGACGAAAAGAAAGAATACTCCCGGCCCGAAAGAAAACAGCATGACGGACACGCCGAAGGCAATCCCCAGGAAAGTCAAGAGACCAGCGCAGCAGTAATCCCGGCTGCGGGCCACGATGTGCGTGGGTACGGCGATGAGCAGTTCCAGAACGCTGCCTTTTAAGAGATAACGGCACTGCCGGCTGATCAGGTCCATTGGCACGGCACCCCGGCTGGTCCGGTGGAAGATGAGGGCCCACGCCGCCCACACCGCGGCGACCGGTACAAACGGCAGCGTTATGCTGCTGTCGAATAGATCCACGGCCTTATTCTTACCGATGAATTCGAAGATGGAGAACCCTGCCCCGGCGCCGAGCAAGCCCATCATCAGTCCGGAAGCCAGAATCGGCCAGAGGAGGGATCGGCGGGGCGTGGGTCGCTGCATCGCCAGGTCAACCGGCACAAGCAACATAACCGCCTGCCCGGCTGCCAGCACACCCAGGAAGACCCAGAACCTCCACTCTGAAAGAAGCCCGGCCGCGTCGTGCACTTTTACCGCCGGATAGAAGGCAACGAGGATCATCGGCAACGTCAGGACAACGAGGATGAGGACATAGACAAGGACTACCAGAACAGCCCAGCGCTTCATAGGCGACCTCCTGGCCGGCAGCGTAGGTGGCGTATTCAGGGCGTATTATGCCACGCGCGGGATTAGATCGCCATGGCAGGGCTCGGGACGATCCTTCCATGAACAGCCCGGCCGGGAAAGCTGCGCGGGTCGCCGCAGTGGCCGGGCGCTGGGCGGGCGGGGAGCCACCTCAGTTCTGCCCGGGCTTGGCTTGTCCAGCATGTTGCGCTGACTGTGTCCGGGGACAATCCCAGCTTGCGGCAGGTGGTGCGCCCTGGCCGCGCCGCAGCCGGCACCCGCAGTCCCGCTTGCCACTCGTCCCGTGGCGAGAGGTTTCAGTGGGCTTCGGTATAAACGGCCTCGGCGACATTGTCGGGCTGGCCGGAAAGAGACGAGCCGGGCGAATAGGCCGCCTTTTCATACTTGCTGCCGGCCTTCCGGATGACGTCGTGCCACCCATCGTCCCAGGCAATCTGGGCTTCTCCGTTCACGACGGTCCACGTACCACCTACCGAGCCCAAGCTCTTACGGGCCACGCCGTCGGGCTTGAGCGTGATGAGGAATTTCCCCCCGGCGCCGTCGCCCACTTTCCACTCGCCCAGAAAACGAGCTTGGCCGGCCGATGCCTTGCCCGCGGGGGAACTGAACTCGATGCGGGCAATGTCCGCCAAGCGGAAACTCTGTTGGCGCCCGTCTCTAAAGACGATCACGATGGAGCCCGGTTCGACTTCCGTCGCGGCTTTCGGCGCAGCCAAGGGAGCGACGAACACCAGTATTCCCAGAACCCATCCAGTCTTGGTCAAAAAGCGCATATCGGTTCTCCTTGGAGGGCACAGGGGAGGCGAACACACCTGTCCTCTCGCTTCAAATCATAATACGAACGCCCGCGGCAAATAGTTCAATCCCCACGGGGCGCATCGTGCCTCTGCCGTGCGCCTGGGCATGGCGGCTAGTGCGGGTTGACCAGCCGTGGCGGCTTTACGCCGCCATTGGGCGAGGTAAACTCGGCGCGAAAGTCCGGCGAAGCGCTGCGCAGGTTGTAAGAACTCGTCGAGCGAGCGTACAATCTCCGCTGGCGATCGCGCCTAAGAGCGGAGAGAGCGGGGCTGGTGGGAGGATAGTGGGAGCCAGCGAGAAGGAAATCGGGCCCCACGGGCACGCGAAGTAGGCCGCTACTCACCCTGGCAGGGGGTGCGCGCCTCGACCTGAAATCGCCCCGGCCTCGAGAAGGGAGCTGGTTTTCCGTATGCCCAAAATAACTCGACGCAGTCTCATGCAGGCAGTCCCCGCCCTCGGGGCGGGTGCGTGGCTGGAGGCTGCCTCAGCCCCGCAACCAAGGCAGACTTCCCCAGGGCTGGCGCCGGGTTCTTCGGCACTCCGCGCGGCGGTGTTCTCCTGTGACGTCACGCCTCCCGTAGGCAGCCCGCTGGAGGAATGCCACCCCCCCGTGGCGACCAGTGTGGAGAGTCCCCTTCTGGCAAAGGGAGTCATCCTATCGGACGGCAGAACCTGCTACGCGCTTTGCTCGTTTGATTATTGTGAACTGCGCACCGCTGCGCACGATTTGTTTCGCCGGAAAATCGCAGAGGTATTGCAGGTGAATGAACTGCAGGTCGAGGTGCATTGTGTTCACCAGCATGACGCGCCCCTTTACGACACCAATGCCGAAATGCTGGTGGACTTGGTGCCGTCGCCTCCGCATCTCGCCGACCTGGGCTTCATTGAATCAGCAGCCGACCGGGTTTCCGCCGCCGCCCAAGACGCCCTGAAGCGGCTGGAACCGTTCACGCACGTGGGTTGGGGGAAAGCCCAGGTGGAGAAATTTGCTTCCAACCGGCGGGTCCCGATGCCCGATGGCTCCATCGGCGTGCGCTACAGTTCCTGCACCGATCCCGTCCTGGTGGCGGCGCCCGAGGGCCTGACGGATCCCTGGCTCCGGACGATCACGTTGTTCGACGGCCAGCGCCCCCTGGTTCGACTCCACTACTACGCTTCGCATCCGCAAAGCCATTACGGCAAGGGACAGATGAACCCGGACACCCCCGGCCTGGCTCGCGAGCGTTTGCAGAAAGAAGAAGGGGTCCCCCAGATTTACTTCACGGGTTGCGCCGGCAACATCACCGCCGGAAAGTACAACGATGGTTCTCCTGCCGCCCGCGTGCAACTGGCAGACCGCTTGTATCAGGGTATGAAAGGAGCCATCGCCGCGACCCAAAAGGAGAAGTGCTCCGCCATAAAATGGCAGACCACGGAAGCCCGGTTTCCGTTGCGCACCGACGCGGACTTCTCAGCCTCCCATTTTCGTGAGGTGCTCGGGGATCCCAAGCAACCCTATCAGGAACGCACCAAATCCGCTCTAGCGCTGGCTTGGTACGGGCGGCTGCAGGTGTGGCCGGGGGTGGATCTAAGTTGCTATCGACTGGGGCCCGTCAGGATCCTGCATCTTCCGGGCGAGGCGTTCATCGAGTATCAACTGTATGCGCAGAGCCTTCGCCCCGGCGACTTCATAGCCACGGCTGCCTACGGCGAACTCGGCACGGGCTACATCTGTACTGAGAAGGCGTTCTCGGAGGGAGGGTATGAACCCACCCAGTCCTTTGTGGGTCCACCCAGCGAAGCGCGCCTCAAGGCCGCTATTCATGAACTCCTGGCGTAGCAGGCGATCCTTGGCTGCGAACGCACCTTCCCGGACGCCGGCGCGGACGCCCCGGGCGGCAAGAGCCGCGGGTGGCGGCATACATTGCCTTTCATGTATGCGGCCCACGAACCCGCGCAACATCTCTGTCACCGCGTCCTATCCCTGGCCTGTCCTGGCTACTTAACTGCCGCCGACATAAAAGGCGATGTCGGCGCCACCCGCGATTCGCCTAGCCCGGATTTCGCTGTGAAGAATCAGACTTGGACCTATCGTGCCGCGTCCTTCTTCGGCAATCGGCGGGAGTGGAGGTGTTTAAGACCGAGTCGAGGTGAGAAGGGCATGGTTATCGATTATGCAGATTGGCGGATTTTGTCTATCATGGTTCTCCGGCAGTTGGGAAGAAGCGCAGGAACTTTCGGGAGGCGCGGCTTTGCGGTCACAAGCGAGGAGTGGGTATGAAGGCCTTGTTGTTAAAAGAATACAAAGTACTCGAAATGACGGAAATGCCGGAACCCCAGGTTGGTCCTGATGATCTGTTGGTTCGCGTGAAGGCCTGCGGCATCTGTGGCAGCGATATCCACGGATTCGATGGCAGCACGGGGCGGCGCGTCCCGCCGCTCGTCATGGGGCATGAGGCCTCCGGAATTGTCTCGAAGATCGGCGGCAACGTGACCCAGTTCCAGGTGGGGCAGCGGGTGACGTTTGACTCCACGATCTACTGTGGGAAATGCTTTTTCTGCCGGCGCGGCGAGGTGAATCTTTGCGACAACCGCCAGGTGCTGGGGGTCTCCCCGGGCGAATATCGGCGACACGGCGCCTTTGCAGAATACGTAGCGGTTCCGCAACGCATCACATACCCCATTCCCGAGACGCTCAGCTTCGAACACGCCGCGATGATCGAAGCCGTATCCGTGGCAGTCCATGCCGTGGGACTGACGCCCGTGAAATTGGGCGACACCGCCGTAGTGGTGGGAAGCGGAATGATCGGCCTGCTGGTGGTGCAGGCGCTGCGACTGGCGGGCTGCGGCCGGGTCATCGCCGTCGATCTGGATGAAAGAAGACTCCGCCTGGCCGCGGAACTGGGAGCTGAAGTCTCGATTAACGCCGGCCAGCGCGACGTGCCGAAAGCCGTGCGGGATTGTACCTCGGGTCGAGGCGCGGATGTGGCCATGGAGGTCGTGGGAAACACCCAGGGTTTCGAGACTGCGCTCGCGAGTCTTCGCAAGGGCGGGACTCTGACCTTGATTGGCAACCTGTCGCCCAAAGTGGAACTGCCCCTGCAATCCGTCGTGACACGCCAGATACGCGTCCTCGGGTCATGCGCTTCCTCCGGGGAATACCCTGCCTGCATCGACCTGCTGGCGCGGAAAGCCATCCGCGTGGCTCCTCTGATCAGTGCGGTTGCATCCCTCGCGGAGGGAGCCGCCTGGTTCCGGCGCCTTTACGACGGCGACCCCAACCTGATGAAAGTAATCCTCCAACCGTAAGGAGTGCCTATGGGTGACAACATATTCGATCTATCCGGGAAAGTGGCCATTGTTACGGGAGCCAGCCGCGGACTCGGCCAGTATTTCGGGCGGGCGTTGGCTCGCGCCGGGGCGGATTTGGTGATCACCGCCCGCAAACTCGATTCTCTTGACCCATTCGGGAAAGAAATCGAGGGCATGGGGCGGCGTGCGGTGCCGCTGGAACTGGATGTGAGAAACTACGAGAGCATTCAGAAGATGGCGGCAGCCGCGGAAGCCGCGTACGGCAAGATCGATATCCTGATCAACAATGCGGGCTGCAATGTGCGCAAGCCGGCGCTCGAGGTGGGGTGGGACGACTGGAACCTGGTGCTTGACACGAACCTGCGGGGCACGTTCTTTGTGGCTCAAGCCGTGGCCAGGAGAATGGTTCCGCGTCGCTACGGGAGGATTGTGAACATCGGTTCGGTCACCGCCGTTTTTGGTTATGCAGGTCTGGCTCCGTACTGCGCGAGCCGAGGTGGAGTCAAACAATTGACCATGAGTCTGGCCGACGATTGGGGGCCGCACGGGATTACCGTAAACTGCCTGGCGCCCGGATGGTTCAAGACGAAGCAGACCGAAGTGCTTTACCAAAACCAACCATGGGTCGATTACCTTACCGACCGAATCCCGCTGAAGCGGCCCGGCCGGCCCGACGACCTCGATGGCGCGGTTGTCTTTCTGGCCTCGGATGCCAGCCAGTACATCACCGGTCAGACCCTGCTTGTGGACGGCGGCATCTCGACAGGCGCCACCAAAGCTACGATAACGCGGTGACGGCGCACCACGAGATCACTTGCGGCAAACCTGCGGGACCAGCAAACACGCCCTTCTCACCACGGAGGGGGTGGCGCAGCGCGGCCGCTGGCCGCAACCAAACATGACCTGGGGTCTTGTAGCCCCGGCCGCTCCGAGCGGGGGGGCCCCGGCGCTCTTATGATCTGAATGTGTGGAGTGCAATGAAGCGGCTGGAAAAGCTCAATGACGTGCGCGGCAATCCGGTGCAGCGAGGCATGGTTACGTCGCCTGACCAGTGGCCGTGGTCAAGCTTCCGGTTTCATTTCCTGAAGGATGATTCCGTCCTTCCCATGGACCGCCTACCACGATCGCACACATCGCCACGGGCGCGATGTATGCGCCACCCGCGACCGCACCGCGGTGCCCGCCTATTCCGTCATGGTCTGGGCCAGGTAATTTGCCAGGCCGATTTCTTTGATGAGCCCCAATTGGGTTTCCAGGAAATCGGCGTGCCGCTCTTCGTCCCGAAGATTCGCGCGCAGCAGGTCGGCGGAGCCATTGTCCCCGGCCTTGACGCAGGTGGCGGCAGCCTGGTTGTAACTCACAATAGCCCCCTGCTCACTCTTCAGGCCCGCCGCCAGTTGCTCCTCGACGTTCTTGCCGACGATAATCTTCGGCAGCGACTGCACGTCGGGCGCTCCCTCCAGAAAGAGCATGCGTCCAATCAGCTTCTCGGCGTGCTTCATTTCTTCAATGGCCCGCTTCGTGGTGAGGCCCGCGAGCGCCTTGTACCCCCAACTCTCACACATCTCGGCGTGCAGGATGTATTCGTGCACCGCGCCCAACTCATCGGTCAATGCTTCCTGCAAGACTCCCAGCACTTCCGGTTTACCCTTCATGGTGGCTCCTTGAAATTGGCGGCGGCTTGCGGCAATCGCCCTGCCCCGCCATGATACGAACGGCACAAACGACGAGGACCTTCGGGAACCGCCAGTATACACCCGGAAGCTTGCCTTTAGAACGTCGCCTTTGGCATGGATTCGTCACGCAGCTCTCGAGTACCTTTCGCTTCCGCCGCTCACTTGTACCAGTAACGCGTCTGCTTGGCCCACGACGTCGACCCGTAGCGGCTGTAGAGCAGGTCGTAGGCGGCATGCGAGAACTTCCCAGTTTGGTCTTCCGTGCAGCCGGCGCGCGGCAGGATCACCACCAGACTGAGCGCCTCCGGAATACGGGGATCCTCCGGTTGTTGCTTCGCCCAATCCAGCACCTGGCGGCCCAAGAAACCCGTAGCGACGCCGGCGGCTTGCAATCGCGCGAGTTCTGCGCGGGCCGCGGCTTGCTGGTCGGCGCTCAGGAACCGCGCGGCCGGCAGGGGTGGGGCAGGTGGGTTGGGCGATTGCCGCTGCGGCATCCCCCAAGACGCGGGGAGATCTAATCCCATCCGCGGGTCGACTTCGCACCACCAGTTGTCGCGGTATTGACCGTGCTCAACCAGAGAATCCATCCGCCCCGCTCCCGCCTCGACGTAGGGCCGCAGGCCGGGGGATTTCAGCAGCATCCATAAGCCATCGTAGCGGCGCGCTGGGGAATTGGCGGCGGCCGCGTAGGGTTCGAGATAAGGCTTCAACTCCGGAGCGAGTTCGTGCAGCGCGGGCAGGAGCTTCCGGGCTGCGGGCTCGTCGCCCAGCAGGAAAGCGCGCGTCCACGCCGCCAGCACCAGGCGGCGCCGCAGGTGCGCGGACAGGGTCTTGCCGGTGGCCGTCTGCGTGAGCATGGAAAGCGGCAGCGCGAAGCTGAACACACGCGCCGAGTCGACATCGAACAAGGTGTTCTGCTGCGCGCCGGAAGGAAAAGGGTTGTCGGGCGAGTAAGACACATCCAGGGAGTAGCCCGCCGGCATCGCTGAATATGCGTATCCGGCCACCGCGCGTGGCGCCAGGCCGAGAAATTCGTCATAGCTGCGGGCCAGCGGCAGGGCCTGGGCGCGAAAGAGATTGAACGCGGAAGGTTGCCCCTGCCAGTCGCGCGAAGCCAGCAGCTTGGCGAGTTCGGTGCGCACCTCCTCCTGACGGCCCGCCGCGAGCTCCAGCCGCAGCCGGTGATACGTTACGGTGAGATAGGCCGGCGAGTCTCGTGGGACTCTCTGGGCCGCCGCGCGCAGCTCCGCAGCCGTGGGATCAGCAGGGTCCACTTCCGAAATCGCCACCACCAGCCACGCCAGCGAGTGCGTCGCCCGCCACCGCTCCAGCGCGTGCTGGCCGGCGTTCGCGCCCGGCGAGTTGAAGGTCCATACCCAGTCCGTCAGGTCGTCGGCACGCAGCGAGTCGTCGACCGAGCTGCCGCTCTCCTTCCGCTTGTCGAGCATCAGGGTGTAGTCCGTCAGGTCCTGGTAGTAGTCGTGGCTCGCGTCGGGCTTTGCCAACCTTTGCGCCAGAGGCCGCAGCACGCCCTCCGGATGCAGCCGCCACTCGACAAAGTTGAGCAGGCCTTCGATGGCCGGGTGGATCCCGGCGCAGGCCGGATCATTCGCCATCCGCTGCAGCCGCGCTTCGGCCTCCTGGAGCGGTGCCGCCTCGAAGCCCATGGGCTTCGCCAGCGTCCCCTTGCGCACCAGGCACCGGACGGCAAGATACGGCGCGAGCGCGCGCCACGGTGAAGAGGCATCACCCGCAATCTCCCCAAACTGTTTTCCCGCCACGGCGAAATTTCCGGCGTAGAAGTTGGCAGCGGCAATCTGGTAGGCGCGGTCAGCCTTGAACATCGGCCGCGCGCTGGCAGGTGCGGCAGCGGGAATCATCCCGCCCTCGGGAGTCTGGGTGGCTTGGCCCGGCGGCGTCCAGTTTAGCTTGAGGCGCGGCCATCCGCCACTAGCGCCGCAGTTCGAAAAAACCTGGTCCTGCGCACCCACCCAATCACGAACCTCGGGATCGCTCGCGCCGAATTGCTCAATCCGTTGGGTGAGCGTTCGAGTCGCATTCAGGAAGGCATCAGCAGGACAGTTAAGATAGGCGTAGTAACCCGTTTCCCCGGCCGTCCCTTCACGATAGTCCGGGACTTGGCTTCCCGGCTGTACGCCTGGAACACGGTCGCGCCCATTGAGCCAAGTCAGCATGGCTGCGTTCGCGTCCAGCGGCTGCGGCGGGGCGCCTGCGCCGATGCTGTACCTTGCCGCGCGCGCTTCCTCATCCCAGTAGGGGCGCAAGGCCTCTCGCTCCTTTGCTGTGAGCGGTTCGCCGTTCAGGCTGCGATAGGCAATCACGAGGTCCCAGCGCCAGTAGGTGGGTTCGACCACACCCAGCTTCCCCTTCAGGAAATTCTCCAGAGGTTCGTCGGGGTGCATGGTGCGGACGAACACCGCGGAATTGAAACCCATCCCGCTGCCCAGCAGCCGGCCCAGGGGCTCGAGCAGCAGGGGCAATAGAACCACGATGAATAGAACTTTGTATGATCTCCTCATGGATGCACCTCGCGCGCCCACCTTTCGACAGCGGCTTTTGTCCAGGGGTGAGGGTTGAAAAGGTAGAGATGCGGGGTGCGGGGAATCTGCGCCAGGGGTTCATCCGTGGAGATTCCCAAGCTCGCGCCGCACAAAGGCGGACTGAAGCCCCCGTGCGCCGAAAGTTCACGCAGGATGTCGGGCCGCTCCGGTCCCATCCGGTAGAGCAGGGGCACAGCTTCGTCGATCTCGAGCCCCTGCATCCACGCGTCGTCTGCGCACCAGGAAGCCAGCGCCGTGATGGAAAGCACCGCACCCGCCGGCAACTGCCGGCGCACGTCGCGCAGCAGTTCGCGGTAAAAGGCTCGTTCGTGCGGTGTGGCGTCGAAATCGACCTGCACGCCTCGCACTCCGGGGATGCGGGCGAGGTCCCCGATGGCCGCCGCCGTACGCAGCCCCTGAGTCCGCGACAAATCCGGCGGCTGCGCACGCGTGATGGCCGGATGGCTTTCGACACGCGCCACCGCCAGCCGCCAAGTTCCCGGCGCTGTCTCGAGCGGGTCCATGCGGGGGCGCACCACGACTTCATCGCCGCGCAGGTAAATGGTCGCGGCGAGAAACGCCACGCCCACTCGGCGTGAGTCGAGGAACGCCAGGTTCTCCGCGCGCTCCCAGGAGTAAAGGATCAGCGGCGGGACATTCGCCGTGGGCTCGAACGCGGGCGCCGCCGAACTCCACACGCCCGCCGTGGGCCGGCCGCGCACCAGCAGCAGGCTCGCCCCGAGCAGGGGAATTCCCAAGACCATCGCTCGCCTGGAACCGCGCCGCCGCATCGCTCCCACCTGTAGAAGAGGGATTGCTCTAAGTGTACGACATCTTCTCCTACGAGGCGCAAACATAACCTTTCGGCATTGAGCAAACCTGCTCTCCTCCTGCCTCTTGTCTTGTGCCTCCCGCCTGCTTTCTGCCGCCCTACCAGGAATTCACGCTTGAAAGTGTGTTGCACTCCTTGAAATCCTTTACGGCGAAGCACGCCAACCAACTGCTAAGAAGGAGGGGAGAATTCTGGCAGCGAGAGTACTATGACCGGCTGGTCCGGGATGAGAACGATTGCATCGCTTCATCCGCTATGTGGCCGAGAATCCTCGGAAGGCTGGCTGGGAGAATTGCGTTTGGGTGCGTGCAGGAGACGCGAACCGGAAGCCGAGCCGCCCCGATCACGGTGACGAACGGTAACTGCGCCGGCGAGACGCCGGCGCTACATATCCCTCGGAGCGATGCCGGACCACCGACGGCACAATAGGGGTAACTTATGGTATAACCCTCGCCAGGGAGGTTCCCCATGGCTCCCGGTCAAACTCCTGACGAAGCAGCCGAAGATCTCTTGCGGCTTGCCAAGGAACACCCCGGCGAGCTGAGTGAGGCCGAAGCAAAGCTCCTCCGCGCCGCGCCCAGGGGTGAATGGGCAGTTTGCGGGCCGAGTGGCGACTTAGATGATGCGACGAACGATCCCGCGAAGGCCGACGATTGGGGCCCCGAGCGGCAGGTCCGCGCCAGGGTCATTCGCTGGCTGTGCGTTGACCCCGCCGCAGCAAGCCGGGTCGATCCGATAGGGATTCGGCTATTGGGCGCCAGGATCACCGGCACTTTGAATCTTTGCTTCGCTAACGTGCCCTTTCCTCTCATGTTGTTCCGGTGTCGCCTGGCAGAGCAAATCTTGCTCATGTCGACACAGATTCCTGCTCTATACCTTAACGGTAGCCGGACGGGGGCAATTGGAGCCCACGGCTTGAGCGTCGAAGGAAACCTTTTTCTTCGCGATGGCTTCACCGCTGAGGGTGAGGTGTGCCTCGTGGGCGTGCAAATCAGAGGGGATCTCGACTGCAGTGACGGCGTCTTCCAGAATCCTCCCCAAAAGGACGTGCCCGAGAGCGGCAAGGCGCTGTGGGCTGACAGGATGAACGTCAAGGGTAGCGTTTTACTCCACGAGGGTTTCACCGCCGAAGGCGAGGTGCGGCTGCTTGGCACCCGGATCGGCGGAAACCTGGGCTGCTCAGGCGGCACGTTCAGGAATCTCCCACAGAAGGACTTTCCGGGAAGTGGCACGGCCCTACTCGCAGAGGGGGTCAATGTAAGCGGCGGGGTCTATCTTCGCGATAAGTTCAATGCTGAGGGCGAGGTAAGGCTGGCCCGCGCTCAAATCGGAACAGACCTGGACTGCAGTGGTGGCAAGTTCATGAATTCTGCCCAACCGGGGCTCTCTGAGAGTGGAACCGCGCTGAGGTTTGATGGCGCCAGGGTAAGCGGTAGCGTTGTTCTCCGTAAGGTCTTCACTGCTGAGGGCGAAGTGCGGCTGCCGGGCGCACAGATAGGCGGAAACCTGGACTGTTCTGGCGGCACGTTCAGAAATCCTCCGCAAGCGCGCGTGCCATTGAGCGGGGACGCACTGAGCGCCGATGGAGCGGTCATCAAGGGCGATGTTTTTCTCCGTGATGAGTTCATCGCTAAGGGCGAGGTGCGTCTGGCGGGCGCGCAGATTGGCGGCGACCTCGATTGCGCGGGCGGCACGTTCAAGAACCCTCCGCAGGAGGACGTAGACGGGAGCGGCGAGGCACTGAGCGCCGACGGCGCGAACGTCAAGGGCAACGTGTTTCTCCGTGATAGGTTCATCGCTGAGGGCGAGGTGCGGCTGCCGGGCGCGCGAATCGGTGGGAACCTCGAGTGCCGTGGCGGGGAATTTAAGAACCCTCCGAAGAGGGACGTGGCCGGGAGCGGCAAGGCACTGAGCGCCGACAGGGTCAACGTCGAGGGCGGCGTGCTTCTCAGCGATGGTTTCGCTGCTGAAGGCGAGGTGGGGCTGTCGGGCGCCCAAATTGGCAGCGATTTGTCCTGCTGGGGCGGCACATTCAGTGAACTCATAGTACAGGGAGCGAAGATTGCCGGCCACCTGCTGCTGGCCCGCGTTCGGGGGGACGCGAAGGGCAAGATCGACCTGACCAACGCCTCAGCCGATGCCCTTCTTGACGACGAAGTGAGCTGGCCCGCTGCGGGGAACCTCCGCGTTGACGGCTTCGTGTACGGTCGCATCTCGGTAGGGCCAACAGACGCGGAAACACGCCTCAAATGGCTTGCGCTCCAGCCGGAATTCAAGCCGCAGCCCTACAGCCAGCTTGCCAAAGTGCTGCGCGAGGCTGGGCACGCTAGAGGTGCGCGGCGCGTGTTGTATGAAATGGAGCGCCGGAGGAGAGAAGCAGAGGACCGGAGCGTGTTTTCGCGCCTCATAAGTTGGGCGTTCAAAACGACCCTGGGATACGGTTACTACCCCCAACGGGGAGCTGTCGTAGGCCTCGTCTTCCTGATTGCAATGGGATGGTGCTTTTTCCGGCAAGGGTATTTCGCTGGAGCGGTTGTCCCCACCGACAAGGGTGCCTACTATTGGTTCCGCGATCACGGCCGACCACCAGACCATTACCAGCGTTTCACCGCTTTCATTTATTCGTTTGAGAACTCGGTGCCGCTGTTCAATCTTGGCCAGAAGGACCTTTGGACTCCAGACCCGAGCCCACGCGGTTCGCGCAGATGGTCGGATTTTCTACGAGGTTTCCGCTGGGGCCAGATTGTTTTGGGCTGGCTCCTTTCCACCCTGTTCGTTGCCGGTGTCACCGGCGTGGTGCGGAGGGAGTAGCGGCGCGTGACGTACGCCTCACGCTCCTGCTAGCCTGGCAGTCGCCGCACGTGATATGATTTCGGGCGCTTGCCCCGAAAGAGCGCAAGAAGATTTGCGACCCTCAATCGGTGCAGTCGTGCCGGCCTGAATTTGACGGCTCAGGAAACCCCTCACCTGCCCTCGTACCTCGGGCACCCCCTCCCCCGGGAGAGGATAGGAGTTCGCTAGGTTGCGCCGGCACGCGGTGGGCATCCTTGAGAGGAGAAAACTTATGTCTCAGCGCGTTTGTCCCTGGTGGCTAGGCTATCTCCTGGCCAGCCCGATTCGGCGTCTCCTCGAGGACCCGGAGAAACTCCTGGCCCCGTACGTTCACGAGGGCATGACCGTGCTCGAACCGGGACCGGGCATGGGCTTCTTCACGCTCCCGCTCGCCCGCCGGGTCGGAGCCTCGGGACGCGTCGTGGCCGTGGACATCCAGCCCCGGATGATCGCGGGGCTCAAGCGCCGCGTTGCCCGCGCGGGGCTTCTCTCTCGCGTGGACGCCCGCGTGGTTGCGGCGGATACCATGGGGTTGAGCGACCTCGCCGGCGCCGTGGACTTCACCCTGGCCTTTGCCTTGGTGCACGAACTGCCGGCGGTGGATCGCTTCTTCTCCCAGGTCGCGGGAGCCTCGAAGCGGGGCGCGGGCTTGCTCTTCGTTGAGCCGAGCGGGCACGTGAAGCCCGCGCTGTTCGAAGAGGAATTGCAGGCGGCGGGCAAGGCCGGCTTCGAGCTCCGAGACCGCCCATCGGTTCGCCGCAGCCACGCGGCGCTGCTGAAGAAGCGCTGAGGCGTCTGGCGGCAGGGAAATCTACAGCCTGCTGAAAAAGGGCATCTGTCGCGCACCGCGCAGCGATGTCATGCTGAGTCTGCCGCGGCGGACGAAGCATCTCGCTTTGGTTCGGCCCTTTCACGCAAAAAACCCAGAGCCAGATCCTGGCGACCCAGGTGGGTTCCCGCTGGCGCGGGAATGACGGCTCGGGCGGAACGGGGCGGCCCTTTTTATCGTCACCCCCACGCAGGCGGGGATCCATCTCTTCAGATCCTTCGCGCAGTTTATCCTGAGCGGGCAGGGCGAGATTCTTCGCTTCGCTCTGCAGAAACTCGACGCGTAAGTCATTTGGATTCAGCATCGCTTGCGCTGTCATTCTGAGCCCGCATTTTGGGCGAAGAACCCCCGTAGTTTACTCTGTTCGCCAACCCCCCGCGAACTGCCGGGGTCCTTCGCGCAGTTTATCCTGAGTCAACTGAAAAGGATCCTTCGCTGCGCTCAGGATGACAGACGAAGGACTCAGGATGACAGCGAGGGGCAGTGGTTCTCCTTGTCGAGTTTCTGCCGATAGGCAGCCGAAAGGCTGTCAATGCTCAGAATGACAGCGAAGGACTCAGGATGACAGCGAAGGGCTCAGGATGATATCGGCGGGAGGCTTTTTCCGCAGCCTGTTCAGCCGCAGGGGCCGGGCTTCTACGGCTGCTCCTTGGCCCCCACGTCGCTGGGGGCTTGGCTTGTAGGCTCGTGGGCTGGCATGTGGCACTGGCCGTCGAAGAAGCCGCCGGGGTCAACCAGCAGGCAGGGAGTGTAAATGTCACCGAGCACGATGCCATGTTCCTTGATCTCCAGGCGTTCCGTGGCGTGAATGGTCCCTTTGACCTTACCGGTTACACTCACCACTTTGCAAAGGATGTCACCCTCGACTTCTCCCTGGTCGTGGATCACCAAGGCGCCCTGGGAGCTGATCTCACCCTTGAAGTGCGCGTTGATGCGAACCAAGCCGGCGGCGACCGTCATCTTGCCTTCCATTTCCACTCCGGGTTCGAGCCAGCCGACCCAGTCGTCGGGCAAGTCGGCTAGTTCTCGACGACGTGTGGTGGATTTGCCCATGCCGAATGCCATCTCGCCCTCCCGCCGGCGTCGCGCGCGTGACGCCGCTCCTCGTGAAGTGTAAGGTCCTGCCACCCCGGCCCGGATTCACAGGCTGCGGGAAAACCCGTCGGGACTGTCATTCTGAGGAGCCGCAGGCGACGCAGAATCTCGCATTGCGTTGGAAATACACAGGGCGAGATCCTTCGCTACGCTCTGCAGAAACTCGGCGCGTAAGTCAATTCGATTCACCATCGCTGACACTGTCATCCTGAGTCCCGGTTCTTTCGGGACGAAGGATCTGCATTTGTCTTTGTTACTGAAAACCCATGCAGATCCTTCGCTGCTGCTCAGGATGACAGTTTGAGTGATGGGTTCTCCTCATCGAGTTTCTGCCCATCATGGGCAGCCGAATGGCTGTCAATGCTCAGAATGACAGCGAAGGGCTCAGGATGACAGCAGGGAAGCGTTTTTCCGCAGCCTGTTCAACCCTGGGGCTCGCGCCATTCTAGCGCTTCACGATGAATTCGTATATCCGATTCAAATCTTCCACGGAATAGTAGCTGATTTCGATTTTCCCGCGCTTCTCGTCGCCGCGGATTTTAACGCGCGTGCCGAGCGTGCGTTCGAGCTCCAGCACGGCCGCGCGCAAGTTGGCGTCAAGTGGGGGCGGCGGTGACGCGTCCGGCTTTTGGGCGGGCTCGCGGCCGGCCGCCGCCACCCGGTTTTCAACCTCGCGCACCGACCATCCGTGCTTCACAATCGCCAGGGCCACTTCGCCTTGCACCGACTCGGGGAGTCCGAGCACCGCCCGGGCGTGGCCGGCGGAGATTTTGCCCTCGCTGATCAACTCTTGCACCTCCGGCGGCAGGCGCAGCAGGCGCAGCGTGTTGGTCACGGTCGAGCGGTCGAGGCCGAGGCGCGCCGCGATCTCCTCATGGCTGAGGCCGTGCTTCTGTTGCAGGACCTCATAGCCGTGCGCCGCTTCGATGGGATTCAGGTCCTCGCGCAGCAGGTTTTCGGTCAGCGCCAGCTCCAGCGCGTCGCGGTCGCCGAGCTCGCGCACCAGGGCGGGAATCGCCGCGAGCCCCGCCAGGCGCGCCGCTCGCCAGCGCCGCTCCCCCGCGATCAGTTGATAGCGCTGATTCGACCGGCGCAGCAGCACCGGCTGCACGACGCCGCTGGAGCGAATCGAATTCGCCAGCTCCTGGAGCTTGTCGGAAGGGAAAGCGCGGCGGGGCTGGAACGGGTTCGGATCGATCTGGTCGAGGGCCACCTCCTCCAGACCCGCGGTGGTGGTTTCGACCGTGCGGAGCAGCGCGTTAAGTCCGCGCCCCAACGCCTTTCTGGTCATGACGGATGACCTCCTCGGCCAGCTCGAGATAGCTGGACGCGCCCTTGCAGTCCGGGTCGTAGAGAAAGATGGGCTTGCCGAAGCTAGGTGCCTCGGCTAGCTTTACGTTGCGCGGGATGACGGTCGAAAAAACTTGGTCGCCGAAAAAGTCGCGCAGGTCGTCGCGCACCTGGTGCGAGAGGTTGGTGCGCTCGTCATACATGGTCAGCAGAATGCCCTCCACGGCCAGCCGGGGGTTGTGGGAGCGGCGGATGCGGATGAGCGTGTCGAGCAGCTCCGAAACCCCTTCCAGCGCGAAGTATTCGCATTGCACGGGAACAATTACCGAGTCAGCGGCGACCAACGCGTTAAGCGTGAGCAGGTCGAGCGCCGGGGGGCAATCGAGGAGGATGAAATTGAACTGGTCACGAAGGGAGCCCATCTTCTTGCGGAGCACCTGCTCGCGTTCCGGCTGGTCTACCAGTTCAATCGGGGCACCCACCAGGTTCTTCTCCGAGGGAATCAAGTGCAACCCCTCGATGCCGCATTTCAGGACCAGGTCCTGCATGGGGACGTCGTGCATCAGGGCGTGGTAAATCGAGCGGCGCGCGGGATCCTTGGGAAAGCCCAGCCCGCCCGTCGTGTTGGCTTGGGGATCACAGTCGATGACCAGCGTCCACATGTCCTGTTTCGCCAGAGCCGCGCCTAAGCTGATGGCCGTGGTGGTCTTTCCGACTCCGCCTTTCTGATTGGCGATGGCGATGACTCTTCCCAAGTTCAATCCCGACAGTCAGAATTTTGGGTAAATCTAGCAGAACCGGAGGATTTCCGCAAGCCCGGGGTGATGTTTCACGTGGAACATCACCCCACCGTCGGCGATCGTGGCCGGTCAAGCGGAGGCTGACCTTTCGGCGGCGTCACCATGTCAGCGCACGGTCCACCGCGGTGTCCCACAGGGGGAGCGCCCCTTCCCGCTGCGCGGGGACTGGGTCGTGGAACCTGGCCGCCGAATGAGCAGCGAACCGAGCACCAGGACTGCAGGCCACTTCTTTCTTGGCGGAGCCAACCTTATCGATGCGGCTCTGGGAGGTACACCCAGGTCCCACGTGGGGTGTTCCGCCATCAAAGGGGGCACTGGATGTATAGTGGTCGGGGGCCGTGAAGCCAAGATGAAAATCCCCTCCAAGCCGGTCTCTGGCAACTTGTTCATCTTCGCTCGCCATCAAAGCTCTCGGACAACTTGAAGTAGATTGATGATTCGCCAGCATCATGCTCAACAAACGTAATTGAGGGCAGCGCCAGTGAAGCTGTCTCTCCAATTCAACAGGAGAGAATCCCCATGAAAGGAGCCGGAATCATCGTTCCACTGTTCCTGGTCTTGGCCCTCCCGCTGCGCGGGCAAGACCCTTACCCCAAGGGCGAAGTTTTCGGAGGCTATTCCTTTTCCCATCAAGCAGGTGAGTCCACTGCTAACAACCTGAACGGCTGGGGCGTGAGCGTCTCCGGCAATGCCACGAGGTACTTCGGCGTAACCGCGGACTTCTTCGGCGTCTACGGGTCTGAACCCTTTGTGCCAGCTTGCACGAGGCCCGTGCCACCCGGTTGTCCGGCGCAAACCCAGAACTTCAGTGCCTACCACTTCCTGGCCGGGCCGCGTTTCACTCTTCGAACCCACGGCGCCACACCCTTCGCCCACGCCCTGTTTGGGGTTGCCAATCTCCGTGAAGAGAAGTCGGGCACGCGGAGTGGCTTCGCCATGGGTTTTGGCGGTGGGGTGGACGTCCCTCTTGGAAAGCATCTGGCCTATCGTCTCTTCCAGGCGGACTACATCCCTGCCAAGCGACCCAATGGCGTCAGCGGGTGGGACCACGACTTCCGCCTGGAGACAGGCATCGTCTTCACGTTTGGCAAGAAGTGAATCTGGGTTGCGGGAGGCGCCTCCGCTTCCTCATGTGGTCCCTGTCGTGGCGTGTTTCTCAGCCACGTCAAGATTCCCAGAGACATCAACACCCCGGCCGGTGGTTCGGTAGCCACCGCGAATCCCGCATGTCTCGAATGTCCACGCCGCCCCGTAACCGGGCGGGCTCGTAACCATGGGCGCCTACCAGCAAATTGCGTGCACCGAGGGCCCCCAGATTCTCCGACTCTTGAGCGCGAAAGCAAGGTTCACCGGACGCATAAGACAAACCTCCCGGGAGGTTGCTCTAGTCATCACGGCAGGCATCAGTCGGGCAGGTTCGCAGATGCCGGAAGCGGGTCATTTCAAACTGGGGTAGCATCGTAATTTGAGAAGCTGTGCTTGAGGGAGTTGTGCAGGGGGTCGGGGGTTTACAGCCTGCAGAGAAACTCGCAGGCACTGTCATTCTGAGGAACTTCAGGCGAAGAAGAATCTCGTATGTTCATGAAAATACGCAGGGCAAGATTCTTCGCGAAGTTTACCCTGAGCCGGCAGAGCGAGATCCTTCGCTACGCTCAGGATGACAGCGAAGGGCTCAGAATGGCAGCAGGGAAGCGTTTTTCCGCAGCCCGTGAAGCCCCGCCCTTCCAATTCCGTGGCGAGAAATCTTGGCTAAAGGCCCCGTTTGAAGTTTTGGCTATTGTCGGACCTAAAGGTCAGACCCCCTTTTTGGAATTCACCCCACCATATTAGGACGCTACTCAAACTGAAACACCACCCTGGTTGTGGAAGCAAACTTCGCGAAGGTGACAGCCGGATGGCCAGGGGGGCGATGTTTCACGTGAAACACACGGCGGCGCTGCCGGCCGCGGCGATGCCCTCTCCACGGCCTCGGCTCTGGCTGCCGGCACCGTCGGGGCCTGCCCCGGCGCCATGGGTGAAATCCAGCGGCCCAGCTTCCCCCGCATCGGAAAGAATATCGGCTGCTCGTGAGTTTTCTTTAATCAGGAATCTGCGGCACGGAAGGATTCCCACCCCCGAGGTGCGGCGTGGTCCGGCTGGACAGGCTGCGGAAAAACTCGTTGGCGCTTTCATTCTGAGCGGCAGGCGACGAAGAATCTCGTATGTTCATGAAAACGCACAGAGCGAGATCCTTCGCGCAGTTCATCCTGAGCGGGCAGAGCGAGATCCTTCGCTGCGCTCAGGATGACAGCGAAGGGCTCAGGATGACAGCATCGAAGCGTTCTTCCGCAGCCTTTGGAGCCCCGCAATATGGCCGCTGACGGTGCCGGTCTGAGACTGGCACTCCAGCAGGCTTTGACCGCGCAACGTCCACCTTCCGCTTACCGGGCAGGATCACGCCCGTCCGGCTGAGGGGGATGGGCCGCGGCTCGCCCCAGGCGACACCGCTTTCGATGCTGGCAATCCCCACCCCCTGGTCGCGTGTCAGCCACAAGAAAATGCTGCCGCCGGGCTCGAGACACTGTGCAGCTTGGGGCACCAGGCGTTCCAGCTTTCCGACGGCCCGCGATGTGGCAGAGTTGAAGGAGGCCGGCGGCGCCGTGCGAACAAACTCCTCCAGTCGCTCTGGACGCACGGCGACTTGGTTAAAGCCGCAGACGCGCGCCGCCTCCTTCAGGAAGGCGCGTTTCTTCGCGACCGGTTCGAGCAGCGTAACAGCAAGCTCGGGAAACGGAATCTTCAGCGCCAAGCCCGGGAAGCCGGCGCCGCTGCCAATATCGAGCAGCGAACCGCGCAACTCCTCATGTCTCGCGAGGAAAAGGCTTTCGCCGAAGTGCCGCGCGACGCACTCCTCCGGGTTCCGAATTGCGGTCAGGTTGATCTTCTGATTCCAGCGCAGCAGCAAGTCCAGGTAAGTGAGGATTTGATTCAATTGGCCAGAGGGAAGATTCAGGCCGAAGGGTTCCAGGAGCTGGCGGACGCGCGTTTCGCTGAGCATGGTGCAGGGAATTGTAGAGGCTTGCGGCCGGCCACGCAAGCGGGGAACCTCTGCAAGCCGCGGGGCGAGTTCGCGAAAGCGCGCGCTAGGCGGCGCGCCTGCGGACCGCTGCCTGGCCCGTGCCATCCCCGGCCGCCTTAGTGCACCATACACATATAGCCTACATATGAGAGCCGGGCCAGACACGCTGCCCCCCGGCGCTTTCCGCCTCAACCTGCCGCCTCCTACGTCCACTGGGAAGTACATCGGGAAGCCACCCCAACCTTAGCAGGCTGCTCGAAACCCTCCCCCCGATCTCATCCTCAGCCCTTCGCTCTCATCCTGAGCATTGACAGCCTTTCGGCTGCCCATGATGGGCAGAAACTCGGGCCGAGGAAGGGTAGCGCGGACCTGTTCTGTAGGTCCGCGGCTTTTCCTTGCCCATAGGGGACGAGCCGCGGACCTACAGAACAGGTCCGCGCTACACCTGCTGAATTCACAGGACTTACGCGTCGAGTTTCTGCAGAGCGCAGATTCCATGAGCCTTCGGCTCACCACGAAAGATGAAAATGCTCCGGGTGATTCCCCTCCTTGATAAGGAGGGGGGCAGGGGGTGGTTGACCTGCTCGATTTGTCCCGTACCCCACCACCCCCTAACCCCCTCCTCAGCCGAGGAGGGGAGCCATTTTCACGGCAGCGAAAGATCTCGCTCTGCCCGCTCAGGATAAACTGCGCGAAGGATCTGGCGAGATGGCCCCCCGCCTGCGCGGGGGTGACGATGCAAAGGGCCGCCCCGTTCCGCCCGTGCCGTCATTCCCGCGCCAGCGGGAATCCACCTGGGTCGCCAGGATCTGGCTCTGGGTTTTTGCGTGAAAGGGCCGAACCAAGGCGAGCTGCTTCGTCCGCCGCGGCGGACTCAGCATGACATCGCTGCGCAGCGCGTCGATGCTATTTCCTTTCGGAGATCGCAGACATCCCAGAGAAGCTGTGAAATAATCCCTGGATGAGCAAAAGCATTTCACGCAAAGGCGCCAAGTCGTAAAAGGCGCAAAGAAAACAGTTGTTCTTTGCGAGTCTTTGCGCCTTGGCGTCTGTGCGTAAGATTGTTCATTTTTTCACAGCTTCAGAACGATGTATGCGCCACGGGCGAGAGGTGCCCTTTTTCAGCAGACTGTTCGAGGGCGCGAACTCGCGGAAGACCGGCCCCTGATCCACCCCATCCGCCGCGCCGGGGGGGGGCCCGCCGCGCCGGAAATGGCGTGGCCCTCATTGCCCCGAGATGGGACCCTTGCCGGGTGCGGCTGGCTTCTGCTACGATGCCTGCAAGTCAAATGGACCTACGATTTCGAGGCATGGAGTGATCGCTCCATGCCGCGGTGCGGCTCTCCGCTGCGGGCCGGCTCGCTCCGCTGGAATCTTGCTCAAGCTCCGGCAGCGCAGGGGTCGCCATGGCCAATTGACGGTCCGACTGACCAGGGTGTGGCGCCTTGCCCGAGCACGCGACTGAGATTTCCCGACGACGGCTGGCCGCCCGGCGCGGGTCCAACTTGCGATGAGAAATCTACACCTGGATGCGCTGCGTGGATATTGTCTGCTGGTCATGACGATTGATCACCTGCATGTCTACGGTTTGATTCGCGTCACGAGCCAAACCTTCGGCTTTTTTGGCGCGGCGGAAGGATTCATACTCATATCTGGACTCGTCGCGGGCAGCTACTATCCCCGGCTGGCGGAGCGCAGCGGGGAGGCCGCCATGACCGAGCGCGCCGTGCGGAGGGCGCGGGATATCTATCTCACGCACGTCCTCCTCTTCGCGCTAATGCTGGGGGCCGCGGTGCTGCTCCTGCCTCGTCATCCAGCCTCGACACAGTTACTGGAAAACCATGACTGGGTCCATACCCCCCGCCCGCTGACGACTCTGCTGCTGGCAGCCACTTTGCTCGTCCAACCCACGAACTTCGACATTCTCCCTTTTTATGCCCTCATGATGCTGCTGGTTCCCCTGCTGGTGCGATCCTGGAAAGCGCGCCGAGCGGGCTGGGTTCTGAGCCTCAGCGGCGGCCTGTGGTTGCTGAGCCAACCCGGTGTGGATATTTCCCCGCACCTGCCAGTCTGGGTCGATCTTGGTACCTTCAATTTCTTCGCCTGGCAATTCCTGTTCGTCTGCGGCCTCACTCTGGGATGCCTCCACCGGAGCCAGGCGGCAGGTGCGTGGTTCGATTCAACTCGCACCTGGGCGCTGGTTCTCCCTCTATTCGGCCTGCTTTTCGTCTTATCCCACGCGCCCATCATTCCGGGCGCGGGGTTTGTCGACCTCCGGGCCGCGCATTCGTGGTTGGTTGCCAAGCAGACGCTGGGGCCCCTGCGCATCTTTGACTTCGGGCTCTTTGCTTATCTGGTCGCGCAGGTATTCAATCGGTATGGCCCCCGCCTGGAAAAGACCCTGCTGCACCGCTATCTGCGCTTCTTGGGCCAGCACTCTCTGCAGGTTTTTGCCTGGTCGATCCTGGTCTGCTACGCCGTCCCCCATTCTTACAAACCGCTTGGAGTTATGGGCTTTCGGGGCGCGCAAATCGCCCTGGCCCTAATCGGGGTAGCGACTTCGATCATTCCGGCATGGCTTCACGCCATCTACCGTGAGCGTTTGCTGGCGCGGGCTGCGCCGCCCCGCGTTGAGTTGTCGCAGCGCGCCTCCTAAGGCCAAGCCAGCTCAGAGCGGGTTGCCTGCTGGGGAGAGGGTGGAGCGAAGCGCCGGGTGAGGGGGTCACCCAGGGAAGAATTGAGATGTCATTTGCTCAAGCCCATGATGTGAACAGCCTTGGGGCTAGCCCGGATTTCTCACCACGGGTTTGGAAGGGCGGGGCTGAACAGGCTGCGGAAAAACGCTGGTTTTTTGCTTTCCGGTTCTCTGGCGAGCTGATCGCTGGCCGTTTT
>Ga0208457_1000259_pt1 | contig 61202 bp, 63 predicted proteins | sample June2015DPH_10_1_FD_185513 | JGI IMG/M metagenome (GOLD analysis project Ga0208457, IMG submission 185513) | Peatland microbial communities from SPRUCE experiment site at the Marcell Experimental Forest, Minnesota, USA - June2015DPH_10_150... | ecosystem: Environmental > Terrestrial > Soil >... | reverse complement strand
GAGCCATCGGTGCACTCTCGGACCGTCGCTCGGCCGATCGGATCCTCTATGGACAGGTGACCCGTCTCAACGAGCTTCTATCTCGACGCCCGCTTGCCGAATTTACACAGGAGTCTTGACGGCGCCCAGCGCGAGCCGGGGCACGAACGAGACCGAGGAACGTGTCGACCGACCTCGAAGGAATGGGTACCCGGGGAGTATCGTTGGCTCCATGAAGGGTGACCGAGTCGAAGCATTGGTCGACACCGGGCAAGGCGTGCAGGCCTTCGAGATCGTCGCCACCCGTGCCGGTCGTCGCATCGAGGTCGTCACGTCCCGCGGGGTCGTTGAGGTGCGCGAGGTGACGCGGACCGGGCAGCCAGTGCGCACCGGCCGCTTCATGGCCACCCGCCTTATCGCCCTCGTCGAGCATCCAGCGATGGACGAACGCGGTCGCGTCGAGGTGACCACGAGGCATCGTCTCCAGGCCAGCGATGGCAGGTAGACGGGTCGAGACGGGGAAGTAGGTCTGGTGCCGCCTCGACGGACGGCCCGCCTGAAACCCTCGTCGAGTGACGAAAGGCGCTCTGCTCACGCAGCAGAATGTCGGGCTTCGCTTCCCGGTCCTCATCGCGACACCGTGACAAGCCCGCAGCTCCCTGGCCTCGAATCCGATGACGGTCGTTGGCTAAGCTCGTTAGTCGTCGGCGGCCTGTGGCGCCCCGCCGGCGCGGACCGGTCCGCCGACCGGAGTATCGGGCACATTCCTAGGATCGCTGGGCAATCAGACTATCGAGGACGTCGGGGTGCAGCCGCGTTTCGGACGTGCGTCGTCTGATGCACCTGCTGTTCGACCATTTTCACGAGACTGGCGACTGGCCCGGACGATGGGAATGTGAGGGCAATGTAAGCGGGCGGCTCGTGCTCGTCCGAGCGGCCCAAGTATGAAAGTCCCCGAAAACGCTCCGAAGACGCTGCCCGGTCTTGGCATCGGCACAGGGTGTCGGTCGTCCCCGTTGCGGGGATCGGGCTACCTCGCTGAGAGACCGTCTCAGGTGCGGGATCGCGTCATCGGGCCGATTGGCGTGCGGCAGCGACTTGGCCCCGCATACCCGGCGACCCTCGATACTGAGGAATTGGGGGCATTCTCCCTAAGCGTCCGCCCTAGGACGGGCCTCCATAGCGCTGCAAGACCACCGACTCTACTCATGGAGGGTTGGTGCACCGCAAAGGAGCCATATGGACGGCGTCTCATACGTGCAGCTGAACTCGGCGGCGATAAGCGCCGTCAGCCTCACTTCCCATCAGTCCGGACCCAAACGCAGCAGCCCCGCGATGAGCGGGGCCGCCACCGCGTTGGGCATGAGTTCGAGCGACCTGCTCACCGCCCTGCGGGGCGGCCAGAGCCTGTCTGCGGTCGCTTCGTCCAAGGGCGTCTCCCAGGACACCCTGATCGCCGCAATGACGGCATCGATTCAACAGGCCAACCCGTCGATCTCCGCGGACCAGGCCACCAAGGTTGCGACCGCGATCGCAACAAGAACGCCTTCGGCCGGGGGATCTCTGCCGCCCGACCCGAACGGCCAGGCACAGGGCGTCGGCGGGACTTCCGCGACCGGCGCGACTCACGGCCACCACGGCCACCATCGCCATCACGCGGTATCCGCGGCGATGGACTCGGCCGCGCAAACGCTCGGCACGACCACGAGTGACCTGGCCTCGTCGCTTCAGAGCGGCCAGAGCCTCTCGTCGATCGCGTCTGCGAAGGGCGTCAGCCAGACGGCCCTGATCACCGCCATGGCGACCGCGCTGCAGGGTGCGGACTCGAGCCTGTCGTCGGATCAGGCCACCCGGCTGGCCACCTCGATGGTGAACGGACCATCGCAGAACAACGGCCAGGCTCAGCCCTGGGTCACCGGGTCGGCCGGACAGTCCAGCACGATCAGCGTCGCCGCCTGATCGACACCGCTTCGGATCGAACGCAGCCGGCCGCGCAAACGGTCGGCTGCTTCGTTGTCGGGCGGGCGACGCGGCTGGCGGGCCCGGCGCGGCTCCGTCCAAGGCGTTCGCTTCCTCTGGTCGCGCACCGCGTGACGCACTGGCGTTCACTGTGAGTTCGGTAACGGTGGCGATCCTTGGCTTGCTATGGCTACCTGTCCTGATCAAGGTGCTCGCGTTGGCGGCGAGGTTGAGCAGGACCTGCTCGATCTGGACGGGGTCGGCCAGAACCAGGGGCACTTCTGGGTCGGCGTCGAGGCGGATGATGATGTCCTCTCCGACGAGTCGGCGCAGCAGCGCCATCGCGTCACGCACGATTGCGGCAAGATCTAGCGGTGTGGGATGCCCCTCCGCTCGGCGGGCGAACGCGAGCAGACCCGCTGTCAGCTGCGTGGCGCGCTCGGCAGCACGTTCGATCTCGAGTACGTCCGCCCGACCCGCGTCGCCCAGCGGGTGGTCCGCGAGATGGAGTTCCGCGAATCCGCGATTCGACAGAGCGCCAGCGTTGGCGAGCGTGACTTCGCCCGTCGACCCGTGCGAGTCCCGCCAAATAGGCCTCGGCGACCGGCTGCGGAACCGCCGGCCGGGTATACCGCCCAGCCCGCCGCGGACCCTACATGCAGGTTGCATTTCGGGAAGATGGCTGGACGACCAGACATATCCACCGATGACTCAGGTAGCGGTCCCACAGGTCGTTCCTTTCTCTGGAGTCATCCGATGTCGAGCCAGGCGTTCGATCCCCTCCCGCTCCTCATCCGCTATTCCCACGGCACTGCATGCGGTCAGTCGCACCCCTTCGATCTATCCGAGTGTCCGGCAGCGCAACGGGCGGCGATGGCTCTCACCGACGGGTTACAGGCCGCTGGTCTTGCGGTGCTCCCGATCCACGCCGCCCGCTTTGTCGAGAGGCGGTTCGCCGAAATGACGAGCGGCTGCGAGGAGCCCGAGGTCGAGACACCGATCTTCCCGACCGGTCTTGTCTGGTCGATCTATCACCAAATAGTCCGCATCCGGAGTCGCTGGTGCGACGGCCGGCTCACGTACTCCGAGCCGATGGCGCGATCACTCGCCGAGCTCATCCTGACCGACTACAACGACACCCATGAGCCGGGCGTCGTTGGCGCTCTCATCGAGCCTGAACCGGCGCCGCTCAACGCGCTGTTTGGTACGCTTGGTCGAGCATTCCGGGGCTTCGCGTAAGTCGGCTCAGCGAGCCGTCCGCTGCGACTCACCCGCGCGGCGGTCGCCTGCGGGCAAGGATTCGCGTGCGATGCCGGCGCCATATCGATAGCGGTCGTTGCATTTACGAGGCAGTCGTCGGTGCGACCCGCAGCCCCAGACCCGTGACGGCCCGCCCCTGGCCCACCTTCTCGCGCTCCTCAAGCAAGCATTGCTTGGACAACGGGCCCGTCCCTATTCAAGCGATCGTGTCGCGCAGGACTGACACATCGCGACCACGGCGGCTTGCATGAGTTCAGGGAGACGGCGCCCGTAGTCGGCGTGTCCATGGGCGGCAGCCGAGCTCGACAGTGCCGACCTTGGAGGGGACGCCCGTGATCGGGTCGGGATCTAGCCCGAAGAGGCAGATGCGCGAGCCGTTGGCGAGCTCATACCAGTGCTGGGCGGCGTTGGATCGGGCGACGGCTTCCCGAGGCAGGACATCGACCAGGAGCGTGTAGGGTGCCACTATTCGGTCATCACGCAGCGAGCTCGTACTCGTGGAGCAGCCCGGCGAGCCGGTCGCGTCGCCGGACCTCGCGTGGTGATGCCCGGGCAGTGGGGAGCGAGGTCGGCGCTGTCTCAGGGGCCAGGAGCCCGAGACTGCGGTGGGGTCGATGCGCGTTGGTCCAGGCGCCGCTTCGACCCCGCTCGCTCCTGGTTGGCGGCATTCTCCCTAGGCGTTGACCCCGGGGCAGGGCTACAACTTCCTACCGTGATAGCCGACTATTCGACCAGAGGGAAGATAATAGTAAGGAGCTACACATTGGCTGGCGTTTCGTACGTGCGGTTGGACACGAGTGCGATCAGGGCAGTCAGCATCAGATCCCACCAGTCCGGGCCCGCCCGAAGTCATCCCGCGTTGGGTGGCGCCGCATCGGCACTCGGCATGACCTTGAGCGACATGCGCAGCGCGTATCAGAGCGGCATGAGCATCTCGTCCATGGCATCGTCCAAGGGGATGAGTCAGGACGCTCTGGTTGCCGCCATGGCGAGCGCCATCCAGCACGCGAGCCCCAGCTTCTCTGCAGATCAGGCGAGGCAGGTCGCGACGGCGATTGCGACCCGCACCCCAGGGACCGGCTCCACTCGGGCTTCGGCCAGCTAGATAGTCGAATGCTCGAGTCGTGGGGTCGGCGGAGGGGCAGCGGGGCGATGGCGGACGCCCTCACGGCATGCCCTCCTGGACCTGACCAAGCACGCATACGGAAGGTTCCGCGACGAAGGCCCCGGCGCGAAGATCACCGCCTACGACCTCGCCGAGACCCTGAAGCTGGACGACCTGCGAGCGCGCAAGGTTTATCAGCTGCTTGGGGACCTTACTTGGGACGGTGGCGGGAGTGGCGACACGCAATCGGGTGACAGTTGCGTTGCGAGTTGGAGAACGAGGAGACTGTTCAGCCTGGACGCCTCCTCGCGGGGACGTGTTCATGGACCGCTTTCGCCCCGGCGGTCCTCCGCAGGCGCCGTCTCAAGACCCGGCCGCCTGCTCCAGGGCCGCTGCCCAAACGACGCACCGCGCACCTCCCGGGCACGGCGAGCGCCGCCCGCCGTGTGCGAGCGCCAGCCGGACCAAGGCGGCCTCCGCGTCGCGGCAGTCCGTTCGGGCAGCCCAGGCGGTTTCCTCGAGCCAGGCAAGCGCGCCCTCGGCGGACTCGTCCGCCCGCAGTGCAATGTGCGCCGCGGCCCAGCGCCCCCGGGAATCCACTGCCGGTCGGGCGTTGGGCCAGACGCCGCGGAGTTCACGAAGGAACAGTCGGGCGGTGACGGGGCCCCATCCTGGCAGACCGTCCAGAGCCGTCTCCAGCTGAACAGGATCGGTCGAGGCCGTACCGAGGTTGGAGATCCGGCCAACGTATCGCTCCCGCACCGCTCGTTCCAGCTCCCGGAGCCGGGTCGCTGTCCGGAAGTCGTAGCGCGCGTAGCCGCCCTCGTCGAGCAACTCCACGAGCCGGTCCCAGGTAGCCCCCGAGACGTCCGCGATCGTCGAAATGCCGTCCCGGGACAAGACCCGATAGGACTGCATGGCCACTCGGGCCGAGATGCGGGCCCCGAACAGGGTTGCTGCCAGGAACCAGCGCTCAACCTCGCCCGGGCCGCGGTCGACGTCGACGCCAAGCTCGATGGAGTAGCGGCCGCCAAGGGTGGCCGTGAGCTGCCTGACCGCCTCGGCATCTGGCCCGCTGACACGCACGGTCACCTCCTTCCACGGAATCATCGCGCCCTTGTGTCCGCTCCGAAAGCGCCGATGGCAACGGCTGTCTCGTCACGGGTCATCGTGGTGGCCGTTCTGGCGTGGACGTCCTTCGAATTGCGGCGGCACTGCGATCGGTGCCGACGCGACCTTCGACGAGATAGCGTGGCGCGATCGCAGCCCACCAGGCCCTCTCGGAGGATAGCGAGGCGATTCAGCGACTGAAGGTGATCCAGATACGGCATCGGGGGTGGCGAAGTACTCCGCCACGGTGGCCGCGATCACTGACCCGGAAGGGTCGGGCTCTAGCTGGCGCCTGAACTGGGCAAGGCGACCAGCTGCGCCCTGCACTGTTGTGCGGGCAACCTGGTTCGCGAGTGACGGAGGTGAGCCCGGTTCGTCCGGGTCGGTGCCCCGCGCCATCTGAGACGCGTCCGTCCCAGCCTCCGCGTCGCGGTCGACGGTGACGCGTCGAGTTCGTCGGCCAGAACGCGACTTTTGGCTATCGCGGGGCGTGGTGCCGGAGACCGATGCTGTTACCTGGTCCGCATATGGACGGGGCTCGGGCGGATCGTAGAGCGCCGCGGCGATGCCCGGAGGCCGACGCGGCGGAAGGCGTGCTCCCTGCCCGACTACGCGTTCGACCAGCTCGTCGACCTGGAGCAGGTGCGGCAGCTGCTGGAATCCCACCACCGTCTCTCGGGGATGGCCTACGGCCTGTTCGACGCCCACGAGAACAACCTCATTGCCGTGGGATGGCAGGACATCTGCGTTCGATTTCACCGGGTCAACCCCGTCACATCCGTCCGCTGCCGCGAGAGCGACGCCTTCATCAAGGAGCACCTCCACGACTCCGCCGGTGGGCTCCTGGAGTACCGGTGCAAGAACAACATGATCGACATCGCCATGCCGATCGTCGTCGACGGCCGGCATCTGGCGACGTTCTTCACCGGTCAGTTCTTCTACGACGACGATCCGCCGGACCGAGCCTTCTTCATCGCCCAGGCCAGGGCTCTTGGTTTTGACGAGGCCGAGTATCTCGAGGCCCTGGACCGGGTCCCACTGTTCAGCCGTGAACACATTCGCGGCAACGTGGTGTTCCTGCATAACATGGTGCAGAGCCTCGCGGAAACGGGTGTTAAGCACCTCCAACTTGCCGGCGAAATCGAGGAGCGTCGACAGGCCGAGGAGGGGCTGCGCCGATCCGAGGAACGCTATCGTTCCGTCGTGAGCGCGATGTCCGAGGGAATCGTGGAACGTCGAGCTCGATGCCGAGTACGCCCGGATGCACACGCCCGTCGCCCCCGGTCCGTATGTTCTGCTCGGGGTGAGCGACACCGGCACGGGCATGGACGCGGAGACGATGGCCCACCTCTTCGAGCCGTTCTTCACAACCAAGCCAGCTGGCGTGGGCACGGGACTCGGCCTCGCGACGGTGTACGGGATCGTCACCCAGTCGGGAGGCAGCATCGCCGCCTACAGCGAACCGGGCCATGGCGCGGTGTTCAAGGTCTACCTGCCGCGGGTCGCCGAGGCTGTCGGCCAGCGCCTGGCCCCCGTCGCTGAGCCGGTGGCAGGCGGGGCCGAGACGATCCTCGTCGTCGAGGATGACGATACCGTCCGGCCCTTCGTGGAACATGTCCTGTGCGGCCTCGGGTACACCGTGTCCGCCGCGCGAACCGGCGAAGACGCGCTCGCCCTCGTCGGCGACCACGGCCGACCGATCGACCTACTCGTCACGGACATCATGCTGCCGGGCATGAACGGCCGCGAGCTGTCCGAGCGACTCACGGCCCGCCAGCCGACACTGCGCACCCTGTTCATCTCGGGCTACACCGAGGATTCGGTCATCCACCAGGGAGTGCTGGACCCTGGCGTCGCGTTCCTCAACAAGCCCTTCGCGCCTGATGCGCTCGGCCGCGCCGTCCGCGACGCAATCGAGGCAAGGGAGGTCGTCGGCGGAGTGCGGGGCCGCTGATCGCAACGCTCGTCTGTCAGCCGCCCCGGTGAACTGGCGGCGTTCTCCCCGGCGGGAGCCACGACAACAGGCGCCAACTTCAGCGGCGTCACGTGGTCCGCCACGACCTGTCCGGACGGCACGAACAGCAACAGCCACAACCGCACCTGTACGGGACATTTGAACCCGTAGCCCCGATCGCCGCTGACCAACTGGTCCCGTTGGTCCCTACCTCGTCGGGTGGCCGCCACGCGGTTTCGAGTCGCCTAGACGGCCATGCGGCAGAACGTCGCATGCCTGAGTGAGTCTAGGGTCTCGGCGTCAGCCGGGGGCGAGCCGCACGTGCCTGTGATCGCCCTCGAAAGTCTCCCCAGAGGGCGCCACCTTGGCAGCGAGAAGCTCTCGCCCATCCAGACCCCCTGAGCGTGGCAGTACCTCCGGACGCTCGCCGCGAACGGGCGTCACTCCCCGAACGACCTGCTCAAGCCGGGAATACACCTACACGCCCTCCCTGCCGAATGCTTCGACCCAGATCGCAAGACGAGCCCGATGCCGTGCCTGCCGGCGGACTCGCCAGCCAACCAGACAGGCAGCCCAAGGAATGGCCAAATGTCGATCGGCAGCTATCCCGTGCAGGACCGTCGGGGGGCGGGTCGCTCGGCTGTGGTGCCCCCGAGGCCCGCACGCGTTGTCACCCATGCCTTGATCATTCACCAGGCCGAGATCGTCCGCCTTGGCGTCTCCACGATGTTGACCAGCGGCTCGGCCTGCGAAGTCGCGAGCGCGGCTTCCGTCTACGAGGCATTCCACCTCGCCTCCGACGTGCATCCGCAACTCGTGCTGTTCGACTACGTTCCCGCCGAAGGGCCCGAGGTCTGCCGGCTTCTGGCGGCCCTGTGGCCGCGTCCTCGGCTCATCGCCCTGGTCACTCGCGGTCGCGAAGTCTCTCCGAACGACTGCCTGTCGGTTGGTGCCGACGCAGCGATGCTCATGGACAACGTCAACCGAGACACCTTCCTCGTCGTCATCCGCCGGGTGATGGATGGGCTTGGCCCGATCGTGGCCGGCTTCCCGTCCGTGAACGAACATCTCGATGCCGCCCGCGTGGACGAGGGTCCGGTCTCGCTGCTAACCCCGCGCGAGCGCGAGATGCTCTACCTCATCGGCCAGGGTCTCTCCAATCGCGAGATCGCCGAGTCGCTGGTCCTCTCCGTGAAGACGGTCGAGGCCCACCGCGCCAACCTCAGCCGCAAGCTCAACGTCCGATCCCGGGCGGGCCTGATGCGGCTTGCCCTAACCGACAGCCTGGCCTGATCCGATGATCCCGCTGACGCGCACAGACGGAACGGCTGTCCTGATCAACCCCGACCGCATCGAGCTGGTGGAGGAGACCCCGGACACCGTCATCACGCTCGCCGACGGGAAGAAGCTGCTCGTCCGCGAAACGGCCACCGAGGTGGCTACTCGCTTCCACTACTACCAGCGATCGCTTCACGTCGACGCCCGTTTCGGCGGCCGGCGTGCGTACGACCCGCCGGAGGATATGGACCCGGCGCAGTACGAACACCTCAACCGTGGGCGCCTTCGCCCCTACGGCGACTCCAGCAAGGCTTAGGCACGAACGATGGACGCTGGCGTCGGAATCGCGGTCTGCATCGTGGCGATGATGATCGCCGACGTTCTCGACGGCGGATCTCCGACCGCGTTCATCAACCCCTCGGCGATCCTGCTGATCTTCGGCGCGACCTTCGGGGCGACGATCGCGTCGACCTCAGTCAAGCAGTTCATGACCATGCCGAAACTGTTCGCCATGAGCATGAAGCCGCGCGTCAGCGACGTCGGCTCGATCCGCGAGATGCTGGTCAAGTTCGCCGCGCGGGCCCGCCGCGAGGGCCTGCTGGCGCTCGAGGGCGACGTCGAGGGGGTCCAGGATCCCTTCATCCGCCACGGCCTCCAGATGGTGATCGACGGTCTCGAGCCCGACACGGTCGAAGAGATCCTCGAAATCGAGCTCGAATCGATGCAGAGCCGGCACCTGAAGGGCATCGACATGTTCGCCAAGATGGGCGGCTACTCGCCGACCTTCGGCGTCCTCGGCACCGTCATGGGCCTGATCAGCGTCCTCTCCAACCTCTCCGATCCGTCGAACCTGGGCGAGTCGATCGCGACGGCCTTCATCGCCACTCTGTTTGGAGTCGGCGCGGCCAACATCCTGTGGCTCCCGATCTCCGCGAACCTCAAGGGCAAGGACGGCGCCGAAGCCCAGGAGCGGCGTCTGGCCCTGGCCGCGATCCTGGCGATCCAGGCCGGCGACAACCCGCGCATCGTCGCCCAGAAGCTCAGCGCCCACGCCGGCCCCGGTGCCGACGAGGCTGAGTCCACGGAGAAGTCATCGGCCGGGTCGGCCGTCGCGGAGGCCGCCTGATGGTCAGACGCAAGCGCGCCCACGTCCAGGGACCGCACGACAACGAAGAGCGCTGGCTCCTGACCTACGCCGACCTGATCACGCTCCTGTTCGTGCTGTTCGTCGTCATGTACGCGATCAGTACGACGGACGTTCGCAAGTTCACGGCCCTGGCCCAGTCCGTCTCGGCGGCCTTCAACGCCGGCGTCATGCAGGGCCAGCAGGCAATCACCATCACCAACGGTCAGGACACGACGATCCAGCAGGACACGAGCGCCGCAGGAACGAGCCCCGTCGAGTCGGACCTCAAGGCCATCAAGGCCGCCCTCGAGGACTACGCCATCGGCCAGGGGTTGGGCGGCGAGGTGGAGGTCGGCGTGGCGCCCCAGGGGATCGTCATCCGGCTCAACGACGCGCTGCTCTTCTCCTCCGGTCGGGCCCATCTCGACGACCACGCCCTCAAGCTCGTCAACCAGGTCGTGGACATCATCAAGCCCCTGCCGAACCAGATCCGGATCGAGGGCAATACCGACGATCAAGTGCCCGACGGCGCTCTCTTCACGAGCAACTGGGACTTATCCACCGCCCGTGCCCTGGCCGTTCTGAAGTCCATGGTCGACATGGGTATCGATCCAAGCCGTCTCTCCGCCCAGGGCAACGCCCAGTACGACCCAATCCTGCCGAACACCGACGACGCGTCGCGCGCCAAGAACCGGCGCGTGGACATCGTCGTGATGTACGCGGCGGCAAGCGGCGCATCGCCAGCCCCGCTGGCGATGCCTTCCTTCTGATGACCCACCCCGAGTCGGCGGCCGCCGACAACAACCGCTCAGGCAACAACCTGGAGTACCGCCCGTGAGACTCTCGATTCCGCAGGGCCGCCGCGCCATCCTCGCTCTCGGAGTGCCGCTTGGGCTGGCCGCCGCCGGCGCCCTGATCTTCACTCAGCTGTCCGCGGCCCCCTCGGTGCCGCCGGCCGTCCCGGACCCGAGTCCGGGTCAACTCGGCCCGATGCTGGCCCTGGACGACAAGATCATCAACCTGTCCACGACGACGCCGGGTGGTTACAAGTACGCCAAGATCGGCGTGACGATCGAACTGCGGCCCAGCGCGGCCAGCTTCTACGACCTGCACGGCGCCGACCGGACAAAGCAGGAGACGACCGAGCTCGGCAAGCACACCGAGCAGGTCCCGCTCCTGATCGACGCCGTGGGCGGCGTCGTCTCCGCGCACGACTCGAGCACTCTCACGACCTCCGACGGGCGGGCCAAGCTCAAGGTGGAGCTACTGGCGGCCGCGAAGAAAGTCCTTGGCACGGACGAGGTTCTCGATGTCTTCTTCACCGACTTCGTGATGCAGTAGGCGAGCCGTCAGATGCTGTCGCAGGCCGAAATCGATGCACTCCTCGGGGCGGTAGCCGATGGCTCGCTGCCGACCGAGGATCAACCGCCGTCCCTCAGCGCAGATGGCCGAATTGTCAAGACGTATGACTTCCGCCGTCCGGCCAAGTTCTCAAACGAGCAGCTCCGAACCCTGCAGGCAATCCACGAGAACGTCGGCCGCATCGCGGCGGCCCGGCTCTCATCCTTCCTGCGGAGCCCGATCGTGATCCAGCTTGCCGGCACCGACCAGCTCATCTTCGACGACTACGTGACCCAGCTCACCCTCCCCACGCAGCTCGTGGTCATGGCCAGCACCGGCCTGGCCGGACCTTTCATGATCGATATGGACATGGGATTCGCCCTCGCCTCCGTCGATCGCCTGCTCGGAGGATCGGGTCGCATCCCGAGTGAGCGCCACGAGCCGACTCCGATCGAGACCGACCTCATCGCCCGCATCGCTGGACATCTGCCTCCCGCCCTCAACGAGGGCTGGTCGCCCCTCCAGACACTCGATGTGTCGGTTACCGAGTCGGCCCTGACTCCGATCCTGCTGCGCATCGCGGCGCCCGCGGAAGTCGTGGCCGTCATGACCTATGAGGTTCGTTTCGCCGGCCAGACGGCCCCGATGACGATCTGCTACCCGTACGCCTCAATCGAGCCGTTGCTGCCAAGACTGGCCGCGACCATGTGGTACGCGCAGCGTCGCCAGGTCACCGGCAGCGCCGGCGTCCGCGACATTCTCGAGAACGAAGTTCGCGCGGTCGAGATCCCCGTCGCCGCCTCCTTCAGGGCGGTCGACATTCCGGTCGAGGCTCTTTCCGAGCTGCGGCCCGGCGACGTAATCAGGTTCGACGAGCATTTCGACGAGCCTGTCCTCATTGCGGTCTCCGATCAGGCCCAGGCGTGGGCGATCCCCGGTCGCGTCGGGGATCGCGTCGCCCTGCGCCTCGTGACCCCGCTTCAGCCCACGGAGGCCTGACATGAGCTGGGAAACATTCGACTGGAAGCCGGCCGACGGCGCCTCCCTCGGTGCCGGCGCATCGATCCTGCCGCTGTGGCCGATGCTCCGCTCGGCCATCGCCGAGGGGATCTCGGCCGACGCCCTGTGCCCGGTTACGATCGGGGAGCTGACCGTAGGCCACGTCAACTACGACGAGGCGCCGACGCGGCCGGCGCCCTCGCGCTCGTTCGAGCTGCTCGGCGCCGACCGGCGGGGATCCTGGGCGGCTCTCGACCCGGCCAAGGGCGACAAGATCGGCGGCAACGTCTACACCGCCGAGCGACTTCAGGAGCTCGTGCTCGAAGGTATGGACACCGCCTTCGAGTCGATCCTCGGCGAAGGCCTGAGCCTCGGAGCACCCGTCGAGGTCTCCTCTCCGAACGCTCCGATGCTGCTCCTGCGGCTGCCGATCACCTCGGTCGACAACGAAGAGCTGGTCCTCGTCTCCGCCTACGACGCGGCCGTGGCCGGCGAGCTCTCCGCCCACGTCGTCGCGCTTCAAGCCCTCTCCTCCGAGGCCTCGACCACGCCCCCGCCCGCCCCGGCGCCGGTGGCCCAGCGCACTCAGGAGTTCAAGGCGGCCGTGGCCGGGCGACCCGCTACGCCGGCTCCCGCCGCGGCGCCGGCCCCGAACGGCAACGGCGGCTCCAGTCCGCTGCCGGCCAACGTCCGGCCGGCCCAGCTGCCCGAGTTGACCGGCGCACCGACCGCCGGACCCGGCTACAACATCGACCTTCTTCTCGGCGTGACCCTCCAGGTGACGGTCGAGATCGGCCGCACGACGCTGCCGATCCGCGACGTCCTGGCGCTCACCCCCGGCTCGATCATCCAGCTGGATAAACTGGCCGGCGAGAAGGTCGACATCCTGATCAACGGCCGGCCAATCGCCCAGGGCGAGGTCGTTGTGGTCGACGAGAACTTCGGCGTCCGCGTCACCGACGTCGTCGCCCGTCAGCAGCGACTCTCGACTACGGGCCGCTGAAGATGGCAATCACCGGCCCCACGGCAGCCTCGAGCGGCGCCACTGCGCGCCAACTCGACGCCCGCCGAACGGGCCTCCGTCGCCGCGTCGCCACGATCGCCTGCTTTGCGGCACTCGCCGGATTGGCGCTGATCGGGACTCTGCACCCGCTCCCCGTCGCCGGCGGCGCGGGGCCGGGCGCGACCGACGCGATCGCCGCCACCTCGAACGCAAGCAGCGTTTGGGGCAGCGGCGATGCCACCGGCGGCGTGAACTGGCCCGACCTGATCCTCAAAGGCACGATCGTTCTGGCCCTGCTCTTCATCACCCTGCGGGTGCTCGGCCGGACGGGCGCCGGTGCTCCGAAGCGAGGCGGCCGGCTGGAGGTTCTCGAGTCGCGGCCGCTCGCGCCAAAGGCGTCGCTCCACCTCGTCGCCATCGGCGACCGCCGTCTCGTTGTCGGGCTCACGCCGAGCGGGATGGTCTCGCTCGCCGAGCTCGACGCGACGGAGCTCGAAATCGAAGCCGCACATGCGCCCGCCGAAGAGCCGGCCACGGCCGCCGGCGAGCCTTTCCGTTTCGCGAACTATCTCGGCCGCGGCTCGAGCGGCCCGGCGCAGCCGACGCTCGGCTCCGCCCTCGACTCGGTGCTGCGTCCGCTGGATGCCCTGACCGGCCGCCTGACGACCTTCCTGAACGGGGGTCGGGTCCGATGAACCGCCGCCGGCTCGGTCTCATGCTGCTGCTCGGCCTTGCCGTCCTGTTCGTGGCGGGCTGCTCCTCCACCACCGGGCAATCTGACATCTCCGTGAAGGTCGGTGACGGCCAGGCCTCCAGCGGGAACGGCCAGTTCGCGCTCTCCCTCGAGCTGCTGGTCGCCATCACCGTCCTCTCGCTGGTGCCGGCGATCCTCATGCTGGCCACGAGCTTCACCCGGATCGTGGTGGTGCTCTCGCTGTTGCGAAGCGCGATCGGCATCCCGAACCTGCCGCCCAACCAGGTGATCCTGGGCCTGTCGCTCTTCCTGACGCTCTTCGTGATGTCGCCGACCTTCGCCAAGGCCAACAACGACGCCCTCCAGCCGTACCTGAACAACACCATCGATCAGAACGCGGCCATCCAGCGCGGCACCGATCCGTTCCGCCAGTTCATGCTCAAGGAGACGAGGCAGGAGGACCTGCAGGTCTTCATCGACCTGTCGAAAGAGCCGCGGCCGGCGACGGCGAACGACGTCACCCTCGAGGTGTTGCTGCCGGCCTTCGTCGTCAGCGAGCTCAAGACCGCCTTCACGATGGGCTTCCTGCTCTACATCCCGTTCCTGATCATCGACCTGGTAGTCGCCTCCGCCCTCATGTCGATGGGCATGGTCATGGTCTCGCCGACCCAGATCGCCCTGCCCTTCAAGCTGCTCCTCTTCGTCATGGTCGACGGCTGGGTCCTCGTGGTCCAGTCGCTGGTCAGGAGCTTCGGCTAGTCATGAGCGGATCCGACGTTGGCGCCGTTCTCCAGCGAGCCCTCACCACGACCCTCATGGTCGGCGGGCCGATCATCCTCGCGTCGATGGCAGTGGGCCTGGTGATCTCGGTGATCCAGGCCGCTACCCAGATCAACGAGGCGACTTTGACCTTCGTGCCGAAGCTCCTCGTGGTCGCCCTCGTCCTGATGATCCTCGGGCCGAACATGGTCAGCCAGCTGACCGACTTCACCCGCTACATCTTCCAGGCGGCCTCGGAGGCCGGCCGATGAACTTCACGATCGCAGGCGGGCAGACCGCCCTGCTCTTCCTGGTGATGCTGCGCTGCACGGGGCTGGTCTTCACGGCCCCGATCTTCGGCCATCACTCCATCCCGACGCTGGTCAAGTTTGGCCTCGCGGCGGCGCTCACGGTCGCCCTGGCCAAGACGGCCGGAGCGACGGCCGGGAGCCTGCCGCTCCTGCTCGCCGCGCCGATCGAGCTGATCATCGGCATGTCGCTGGGCTTCATCCTGTCGATGGGTTTCCAGGGAGTGGAGCTGGCCGGGCGCGTTATCTCAATTCAACTCGGCCTCTCGCTTGCCTCCGTCTTCAGCCCCACCGAGGAGGAAGCCTCCACCGCGATCGATCCGTTCTTCTCGGTCCTGGCCGGCCTGCTCTTCCTGGCCATGAGTCTCCATCTGGCGGTCGTCAAGGCTCTGGCCGATTCCTTTGTGGTGTACCCGATGGGCGGTGGCTGGCCGGCGGACCTCGCTCTGACCGGCGCCCAGACCATGGCCCTGACTCTTGAACTGGGGGTCCGGGTCGCGCTGCCGATCGCTCTCGTGCTTCTGCTCGTGGAACTCTCGGTGGCTCTTCTCGCTCGCGCCATCCCGCAGATCAATGTATTCATCCTTGGTCTGCCGCTCAAGATGCTGGTCGGCATCGGAGTCCTGGCCATGGCCATGCCGACCCTGGTCAACGGCGCGGCTTCGATCTACCGGTTCGTCTTCAACGCCGCCACCGGCGGCGCCGTGTCGACGTAGGCGCGGGCGATGGCTGAGAAGACCGAAGCTCCCACTCCGCGACGGCGCGACGAAGCTCGCGCCAAGGGCCAGGGCATTGGCCGGTCCCGGGAGTTTGCTATGGGCCTGACGCTCGGCGTTGGCACGCTGGCGCTCGCCAGTCTGCTGCCGGGTGTAGCCGCCACGCTGGTGACGCGGACGCAGTCCGCGATCATCGAAATGTCGCCCCATGCCAGCAACTCTCAGCTCGTCGGCGAGACCGGCGACGCAATCCTGACGGCCGTCCTATTGATCCTGCCGCTGGCGTGCCTGGTGATGGTGGCAGGCGTCGCCGGCAACCTCGTCTCGGGCGGGCTCGTCTTCTCCTATCGGGCCATTCGCTTCGACCTCAGCCGCATCAACCCGCTCACCGGTATGAAGCGCCTCGCCGACAAGCAGGCGCTCGTCAGGCTCGGACTGGCCGCGGCGAAGCTCTCCATCCTCGCCTTCATCTCCTGGCTGGTGGTCGGCAGCCGCATTCCGACGATCGTGGCCACGCAGGGCTCCAGCCCAGCGGCCATCGCCGGCAGCTGCCTCTCGGCGGTCTTCCAGCTGGGACTGACCATCACGATTTTGCTTGCGGTCGTGGCCCTGGTCGACTTCGTCGTCCAGCGCCGGAAGGCCATGCAGTCGATCCGCATGACCAAGCAGGAGATCAAGCAGGAGTACAGGGAATCGGAAGGCGATCCCATGATGCGCGGCGCCCGCCGCCGCCGCGCCCGCCAGATGGCGTTCGCCCGAATGATGGATGCCGTGCCGACCTCCGACGTGGTGGTCGCCAACCCGACCACGCTCGCCGTGGCCCTCAAGTACGACTCGCTGACGATGCGGGCGCCGAAGATAGTGGCCAAGGGCCAGCGGCTGATGGCCGATCGGATCAAGCAGATCGCGCGCGAGCACAACGTCTCCGTGATCGAGGACAAGCCTCTGGCCCGGGCGCTCTTCTCCCGCCCCATCGGCGCCGAGGTCCCGGCCCATCTTTACAGGGCCGTGGCCAGGCTCCTCGTCCTCGTCCATCAGGCCCGGTTCGCGGCCGGCGGGCGATTCGCCGGCGGGCGATCCGGCGCGCGGCCGGGAACGCGCGGCTGGTCTCCCGAGGGAGCCCGAACCGGCTCCGGTGGTCAGGCGCCGGGGTCCTGGTGGACGGCCGCCACGGCCTCCGCCAGCGGCGCCGCGCTCGACCCGCAGGCCAGGAGCCGCCTCACGGTCGACAGCGCCGCTGCCGCCCGGTTGTACGGCGGCGCGCCGGAAACGGCCGGCGGCGATTCGGATGCGGCAATCGACCCGACCGCCGGCGCCGGCGCCGGCGTGGAGTCAGACGCGGTCGTGGTCGTGGACGTGGATGAAGTGGGGGACGATGCGTGGCTAGAATCGGCCGCCCTCGGGCCCGCCGATGTCGATGAAGAAGCCCTGGCCGGGGCGATGGCCGAGGATGAGCTTGGCGACATCACTCCGGACGAGATAGCCGAGTTCGAGGCCGATCTCGTCACCGGTGACAACTCGACCGACGTCGACGACGAGGAGCAGCTGCGATGACGAGTCAGGCGACCCCGGCCGTCAGCGTTCTCCGCCGGAGTGACGCGGTCCTCGCGGCCGCCGTCGTCGGCATCGTGGCGATGATGATCATCCCGCTGCCGCCGACGCTGCTGGACATCCTCATCGTCCTGAACATCACCTTCTCCCTGACGATCCTGCTCGTCTCCCTCAACATCCGCGAGCCTCTCGAGTTCAGCTCTTTCCCGCCACTCCTTCTGATCGCGACCCTCTTCCGCCTGGGGCTCAACGTCTCGGCGGCGCGGCTTGTCCTCCTCAACGCCCACGCCGGCGAAGTCATCAACGCCTTCGGCAAGGTCGTGGTCGGAGGGAACACCGTCGTCGGCATCGTCGTCTTCCTGATCCTGGTCGTGATCCAGTACGTCGTCATCACCAACGGCGCCGGTCGAGTCAGCGAGGTTGCCGCCCGCTTCACGCTGGACGCCATGCCCGGCAAGCAGATGAGCATCGACGCCGACCTCAACGCCGGCCTGATCACGCCGGACGAGGCTCGAGCGCGGCGCCGTTCCATCGAGCACGAGGCCGACTTCTACGGCGCGATGGACGGCGCCTCCAAGTTCGTCAAGGGCGATGCAGTCGCGGCCCTGGTCATCATCGTCGTCAACATCGTCGGCGGCCTGACCGTCGGCGTGATGCAGAAGGGCCTGGACATCGGCACGGCCCTGACCACCTTCACCGTCCTGACCGTCGGCGACGGCCTCGTGAACGAGATCAGCGCCCTCCTCGTCTCGGTCGCCACCGGCGTCCTCGTTACCCGCAGCGGCTCGGAGGCCGGCCTCGGCAGCGACCTGGGCACGCAACTGCTCAGCCGGCCGAAGCTCTTCATGGTCGTGGGCGGCGTCCTGATCGTCATCGGCGTCATGCCCGGGTTCCCCACCTTCGTGTTCTGCACCGGCGGCGCCATAGTCGCCGGCGGCGGTTGGTTCCTCTCCAACTCGCGGGCCGCCGCGGCCGTGGCTCTTGCATCTGCTGGGCCCGCGCTCGCGGCGCCGGCACTCCCGGCCCTCGAGAGCGGCCAGGAGAGCCCCATGGACGCGCTCAAGGTCGAGACTATGGAGCTCGAGGTGGGCTACGGCCTGGTGGGCCTCGTCGAGGGCGGCACGAGCGGGGGACTGGTCGAGAGGATCGGCCTGATCCGGCGGCAAATCGCCGGCGAGCTTGGCCTGATCGTGCCCACGGTCCGAATTCGCGACGACCTGGTCCTCGAACAGAATGCCTACGTCATCAAGCTGCGCGGTTCGGAGATAACCCGCGGCACCGTCGATCCGACCAAGATGCTGTGCATGGACCCGAACGGCGGCGAGATCGCCGTCAGTGGGATCCCGACCACCGAACCCGTGTTCGGCCTGCCGGCGTCGTGGGTGAGCATTGCCGACCGCGAGCGAGCGGAGAGCCTCGGCTACACGGTCGTCGACGCGGCTTCGGTCCTCGCCACCCACCTGGCCGAGACGATCAGACGCCACGCCCACGAGATCCTCGGTCGCCCGGAAACAAACCAGCTGATGGAGGGCCTCAAGCGCGACCAGCCGGGTCTCGTCGAAGAGCTGGTTCCGAACCTGGTCAGCATGGGCGACGTCGAGAAGGTCCTGCAGAGCCTGTTGCGCGAGCGAGTCCCGATCCGCGACCTGTCGACGATCCTCGAGGCCATCGCCGACGGCGCGCGCAGCACCAAGGAGCCGCTCTTCCTGACCGAGGCCGTCCGGCACGCGCTCTCGCGAGCCATCTCGATGCGATACCGCGCTCCCGACGGGGCCATCCACGCCGTTGCCTTGGCCCCGGACCTCGACACCCGGCTGGGGGCATCGGTCCTGGTCCAGCCCGGCTACGTCGGCTTGGAGCTCTCGGGCTCGGACAGCCGGATGCTGATCGAGTCGATCGATCGGGCCCTCAAGAGCCTGGCCATCCAGCGCTACCAGCCGATCCTGCTGTGCACGACGCGCATCAGGCTGGCCCTCCGGAACCTGACCGAGCGGCACATGCCGCAGCTCACGGTCCTGTCCTACGAAGAGATCCTGTCCAGTGTTTCCGTGCAAGTGCACGCCCAGGTTGAGGTTTAGAAGATGCAGCTGCTGGTTGCCACGTGGACATTGCGGATCGCGATCGTTGCCGCACTTGCGGTCGGCGGTGTGTCGTATCAGGCCGGCGCCTCGGCGATCGACTGCGTGGACCGGGCGTTGGCCGCCGCGGTCGCGTTCACCCTCGCGGGACGCTGGCTCCTCGGCTGGCTCGAACCGCCTGAAGTCAGGATGCTGAAGATGCGAAAGCGCCGCGAGGCGAAGCGGTCCAAGGGGCAGAAGGCGGCAACGAGCGACCAGGTCGCTGCAGCTCGGGCCCGCCGGTCCGCGTCCACCATTTCAAGAAGCGCGTGAGGCTGAGGAGACTGCGTGATGTTCGACCGACAGTTTCTACCCCCGCTCCACGCATCCGCCGCCGTTGGCGGTTCCGTGGCAGCCCGTCCCGCCTCGGGGTTGTTCGCCGAGGCCCGCACGAGCGGAGTCGTGGAGCCGCTCGTCAGGTCCCCGGCGGGACCCGGGCATGAGTTCGGGTCCGGCTCCGGGGGCGCGCCGCCGGACGGCGGGGGCGGCGGGCCCGAAAGCGAGACCCGTGACGATCTCGCCGGCGTCTCGGATGAAGCGGCGACGCCCGATGGCAGCCCGGCCGAAGATGCGTCCGAGGAGCCGGTCGGCGCGGCGACCGCGGCCGACGGAGGCGACGAGGCCCTCGACCTGAGCGGCTACGGAGCCTACGGCAACACGCCGGCGCCGGGCCTGGGTCTGAGCCGCGACGAGCTCGTCACGCGCTACGCGCACCTCGTCAAGTACGTGGTCGGCCGGCTGGGAGTCTCCGTCCCTGGCCTCTTCGACCACGAAGACGCTATGCAGGCCGGCGTTCTTGGGCTGCTGCGGGCGATCGACGCCTACAAGCCCGAGTCCGCGGCCTCCTTCGAGTCCTACGCCATCCTGCGAATCCGCGGCGCTATCCTCGACGCCGTCCGTTCCCTTGACACGGTGGGTCGGGCGGGCCGCGAGGCCGCTCGGGCCATCCAGGGAGCAATTCGCGACCTGCAGCACGAGCTGGGCCGCTCGCCGACCGAGTCGGAGATCGCAGCCCGGCTCGGCATGCCGGTGGCCCGCTACCGCGAGCGCCTCCAGGCTGCGTCGGTCGTCACGATTTCGCTCGACGAGCACGACGCCCGCGACAGCGACGACGAGTCGAACATGCTGGCCGAGAACGCGCCGGACCCGAACGCCGTCGACCCGGCGGAGGAAGCGGCTCGCCGAGACGCGATCGCCTCGCTCGTGCAAGAGATCGGCCGCCTCGGCCCGCGGTCGCGCATGGTCATCGCCCTGTACTACCAGGACGAGATGACGTTCAAGGAAATCGGCCAGGTCCTGGGCGTGACCGAGTCCCGCGTCTGCCAGATCCACACCGAGGCCATCCTGGCCCTTCGCGGCCGGCTGGTGGACGCGGACGTGGCCGCCCGCCTCGGACGGCGGAGGGCGCGGTCATGATCCGCGGCTTCTACACCGCCCTATCCGGCGTCATCTCGTCGATGACCCGCCAGTCGGTCGTGGCCGACAACATCGCCAACGTCAACACGGTGGGCTTCAAGCAGTCCCAGACCACCCAGGACGACTTCGAGCTTCAGATCATGAACTCCCTTGGCCCCGAGCTCGGCGAGCTTGGAACCGGCGCCATCCCGTCGGGTCTCAAGCTCGACATCAACCAGGGGCCGCTCCAGGTGACCGGTGTCCAGACGGACCTGGCGGTCCAGGGCGACGGACTCTTCGTCGTTCGCACGGGTGGCGGCACGGCCTACACACGCGCCGGCGATTTCGTGGTTGACGTCACCGGCGCCCTCGTCACCCAGAAGGGCTACCCGGTCCTCGACACCGCCGGCCACACAATCCAGCCCGGCCAGACCTTCACCGTCGACTCGGACGGAACGATCGTCGGGACCGGTCAGCGGATCGCGCTGGTTGCGTGGCCTCCGGGCGGCGTGACCCGACTGGGCGAGAATCTCTACTCCGCCGGTGGCCAGCTCACCCCAGGCAGCGGTCAGATACGCCAGAGCATGCTGGAGGGCAGCAACACGGACGTGGCGCTCGCCATGTCCGACATGATCTCGCTCCAGCGCAACTTCCAGATGAGCGCCAGGGCACTGTCGCTGCAGGATGGAACGATCGGCGACGCCACTCAGCTGGGACGGCTGCGATGAGCCGGTCTGCGTCGTCCGGAGGGCCCCGAACGGGCCACTTCCGGGTTCCGGGCGAAGGTGCCATGCTGGTCCAGCTGGCGCGCCGTGGTGTGGTGCGCCGATCGGCCCTGGACGAAAGCGTCGACGTCATGCAACGGATACGTCGAATCGATGACGATCTACCCCTCCCGCGAGTCAAGTCTCCAGGGTGCCGGCCGATCTCTAGGGTGACGCCCAATAGAGGTAAGCAATGAAGATCGAAGACCCGCGGTCCGTAACATCGTCGCCAAATCTCCGTCCGGCCGCCCCGGCAACACCGGCGCCGGCCCGACCGGAGGCTCAGAGACCCCAGAATGACCGCGCCGTCAGCCAGCCGGCCGCACGCGTCGAGCTATCGTCGCGCAGCCGGGAGATGCATCAGGCCCTCGAGGCCGCCAATGCCGCTCCCGACGTCCGGACCGACAAGGTGAACGACGCCAAGCAGCGGATCGCTCAGGGCACGTACACGGTCAAGGCCGAGGTCGTGGCCCGGGGTATCCTCGACACCAGGGCGTAGATGCTCACGCCGGGCGACACTGAGTTCGCCGGCAACGCGGCCAGCTACCTGGCCAGCTTCGGCTCGACCGAGCTGTCCGAACTGACGAATGCCCTGGGCCGCCTCGTGGCTGCCTCCGATGGTGTCGCCGATGCCGTCACGCGCCATGATCGCATCGCCCTCAGCCGCTGCAACGAGGAGGCAGACGCCCTGGTCGTCGAAGTGAACCGCCTGGCCGCCGCCCTGACGGCTGAGGACAGGGAGTTGCTCGGTGGCGGTGGCGTCCCGGCGCTGTGCGAGCGTCTCGCCGCCGGGGCGCGGCGGAACGCGTATCTGATCGAACGGGCCTGGGCCGTGGATGCGGCTCTGATGCGCCTGCTCCTGGGCCTGGGCAAGGTCGGCGCCGACGGCACCGTTGGCGGCTACGCGGCCAACCCGGGTCCAACCTACGTGGATCGGCAGGCGTAGAGTGAGCTCCCCCTTCTTCGGGCTCGACATCGGGGTCTCGGCCCTGCGGGCTGCCCAGCAGATGCTCGACACGGCGGCCCACAACGTCGCCAACGCCAGCACGCCGGGCTATTCCCGCCAGGTCGCCTCGCTGGTGGAGTCGCCGCCGTACACGTATCCGGCCTTCAACCGCAGCGGGCTGCCGGGCCAGATCGGCTCCGGCGTCACCGTTGCCGCCATCACTCGCGTCCGGGACAACTTCCTCGACCTGCAGGTCCAGGCCCAGACTTCGCTCAAGGGCGAGTGGGATACCCGTCAGCAGGAGCTCGCCAAAGTCGAATCGATCTTCCCGGAGCCATCCGACACGGGTCTGGGCAGCACCATCAGCAAGTACTGGAGCGCATGGCAGGATGTGGCCTCCGAGCCGTCCTCGGCGGCCGCCCGGACCGCCCTGACCGAGCAGGCCTCGACGCTGGCGATGGAGATCAACCGCGACTCCGCCCAGCTGGGCATGGTCGCCACCGGCATCGACAGCCAGGTGACCCAGCTGATTACCACGGTCAACGATCTGGCCAAGCAGATCGCCAGCCTCAACGGCCAGATCCAGCGAGTCACGATCACGGGCGATCATGCAAATGACCTGCTTGATCAGCGCGAACAGCTGCTCGAGAAGCTGAGCGCCGTCGTCCCGGCCACAGTGGTGACTCAGCCAGACGGGACCATGAGCGTCCTCGTCGGCGGGACTGACCTGGTCAGCAACGTGTACGCCCGTCAGCTTGTCGCCCAGACGGACACGTCGGGCCACGTCACTCCCGTGTGGGCCGACGGCAGCGCGGTGGCGCTGCCATCCGGACAGATGAAGGCGCTGCTGGACGTACGAGACGTGGATCTCGCTGGCTACCGATCGCAGCTCGACTCGCTGGCTCAGGGCATCGCCGACTCGACCAACGCACTCCACGAGCGCGGCATCGACGCCAACGGCAATGCCGGCCAGCCGATCTTCACGTACCACGCCGGAAACGCGGCCGCGACGCTGGCGGTCAACCCGACCGTCGCTGCGAATCCGCAGTTGGTTGCTGCGTCCGCCTCGCCGAACGCTCCCGGCGACGGCTCTGTGGCGGGACTGATCGCCGACCTGCAGAACGCCAAGAGCTACTCGGCCGGTGTCGCCGGAACCGACCTGGTCGGCGGCATGGACCTGACGACGAACACGACGGCGCGGTTGATGACGATCGCTGCCGACACCGCCCTGGCCCAGACCTACACCTTCAGCGGGGCGGCCAACAGCCTGACCTTGACCGGCGCGGACGGCAGCACCCAGACGATTACCGTGGCGGACATGGCCGCGGGCGGTACGCAGGTCCTCAACTTCGACCAGCTCGGGATCAAGCTGACCCTCAGCGCGGGCGCGTCCGCCAAGGCCGGCGCCGATCTCGTGACGGACTTCACGACGCCCGGCCACGACACCATCGTTGCAGCCTCCCTGTACACGCCGCCGCAGACGACCACCGACTTCTACGCCGGACTCGTCGGCAAGATCGGGACGGCGTCGAGCCAGTCGACCGAAATGGCTCAGAACCAGCAGCTCGTGGTCGACCAGCTGACGACTCGAGTCCAGGAGGTCAGCGGCGTCTCACTCGACGAGGAGGCGACCGACATGGTGCGCTTCCAGCATGCGTATCAGGCCGCCGCCCGGGTCATCACGACCATGGACGAGATGCTGAACACGCTCATTAACGGGACCGGCCTCGTGGGCCGTAGCTGAGCGGAGGGCTGAGCGATGCGCGTGACCGAGTCGATGATCTACAACTCAACCAACAGCAGCCTGTCGACCGATCTGGCCGCCCTTCAATCGATCACGGAGAAGGTCAGTTCGTCGAAGCAGCTAAATCGGCCTTCCGACAATCCGGCCGACGTTCGCTCTGCCCTCGGGCTACGAGATACCCTCGCCCAGCTCAACCAGTACGTCCGCAACATCGACAACGCATCCAGCAAGGTGTCGGCCATGGACACGGCCCTGTCCAGCGCCGGCGATCTGATCCAGCGCGCCAACGAGCTCGCCATCGAGGGCGCCAACGGAACGCTGAGCGCGAACGACCGCCAGGCCATGGCCCAGGAGGTTTCGCAGCTCATCGAGGCGATGGCCCAGGACTCTAGCGCCAAAGTCGGCGACGAGTACGTCTTCAGCGGCTTCCGAGTCGACCGCGCGCCGTTCCAGGTCACGGGCCCGGGGCAGGTGGGGGCCTATCAGGGCGATCAAGGTGTGAGCGTCGTGCGCGTTGGGCCCGCCAGCACGATGCAGGTCAACCTGAGCGGCGACGCCGTTTTCCAGCCGGCGATCGCGGCCCTGACCCAGCTCCAGGCCGACCTCAACAGTGGTCAGCCGGTTCAGCAATCGACCATCGGCCAGATCAGCAACGCTCTTCAGACCCTCACGCAGGCCCGAGCGACGGTCGGCGCCCGAGCCAATCGGCTCGACAACGCAAAGACATCGCAACAGGACCTCATCACCAGCAACCAGGCCCTGTTGAGCCAACTCGAGGATGCCGACATGCCTTCGGCCATTACGGAGCTGACGAAGCGCCAGACCACCTATCAGGCGACCCTGGCCGTCACCGCCAAGGTGATGCAGACGAGTCTGATCGATTACCTTAAGTAGGTCGCTCCGGAGAGCGCGCCGGACAGGCCACCCGGGACCCAAGCCCGCCATCGAGGAACAACCCGTGAGCCAGTCAGTCCCTGCCGCCGAGATCGTCTTTCCGGACGGTCTCGTCGGGTTGCCTGCCCTCGTCCATCACCACCTCAGTGCCGTTCCCGAGACGGCGCTATACGAGATAGCGTCAGACGACGACCCGACCATGGCCTTTATCGCCGCGTCGGCCGACAGCGTCAAGCCCGGGACGACCGACCTGCTGCGCGAACGAGGCCTTGTAAACGAGGGCGAATGGGTGCTGGCCATTCTGGCCGTCCACGGTGAGCCGCCGGCGATCACGGCCAACCTGGCTGGCCCCCTCGTCCTGGACATGAACAGCGCGACCGCCCGTCAGCTGGTCCTCGAGGATCCCGAGTTCCCGCTACAGGCGCCGGTCGCGCAGCCGGGCTAATGCTCGTCCTCACGCGTCGCGCGGGCCAGGCGATTCGCGTCGGGCCCAACGTAGAGGTGCGCGTCGTCAGGATCGAGGGCGATCGAGTCGTGCTTGGCATCGCGGCCCCACGGCACGTCGCCGTGGTGCGATCCGAGCTGGTCGACGAGGTCTCAGGCGAGGTCCGCGAGGCGGCCGACACTCGGGCCAAGCTGCGCGTCATGCTCAAGCCGATGCACGCCCTCGACGGGCCCGCGCCGGAGACGCCGTCGCCCGACGATCCCGGAGTAGCCTGACCGCAGACAGTCGCCGCCAGTCGGGGCCGGCGGGCTCTCGCGTGATCCCCCGCAGACATCGCCAGAAGGGCCCGTGTGCGCTTCCTGGGCCCGGATCCATCGGTCCAGCGCCGCAGATCGCCGGCTGGCCGAGTGAGATGCAAGCGGCGATCGGTGCATCCGGGCTGGCCCAACACATCGTTGCCGCCCGGACTTGCGAGTGGCCGACGCCGATGGATGGGCCGCGGAGCATGCTGGGGTGGCGCGGACGAGCACCGCCCCGAGTGCGAGGTATGTCCGCGAAGCTCCATCCGCCTCAAGTGGGGGCCCCTGAAGCCGACTTCTCCCGTGGTGGGCAAGTGGCCTGCCAGCGGCAAGGACGCCGCATCGATCCAAGGCTAGGAGGCCTCCCTCAATGTCCGTCGTCATCAACACCAACATCGATGCGCTGAACGCCCAGCGCAACCTCAGCATGACGGCTTCGAACTTCAGCAAGAGCGTCGAGAAGCTGTCCAGCGGCCTGCGCATCAACCGCGCGGCCGACGACGCGGCCGGCCTCGGCATCAGCGAGACTCTTCGCTCGCAGGTCAATGGCCTCGACCAGGCCGTGCGCAACGCCCAGGACGGCATCTCGCTCGTCCAGACCGGTGAAGGCGCGCTGAACGAAGTCAGCTCCATGCTGCAGCGCATCCGCGAGCTCGCTGTCCAGTACGCCAACGGCACCAACGACAGCAACGCCACGACGAGCATCTCGAACGAGGTGACGGCTCTCCAGGCTGCCATCACCCAGATCGGGACCAACACGAAGTTCAACGGCGTGAGCCTCTTGACGTCCGGCACCGTCAACTTCCAGGTCGGGGCCGACCAGGGTCAGACCCAATCGGTCACTCTGACCACCCTCGACACGTCGGCGGCTGTCGTGACCAGCATCTCGACGGTTGACACTGCAATCGCCGCGGTCAGCACCCAGCGCGCCGCCTTCGGCGCGGCACAGAACGCCCTCGAGCACACCGTCAACAACCTCAAGGTGGCGTCCGAGAACTTCAGCGCCTCCGAGTCGCGAATTCGCGACCTCGATGTAGCGTCCGAGATGGTGAACTTCACCAAGACCCAGATCCTCCAGCAGGCCGGCACGTCGATCCTCGCCCAGGCCAACTCTGCTCCGCAGAACATCCTCACCCTGCTCCGCTAGTTCGGATCGGCCCGGCCCAACGCCGGTTGGGCCACCGACTCAGAGTGACGAAGGGGCCGGCGGGTTTCCGCCGGCCCCTTCTGCTCGGCCATCGCCCTTTCCGCCATCGCGCCTAAGGTGAGAATGGACGCCTCGCACCAGGACGCCACAATCAGCGCACTGGAAGCCGCCACGGACGCCCTGCTGATCGCCTTGGGAAAGCGACCCGATCCGGATCTCGAGGCTCCCGCAGCCGCTCTCAAGGCCCGCGAGGCGGCCTTTCGATTCCTCGTCCGGGCGGATGTCGCCACGCGCCCCCCGGATCTCAACGCCAGACTTCGCCGGATCCTCGACCGCGATCGCGAAGCCGCCGAGCAGCTCCGGATCGAGATGGACTCGCTCCGCGATCGTCTCGCCAGCACGCGTCAGCTGATGCACATCTACGGCCCACGGACCCGCGCGATCGGGCCGGTGCGGTGATGGAGCCCGGACCCCCCGGTTCGATTTGGGGCGAACCCCACTGGTGCGCGAGCGGTGCGTCGCTCAAGGTTAGGGCACCCGATGCCGATACCCCGAGTGGCCGCCTCAGCATGCGGGGTGACCAAGCGGACGTCCCCAGGAGAACGTAGATGTCGACAATCCAGTTCGGCGGCGTCGTATCAGGTCTGAATACCCAGGCCATCATCGATGCCATGATGGCTGTGCAGAAGCAGCCGCTGACCGACCTGCAGAACAAGGAAGCCAGTCTCACGGCCCAGAAGGCCGCCTACGCCCAGATTGGCACGGCGCTCGACGATCTCGTGACGAAGATCCAGAACTTCACCGTCACGAGCGCGGGCGCAGGTCGCATCGCGACCTCCGCCGACACCTCGGTCTTCACGGCAACTGCCGCCGCCAACGCCGCCGTCTCGCAGTACCAGATCTCGGTCGATCGCCTGGCCACTGCGACTCGGGCGGTCTCGACGGGCTCGATGGGCGCCGCCGTGACCGAGGCTGATACGTCCAGGACGCTTCAGTCGCTCAACCTCCCCGGCAGCGTCACGGCAGGCCAGATCAGCGCCATCGTCGACGGAGTCATCGTCCACTACACGGTCGGCGATCCCGCGACAACGACCCTGGGCCAGTTCATGCAGGGCTTCGGCCAGGCGATCCAGGGCCAGCTCGTGGCCGGCGGAGCGAACGTCGGGGCCGACGCAACGGCCACCGTGAGCGCCACGGTCGTCGGCAACAAGCTCCAGCTCCCCATCAGCGGCGCCGGGCTGGCCCACTCGCTGAGTTTCGGCGCCGCCGGCGACAGCAGCAACGCCCTGGGGATGCTCGGGATCGCCTACGCCACGGCCACCAACGCCATGAACCCGACTCTTGCCGGCACCACGAACCTGGGCGTCGCGCGGATGACCGGCGCTCTGGACAACGCCGGGCTGACCGGACTCACTTCCACCAACGCCGGCAAGCTGACGATCAACGGGGTGGACATCGCATACGACACGACCGTCGATTCCCTGTCCGCGATCATCAGCCGAATCAACAACTCGTCGGCCGGCGTGATCGCCTCGATCGACCGCACAAACGACCAGCTGATCCTCACTCGCAAGGACACGGGCGCGGTTGCGATGGACATCGAAGACACGAGCGGCAATCTGGGTGCGGCCCTCAAGCTGGCTCCCGGCACGACGAACGCCCAGACGATCGGCAACACTGCCCAGGTGACCGTCGACGGCCGCTCGATAACCAGCATCAGCAACACCGTCACCAACGCTATCGACGGGGTCACGATTAACCTGGTGAAGCAAAGCCCGCTCGGCCTGGCCCAGGCGCTGACCGTCGGCGTCGACCAGAGTGCCGTCACGTCGGCTCTCAACTCGTTCGTCACCAGCTTCAACTCGTTGGGCGACACGCTCGACAACTTGACGGCAATGACGCCGGGCCAGGCGGGCGGCACTGCCGGAACAGCAGCCCCGCTTGCGTCGGATCCGACCGCCCGCTCGCTCTTCCTCAGCCTGCGCGAGACTCTCTTCGGGGCTTCCGGGACCGGCACTCTCAACTCCCTGGGCGCCATCGGTCTCAACACGGGCGCCCTTGGGGCTGCTGCCGGCACAACCGATCGGCTGCAGCTGGATACGACCAAGCTGACCGCCGCGCTCAACACCGATGCGAATCGGGTGGCCTCGCTGCTGGACAGTTCGACCGGTCCGCTCTCCGCCGTCCTGACGAAGCTCAAGACCCTCGAGGACCCGGCCAACACGAACTCCTACATCCAGGCGCACACCGTCGGCCTTGCCAGTGAGATAAGCGAGCTCCATCGAGAGGAAACGGACCGCCAGGAGCTGATCGACACGTACCAGACGGCGATCGAGGCGCAGTACGCGGCGATGGAGGCCACACTGGCCCAGCTCCAGGTCCAGTCCTCGCAGCTCGCCGCGACCCTCGGGACCTCGACCACTTCGTCCGGCAGCGGTCTCAGCAGCTCGTCCACGACCGGCTGACCTGCTCCTTGAGGCGGGCCAGGGGACAGCTTCCGCCCGTGCCCGTGATCATCTGACCGCTTCCGCATGACCGCGTGCCCTCCGGCGCACGGCCTCGAGAGTCGGTCCGGACGTCCGCTTCTGCTGGTGACCGGAGGCCACGAACGGTCAAGAGGACCCCTCCTCGAACCGATAACTAAGGTGGAGCCGCCACCCGGGCGGCCCTCCTTCTTCGAGAACCTGAGGCACCCGATCCATGCTTGATCCGACCGCTGCATACCGAACGGCCCAGGTCGTCAGCGCCAGTCGCGCCGGCCAGATCGTCCTGCTCTACCAGGGCGCGATTCGTTTCGGAACGCAGCACCTGGCCGGGCTCGAGCGCCATGAGATCGAGTCAGCCCACCGCTCCTCCATCCGGTGCCAGGAGATCGTGGCCGCCCTGCGGGGCTCGCTGGACCTCTCCGCCGGCCCGATCGCTCTGCAGCTCGACCAGCTGTACGACTTCGTTCTGCGACGCCTCGTCGAGGGCAACGTGTCCAAGGAGGCCAAGCCGACCCAGGAGGCCCTGCAGGTTCTGCGCGGCCTGCTGGAGGCCTGGCAGGACCTCGCCGCCAGGCCCGCTTCGGGGCTGGTGGACGAGTCCGCCGGCAGGCCACGGGAGCTTCGAGCACCGGCCGGGACACCAGTCTTCGCGCCGACCGGCCGCTACGCTGCCGGGAGCGCGCGTCGATGATGCCGGACGGTCACGGGAGCTCGATGGAACGGCAGGTCGCTGCCGGGACGCTGGCCGTTGCCATGAGCCCGCGCTCCATGCGGTCCATCCAGCAGCGTCTGGAGCGGATCCTCATCGACGATCGGGAGCTGCTGATCTCGCTCCAGTGCCAGCTCGAGCAGATCCGTCGGGAGCTGCGGCTTCTCAACGACGAGAGAATCGTTCACGCCCTGGATGGCGGCGATCCGCCGATCCGCCACTGACCTCCGGACCGCATCGACGGCTCCCCGGCCGCGCCGCAGACCTCATCGCCGGCCGACCGAGCGAGATGCAAGCGGCGATCAGTGGATCCGGGCTTAGGTCCAGCTCGTCACCTGGGCGACGACGGCCTCGGCGTTGGCCATCCGGACGCCCGCCCCGATGAAGGCGGACCACTGAGTCCAGGGTGCCGGCCCCAGTTCCCGCCAGGCTTCCGGATCGTAACCTGCGACTTCGTACAACCTGGCGGAGTAGAGTTCCGATCCGAGCGTGAGGACCCCATGGGCGATCGGGGGCCAGGAACCGATCGTGAAGGGTTCCGCACCGTCGAGGGCAACCTCGGCCTGGCCGTAGACGAACTCGAGGCCGTGTTCCACGGCTGTGTCCAACAGCAGCGAGACATGGTCCGGCGTGAACTCGAACTCCGGACCGAGTGGCGCGATCCACGAGCCGCGCGTTGCCCCGGCCCCGGCCGCGAGCGCCGCGGCTTCCAGGGCAGAGTGTCGCCACAGCGGGTCCGCTGGCAGGTCGGGAGGGGTGGGCACGTCCACGAGGCGCAGGCGGTCATCTGCGAGGCGGTCGATCATCGCCGAGAGCTCTGGATCCGGGGCGGCGGCCACGACAGCCTCTATCTCCGGATAGTCCTGCCGCAAGACCGACCGGAGGGCACGCTCGACGAGCGACACGGGTGACTCCGCGACGGGCACCACGACCGAGACCAAGGGTCGATCGGCGTCTTCGGCGGACCAACACATCTCTCGCGCTCCTCGCAGCGTCGCCAGCCGTTCGGGTGCCTCTGCCGACTCGCGCCGGCTTCGCCGGCGGTGGGCGAGCCCCAGACCTGCCGCACGGCTGAGACTGTCTATCTCCGCAGACCCGAGCGAGTACTGCCGGCCTGTGGCGCCGCGACCCGCATGCTCCGCCGCCCAGCGATATGCCTCCGCCCACTCGGCCGCGCGAACCTCGACGTGATACTCCGCCAGGACTCGTTCCCTCGCCCGGCCCGCGAGGTCTTCTCGGAGCGACGCGGAGGAGGCGAGCCGGGCCAGTGCGTCGCGCCAGTCGGCCTTGGACCTCGCGAGCAGGCCATCCACCCCGCCACGGATGACATCGTAAGGACCGCCCTGCATCGTGCGACTGGCCACGGTGGCCGCGCCCGCCATCGAGTACTCGAGCCAGTGGAGCTCCGACTTGGCGCGGTCAAAGTCGTCGCCAACTACGGGCGCGAGACCGATATCCGGCCTCGCTGCGACGAGCGCCTCGGCAAAGGCCGGGACCCCCGGCACGAAGGGCAGCGTCTCGTCCACGGCCGCGATCACCTCGGCCGGAGAACCGGATCGCGCGTTCCCGCCTGTCGCGCCCAGCCACACACGCCGCGCGTCCGGGAAGCGGCGCTTGGTCTCGTCGACGGCGTCGCGGCACACCGCGTAGTCGCGCATCCGCATGGCGCCGCCGTAGTAGAGCAGGCGGGGATCGCCAGCCAGGACGGACTCGCCGGAGCGAGGCGTATACCAGGATGGGTCGATGGCGTTGCGGACGACTCGGACACAACGGTTGTACCTGCCATAGACGGCTGCGAGGATCGGCGTGCTGACCGTCACCAGGTCCGCTCGTCGGGCCATCCGCTCGACCAGGTCCCGTTCTACCGACATCCACAGGCGCGGCCCCGCATTCCAGGCTGGGACATGCAGCAGGTCGTCATCCGTCTCGTACAGGATCGCTCGGCCGCGGAGCGCGTCCGGCCGACGCTCCAGGGTGTCGAAGAGGGGTCTCAGCAGGGGATCAGGCGGGTTGAGGACGTGTCGGGTCGTCTCCGCATGCTGGATAGCCGCCGCTTCCGAGAGCGCGGTCGCGACGCAACCCGTGCATCCCCACCAGGCCGTCTGATAGAACCGGGCGAAGACGATCACATCAGCCCAATCGAGTTGATCGCGCTCCAGGATCACCTCGCCGCTGGCGAGGGCCAGGTCCGACCGATCGCCGAACGCCTCGTCGAAGGCCATCCGCGCCTTGACGAATGGCCGCACGATGACGCCGAGGCGGGCAAGCGCCTCGCGATACATCTCGAAGCGATAGAAGGCGCACACCCCGATCTCGGTCCCACCGTAGACCAGAACGTGCAGCTCGTCGCTCATGGACGCCCGTTCGGCCCGCCGGATGGCGTGAGCGGGTCAGGGAGATACGTGGTCATGGTGTGGATAGTCTCGGCCGTCCCGGCCGGGGACAATGGCCCGGCCGGGGTGGGCCGTCCGACGCCGGCGTGCCATGACCCGTGAGCCGGGGGAAGACCCCTGAACAGCGGGAACAACGTCAGGGTCGCTCACGACGAAGTACTCGTCGCCGCTGCAGAAGGACCGCTGACCGGTCCAGGACGGTCGTCCATCCGGGGGCGTCCCACTCGAGGCACCCTCTCGTCGAAGGCGTTGCCTTTGTCCGCGACATCGTCGCAGCCGAGAGCGGACTAGCCGGGGCTTCCTGCAGGGCCGAGGAGCTGGTGTTCGCTGCTGACTGGAGCAGCAGAGACGTCGGTCCTGCCCGAACACTGCGTTTCGGGTTTCGACTTCTCCATAAGAACATGAAGTTCCCAAGGGAAACGATCGCGGTTGCATCCGAGTATCGAGAACGTGGAGCGGGAGTAGCAGTGTCCGGCCGGACTGTCCTTCGTGAAGTAGGCGAAGAATGTCTCGTTGGGAACGAACTTCACATGGGTCGGGTCCTGGAACGCCTCGGGGAACGGGAATGTCGGAACCCGGATGTCGAGGAGCCCGCCGGGTTTCAGGATGTCGCCTATCTTGTCGAAGAGGGCGACCGTGTCCGGGATGTGCTCCACCATGTGGTGGCAGATGACCACGTCGTACTGCAGGTCAATGGGAAGGGCGAGGAAGTCGCCGACGTACTTCTGGCCGAAGTCGATCATGTCCAACCCGTCCGTGCCGGGGATCCATCGAGACGCCGGTCCACAGCCGATGTTGAGAACCCGCTCCCACTCGCCGACGCCCTTGCTGGGCTGCACCCGGCCACCGTGCTCACGAGCTGCATTCGAGCGCTTGCTCACTGCCGCACTCACTTCTACCTGGCCGGCCTCGTGGACGACCTCTACGGACGAGTGTCGTCGGGAGCGCCTGGCGAAACCAGTACCGTGAAGGGGTAGGGCACGGCCCTGAGGCGGAACTCACGAATCCGTGGCGCCCGGCCCGGATTCCGCAGCTGAAACTCGTGCGGTTCTGAGCTGATGATTCCACGACCCGTTGTCCCGGACCACCGATCGCCGCTAACGCCCGCTCGCTCAGCCGGTTGCGAGCGAGTCGTGGCGGAATACGACGTGGGTAGGCGGGTCGACGAAATGGGCCGACGCATTCCGTTGGCGGCCGGCCATGCCGGCCGGGGTCGGCTGGTCAGGCGCCCCGAGCCAGGACGGCCGGTATGCGAGCCTCTTCGTGGTCCCGGCTGCCCAGCTGTTCGCGGACCAGGTCGAGGAAGTGGTGAAGCCGGAAGGGTTTCTGGATCAGGCCGCTGGCGCCCGCATCCGCGGCAGCGTCCTCGTCGGGCGACTGCCCGGTCAGGATCAGGATCCTCATCGAGGCCAGCGACGGAAACCCGCGAAGGACTGCGGTCAGCTGATAGCCATCCCGATCGGGCAGGCCGACATCGACGATCGCCAGCAGGGGATGATGCTGGAGGGCCAGGGCCTCGCCCTCGGCGGCCGTGTGTGCCGTCAGGAGATGGACCCGCAGACCACGCAACGCCGCCTCGAGGGCTCGGTGCACGTACTCGTCGTCGTCGACGACCAGGACGCACGGCGACCTCGGGGAGATGGAGTGGAGGGGCGTCGGGCTAGTCATGAGAGCGAAAGGTAGCCCACGGGCAGGTACCACGGCATGCGGCATTTGCATGGGTATTGGGCAGGACCCGGCCGATTTGGCCGAGTTATCCCCAACCCGTTTGCGTTTTCCACCATGGTCGCGAGCCCGCGGCGCCCTTCACCGCCGGTTTCCCGCCTCCGATCGACTTTTCGAACGGCTACGGCCGCGGCGTCGGTCCGTGCCTCACGGACGCTTGTAGAAAGTGAGGTTGGCAGGCGTCAGGCCGACCCCTCGGACGTTAGGGATCGACTCGGTCGCGCCCAGGAAGAGCACGCCGCCGGCCCGGAGGGCCTCGCAGAAACGCTTGTACAGGTCCGTCTTGGCTGCCTCGGTGAAGTAGATGACCACGTTGCGGCAGCAGATGATGTCGAATGGCCGCTCGTACGGGTCCCGCAGGAGGTCGTGGCGTCGCCAGGTGATGATCGTCTGGAGCTCCGGATTGGCCTCCCATCCGCCGTCGACCTTGCGAAAGAAGCGGGCCCGGCGGGCCGGCGAGACGCCGGCCATCTGGTTTTCGGCGTAGACGGCCTTGCGGGCTCTGGACAAGATCGTCTCATCCAGGTCCGTGGCGAGGATGCTGACCGGGGTGTGGGGCGCGATCTCCCGGGCCAGCATGGCAAGGGTGAATGGCTCGTAGCCGAGCGAGCAGCCGGCGCTCCATATCCGGATCGGAAGGTGGTTCTGCAACATGGGCCTGAGATATTGGGCCGCCAGCGCGTCCCAGGCTTCCGGGTTGCGGAAGAACTCGCTCACGTTGATCGTCAGCATGTCGAGGAAGGCCTGGCGCAGGGCGGCATCCTCGCGGGCTCTTGCCACCAGAGCGTCGGCGTTTGGCAGCCCCCTGGCGCTGGCAAAGCCGTTGACGCGCCGCCAGACCTGGGCCGGCTTGTACTGGCTCAGGTCGATGCCGAGCAAGGTGCGCACGTCGCCTGCCATCCGGTCGTAGGCGACCACATCGAGCTCCGGCACGGGAGCAAACGCGGCCAGAAGTGCTGGCCGCTCGGGTCGAGGTTGCATCTCCATCGGAGGAGTTATCGGCGGGCGCCCCGAGGAAGTTGACCGGCTGGTTTCTCAGTTTCGGGGGCATTGGCCAGTCTGAGCCGGGCACTGGCCGGTCGAAATGGCGGTCCGCCCACTTATCGCTTCCCCGGGTAGCGATGAGAGGTGGAATCGACGGAAACGGGGGTTATCGCTATTCCGGGTGGCGACGAGTGGGAACGGTCATCGCCCGGCCAGCCGCCGCGTGCGGGAACGGTCATCGCCTGGCCAGCTGCCGCGTGCGGGAACGGTCATGGTCCGGCTCCGGCCAGGGTCGCGGCCGAGGCATTGCCCGGCCCCGTTCCGGGCTACGCGACCTTGCGCTTGGGTTTGTTCGCGGCGGCTTCCGCGGCGGCAGCCGAGGCGGAGCGTGAGGCCGAGTGATCGAGCAGGGCGGCTATGTCGACGACCAGACCGACCGTGCCGTCGGCCATGACGGTGGCCCCGGCCAGGCCGGCGCGCTCGCCGGTGACCTCGCTGAGCGACTTCAGCACGATCTCGTGCTGGCCGACGAAGGCGTCGACGGCCAGGGCCATCTCGGTGCTGCGCGACCGCACGACGACCAGATTGATGAAGCCGCGGTCGCTGGACTGGAGCGGTCGCGGCGGATCGCCCAGGGCGCTGTCCAGCTGCTCCACCGGGATGACGCGATCGCGCAGCGTCAGGACGTTGTGGCCGCGAACCCGGCTGAACGAGGCTGGCTCGACGCGCAGAGTCTCGACGACGCCCGTCAACGGCAGCGCGCAGATCCGCGCCCCGGACTTCACCAGGAGCGCGCCGATGATGGCCAGCGTCAACGGCAGCGAGAGCGAGACGCGCGTTCCCTGTCCCGGTGTGCTGGTGACGTCGACCCAGCCGCCAAGGCGCTCGATGTTGTTGCGGACGACGTCCATGCCGACACCGCGGCCGGAAACCTCGGTCACGACCTTTGCCGTCGAGAAGCCCGGCATGAAGATGACTCTCAGCATCTCGGCGTCGCTGGTGGACTCGGCCACCTCGCGGGACATCAGCCCCTTCTCGACCACGGACCGTCGCAACGCTGCCGGATCCATGCCGCGGCCGTCGTCCTCGACGGTGATCAGGATGCGGCCGTCGGCGTGTCGGGCCGTCAGGCGCACGGTCGCGGGCAGCGGCTTGCCGAGAGCGCGCCGCTCCTCGGGTGTCTCGACGCCGTGGTCCAGGGCATTTCGAACCAGGTGGCCCAACGGGTCGCCGACCTCTTCGAGAACCGATCGGTCGAGCTCGGTTTCCTTGCCTTCGATGACAAGCTGGACTTCCTTGTCCAGCCGCATGGCAATGTCGCGCACCACTCGCGGGAAGCGGTTGAAGACGGCCTCGATCGGCAGCATGCGCAGGCCGGTCACCTGGTCCTGGAGTTGTCCGGCGATGCGGGCGAACTGCTGCGAGTCCTCGTCGGCCTGTCGCGCCAGCGGATCGTCGCCGAGCCGCACGGCCAGGAGCTGCGCGCTCTGCTGGAGGCGGGTCTTGTGGACGACCAGCTCGCCCACCAGGTTCATCAGCTCGTCGAGGCGGGTGACGTCGATGCGGATGGTCTGCTGGGCGGCCTTGAGGCGATCGCCCGCGACTGTCATCCGCTCGGCCGGCGGCAGGCCCCGCGCCTCCGCCCCCAGGTCTGCCTGGCGGCGCTCGGCCGTTCCCGGGGGCCCGGAAGTGTCGTGGTCGTCGATGCGCGCGGCGCCCATCGGGGGGACGGTGTCGTCGGGGCCGTAGACGTCGACGCTGAGCGGCATTTCCGTGGCCTGCGCGTCGGTCGTTCCCAGCGGCGCGGCTACGGCCTCCACGCTGACGATGTCGTCGATGGCGGCGAGGCGCTTGCGAACGTCGAGCAGCTCGACCGGGCGGCCGCGGACGAGCATAACCAACAGCGTCGTCCCGAGCCCGGTCTCGATCTCCTCGCGGCTCGGTGCCGACGCGACCAGGCCGGCCGTCTCCTCGGCCTCGAGAACGAGCTGCAGCAACCGGACCGACTGCCACTCGCTCATCGGGTCGACGCGGCAGACGAAGATGGACCTCGACTCGCATCCACCCGGAGCCTCCACGAGAAGCCGGTGGATCAGCGGGGCGACGGCGATATTGCTGACGGCTTCTTCGACCGCGTCGGCCTCCGCCGCAGGCTCCTCGGCGGACGACTCGGCTGCCTCGACGAGACCCGAATAGGCTCCCTCGGACTCAGCCGGCCCTCCCGCAGCAGCGCCGGTCGCCGGCGGAACTGCCGGCGCCATCGACCCGGGGGCCGGCTTTGCGGCGGGCCGGGGCGCGGCGGTGGCGGTGGCGGTGGCGATGGAGAGCAGCTCGCGGAGCTGCCTGGTCAGCGTCTCCGGAGCGTCCGTCAGGGTCTCGCCCTCCCGAACTTCCGCGACCAGCGCGCGCAGCACGTCGATCGTGGCCAGCAGGACGTCGGCAAACGGCTTGACATCGTTGAGAGTTCCGCTTCGGAAGGCTCCAAAGAGGTCCTCCATGGCGTGGGTCAACTCGGTCATACGGCGATGGCCGATCGTCGCAGCGGACCCTTTGAGCGTGTGCGCGGCTCGGAAGACTTCGTTGACCACGCCGGTATCGAGGTCATGCTCGAGTTCGAGCAGACCCTGTTCGATCCGTTCGATCTGCTCCATGGACTCGTCCGTGAACAGACGGTCGTCTCCAGGTTGCACGTCGAAGGTCAGAAGCATCTCAGAGCGCCTCTCGGAGCGCGACGTGGAGCTTGACCTCGCCGTAGGCCGTGGTGAGCGGCACGACGAGACGCTGGATCTCCACCGACGAGAGGCGTGCTCCGCGGCCCACCAGCACCAGCGGCGGGTTGATGACCGTTTCGATGCCCTCTTCGGCAAGCTGGATGCCGGCGCTGCCGGCAATGACATTGGCCATCTCGGCGATGCCGCTCTGCCCGAGGTCGTCGAGCTCGGCAGCCTCCTGACCCAGCATGGCGCTGATGAGCCTCAGGGCCACTGTCTCAGCCATGGACAGATAGATGGAACCGGAGAGCTGGCCGCTGATGCCGATGACCGCAGTGACATCCTCGGTGGAATATGGGTTGCCCTCGAGCAGAAGGCCGCCACGCTGGACGGGCAGGCCCGTCTCCTTGGAGATCACGTCTAGAGCTGCCTGGACGTAGCGGTTGACAATCTGGACTCTCATGGTCAGGCAGCTCCGGCCAGGGCGGCCTGGTCCTCGAGGCCGAAGAGGCCGTCGAGCTCCAGGAGGAGCACGAGCCGGTCGCCAAGCTTCGCGATGCCGCGCAGGTACTCGGCATCCGCGCCGGCGGCGACGCCCGGTGTCGACTCGACCGAATCGAGGGGCAGGAGCAGGACTTCCGACACGCTGTCGACGATGAGCCCGACGCGAGTAGACGAGCTCTCGGCGACGACGATGCGTGTCTCCTTAGTCGGGTCCACTTCGGCCATTCCGAAGCGGCCACGCAGGTCGACCACCGGGATGATCCGGCCGCGCAGGTTGATCACGCCCTTGACGAAGCCGGGGGCGCGGGGAACGGGCGTGATCGGCTGGTGGCGGATGATCTCGAATACCTTGGCGATATCCAGACCGTAGTGCTCGTCGGCGAGCTCGCAGACGACGATCTGCAGCTCCCCGGAACGACCGCTGCCGCCTGACATTGGCTTTTCGGCCACGGCACGTTTCTCCTTTACACCACGCGCCGGAAGCACCCCGGCTGCGGGCTCTTGGCCTAGGTATCGGCTCTCAGCGTCACTTGGTGAGTAAGGGCGTTCCCCGATTCGTTCGGATCAGGACGCGATCTCCGACTGATCCCCGCGCCGGGTGGGCCCGCCCGGCGAAATGGCCGGATCGGCGAAGTCCAGCTTGCCTGTCCGACACCAGCCGGCGACGACGGCGGCGATCTGGTGCAGTGGCAGGACCCGGTCCGATAGTCCCGCTTCGGCGACGGCCGCCGGCATGCCGTAGATCGTGGCCGTTGCCGCGTCCTGGGAGAAGACGGTCCCGCCGTGGCTCTTCACGGCCCGAGCGCCTTCGCGCGCGTCCACGCCCATGCCCGTCAGGACTACGCAGAGCAGTCTCTCCCGCCAGATAGGGGCGACGGCCTGGAGCGTGACGTCGGCTGCGGGTCGGACGCCGTTGACGGGCGGCAGATGCACGAGCTGGATGTGGCCGCTCGTGGAACAGATCATGTGGCGGTCGCCCGGAGCCACGAGTATCTCGTTCTCCACGAGGATGTCCTCGGAGGTGGCTTCGCTGCAGCGCAGCTGGCCCGCGGAATCGAGGCGCGCGGCCAGTGAGGCGGTGAAGCCCGGGGGCATGTGCTGGACGATCGCCATGGCCGCACCGAGCGGCTCCGGCAATCCCTTCACCAATGTGTGCAGGGCGCTCGGCCCGCCCGTCGACGAGGCCACCACGACCAGCCTGGCGGCGGCGACGCGCGGTCCGGACCGCGGCGCCCGCCGGGAGGGCAGGGGATCGGGGAGGGCCCGCGGTCGAAGCTGGTCGCTCGCCGAGGCCGCAGGGGAGGGTGCGGCGGCGCCGGGCGCCGCGGGTCCGGAGGCTCCGGCCGCCCTGGCCGCGGCGTTGTTGGCCAGAGTCAGGGTCATTGCCGCAAGCTGGCGATGCCGCAGGAAGGAGGCTTCGGGCATTGCGGCTGCGGCCTCGATCTTGCCGACCAGCTCGCCTCCCACCCGGCCGATGTCGATGGACAGGGAGCCGGAGGGCTTTGGCACGAAGTCGATCGCGCCGAACTCCAGGGCGTCCAGCGTCACCTTGGCGTTCTGGGTGGTCAGGCTCGACAGCATCACGACGCGGGTCGGCGTTTCGAGCATCAGGCGCTTGAGCATGCCCAGGCCATCGAGGACGGGCATCTCTACGTCGAGGGTGATGACGTCGGGCCGCAGCTCCTGGGCGAGCCTCAGCCCTTCTTCCCCGTTCGCGGCAGAACCCACGACCTCCAGGCTGGGTGCCTCGTTGAGGAGGCGCCCGAGGGCGTGGCGCATGAACGCTGAGTCGTCGACGATCAGAACTCGAATTGGGGCCATCGTGAGGTCCGAATCTCGCTGGGCCGGGGTTGCGGGGCCGGGGAGGCTCGGCGGCTCTCGCCGCGCCCCGGGCCGCCCGGTGCTCTCAGGCCGCGAGGAGCTTGTTGACGGCCGCCAGGACGCGGTCGGCCGCAAACGGTTTCACGACGAAGTCTCGAGCGCCACGCTTGATCGCATCCATGACGATCCCCTGCTGGCCCATGGCGGTCAGCATCGCGATTCGCGCGTGCGGGTCCTTCGAGCGGATCTCGGCGAGCGCTTCAAGGCCGTCCATCTCGGGCATCGTGATGTCCATGAGGACGCAGTCTGGTCGCTCGCGAAGATACGTCTCGACCGCTATTCGCCCGTTCTCGGCTTCGAGGACCTGATGGCCAGCCTCGATGAGCAACTTCGCCGCCCGCAGACGCATGAAGGCCGCGTCGTCCACGACGAGGATCTTTGCCATCGTCGGTACTCCTAATCTCTGACTACAGTTCGGTGACAGAAGACAAGCTCCTGATGAGGAATCGGCCGTCGACTACCTCAAGTTGAACGGTACGTCCGGCGGTTCCTCCGAGCGCGGTGGCGGTGAGCGAAAGCCCTCTTCCAGCAAGGGCCGCGTTCATCGCCTCCGAGTTGCGCTTGCCGATGGCGAGGCCGCCGCCGACCGTCAGCATCGCGGCTGCACCGGCTGCCTTGAGGATGCTGCGGTTCACGACGGCGCCCCTGGCCTCGACGGCCCTCAGAAAAGTGTCGAGGCCGGAGTCGATGAACTTGACCGGACTGCTGGCGTTGGCGGGCCCGTTCGGCAGCATGAAATGGGCCAGCCCGCCGACCCTGGTGCGCGGATCCCAGACCGCCAGGGCGATGCAGGAGCCGAGGCCATAGGAGACGAGATGGGAATCCGAGCTGGAACTCACGACCATCTCGCCTATGCCGGCGATGAGGAGGCTTGGGTTCCCGGTGAGCGTCATATGCCGATCGCTCCGAGAGCGTCCAGGAGAACCCGGAGGCTGTCGGCGCGCGGCAAGACGAAGAGAGTGCCGTCGATCGCGCGGCCGCCTTCGCTGAAGGTGGTCTTGGCCGCCAGCACCTGGTCGGCGTCGCTCACGAGGTCGAGCAGCACGGCATCGAGGACGGCTCCGGCCATCTCGACGACGACCTGGGGTGGGGTCGGCTGGACGGGCTCGTGGAGATGCATGCCGAGCTCATTGAGGAAGGCGGAGATCGTGACGTTGCCTGCTTCCTGGAGGGCCGAGAGCTCGAGCTCGTCGTAGACGAGCACGTCGTCCGTAACCTCCATCGGCAGCTCGCCTGGGCCAAGCAGGCCGGCCAGCAGTATCTGAGCGAGGCGGTGGGCATCCTCCGGAGCAAACAGCAACAGGGCATGGCCCTCGAGTGAGCCGAAGATGCCGACGTAGACGGCGAGGACGACAGACTCGGGGCCGCCGGCCATGGGCAGGACGTCTGCCGCGGTGCAGCGCCGCACCAGGGGCGTCTGGACCTCGATGATCTCGCCGCACATCGAACCCAGGGCTTCACCGGCGCGCTTCATGGCCCGCCCGAAGGTCCCTGCGACGACGTTCAGACCGGCTTCGGAGAGCGTGAGCGTCATTGGTGGCCGATTCCTCGAGATATGGCGTCTGAGGTCGCGACTGGCGTTCTCGACATCACCTGCATCGATGGGCTGGCCCGATGCGATCCTCTCGGGGCGTCGGTTGCGGCGGGCTCTTACTTGAACCTCGGGGGACGTATTCAGCTGGCAAGTTCACGGTCTGTCGCGTGGCCGGCGAGGTGCTGGAAATGGGGTTCGGAGACCGCACTGGACGGTCGAGTTGGCAGGTGGGTCTTCTTCGGGCCAGCCAAAGAAGGGAGGTCGGTTGGATGAAGCGGACGAGTCGCGCGGCCTAAGGCCGGTAGCGGCGCATGGACTCCATCATCTGGGAGACCGAGCGTGGCGGGATCACGCGGAGAATCTGACCCTGCGCGTCTACGACCATCACCTGGAGCTGCTTGCTCTCAGGATCGATCTGGAAGACGGCGTACACCTCGGTCAACCCGTCCGGCCCCTTGAAGGAAACGTCGGGCCCGGCCTGCTTGGCAAAGCGATCCTTCTGAGGCACCACCGGGGTGGGCGCCAGCTGGGGGATCGCCGCCGGAGCGGTTCCGGTTGCGACGAGTGCCGTTGGGAGCAGGTCGTTGGTCGCCATCTGAGTAGTTGAGTCATCGGGCGAGGACGACGCGACTTGACCGTTTACGTGCTATCCCCGACAGGGAAAACACCAACAACGTTGCCAGCGGCCAACACAAATCGCCGTCCACGGCTCCTGGATGGCTATCGCCGGTCAGTCAGGCGTCTCGAGCAGCCCCAACCTGAGGGCCATGATGGCGGCTTGCGTCCGATCCGCCGCCCGGAGCTTCCAGATGATGTTCTGGACGTGCTTCTTGACCGTGTCCTCGGCGATCGAGAGGCGGCCGCCGATCTCCTTGTTCGTCAGACCTTCGGCTACCAGGAGCAGAACGTCGTGCTCGCGAGGCGTCAGGGCGAACTGCTCGGCGCGCTGGCGGGCCGATTCACCTGCCGGCGGCGCCTCGTCTCGGATGGCCAGGGCCTCGCGCAGGAGCTGCGGCTCGACGGCCAGCTGGCCGTTGGCGACGTTGTGGAGCGTTTGGATGACCTCGGCCGTGCTGGCGTCTTTCAGCAGGTAGCCCGACGCACCGCGGCGAATGGCCTCCAGCACGTACCGGCGGTCGTCGTAGAGGGTCACGATGACGACGGCAATACGGGGATGGCGGGCCTTGAGGCGCTCCAGGCAGGCCAGGCCGTCCAGACCTGGCATGCGGATGTCGAGGAGGACCATGTCGGGCTGGAGCTCCTCGGCCAGTTTCAGGCCGGACTCGCAGGAGTCGCCCTCCCCGGCGACCTCGATCCAATCCGCCGCCGAGAGCATCGCTCGGAGACCGCGGCGAGCCATCTCGTGGTCGTCGATGAGCAGGACGCGCGCGTGCTCGTTCACGACTTGCCTTCTCCGTTCCGTCCGGCGGCAGCGGCATCGCTGCCCGTGCCAGGGTATCCGGCCCGAGTCCCCGTGTGTCGGGCAATTGGTATGGAAATCCTCACTAAGGTGCCAGAGCCTATCGAACTCCGCACCGAAGAGGCTCCGCCGAGCCAGCGGGCCTGCCTGGCGATGCCCAGGAGGCCGAGTCCACCGCCCTGACGGCGACGCTCAGCGGCCGCCGGGTCGAAGCCCTGGCCGTCGTCCTGGACGGTGACCACGGCACGGTTCTTGGTCACGCGCAGCTCCGTCCGGACCGAGTGGGCCTGGGAGTGGCGGACGGAGTTGGTCAGGGCCTCGGTCGTCATGCCGTAGAGCGCCTGTTCCACCCAGTCGTCGAGGCGGGGCAGCTCGCCTTTGAGTGTCATCTCCAGGCCCGACTCTGCGGCAAGCGACTGCATGCGGCTGCGAATGGCCTGGCCCAGGCCGAGCTCCTCGAGGCCGGGCGGGACGAGGTCGGCCAGGACCGCTCGCACTTCCTTGATGGCCGTGACCATCCGATCCGACGCGGACTCCAGGTACGAGTCGATCGAGTCGCCGGGGTGCGCTGCGGCGTAGGCGCGGGCGGCGTCGAGGAACCGGAAGGCGCTGACCATCGACTGGGCCGCCGTGTCGTGGATCTGATGGGCGATGCGGGCCCGCGCCAGGTCGCTCGCCTGCAGGGTCTGGCGGGCCAGCCTATCGAGGCGGCGCTGGTTGCGCTCAAGCTCGCGGCGCTGCTTCTGTGAATCGCGATAGAGCTCGTAGAACTCCTCGCTGGTGGCGACCATCTGGGCCAGCGCCGCGGCGGCGGTGCGGCGGCGGTCGGAGCCCCGGGCCCGCTGCTGGACTTGCCACTCGAAGAGCAGGGCCGGGTCGCGCAGCACCCTGGCCGCGCCCAGCGCGGCCCTCGCATCCACGGGAGGCGCCTGCCGGGCTGCGCGACGGAGCGCGCCGGGGGCGACCCTCGTTACCCTCGCGGCCGCTGCCGCCTCGCGCTGTCCGGGCGGGCCGACTCGAAGGATCGCGGCCGTGGTGCGGGAGCCGCGCGGAGCGGGGAAGCCCAGCAGCGTCCCTCCGGCCTGGCATCGGCCGTGGGCGGCGTGGCCCGTGGCGAAGACGCGCGCCGCCACCTCCGCCGGGCAGCGGCGGCAATACTGCAGGCCCACGTCGGTGGAGCAGATCGTGGCGCAGAAGGGCTCGCCGTCTTCCCAGCCCGAGACGAGGGCAACCGCCGGTCGCGATGGCGAAGGGGCGGCCGCGGTCCCTGAGCCTGCGGCGTGGGCCGCGCCTGCCGCGCGGGCCGCCCCTGCCGCGCGGGCCGGGCCTGCCGCGGTCCCTGAGCCTGCCGCGTGGGCCGGGCCTGCCGATCCCTCGGCGCAGGCCCCCGGAACGGCCGTGGACTCGTCGTGTTTGGTATCGGGGGCCGAGAGCTCCGGCGAATCCGGGTGCCCGAACAAGCCGGCCCAACCGGCGGCGATATCGATGCGTGCCCACAACTCGGCTCCCGATAGGTGGCGGGCAACGCTGCGCTCTTCCATCGTGCGCCAGTGTATGGCCGCCGCTAAAGAGCCGGTATGCCATCGCGGTCGGTGCGCCCCATCTGCGCGCCCCATCTGAACCAGAAGCCCGCCCGAGTCGAGTGACCCCTGCGGACCTGCCCGAGAGGGGGGGCCGCTTGGAGGGTCCGTCCGGGGAGGCCCGCACGCTGGGTCGAGGGTCGTACCAATGGGCTCCGGGTCCCAGGGTAGACCCCGATACCGGCGGCCCTTCAGCCAACCGAAGATGCGGAAGGCTGCGGCGAGGCTCGTGGGAAGTCGATCGACCCCCGATGAGAGCCCGCCGAAGAGCCGAGGAAACGCCAATGAGCGTCTTCGACACGATCCGCATCGCCGCCTCCGGTCTGACGGCCCAGCGTCTGAGGATGGACATAGCCGCCAGCAACCTCGCCAACGCGCAGACCACCCGGACCCAGAACGGTCAGGCCGGGCAGCCGTACCAGGAAGAGGCGGTCGTATTCCAGGCCCAGCAGATGGGTCCGATGGCCGGTGCCCAGGGCGTCTCCGCCGTCGCGGTGGTGAAGTCGACCAGGCCGAACACCCGAGTCTACGACCCGGGCAACCCAGACGCCGACCAGAACGGCTTCGTCAACTACCCCAACGTGGACGTGGCCTCCGAGATGACGGACATGATGGGGGCCGCTCGCTCGTACCAGGTCAATGCGACCGTGGCCCAGGCTGCCAAGCAGCAGGCCCTCGACGCCCTCGACCTCGGCAAGGCGTGATCACCCGATGAACGCGATTGGCGCCATCTCCGGTGTCTCCGGCATATCGGGCATATCCGGCATCTCTGGTGCGAGCTCGGTCTCGCCCGTCTCCGGTGCGAGCACGATCAACGGCGCGGGCGCCGTCGACGGCAGCGCGGCCGGAACGCAGGCGCCGGGGGACTCCTTCCTCAACTCGCTGAACGACGCATTCGGCCAGCTGAACGGCCAGCTCAACGCCACGGACGCCTCGATCTCGAGCTTTGCGGCCGGTGGCTCCGCCGACCTGCACACCGTGATGCTCCAGATGGAAGAGGCGTCGGTGAGCCTCAAGACCGCCGTGGACGTGCGCGACAAGTTGCTCGAGGCGTACTCGGACATCATGCGGACCCAGCTGTGAGGGTGGCTGATCGATGAACGAGCAGGTCCAGGGGATCCTCAAGCAGATCTCGATAACGCAGCGGATCGGCATCGTTGGAGCCGCCCTGGCCGCCGTGGCGATGATCGGCGTCCTGGTGATGTTCGCCAGTAAGCCGGACTACACGCCAGCCTTCACCAAAGTCTCCGCCGCCGATGCCGCCACGATTGAGGGCGCGCTCCGGGGCGCGAACATCGCCTATCAGGTGACCGATGCCGGGACGACCATCGAGGTTCCGGTCGACTCGCTGGGCGACGCCAGGATCGCCGCGGGCAACGCCGGCATCACCACCGGCAACAGCAACGACACCCAGGGCTGGAGCCTCTTCAACAACCAGGGCTTCGGGCAGTCGCAGTTCGATCAGAACGTGACCTACCAGCGAGCCCTCGAGGGTGAGTTGACCAAGACCATCCAGGGGATGGACGGCGTTGCGAGCGCCAGGGTCTCCATCGTGCTGGCGCAGACCGGGGCGCTCTCATCCCAGGACACGCCCGCCAGCGCCGCCATCGTGCTGAGCATGACCGGCGGCGCGACGCCGTCGAGTGGCCTGGTGCAGGCGATCGTCAATAGCGTCGCCAAGTCCGTGCAGGGCCTGACGACCGACAACGTGGTCGTCACCGATGACCAGGGTCACGTCCTCGCCGGCGCGGCCAACAACGCCGACACCGCCGCCGCCCAGGCCAAGGACCTCGTCGAGCAGCAGGCCAAGTCCAAGATCGAGAGCCTGATCGCCGCCGCGCTCGGCCCCGGCCACTCCTCCGTCGCCGTCTCGGCGGACGTTGACACGAGCAAGATCGAGGCGGATGTCACGACCTACGCCCCGGCCGGCAGCGACCCGCCCGTAAGCATCCACAACATCGTCGAAAGCTACGGCTCCACGTCGAGCGCCGGCGCCTGCGGTATCCCCGGCACGAACTCGAATGTCGCCGGCCTGCCGACTTATCCGGGCCTGTGCGGGTCGTCTTCGACCACCACCGCTCCGAGCGCTTCTCCTTCGGCCGGGGCGTCAGCGTCGCCGACCACCTCAGCCTCAGGCTCCGCGGCCGCGGCCACTCCGACTCCCGCCGCGAGCAGCGGTTCCGGCTATCTGCACCAGGAGACGACCGTCAACTACAGCGTCTCGCAGACGGTCCAGCACATCATCACCCAGCCTGGTGTCGTGAAGAAGCTCTCCGTCGCCGTCTTCGTCGACCAGAGCGCCATGGGCACGATGACCGTAGATGCTTTCAAGACGAGCATCGCCGCCGCGATCGGCGCCGATACGTCGCGCGGCGACGTGGTTGCCGTCCAGGCGATCTCCTTCGCGGCCCAGGCGTCGGCCCAGACGCCCGTAGTCTCCGCCGCCTCCTCGGACATGATGAACACGGTCAGCGGGATGGGCGGCACGATCCTGGGCGCCGTCTTCGCCCTGGTCATGCTGGTCCTCTTCTGGCTGAACCTCGGTGCGCTCAAGCGCAGGGCCGATGAGTCGGTCTACGACCTCGGCCCGGCAGGGTCCACGGCCGCCTTCGCCCCAACCATCAGCCGAGCCGGCATTCCGGCCAGCACCGCCCCGGATGCCCCCGCTGCCGACGTGCCCGCCGCCACGCCCCAGGGACGTATCCAGGAGCGCCTTCGAATCGTCGCCGACGAGCGGCCGGACGCCCTGGTCAGCCTGATGCACGGCTGGCTGCGTGAAGAGGAGCACCGACGATGAGCTCCGAGGCAGCGGCGCTCACACTCAGCGGTCCGCGCAAGGCGGCGGCCTTGCTCATCACTCTGGGCACCGAGGCCTCAGCCAAGCTCCTGGCCCGTCTGCCACCGGACGCACTGGACCGCGTTGCCCTCGAACTGATGCGGATGCCGGCCGTCGACTCGAGCATTCGAGACGCCATCCTGGAGGAGGCCTACGCGGGTCTCTTCGCCCACGCCGGCGTCCTTCCCGGCGGCGAGAACTACGCCCTTGAGCTGTTCGGCCAGGCCTTCGGCCAGAACAAGGCCCACGAGCTGGTGGAACGCGTTCAGCAGGCCCAGCAGATCATCCCGTTCGACTTCATGCGGGACATCGACCCTGTCCAGGCAGCGGGCCTGCTCTCGGACGAACATCCCCAAACGGTCGCCATCGTCCTGGCCCACCTCGATCCACGGAATGCGGCAAGGATCCTCACCCAACTCGAGCCGCCGATCCAGGTCGAGGTCGCCAAGCGCATCGCCCTGACCGAGCAGATCACACCGGAGGCCGTGCAGATCGTTGAGGAGGGTCTTCGGCGCAAGCTGTCCTCTGTCGTGACGGAGGTGACGTCCGTCGGTGGCGCGCGGCCGCTGGCCCACGTCCTCAACCAGGTCGGCCGCACCAACGAGCGCCAGATCCTGACCGCGCTCTCGGAGCAAGACTCCCAGCTGGCCGACGAAGTCCGACGTTACATGTTCGTCTTCGACGACATCATCCTTCTCGACGACCGCGCCATGCAGCGCGTCATCCGAGAGCTCGACGCCAAGGACATGGCTCTTGCCCTGCGGCCAGCCACCGAGCAAATGCGGCTGAAGTTCTTCCAGAACATGTCGCAGCGTGCCGCCGAGATGCTGAGAGAAGAGATGAGCCTGGCGGGCCAGGTCCGGATGAAGGCGGCCGAAGAGGCCCAGCAGCGAGTCATCGACTCGATCAAGAAGCTCGAGGACAACGACGAGATAACGATCAACCGCGGAGGCTCGGAAGATGCCCTCGTCTAGCTGGCGCCTCATTCGCAGCGACATCACGCCGGCAGGACCCGGCCAGGTCGAGGTCGCGGTGGCCGGTACGCCGCCGGCTCCGGCCGAAGCGGGCGGCCCGGCGGCAACGGTATTCAGAGGCCGCGGGCGAGGCAGCTCGCGCGGGTCGGGTCGCGGAGGATCGAGTCAGGCCCCCGGCGGTATGCCGCAGGTCGTGGCCGGATTCGGCGGCAACGTCGATCAGGCCGCCCTGGCCGAGGAGATCCAGCGGATCGAGCGCGCCGCCGAGGAGCGCGGCTATGAATCGGGCCGCAATCGGGCCGAGGCCGAATTGAGGGCCGCCGTCGAAGGCGCGTCCGCGCTGGCCGACCGGCTCGAGGCGATCGCCCCGGAACGCACCTCCGATATCGCCCATTCCATCGCTGAGCTGGCTCTCTCGGTCGCCAAGCGGATCATCCAGCACGAGGTTCGCATCGAGCCGAGCCTTCTATGCACGGCCCTGGAGACTGCGGTCAGCACGATCAACGGCTCGCCCGAGGCCCACGTTCTCCTCAACCCCGCCGCCGTCGAGCCTGTCCAGGGGGCCTGGGAAGCGCTCCACGGCCGTGCCTATCTCGGCAAGAAGTGGTTCTTCGAGGGCGACCCGACGCTGCCCGCCGGCGGCTGCACCCTCCGCTACGAGCACGGTTTCGTCGAGGCGGGCCTGGAGGCCCAGCTCGAGGAAATTGGCATCGCCCTTGACCGTGCCATCCCGAACCTGGCTCGCGGCACTGTTGAAGAGGATGTCGCATGACGAGCTCAGGCGGCCACGGTGGGGGCACGCTGCTGACCAGGCGGCCCGGCCGAGGTCATCTGACCGCCGGCGACCAGAGCATCTCGCCGTTGCTGCGCCACCTGGTGGAGGCGGCCGAGGCTGCGCCCCGGTTCCAGGCGACGGGTGAGGTGGTGCGCGTAATCGGCACCACCGTGGAGGCGGCCGGCCTCATCCTCCAGCTCGGATCCATCTGCTGGATAGAGCTTGAGCCCGAGGGAATGGTCAGCGCCGAGGTCGTCGGCTTCAAGGACGGCCTGATCACGCTCGTGCCCTTCGGTGATCTCTCCGGCGTGCGGCCCGGATCCGCGGTTCGGTTGCGCGAGCATCAGTTCCGCGTCCCGATCGGTCCGGCCGTCCTGGGCAGAGTGCTGGACGGCTTTGGACGGCCCCTCGACGGCCAGGGACCGCTCCGCGCCGAGTATCGTGTCGTCACCGGGGCGGCTCCCCACCCCCTGGGGCGCGCCCGCATCTCGACTCCGATCTCCACCGGCGTACGAGCCCTCGACGGTCTTCTCTCCGCCGGCAAGGGTCAGCGCCTCGGCATCTTCGCCGGTTCCGGCGTCGGCAAGTCCACGCTGCTGGCCATGATCGCCCGCCACGCCTCATCCAACGTGAACGTGATCGCGCTGATCGGCGAGCGAGGCCGCGAGGTCCAGGAGTTCATCGACGAGCAGCTCGGGCCGGAGGGCCTGGCGCGCTCCTGCGTCGTGGTTGCCACCTCGGACCAGCCGGCGCTGCTTCGCCTCAAGGCGGCCGAGATCGCGACCGCCATCGCCGAGTCGTTCCGCGACGACGGCAAGGACGTCCTTTTCATGATGGACTCGGTCACGCGCCTGGCGATGGCCCAGCGCGAGATCGGCCTGGGGGCGGGCGAACCGCCGGCCCTTCGCGGCTATCCGCCGTCCGTCTTCTCGATGCTGCCGCGATTGCTCGAGCGGGCCGGCAACACCGAATACGGCACCATCACCGGCTTCTTCACCGTCCTGGTCGAGGGCGACGACATGACCGAGCCAGTCGCCGACACCGTCCGGTCGATCCTCGACGGCCATATCGTCCTGTCGCGCTCGCTGGCCGAGCGGAGCCATTACCCCGCCATCGACGTTCTGGCGTCGGTCTCTCGAGCCATGCCGGCCGTGGTGGACAAGGGGCACCTGCGGATCGCGGGCGCTGTCCGGGCCGCTCTGGCCGAGTACGAGGGCGCTCGCGACCTCATCGAAGTCGGCGCCTACGCCCACGGCTCGAACCCCGCCATCGACGAAGCGATCGCGCTGCGCCCGGCGCTCGAAGCCTTCCTCTGCCAGGAGCTCGAGGAGACTTCCGACATAGTCGCCGCCCGTCGGGGAATGGAAGACTGCGGCGTCCTCAACGCCCACGCCCTCCTGGGCCCCGGCGCCGGGCTCGCGTCCGCTCGACCACCCGACGCGGCCGGCGCGGACCGAACGGGCGGAACAACGGCAGCACCGGTGCAGCAGACTCCGGGACCGGCCAATCCGATGCCGTCGATGCTCCGCGGTGAGGCCCAGCGATGAGCAGCCGCTTCCGATTGGGCATCGTCCTGCGGCTTCGCGAGATGGCCGAGGAGACGGCGCGCATCGAATTGAGCCACGCCCTCGATGCCCATCAGCGTGCCCTGGCTGCGGTCGAGGCTGCGCAGAACCGGGCCGGCCAGGAGCTGCACTGGCTCTCCACCCTGCAGGGCGGCACCACCGAGGCCGCGCAGCTGCAGTCCGCCGTCTTCGCTGTCGCGTCGGCTGAACGAGCGATCGTCGGCGCTCAGGAACGCCTGGGCCGAGCCACCGACGCTCTCTTCGAGGCTCGCCGCAGGCTCGCCGACGCGACCCGCCAGCGCGAGGTCGTGGAGCGTCTCAGGGACCGCTTCCTGGTCGCCGAGCGACGTGAGCTGGAGCACCGGGACACGCTGGCCATGGCCGAGATCGCCTCCACTCAGCACGCCATCCGGGTGGCGAGGGAACGCCAGTGAGCTACGCCGACTGCCTGGCCCGCATCTCCCAGCTCGACTCGATGCTCCGCAGCTACGACCCGAACTGGGCGACCAGCGGCAACTCGATGTTCGGCGCGACCCAAGGGCTGGCAAGTGGGTCGCCCTTCTCGGGCGTCCTGGAAAGCGTCTCCGGGTCGACCGCGGGGACGACCGGCGTCGCGTCGCAGGCGGTCGTGCAGTCGGCCGCGACGACCGGCTTCACGTCGCCTCTTCCGGGCGCTCAGCTGACCCAAGCATTCGGGCCGACGAGTGAGACGCTCGAGCCTCCGGCCACGGTCAACGGCGTCACCTACGCCCACTACCACGACGGCATCGACCTGGCAGCGCCCATCGGCTCGTCCGTGTTAGCGGCAGCGGGTGGCACCGTGATCTCAGCCGGCAAGGCCTCGGACGGAGCGGTGATCGTCAAGATCCGCCACGACAACGGCTACACGACCCTCTACGGCCACCTCGATCCGTCGCTCCAGGTCTCGGTCGGACAGCAGGTCGTGGCCGGCCAGACGATCGGCAAGGTTGGGCTCACCGGCGTCACCACGGGTCCGCACCTCCATTTCGGCCTGTACACGAGCGGCGGGACGGCGGTCGATCCCTCATCGTGGCTGGCTTCCGGTCATCTGCCCGGCTCGGCCACGCTCCTTGGCCCATCGTCCAGCGATCCGTCGTCCCTGACCGAGGTTTCCGGCGCTGCCGCTCTCGCTCGCTTCGACGCAGTCTCGTCACGCATCCCGTACGCCGCCCAGATCCGCTCGGCGGCGACGGCCAACGGGATAGATCCGCTCCTGCTCGCCTCGCTCGCCTATGCGGAATCCGGCTTCAACCCCAAGGCGGTTTCCCGCTGCGGCGCGCAGGGCCTGACCCAACTGATGCCCGGGACGGCCGCCTCGCTCGGCGTAACCGATTCATTCGACCCGCAACAGAACCTCAACGGCGGGGCGAAGTACATCGCCACCCAGCTCAAGACGTTCGGTCGAGTCGATCTCGCCCTGGCCGCCTACAACGCGGGACCAGGTGCAATCAAGCGTCTCGGTGTGGTCCCCGATAGCAAACGGGGCTACGTCAACGTGATCCTTCACAAGTGGCAGAGCTACCAGGAGCCTTCGGCATGAGCGGTCTGACTGATTCCTCGATGTCGATCCTGAGCCAGGCCCTCGATGGCCTGACCAGTCGCCAGTCGGTCATCTCGTCGAACCTGGCCAACATCGACACGCCCAACTACCAGCCCAAGACGGTCGACTTCGAAACGGCGCTGCAGCGCGAGATAGCCGCCATGGACACCTCGCCCGGAAACGTCCTCTCGCCCTCGTCCGGACCGTCCGCGGATGTGGCCATGAAGACCACCGATCCTCGCCACTACTCCGGCGTCGGCTCGATCGGCGACGGGTCTTCGGCCTCCGCTAGCACGGCAAACGAGAACACCCGAAACGACGGCAACAAGGTCGACCTCGAAACCGAGATGACGGCCCTGACTCAGACCCAGATCCAGTACTCGGCCGATTCGCGCCTGATCACCGGCAAGTTCGCGCAGCTCTACACCGTCCTCGGAGGGCATTAGCAATGGCCGGCCTCAACGCCAACGTCACGCTCGGTCCAGGCGTCGTCCCGATTCGCGGCCAGATCAGCATGCCGGCTGGAAGCGACGAGGTCAGCTTCGGCGACGCTTTCGCCGAGGCCCAGGCCGCTCGACTTGACGCGGTGGATGCCCGAGACGCGGCCGTCCGCCAGGTCGAGTCAGCACCGGCAGATCGCCCGGCCCGCCTCGCCGCCGAACCGCTTCTGCCTGAGGCCGACGCCCGGCCCGCGGCGGCGCCCATCTGGCCGCCGACCTCACGCTCAGCCGCCCCGGCGAGGGAAGACGCACGTGCCGTGGCGACGACGAGGGAGATCTCAGGCGCTCCCGGCGCGGCCGCGACGAGCGGCAAGCCGGGCGTCCGGGCCGGGTCCAAGCTTTCCGCCAGGGGTTCAACGCCCAAGACCGGCCCAAGGCGCTCGGTGCGACGCGGCCAATCCGAGGACAAGGCCGCGCGTGCCTCGGCGGCCGATGCTCACGACGACTCGCTGGTTGGAGCGGCACTCGCTGCTGCGCCAACCCAGACCGAGGCCGGGACCGGATCCGGCGGCCCTTCGACCGACTCCACATCCGGCGGGAACGACGCCGCGGCGGTCGGTGCCGTCGATGCGATCGGTGGCGCGTCCGGTGCTGCTGCCCCGACTGCGGCGGGCGGCCCGGCGTCCGCGGCCTCGACGGCACGGAGCGCGAGCTCGGCGGTCTCGGCGTCCTCGGCAGCAACGGAACCGGCCCAGCCCACGACGAGCGCCGCCGGCGCCGCTCAGGCGACGGTGCCCGCACCGGCAGCCGCGGCAATCTCGTCCGCCGGTGCGGCCGAGGCCACGGCGGTTCTGCCGGCCGCGGCGCCTGGTTCGCGAGCCACCCCGTCCGCGACGATCGCCGGCGCCGCCGGTCCTGCCTTCGAAATCAAGGGTCCGCCGGTCGTGGTCCCGACTCTGGGCCACGCCCCGGCCGATGCCGCCGCTCACGTCCCTTCGATTGCCAGCGCCGCCTCCGCGGCGGTGCCGCTCGCGTCCAGCTCACCGGCTCCGGCTGCCGTCGCGTCCCCGGCAGATGCCGCTGCGAATGCCCAAACGCCCACGGCGTCCGTCGGCACCGCCCAAGCCGTGTCAGCCGGTCCTTCGGTCACCGCCTCGGAAGCGGGTCCCGTGCCGACCGTCGCCGGCCTTCCCGGCGCACCCGGTACCGCGGCCGGAACGGGCGTGGCCGGTGCTCCCGGCGCCTTGGCCGCGGCCTTTCCCGGCACCTTGGCCGCGGCCTTTCCCGGCACCGGTCCGCAGGTCCCGAGCAACTGGGCTTCGGCCGCCGTGCCGGTGATCGTCAAGTCTCCATCGGGGAGCGCCCAGGCCAACTCCGCGTCTATCTCCGGCAGGGCAGTGGCCCAGGGTGGCTCCGTCCAGCCGGTAGCGCCTCAGGCGGGCGCTCCGGCCCCACGGTCGCCGGCGGGATCGGCTGACTCGACCTCCGGCGCGGCCACTCCGGCCACGCCGGCCACGTCGGCCACGTCGGCCACGTCGGCCACGTCGGCCACGCCGGCCACTCCGGCGGCTGCCGCCGCTGCTACGACGCCTCCTCCGGACGCTGCCACGGTTGCCGACGCGGCGCGCCTCATGCCACGGGTCATCCGCCGTGGCGGTCCCTCGTTCGCGACGGCGGCGTATGCCTCCGAAGGCAGCGTCACGGCGGCCACAACGGGCCGCTCCACGGGCCTGGCCCCGGTGGCGGGCGCTGCCTCGACCGGCCCGCCCGCGGGCGGATCGGATGGTTCGAGTTCCACGTCGCAGTCGGAGACAGCCAAAGACGCGGTCGTCGCGAACACGCCGGGGGCCTCCGCAACCGGCGGAAACGCATCGGCCTCGGCCGCGGCCTCCGCCGTCTCGGGAGCCGCCGTAGTCGCAGGCTCAGCCTCCAGGGCTGCGCAAGCCGAAACCGTCGTCGGGGACCGTTCGCCGGTCGATCTGGCCGACGCAGCTGACCGGCTGATGAACCAGGCGGTCCAGACGATCCACACATACCGGACCGCGGCCGGCCCGTCTCTCGAGGCTCGCATCAGCGACCCGAGCTTCGGCGACGTCCGCCTGGTCGTGACCGGCCGGGCCGGCGAGATCGTTCAGGCACAGCTCGTCGTCCGCGACCGCATCGCTGCGGATGCGATCACCGCCGCGGTAGCCCGAATGCACGCCTCGGGCGACGCCCTGGCCGGCGTAAGCGTCACGGTCAGAAGCGAAGGCGGGGGTTCCGCCACGAACGGCCGCGCCGGAGGCTACGCCTTCGAGGCGGCCGGCTGGGCAGCCGGCAACGGGTACGGCGCGGGCGGCGAATCGCGAAGCGGCGAGGGCTCGCGGGAAACCCAGAAGCCGGCACCGGTCGCTCTCCCTGATGCGGCCAGGCCGAATCGGCCGATGCCACGGATGCCGCTCCCCGGCGGGCAGTCCCTCGACGTCAGGGCCTGATAGGAGTCCATCGATGACCATCAACTCGACCAGCTTCTCGCCCTTCTCTTCGTTCGCAGGGTTGAGCGCTGCGGGCAACTCGACCCCAACGGCAAGCGCTGCTGCCACGACCAGCGCGGCGAGCACCGCGAGTTCGAGCAGTTCGGGCGGCGTCGACACGCTGACCCAGAACGGCACGAGCAGCATGTACGGGCTGAGCACCGACGACTTCATGAAGCTCTTCCTGGCGCAGCTCCAGAACCAGGACCCGACCAAGCCGATGGACGACTCGCAGATGCTCAACGAGTTGTCGCAGATGACCCAGGTCCAGACCCTCCAGCAGGTCCAGAAGGCTCTGGCGGGCTCCCAGCTGGCCCAGAGCTCCGCCCTGATCGGCAGGAGTGTGACCGGTCTGGACGTCAATGGAGCCGCGGTGGACGGAGTCGTCACGTCGGTCACCCAGTCGACCGATGCCGGCCTGGTTCTGAAGGTTGGCTCCCAGTACATCAAGCCCGACAGCGTCACGACCGTAACCACCCCGGCAGCCACCGGGACGACGGGCACGACCGCTTAGACCCCGCGGCCACGGCCGCCCAAGACACCGGAGGTGATCACCACGATCGATCGCATCGGAGCCGACCCGGCGCCGCGGAGCGGAGGTCTCGTCAGGGACCCAAGCCAGACGCCAGGATCGAGCCCGCTCGGCCAGCCCACCTCGGGGGCGCCGCCGTCGGACGGCGGCCAGTCCTTCCGGGATGCGCTGTCGGCGGCCGCCGATGAGCGCTCCGTCCAGATGTCGGAGCACGCCCTCAGGCGCGTCGAGCAGCGTCAGATCCCCCTCGACCGGGAGCAGCTGGATCGTTTGAGCAAGGCCATGGACACCCTCAGCCAGCGTGGCAGTCGGCAGTCGCTGGTGATGCTCGACCAGGTTGCCTACGTCGTTCACGTACCCACCCACACCGTCGTCACGGCCGTGGAGCCGAACCAGAGCAAGGAGCGGGTCTTCACCCAGATAGACAGCGTAGTCATCGCGTAGCGGCGCTGCGTACCTGCACTGGCTGGTTGCCAGACGGCAGGCGCGCCTCGCCAGGACAACTGTCCGCCGCGTGCGCCAGGTCGATTGCCGGACCTCTATGAGGAAGCTGGCCTGGCCGCGGACGCCAACAATGCGTCGCGCCATGAGGCGTGGACGCCAGTCAGCCTCAGGAGGCATCCCGTGCTTCGTTCAATGTTCGCAGCGATCTCCGGTCTGCGCGGCCATCAGATCATGATGGACGTCATCGGCAACAACATCGCCAACGTCAATACGGTCGGCTTCAAGTCCGGCCGGGTCAACTTCCAGGACATCCTTTCGCAGACGGTCCATGGTGCGACGGCCCCCCAGGGCGGCCTCGGCAGCATCAACCCCGCCCAGATCGGCCTCGGCATGACCGTTGCCGGCATCGACGTGCTGCAGACGCAGGGCAACCTGCAGTCGACTGGCAAGACGACCGACATGGCGATCCAGGGTGACGGCTTCTTCATCGAGTCGGATGGCTCTGGCACCTACTACACCCGCGACGGCGCCTTTGACATCGCCCTCGATGGCTCGCTCGCCAACCCGGCCAGCGGCATGAAGGTCCAGGGCTGGCAGGCCGACGCGGCCGGCAACATCGACATCACCCAGCCGCTGACGAACATCGTCATCCCGATCGGCCAGCGGACCACGGCTCTGGCGACCTCGAGTGTGACCCTGAACGGCAACCTGGACGCCGGCGCAGCCAACGCGACAACGGTTCCGACAACGATGACGGTCTTCGACAGCCTGGGCATCGCCCACTCGGTCAAGGTCACCTTCACCAAGACCGCCGCGAATACCTGGGACTGGGTCGCCACCAAGGATCCGGCCGACAGCGGCATAACGATCGCACAGGTGGCCGCAGACCCGACCGCCACGCCGCCCGTCCTGCCCGTCAACAACGGGACGTTGACCTACTCCACGTCGGGCATCGAGACCTCCTCGACCGGCACGCTGAGCTTCACCTTCCCCGACGGCGCGACCGCCACAACGCCCTCGATCAACATGACCCAGATGACCCAGTTCAGCGGCACCAGCCAGCCGGCCGGCCAGGCGAACGGCTTCACGTCGGGCACGCTGGTGACCTTCGCCGTCGGCGATGCCGGCCAGCTCTCCGGCGTCTACTCCAACGGCCAGACCCAGGTCCTGGGCGAAATCGCTCTAGCCAACTTCCTCAACTCCGCCGGTCTCCTGCGAGCCGGTCAGAACAACTTCGCCGCAACCTCCGCATCGGGCGCTGCCAATGTCGGCGTCGCCGCGACCGGCGGTCGCGGCACCGTGACCACGGGCGCGCTCGAGATGTCGAACGTGGACCTGGCCACGCAGTTCACCGGCATGATCACGGCCGAGCGAGGCTTCCAGGCCAACGGCCGGGTCATCACCACCTCGGACGAGATGCTCCAGGAACTCGTGAACCTGAAGCGGTAGTAGTCGATCCGCCTCGGCGGAACGTGTGACGCGGGCGGCCGGACCGGCCCCGAGCCGGTTCGGCCGCTTCTCACGGCCCACGTATCGACCGATACCTAACCAGGCATCAGTCATCGACAAGGGGATTCGTGTGAAGATCGGAAAGCTACTCATAGTGGGCGGCGCGCTCGCAGCGATACTGACAATGACGCTCTCGGGCGCCGTTCTGGCGAACGGCGTGGGCGACCTCTATGTCGCCAGCTCGGCCGGCGTGCTCGAGGTCCACGTCAAGACCAGCACGGTCGTCAGCACAATTCCGATGGCCCCGGCGCCGCAGTCGCTGGCCTTCAGCCCGGACGGCGGCACCCTCTACGCGAGCGGCGGCGGTAGCGCCGTCATTCCGATCGACATCGCCACGCTCGACGTTCAGCCGAGCATCGGCATGCCGGGTCCAGTTTCTGCGCTGGCATTCCCCGCCGGGCAAGTCCTCGTCGCGACGATGCCCACGCGCCGGACCCTTGCCTTCGCGGTGATACATGGCGGGGCGGTGACGGAGAGTTCCCAGCTCCCCGGCTGGGGCAATCTGCTGGCGGGCGACCGCCGCGAGGCCCGCGTTGCCGTGGCCGAGGCCGGCAAGAGCTGGCTCGTCGTCGTGGATCCGGCCACCTCGACGCTGAAGAAGACGACCGTCGACGGAGGCATCATCGCCCTGGCTATCGACCGCGACCATGGCGGCGTGCTTGTGGCCACGCAGAGCCCCAACTCACTCATCCGCGTCGATCTCACCTCTCTGGTCGCCACCTGGACGGTCAAGCTGTCGGGGGCTCCGGTCTCGGTTGCCGCGCTCACCTCAATGGTGGTGGTCGGCGGCGGCACGAACCTGTGGAAGGTCGACGGCAAGACCGCTACCTCGTTCGCGACGACACGGGAGCCCGCACTGGTCCTGACGGCCAGCGACGAGGGCTCGATCCTCCATGTCGCCGAAGCGACCGGGATCGAGGTATTCGATTCGAAGGGCAGCCTGCAGCGGACGCTCGAGCTCAAGGATGACCGTGCGGCGGTGGCCATGGCCGCGGTGCCTCGCGGCTCGTCCCTCTTTCTGGGCCAGGGGGCGGCCGATCCAACGGCATCGCCCGGGACGAATGGGACCATGTCGGGCGTGATCGCGACCCTTCAGCCGCCCACGACCTCGACGGTCGTGGAGACCGCCCAGCAGATAGTCGGCTACCCGCCGGTCCAGGGTGCCGCGGCCGTAGCGGTCGGCATCCTCTTCCTGTGCCGGCTCTTCATCCGCTGGTACGACCGCCGCGCGGTTCGGGTTCGCTGATCTAGCCTCAGGCGGTTTCGCACGTGCGTCGGTCCAGGCCCGCGTCGGCTCGCCCAGGTCCAGCCGCGGCAGCATCCTGTCGGTTCCGTCCGGACCGAGATACACCTTCGACCGAATGGTCTGGTTCCGGGGGTGGCTGCTCACCGGGTGAGCATTCGCGACGTGTTTGCGGGCGAGGCCCGGCTTCCCCAGTCGATTCCGTCCAGCTGGACGGTCACGTTCGACCGGAGACGCCGTCGTCGGTGTACCGCCCGTCGCGTCTGTACTCGGGATTGAGCAGATTCGACTCGGTCGGGTCCGTCCGCGCGGTCATCGTGTCGGATGTGATCGGCGGGTGAGCGACGAGCCGCCGCCGAAGACCTCCGAGTCGTGTCTGTATGCTGATCCGGTCAGATTCGGCGGCAACGGCCGCAACGGCGGCAGCGGCAACGGCCGCAACGGCGGCAGCGGCTACGGCGGCAGCGGCGGCAGCGGCTACGGCGTGGCTTCGGCCGCAACGGCCGCAACGGCGGCTACGGCAGCGGCAACGACCACAGCGGCTACGGCGTGGCTACCTCGGCAACGGCCGCAACGGCCGCAACGGCGGCAGCGGCTACGGCGGCTACGGCTACGGCGGCTACGGCGGCTACGGCGGCAGCGGCCACGGCTACGCGGCAGCGGCAACGGCGCATCCGGCCGGACAGTCGCTGCGACTGATCCGGGGCCCTGGCCGGTGGGGCCGAGCGCCGCTTGACCGCGCTGATCCCCGGCGCGGCACGCCGCAGCGTAGGCAGCGCAACGAGAGGGAGTCCGGGCGAAGGGTCAGACGGCCTGGACGTCGAAGATCGAGAGCAGCTCCGAGAAGGACTCGCGGACGGCCGAGGTCCGCTCCTCCCAGCGCTCGCGCGTGATCTTGAGCGCCGCGAGGACGGTGTCGCCTTCGAGCTGCTGGTCGGCCGCGTCCACGACGGACGGGTAGCTCAGCTTGCGGAGGAGCACGTCGGAGCCGGCGATAAGGGCGCCCAGCGAGCCGGGGCTCGGCACGTGGTGGTCCCACAGGACGCGGGCGAGAACCGGAGGCAGGTTCCATTCGTAGGCGAAGACGGCGCCGACGTCCTGGTGAGTCGTGCCGGCCAGCTCGATCTCCATCTCCAGCTGTCCGGCGGCGTTGCGCGCGTCGTGGGCGTGCGGGTCGAGCAGGTAGCTCGCGTAACGCCCGCCGACGTCGTCCAGAAGGTAGACGTGGCCGAGGTCGTGGAGCAGGCCGGCGGCGAATGCCGTATCCGGATCGGCGGTCCGCGACATCTGGGCCAGTGTCTTGCCGACCACCGCGGCGCGAACCGCATCGCCGGTCAGGCGAGCTGCCGCCAGCGCTTCGCGCGGACTTCGGTTGCTCGCTCGCCGCGACACGATGAGCGAGGTCAGGACCAGCTGTCGCAGGACCGTGTCGCCCAGCAGGGCAACGGCTCGGGACAGGGTGGTCACCGGCTCGGCCGTGGCATAGAAGGCGGAGTTGGCCATGCGCAGCACTCGGGCGGCGAGGGCAGGAGAGCCGTCGATCAGCTTGGCCAGCTGGCGCGCGTTCGAGTCGCCCTGCCGCAGTTGCTGCTCCAGGCGGAGAAGGCTGGCAGACGGGCTGATCGCGTGCGCGTGCTGGACTATCTGTCGCGCTCGGTCGAGAGTGGTGCTGGTCAAGACTTCCACGGAGAAGGAGTCGGTGTCTCTGACATGGGGCTTGAACCCGGTGGGGCCCTCAAGTTGAGGCGTTTCGGCCAGGCTTTCGAGTATTGCGTAGCTAGTTGCGTAGTCAAGTTGACAGGTGGAGTGTTGGCAGGTCAGGAAATAGGCCGAATTACCTATCCCCTTCCGGCCTGCCCACCCGAAACCTCGACCAGGGCCGGCTTTGCGCGGCCCAGCCGCCAGAAGCGCCAGTGTCGAAGTGGGAGAACCCGATGCAAGCCTTTCGGAAGATGGGACTGTCCGTACGGACGAAGCTGCTCGGAGGCTT
>Ga0208457_1000253_pt1 | contig 62712 bp, 52 predicted proteins | sample June2015DPH_10_1_FD_185513 | JGI IMG/M metagenome (GOLD analysis project Ga0208457, IMG submission 185513) | Peatland microbial communities from SPRUCE experiment site at the Marcell Experimental Forest, Minnesota, USA - June2015DPH_10_150... | ecosystem: Environmental > Terrestrial > Soil >... | reverse complement strand
ATGCCGTGGTAGCACCCGTACAGGAAGCTGGAACGGTGCTGCAAAAGGTCGCCGGGGGTGATCTGACGGCCCGTGTGGAGGGCAATTACCAGGGCGACCACGCACGTATCAAGAACGACATTAACCTCATGGCGGAAAGACTCTCCGAGAGCATGTCGCAGATCGGACAGAGCGCGCAGATGCTGGCAAGTTCCTCGGAAGAGCTCAGTGCGGTAAGCCACCAGATGAGTGCCAACGCCGAAGAGACGGCCAGCCAATCCAACGTGGTTGCGGCAGCAGCGGAACAGGTCAACAAGAACCTGCAGACGGTGTCAACGGCAACCGAAGAGATGAGCTCCAGCATCAAGGAGATTGCCAAGAACGCCAACGAAGCCGCCCGGGTCGCGACCTCCGCCGTGAAGACCGCCGAGAGTACCAACGCGACCGTGGCCAAACTGGGTGAATCGAGTGCCGAGATCGGGCAGGTGATCAAGGTCATTACTTCCATCGCACAGCAGACGAACCTGCTGGCTTTGAACGCCACGATCGAGGCGGCGCGAGCCGGCGAAGCGGGCAAGGGCTTTGCGGTGGTGGCCAACGAGGTGAAGGAACTGGCGAAAGAAACCGCCAAAGCGACCGAGGATATTAGCCGCAAGATCGAAGCTATTCAGGGGGATACCAAGGGAGCGGTGGAGGCGATTGGCCAGATCAGCGCCATCATCAATCAGATCAACGACATCTCGAACACGATCGCAACTGCGGTCGAGGAACAGACTGCGACCACCAATGAGATTGCTCGTAACGTGCAGGAGGGGGCAAAGGGTGGTTCGCAAGTGGCCGAGAACATTGTCTCCGTGGCCCAGGCGGCCAAGAGCACGACGCAAGGCGCCAACGACACGCAAACGGCGGCGGCCGAACTGGCGCGCATGGCTGCGGAGCTACAGAAGGTCGTCGCCCAGTTCAAGTACGACGACAGCGCCGGAGCTTCCGAGTCCGGTACAACGGCGAAACTGGCTCGCGACGCGCATTTGGCGAGTCGAGCCAAGACGCAACCCAGCTCGACCGTTCGCCTCCAGTGAGCAGAGACGGGCAGCGGCCAGGCAGAAAGGGGTTCGGGAAAGTCGCAGTAGTTCTCGAACCCCGCCTGGCCGACAACTATGAGGTTGAGAGGACAATTCGTCATCGAGGGAGCCTTCGTGCGCGCACTTGTGGTTGACGACTCCAAAGCCATGCGCAGTATCCTGGGCAGAATGCTGCGGGGACTGGGCTTCGAAGTCGTGGAGGCGGGCAATGGCCGTGAGGGCATGCAGCGGCTGCAAGAAACGGGAAAGGTCGAGCTGGCGCTCGTAGACTGGGATATGCCGGAAATGAACGGGCTCGAATTCATTCGCACGGTTCGGGCTGAGCAATCCTACAACGGTGTGCTCCTGATGATGGTGACCACAGAAACCGAAATGGAAAACGTGGCGAGAGCGCTTGCGGCAGGCGCCAATGAGTACGTCATGAAACCCTTCACACCGGAAGTCATCCTGGAGAAGCTGCAAATTTTCGGGATGGCGGGTTCTTAGTTGATGCCTAAGATCAGGATCCTCGTGGTTGATGACTCGGTGGTGGTGCGCCGAATGGTCTCCGACGCGCTTTCCGCCGATCCGCAACTGGAAGTCGTCGGAGCTGCCGCGAACGGGAAGATTGCGCTTGCCAAGATCCCGCAGGTCAATCCGGATATTGTCATTCTCGATGTGGAAATGCCCGAAATGGATGGGCTTGCCACGTTGGGGTGCATCCGCAAGACCCTGCCGGCTCTTCCCGTCATCATGTACAGCACCCTGACCGAGCGTGGTGCGGAAGCGACTTTGGAGGCACTTATCAGAGGCGCCACTGATTACGTCACCAAACCCTCCAACGTCGGCAGCGCGGCAAAGGCGTTGGAGTGCATTCGGACACAACTGATTCCCAAGATCAAAGCGATCTGCAGTCGAGCGGCAGGCATGGAACTGCCGGCCACCTTGGCCGTGTCCCCCCCGGTCAGCAAACCGTTTCCGCCGCGTAACGCACTTCCCCGGCAGGAAGAGCGCATCGACATTGTTGCCATCGGGGTCTCTACAGGGGGGCCGAATGCGCTCGCGGACCTCATTCCAACCCTCCCGGGTGACTTTCCAGTTCCGGTGGTGATCGTCCAGCACATGCCCCCAGTGTTTACCCGCCTCCTGGCTGAGCGCTTGGCCGCCAGGTCGCAAATCGGCGTGGCAGAAGGATACCCGGGAGCCATCCTGAAGCCCGGGTGCGCTTGGATAGCTCCAGGTGATTACCATATGATCGTGGAGCGTGACCGGAATCGGGTTACTCTCCGTACCCACCAAGGTCTCCCCGAAAACTCCTGCCGCCCCGCCGCGGACGTGTTGCTCCGGTCGGTTGCCGAGGTCTACAAACCAAACTCGCTTGCCGTGGTCATGACAGGAATGGGGCAAGACGGCCTACGCGGTTGTGAACGGATCTTCGAACTCGGTGGCCAGGTTCTGGCGCAAGATGAGGAATCCAGTGTGGTTTGGGGAATGCCGGGTTTTGTAGCAAACGCGGGTCTGGCCGATAAAGTTCTACCCTTGGACCAACTTGGTCCGGAAATCATCCGCCGGGTGCGGAAAGGGCGCGATGCGACCAGGGCGGTACAGGTCCGCCTTGGGGACGGAGGGGGTCAAGCAAGCAAGTATGTCCCTTAGCTTGCCGGAATTCAATTACGTCCGCCGTCTCGTCCTGGAGCAATCGGCGATTGTCCTCGAGGAGGACAAGGGGTATCTCGTCGAATCGAGGCTTTCAACCCTGGCTCGTCGGGAAGGGTTCGCCTCGCTGAGCCTCCTCGTAGGAAGGTTACAGTCCGAGCCATTCAACTGTCTCCATCGCCAAGCGGTGGAGGCCATGACGACTAACGAGACCTCTTTCTTTCGAGACTTTCATCCCTTCGAGGCCCTCAAGAAGGCCGTGATACCGGATCTTATGGAGAAGCGAGGGCAGACGCGAGAGCTGACTATTTGGTGCGCGGCTTGCTCCGCGGGACAAGAACCTTACACCATCGGTATGCTCTTACGCGAGTACTTCCCCAGTTTGGCGAGCTGGAAGGTTCGCATTTTGGCGACCGACCTGTCCTCTGAAATACTGTCCCGAGCACGCGAAGGACGTTACAGTCAGCTTGAGGTAAATCGGGGCCTTCCCGCCAGCTTTCTCGTCAAGTATTTCCACAAGGAAGGCTGCAACTGGCAACTGCGCGAGGATATTCGCCGCATGGTGGAATTCCAAATGACCAACCTTGCTTCTGCCTGGCCGGCTCTGCCTCCCATGGACATTATCATGATGCGCAACGTCCTGATCTACTTTGGCATGGACACCAAAAAGGAGATTCTGGCCAAAGTTCGGAGGGCTCTGAAACCCGACGGGTATTTCTTTATGGGCGGCGCCGAGACGACCTTCAACCTTGACGATTCGTTTGAGCGCGTCCAGTTCGAACGCGCAACGTGTTATCGAATTCGAAACAAGTAGGGAGCCGCCATGCTAATTTCCGAAGACACCCTCTATCAGATTATTGAGGATACGTGGAACTCTACTCTGGGATTCCAGGTTGAACGCTCAGCGACCCCGGAATCTGTCGGGGGTGGGGCATTGACGGTGTACGTAAGAATCACAGGGGCGTGGGTTGGAGAAGTTCATTTGCATTGCTCCGTGCCTTTGGCTCGACAGATTGCGGCGGCCATTTTCCAGGTGGAAGCAGAAAGTGCAGGGAAGGACGAAATCCTGGATGCTCTGAGTGAGCTCGTCCACATTGTGGGTGGAAACCTTAAGACGTTGTTGCCTCCTCCCGTCATGCTTTCGCTCCCCTCGGTTGTTGATCGAACGGCAGGGACGCCAACTGCCCCCGAACTGCCACTGGTCAGCCGCCTGACACTCGAGAGTCGTGGCCACACCTTTGTCGTCACCCTTCTGGGAAACCTTCCAGCGGGCGCGCAAGGAGAAGCACCCGTCGATTGCCGCACCCCGCTGTCCCCCGAAAATCCCTAGATTCCTGCGGAAGGTTGCGATCCGGCGCTTGCGGTGGGAGATCTCATACGAAGCTGCAATCATAAGGCTACTAACATAGGCTTCCTCCGGCCAGTTCTTGAGGGAGGCAAGCATGTGACCACCTCGGGCGTTTCCGGAAGGTTCGCTGGAACAGTTGCGGGCGGCTTTGATGCAAGCCCGCCGGAAAGGGGAGTTTCAGCGGGTGCAGTGTTTATGGCTGCGAACCGGGTTGGATCCGGCGGAGAAGATGCCTGACGAGAGTAGCCGCCTATACTCCGCCTCTTGTGCACGACGGCCGTTAATTGCCATGGTCAACCGTCCCAGTCTCGCGGGCGTTGATTGTACATCACTGAGAAACTGGGGGACAACGGAGCGTTCGAGGAAGGCAGCGATTTCGCAAAGCGTAGAGCCACGGCTGGTATCTGGCTGATGGATGGACTACTTCCTGGTTTTGCCACCTGCTTGAGGATTTGTCAGGGGCGGTGCATGGGGAAAACGGGGTGGGTTTCTGTCGACGGAGAAGATTAGGGAGGAGCGCTCCCGCAGGGGCGCCGAGGTTGGGATTGAGCGGTCGCCTTAGCTGGAGTCCAAGCGTGGGGGTAAGAAGAGATACGCCAGAAGCCGGGCCATCTCACTGCAGGTGGGTGGAGTTTGGCGGGCGTGGCTCAGCACTTGACGATGATAAAAGACCAGGCTCAGGGTATAGGCCAGCACGCGGATCATCGTCAGCAGGACCAGCGCACAGGATTGATGGACGGAGGGCTGCTTGAGATGGGCCTGGGTGGTGAGGGTCTGGAACACTTCCGTGTCCACCCGCCAGCGGCTCCGGCCGAGTTCGTGGATGAAGCGGGGAGGGATCGAACCCAACTCCAGGTGGGTGGCGTAATAATGGGTGCTTTCTCGCGGGACGGTCTGCCGGGTCTTTTGCTTCTTTCCCGTTGGCTGCCGGATGACCTGCGCCCGGCGCACTTTCTGGGTGCGGAAGGTCTTGACCACCCGCCGGGAGCGGTCCGCCACCGGCCAGTAAACTTCCGGCGCGTGCCAGAGTTGGACGTCCTCCTGGGCGTTGCACAGGGTAGCTTCGGCCGGGCCGGCGGTGAGCCGTTGAGCCTCCGCCAGCAACTCGGGCTGATTCTCTTGCAGCGTGATCACCCATTCCAGGTGCAGGCTCTCGACCGTGTTGACAAACCCCTGTTGTAAGTACAGCGCGTCCGCCCCCAGGACATCCAGGAAGCGGCGGCCGAGTTGTCGATCCCGTTCACCCCACAACCCCACCGCACACGCCACCTCGGTTTCCCCGTCCGGTGGAAAGCGGATGCCCAAGGGAACGGGAAAGGGCGTACTCACCAGCCCCACCGCCACGATGCGGTGATCATACGGCGTGTCCTTGCGCAGGGGGCCGTCGACTTTGGGTTCGACCTGGCGCTCCAGGCAGGCGTCACAGCAGCGGAAAAAGGAACTGCAGATTTCGATCCCATCCACCGCCGCCACCAGTCGCCCGCGCGCCCAGTCCGAGTGCAGCACGCCGTTGCGCTGCAAGCGCCGGGCCACTTCCCAACCCAGGGCGAAGACCGGAGCCTGTCGCTGCAGCGCCTAGCCGAGGGTGTCCTCGCGGAGCGCCCCCACCCGTTGCGCCAAGACTCCCCTTCGGCATTCGGCTTCCCGGCGGTGCAGGTTGGGAATCTGCACCGCGGCCCCCAGAAAGACCGCGTCCCCAACCTGCTGCCCAGGGTGCCGGGGAGACTGCCGCCCTTCGGGCAGGGCGGCCACCCGGCCCCACCCAGCGAAGACCTTGTCCAGATAGGCTTCCAACTGGCGCCGCTGCAAGGGCGAGGCTCCTCCTATTTTTCTTGCTTCCGGGCCTTCCTGGCGCGCCACCAGCGGCGAAGATTCAGGTGCGCGATCATCGCCGCCGCCTTCTGGAAGCGCCGGTGCAGGTCGACCCGACGCCGCACCTCCTCGGCCTCGCCGGCCGGGACGTTATAGGTTTTCAATTTCCCCTCCCACAGGACAGAGAGTTGATATTGAGCGTGCAGGTGCTCCCCGTCGGCGCAGTGGCACTGGGGCTTGCCACAGGAGCGCCGGCGCTCGACGAAAGAACCGGGAAGCATCTCGCGCAGAGCGCCCAGACTGCGGACGAGACGACCGCGCAACTGCAGTTCAGGATCGCTGGGCATAAGGGCCTCCTTCCTAACTGACCTTAATAATACTGTCAGAAAGAGGCCCTGTCAAAACCCTTGCGAGATTTGCAAAAATGCATGAATCAGAGAATGGAACGGAAGCCGTGGAGTCTCAAGGAGCTATCACCGTCATGGCCCTACCGTTTGCGAAATCGCTGCCCCCACGCAGAGTGAAGATGATGGGCAGCGACGGAATGGCCATCCTCAGGATATTCCTATTCTCAAGTCCCCCCCGCTTGCTTGGCCAGGCCCTTTGCGGGCGGGTCCCGCAAGGTGGGGGGTGTTCGTCGTGTATCATGTGACTGGTCAACATAGAGCCTGCGCCCCTGCCCCTCGGGGGCCAACGCCGCGATGACCTATGGAGTGCGTGAGTCATTCCCGCGAAGGTGGGAATCCCGCTTGCGGAGGGGGCTGCTCGTGATACTGGAACGGGGCGGTCTTGCAGGGCGGGGCCACACGCCCAAGCGCCTAGCGCCGAAGTTTGCGTGGGGGCGCACCGCTTGTCCCCACCCTCCGGCCGACCCGAGATGACAAGTGGAAGGGCACGGCCTGAACTCGGGCACTCCCCCACCCAGTACCGACTTGCTTTGTGACCCCTCCTGGAGTATTAATCGCTTCATGTGGTGGGACAGCGGCCAGCTAAACGGCGCCAAGCCCCGCCTGGCAAGTGTCGAACGAATGCGGAGAGGTGGGCTGTGAGAAACCGAGCCGTGAACGCTTCCTCCGAACCCTCTGCGGGTTTCCGGTTCCGCCCCGGAATGCAGGACATCTTCTTGCTGGCCCTTGCTGGCGTCGTTTTCTGGGTCGTGATTTTGGCTACCGCTCCAGGCGCGCCGGGGCCAGGCCTTCCGGCCGAGGACAACAGCAACACGCTGGCAGCCGGAACGCAACTCCACGTGCGGCTGGGGACCCCGGTCAGCACGAAGACCTCACACCTCCATCAGCCTGTAAGCGCGCGCGTGGTGTGCGAAGTCACGGCGGGTCAAGGCGTGCTCGTGCCCATCGGGGCGGAAGTGAAAGGGGAAATCGCAAAGTTGATTCCCACCTCTGACCCTACAGACCGCGCCCGCGTGCTGCTTCGTTTCAACCAGTTGCTTATTCCGGGCCAGCCGGCCCTCCCCCTGGTTGCGCACTTGACGGAAGTGGAGAACGCACGCGAAACCGTCCTGAAGGACGGGACGATCCAAGGGGTCCTGGTCAGCGAGGTGCCGATCTCACGCGTCGAAGGCACTCTGGACAAGCTGGGGTCCGCGGGCGGAGAGCTTCAAAAGATGTCGGATAAGACCTTTGGGAAGACGGATCCTTCGATCGATTATCCCGCGGGCGCTGACCTGACCCTGGCGCTCGACAAGGCACTCACGGTGGATTCGACCTCACCGGCGGCGGTTACGAGCCAACTCTCTCAGGGTGTGGCGGATGCCGTCCAGAAACTTCTCGCCGACGCGCCCCAGCGTGCCCAGGGGAAGAACAAGGCGCCGGGTGATCCGCTCAACCTGGTCGTGGTGGGAAACGCCGACCAGATCCGCAAGGCCTTCCAGCAGGCCGGCTGGAGTGCAGCTTTGAAGAAGAACCGGAAATCCCTGATGGGCACGATGCGCGCGGTGGCCACCGAAGAAGGTTTCGGGCAAGCCCCCGTCTCCGATCTCTACCTGTATGACCGCGCTGAAGACCTGGCCTATGAAAAGATGCTGAACACCTTCATGAAGCGCCATCACCTGCGCCTTTGGCGTTCTTCCCTCACCGGCCCCGAGGGCGTTGAAATCTGGCTGGGGGCGGCGACCCATGACATCGGCCTGGACGTGCACCCCGGCGTGGTTTCACATGAGATTGACCCTGATCTCGATGCGGAGCGCGCCAAAGTCGGCGCCGACCTCATGGCCGGTGGGTTGGTCGCGGCCGAACAACTCGTGACCCGCCCCAATCCGCTCTCGGAAGGCAAGACGGCCACCGGAGGCACCTGGAAGACGAACGGCCAGTTGCTGGTGATTGAGCTCAAAGCCTCCGGCGTCATGTAAAGCGTCCGGGCACGGCGCTGCCAGATCCCGGTAGTGGGTCAGTTTGCTGTTGTAGCGGCGATTTCACATCGCCAAGGGGCGGCGTAAAGCCGCCGCTACAGCAAACTGACCCACTATTGAAATTCCTGTCCATTGACGCGCTTCCGAGGGCTGGGGTATGTTTTCCTGAGGCCAAGCGGTCCATCCATTTGTCCCGGGTCCGCGAGCCGAGCGTGAGGTTGAGCATGTCCACGAAACCTGTTTCCCCAGCCGCGGTTCCCCCGCGCGTCACGGGCAAGATCATCGACACCGTCGCGAAAATTTCCGTGGACGCCACGCGTCCCTTACCCCTGGCCTGCGCGCTTTATGCCGTGGAAAACTCCGAGGGCGTGTGGCTGTGCGCGTATTACGGCGCCAACCGCAGCGTCTTCGACTACCTTCCCCAAAAAGACCGGGAAATCGACGAGGCCACCCTGGGCATCGCCTTTCTCCACAAGCGTTTCATCCCCAAGGATAAGTACCAGCCCGCGCAGTGGGAAGAGTTCAAGAAGGAGCAGTTCATGACCTACGGCGCGCACGGCGGGTAGGTGGCGGTTTGCATCGGGGCGTGTAATTTCTGCTATACTCTGCGGCGGATGGTGGTTTCTCGCGGATATTAAAGCGCGGCACGAGGGTTGTCAAGGAGCCGCGGAGCTATTCTCGAAAAATTTCTGGCCTCATAATCAACGGCATAGTTGGCAGGCCAGTCAAAAATCGGAGGTACCGGCCTATGAGTTGTTCCAAGACAGCAATGATAGTGTTGGCGATGGCGCTGGCGGTCGCAGCCAGTGCTTCGGCGCAGTGGGGCGGAAGAGGCAAGGGGGGACCACAAGCCCCGACGCCCAGCCTTGAGAATGCAGTGATGAACTCAGGCGCCGAATACAAGATGACCACCAAGGGCAAGGACATGGATATTGCCTACGCGATCGTCGGCAAGGAAGATGTGAAAGGCGATCCCGGCATCTGGCTAGAAACTCGTATGCAGAGTGCGGAACTGGGCGGGGAAATGGTTACGAAAATGTTGATGGTGACCTCGGGGGCCGAGCCTGGTATGAAGCGCATGATCACGCAGGCTCCCGGAAAGCCGCCCATGGAGATGACCGGCATGATGATGGGGTTGATGAAATCACACCAACCCAAGGAATCCACCGGCAAACCGGACAGGGGTGAACTGGTGGGCACGGAAAGCGTGACGGTTCCCGCCGGCACGTTTACCTGCCAGCACTATCGCAAGCAGGATAAGAACGGCCAAATGGACTACTGGGTCGCAACCCAGGTTGCGTCGTTCAGTTGGGTGAAGATGACCACGCCCGACATGACCATGGTGCTCACGAAGATCCTGACCAACGAAACCACCCACATCAAGGGCGAACCTCAGAAGATGCAAATGCCTGAAATGCCGCACTTCTAGATAGTACCGTTGCTTCGCCGGGGCGGCGTGCGCTGAGCGCCGCCCCGATAAGCCCCCGCACCTCCCCGGAAGTGGTGCAATTCAGAATCGCGCATTTTCGCGGAACACCGATCTGGTTCGAGACCACCCCGGCGCCTGCGGCGCCACCCCTCCTAGGCTTAGGAGGGGATTCCTTTTCCCGGCCGGGCTAGACTCCCCTCCTGGTTCAGGAGGGGTGCCCGAAGGGCGGGGTGGTCGCGTGTGATTTCGAAAATGCACCACCACCTCGCCCCTCTGCGCGCTTGCCGGCGCTTCCCCGCTGTGGTATATTTATAAGTTGTCTGCATAAAATTGCATGGACAAAGTCTACCGACGTACCCAGATCCTGGACCTCCTGCGCAGCAAAGAGGTCGCGACCCAGGAGGACCTGCGCCGCAAGCTGGCGCGGCGGGGCCTCCATGTGACTCAGGCCACGGTCTCGCGCGACATCGAGGATCTCGGCCTGGTCAAGACGCGCGCCGGTTACCGGCTGCCTGAGGCGGCAGAGCCCGTCGCGCCACCCCAGCCGACTCTGCCGGTCGTGCTGAAGGAATTCCTGACCGAGGCTCGCCAGGCCGCGAACCTCGTCGTCCTCAAAACGCGGCCGGGCAACGCCCACTCCGTGGCCGTGGCCCTGGACGCCGAGCCCTGGGCGGAGGTCGTGGGGACCATCGCGGGCGACGACACGATTCTTATTGCCACCCCGAGCTCGCGCCAGGCCGCACAGGTGCGCAAGAAAGTCCTGGCGCTGGTGGCGACCTGAGGCACGAGAAAAGCCCCCCCGCGTTTGGCGCGGGACCTACCGACCTGCGAATGGTTTTTGTGCCGTAGCGCAGGAGCCCGTGCCAGAACGCGGTTAGACGGAGCGGCTCTGCCACCGGCGGCGCGGAGATTCTTACCCAGACTCCGAAAGCCCTCCCCAGGCCGCCGGGGGGGGACCCCATCAGGAAGGAAGGCGAATTCGAATCCTATGTCTGCATCTTCCGTACCCCGCGTCAAACGCGTTGTCCTGGCCTATTCCGGAGGGCTTGATACCTCCGTCATCATTCCCTGGCTGCGTGAGAACTACGATTGCGAAGTCATTGCCATGGTCGGCAACGTCGGCCAGGGCGACGATTTCGCGGCCGTCCGCCGCAAGGCTTTGGCCAGCGGCGCCTCCAAGGTTTTCGTGGAGGATCTCCGCGAAGAATTCGTCACCGGTTACCTCTGGAAAGCCGTCAAGGCGGGCACTGTTTACGAAGGCAAGTATCTGCTGGGAACTTCGCTGGCCCGGCCGCTGCTCGCGAAAACTCAAGTGCAGGTGGCGCTCGCCGAGGGCGCGGACGCACTCGCCCATGGCTGCACCGGCAAAGGGAATGACCAGGTGCGATTTGAACTTGCTTACCACGCGCTGGCGCCGCATCTGCGGATCATTGCCCCGTGGCGGGAGTGGGCCATCAAGTCGCGCGAAGATGCCCTGGAATACGCCGAAAGCCACGGCGTGCCCGTGTCCGCCACCAAGCAGGACCTTTACAGCCGCGACCAGAATTTGTGGCACTTGAGCCACGAAGGCGGGCCGCTCGAGACCCAACTGGGTGAACCGCCGGAGGATGCCTGGAAGCTCACGCGCAGCCCCCAGCGCGCGCCGGACCAGGAAGGCGTGGTGACGATCGGCCTGGAAGCGGGCGTGCCGGTCTCGGTGAACGGCAAGCGGCTCGGCCCGGTCAAGCTGGTGGAGACCTTGAACGAGATCGGCGGGCGCTATGGCGTGGGGCGCACAGACCTGGTGGAGAACCGGTTGGTGGGGATCAAGTCGCACGGCGCGTACGAGACGCCGGGTGGCACGCTGATCTACGCTGCGCATCAGGAGCTGGAGGCGATCTGCCTGGACCGTGAGACGCTCCACTACAAGCAACAGGTCGCCTTGCGCTATGCCGAACTCACCTACTATGGGCTCTGGTTCACCCCGCTGCGCGTCGCACTCGACGCCTTCGTCGAAGCCACGCAGCCGAACGTGTCCGGAAAAATTACTCTGGGACTTTACCGCGGCAACGTGCGCGTGCTGGACCGGCAGTCACCCTACTCGCTCTACGACATGAGCATCGGCAGCTTCGTCATGAACCCGGACTACAATCAGAAGGACGCCGAGGGGTTCATCAATATTCTGGGCCTGCCGCTGCGGCTGGCGGAGTCCATGCGTAGAAAGCGGGAAGCCAGGATCGGCGGGAGGAAAAAAGGATGAAGCTTTGGGGCGGACGCTTCCACAGCCGGCGCGACCCGCAGTTCGAGAAATTTTCCGAATCCTTTTCCCTCGACCAGCGATTCATCCTCTACGACCTGCGGGTTAACCTTGCCTATGTGAAAGCTCTGGGCCGGGCGCGCGCCCTTAAGCCTCGCGAGGTCCAGCGGCTTTCGGCCGGACTTGCCGGGCTGCGCCGCGAGGTGCAGCGCCATCCGCGCTGGGCGCGCGGGCAAGCCGCCGAAGATGTTCACACCTGGGTCGAGGCGGAACTTGCACGGCGCGTGGGCGACGTGGCGCGTAAGCTGCGCACGGGCCGCAGCCGCAACGACCTGGTGGCGACCGAGACGCGCCTGTACGTGAAAGACGCGACGCTCGGGCTGGAGCGTGCGCTGGCGGAAACGCTCGCGGCGCTGGTCCGCCAGGCCCGCCGTCACGCCAAGCTTATCCTGCCTGGATACACGCACCTGCAACCTGCACAACCTATCCTTTTGTCGCATTATCTGCTTGCGTATTTTGAAATGTTCTATCGAGACGTGAGCCGGATGGAGGATTGCCGGGCGCGCGCCGATGAACTCCCCATGGGTGCAGGGGCTCTGGCGGGAAGCACCTATGCGATCAACCGCGAGCGGCTGGCGCGCGAGCTGGGCTTTGCCCGTGTCGCCCGCAACAGTCTGGACGTGACCTCGGACCGCGATGCCGTGGCGGAGCTGCTGTTCGCCTGCGCCTTGTGCATGGTGCACCTGAGCCGCTGGGCGGAGGATCTGATCATTTACTCCTCGCCCGGGTTTGGCTACGTGGAACTCGCGGACGCCTATTCCACGGGCAGCAGCTTGATGCCCCAGAAAAAGAATCCGGATTCACTCGAGTTGATCCGCGGCCGGGCGGGGACGGTGCTCGGAAAACTCACAGGATTGTTGGCGGTGATGAAAGGCCTGCCACTCGCCTACGACCGCGACTTGCAGGAAGACAAGGCGGCAATGTTCGCGGGCGTGGACACTACGCTTGAGGCGCTGGCGATTGCGGCCCGCGTCACCGCCACGCTGCGCTTCCACCCCGAACGCATGAAGGCCATGACCGGGCAGGGATTTCTCATGGCTACCGACCTCGCGGATGAACTCGTGCGGCGTGGTGTACCTTTTGCCGAAGCCCACGAGCAGGTGGGAAAGTTGGTTCGACATTGCACGGCGGAAGGCAAAACGTTCGAGGATTTGTCTGCCGCCGAGGCGGGGGAATTCATCCCGCAGTGGGATTCGAAACTGCACGCCGTGGCCGTGTCTCCTGAGCGCTCCGTCGCCCGCCGCAATGTGACCGGCGGAACCGCCCCCAAGCAGGTGGCGCGGCAGATCGAACGTGCCGAGCAGCTTGTCGCTGAATTGCAGCACAAGCTCAAATGAGAAGGGTAGCGCGGACCTCGAGCGGAAGCTCGCCGGAGCGGGGTAAACTATCTCGGCAAATCCACGCCGCTCAATTGTGCTTCAGGAACTTCCCGTTTTTCTTGCCGACGAGTGAGTTGTACACCGTCTCGAGATGGACATCCTCGTTGATAAACCCTCCTGCGAACTTATGCCAGGGAGCGAGGATCTTCTGCTGCTTCATCTCTTCGAGCGTTTTCCCTTGCTTCAGGGCCTGCCGGACGGCGTCAGTGGTCTCGTGGAGCATCCCGACATAAGCCCGAACGTCGTCGAGACCGCTCAGGTCGCCGTGTCCCGGAATGACCTTCACGTCCCCGGGAAGCTGTGGCATGACATTCTCGCAGGCGGCGATGATGCCTTGGACACTGCCCCCGGCGTCGATGTCGATAAACGGGAAGCCGTAGCGGACGAAGTCATCGCCCATGTGGACCACGTTGGCCTGCGGGTAAAAGATGATGGAATCTCCGTCCGTGTGACCGGCCGGAAAGTGCAGCGCGCGGATGTCCTCGCCGTTCAGGTGAACGGTAACGTCCCGCTCGAAGGTGATAATGGGCAGCGCGGCTTTGACCGCAGGTTTGTTCTCCATGTGAATGGAAGCGCCGTTGCCCGCCGGGCCGCCCGCCGCCAGGCGCTTACGCACGTTATCCTGGGCGATGATCGTCGAGGTCTCGCTGAAGTTCGGATTCCCGCCCGTGTGGTCTCCGTGATAGTGCGTATTGATGACGAAGCGCACCGGCTTGTCTTTGCCGGTGATGTCTTTGAGTGCGGCGCGAATCTTCTCGGCCAGAGGAGCGAACTGGTCGTCCACGATGGCGATTCCGTCGTCACCCACGGACGCCGCGATGTTGCCGCCCTCGCCTTGCAGCATGTAGACGCTGCCGGAAACAGGCGTAACTTTGATCTGGACTTTGCTGAAGTCCTGGTTCCCCTGCCCCGCGGCCAGGACGCCGGCCGAGAGGAGCGAAGTCGACAGCAGGAATTCGCGGCGGTCGAGTTTCACGCTGATCATTTCTTCCTCCTTCGTGATGTTGAGGTGTCAAGGGCTTGCCCAAAGCCTGCCTGCACCAACACGTGACGCCATCCTACTGCTGCCCGCGAGCGCCGTCAAACGCGTCGATACAGGTCGCTTAGCCAGGCAACTCGAGGGCATTCGATTACCCCAGCCGCTGGCTGCGCAATGCTATGGAGCTGTCGGAAAGGTTATTGCGAAACGCCCGTCACGCCGTAAGGACTTCGGTCCTGACCTTCGCGAAGTCGAGCTTGCCCAACCCGCGATCCTGCGCAAGTTTCAGATAGCGTAACTGGCCGGCGTCGAGATCCCAGTAGGCCTTGGCCACGTAGGCGTCAAGGGCCACGGGATCGGTTCCGGCCACGAGCGTCTTCTTGAGGAGAACGTCGGAGAGGCTGCCGCCGGTGGGGCCGTTGCGGATGAGCACGCGATACGCGTCCAGGAGCGTAAGCGTGGGGCGCATGGCATCGGCGAGGTCCGCCAAGCTTTCGTGGATGCGCTGGTGCAGGCGGTTGCGCGCGCCGCCCAGGATCCCATACCAATTCTTCATGCCCAACGAAACGCCCGTCAGGCTGTGAGACTTGGCGATGGGGAAGTTGATCAACTTGTCGACGGCGATGAAGGGCTCGAGCACCGGCCACTCACCCAGAACGTCGCCACGCAGGTTGACCGCGCGGAACAGGCGCTCCTCGGGGAGCACGATTTCGGCGCCCTCGGCCGCGGCCGCGCGCGCGATGCCGCTGCGCTGGAAGCAGCGCCGGGATTCGTTGCAGCTCACGTCGGTGACGATGACTTTCTTGGCGCCCGCGTCCAGGCACTGCCGCACCATTTCCGCCACGGCCAGGGGATTGGTGTTGGCGGCCTGCTCGGGAGTGCGATCCCACGCAATGTTGGGTTTAACCACCACCACGTCGCCGCGCCCGATGAAGCGTCGGATGCCCCCCAGCCCCTCGAGCGCCTTCCGAACCAGCGCGCGGGGATCTTCTCCCTGCGCCACCACCATTTCCGGATAGCGAGCGTCGGCCGGCGCCGCGAAGTGGTGGTTGAGCGTGAGCGCCACCTCTTCCTCCGGCCGGCGACTTCGCCCTCGGAGCCATAGTCCAGCCGCTGCGGCCGTGGCGCTTAAGCCTCCAGCGCGCAGGAGCTGAACCAGCATCGTGCGGCGGCTGGGAGACTCTTCGTCGCGGTTGGCGGGCGGGCTAGGCGTGGCCGTCATGTTCTTGTCCTGGGGCCGGAATCCAGTTTCTTAGTATCTGGGCATTTCGGCGAAATGGCAACCGTATTACTATCTAACCTACGGAAATGGGTCAGCAAACGGACTTCCAAATCGGGGGCCACGCCACGCTTGATGCGCCGTGGACGCTGCGTGCCATCCTGTCCCTCATCGGGTTCACGGCGGTCATCGCGCAGGTAGTGCTGATGCGCGAGTTGCTGGTGGTTTTCTACGGCAACGAACTCTCGCTGGGAGTGATGCTGGCCAACTGGCTCCTGTGGACCGCGCTGGGGTCAAGCTTGCTGGGGCGCTGGGCGAGGCGGACGCGCCGCCCGCGAGAATTCCTGGCGGGACTTCAGACGCTCGTGGCTTTCGCGCTGCCGTTGACCCTCTTCGCCGTGCGCGCCAGCAAAGTTCTTTTCCGGTCAGTCCCCGGGGAAATCCTGGGACCCGTGCCGATGTTTCTGACTTCTTTCTGCGCACTCAGCGTCCTCTGCGTGATTTCCGGCGGGCTGTTTGCCGCGGGCAGCCGCCTGTTCGCCGATGCGACCGGCTCGACCACCGCCACGGCCACGGGCTCCGTGTATCTGCTCGAAGCGGCGGGTTCCGGACTGGGCGGAGTGCTCGCCGGCCTGGCGCTGGTCCGGTTGCTGACGGCGTTTGAAATTGCGGCGATTCTGGGTTTGTTGAACCTCGGCTCGGCGTGGATGATGCTCGCCCTCGCCGGCGCGAAACGCCGGCACTTGGCCGCAGGCTTCGTGGCGTTCGCGGCGCTCCTGCTGGCGGGGAGTTACGGGCTCGCGCCGCTGTCGCTCCGGATGCTGTGGCGCGGCTTTCACCTGATTGCGACACGAACCTCCGTGTATGGCAGCCTGGCGGTCGTGGAGACGGGCGCGAGCCGCAGCCTGTTTGAAAACGGCCTGATCGTGATGACCGTGCCGGATGCCGCCGCGGCGGAGGAGGCCGTGCATTATGCGCTCCTCGAACATCCCGAACCCCGCACGCTGCTGCTGATCGGCGGCGGCGTGAACGGCAGTGTCGCGGAGGCGTTCCGCCATCACAGCCTGGCGCAGGTCGATTACACGGAGCTTGACCCCGCGATTCTTAGCATCGCGGCGCAATATTTCCCGGCGGCGTGGCAAAAGGTCCAACGCGATCCGCGCGTGCGCATCCACGCGTTGGACGGGCGACGCTTCCTCAAGAGCGCCTCGGATTCCTTCGATGTCATCATCGTGAACCTGCCCGACCCCCACACCGCGCAGCTTAATCGATTCTACACAGAAGAATTCTTTCGCGAGGCAGCGGCCAAGCTGCGCTCGGGCGGAATCCTGTCTTTTCAAGTGACCTCGGCGGAAAACTACATCAGCCAGGAGCTGGCGGATTTCCTGCGTTGCCTGGAGCGCACTTTGCGCGCGGTGTTTCCCGAGGTCGTGGCAATTCCGGGCGAGACCGTGCATTTCTTCGCGGCGGCCCAGCGGGGAACACTGACCGCCGATCCCGCGGAGTTGGTGCGGCGGTTACGGGCGCGCGGCCTGCAAACTCAGTACGTCCGCGAGTACTTTCTGCCGTTTCGCATGTCGCGGGACCGCATGCTTGATCTCGAGCTCCAAATCGAGCCCCAGCCGAATACTCCGGTCAATCGTGACTTCGCGCCCGTGGCTTATTACTTCGATGTGGCGCTGTGGAGCACGCGTTACCACCGCGCCTCGACGCGCTGGATCGAAGCGCTGGCGAGCGTGAGATTTGAGCGGCTGCTCGTGGTCACCCTGTTGGCGCTCGCCGCGCTGCTGCCGTTGTTATGGCTGTGGCCTGCCGCGGCGGAGGAAAAGGCCGAGGCGCGAGCCCGGCGCGCGGCGGCGTTCGCGGTGGCGGCCATGGGGTTCACCGGGCTGGGACTCGAGATCCTGCTCCTGCTAGGTTTCCAGGCGCTCTACGGATACGTTTACCACGAGCTCACGATTCTGGTGGCGCTATTCATGGTCGGCATGGCCGCGGGCGCGTGGCTGAAGCTGCGCAGCAGCCGGGGCCGAAGGGCTCTTCCCGCGCGACGAGAACTGCTGGGTCTGGCCGGCCTGCAACTTCTGGCTGCCGTCTCGCCGCTGCTGCTTTACGGGCTGCTGGTGGAGCTCGGGCGGGTGGGTACGGCAGGCGGGCAGCGCCTCGCGAGCCAAATCCTGTTTCCAGCGCTGGCGCTCGTGGCGGGACTGCTGGGAGGCTTTCAATTCCTGCTGGCCAGTCGCGTGTATTTTTCCGGGCCTGGCAGGCGCTCACCCGGCGCGCTCTACGGGCTGGACCTGGCGGGCGCCTGCGCCGGAGCGCTCGCCCTGAGCGTTCTGCTGATTCCGGTTTACGGCTTTCTGCGCACGGCCGTGCTTATGGCCGCGGCAAATCTAACCCCGGCGGTCCTGGCTGCCGCGGCGGGCCGGGAGCGGCCGGCTGGTCCGGAACAGCGGGCTCGTTCAGAGTGTGCTCTCCAAAAACCAGGGCCGTGAACATGAACATATCGGTGTCATCGTCCTTCCAGGCCTGGCGCGGCAATCCGGCCTTGACACAGGTTTGCTCAATGAAGGTGTCCCGGTCCCAGTTTTCCTCGACCGGCACCTGCGGCAGCAGCAATCCCTCGATATTTCCCTTCTTAATAATCAGCCCGTGCTTGCCGACTTTGATCTGTTTGATATCCAAAACCCGCCGGATCGGTGACAGGACGGAAACCTCGTATTGCAACAGGGGTAGTTCCGCGGCCGAGACCGGCTGAAAGCGCCGGTCCTCGACTGCCGCGTAGGCCGCCACGTCGCGCACGGTTTCCGCCAGAGGTTTCATCGGGGTGATGTAACCGATGCAGCCGCGCAGCTCGCCATGCTCCTTGAGGGTGACGAAGGCGCCGCGGTCTTCCTCCAGCCGGGGGAGGTCCGTCGAGCCCACGAGGTATATATTTCTTTCGCGAACGGCAGTTTCCACGGAGGCCCGGGCGATCTTCATCAAGGCGTCCTTCTCGCGGCCGGTGAGGGAAAAGTCCGCGCTCTTCTTTGTGGCCTCCGGCTTTGCCGGGGTAATCGCGACGGCGCCGTAGCCCACCACGCGGGTCTTGTCGCCCGACGTGTCGCCGGAGTTGGCGTATTTCAGGAGCTGCGCGTGACTCGCGCCCAGGCGCTCCGCGGCGATCATGCCCGCCACGATGGGCCCGCCGCCGCAGGCTTCCCAGGTCCGCGTCTGGAAGTTGCGCCATAGGCTCAGGTAGTCCCACTCCTCGACGGCCTGGAGCGTGTGGTGGTCAATGCGCACCGCGTCGTCGTAAGGGTGATAATGCGAAAGGTCGGAGCTGATCAGGATCAGCGTCTGCGCGCGCACCTCGGGCTTCTCCGCCAGCAAGGCCTTCGCGAGCGCCAGGCCCAGGGCGCGGCAGATGCTGTAGTCCTGGTCCCCCATTATGATGGGCACCAGCTTGAACTCGCCGAGCGTGCGCTGGAGAAAGGGCAGTTGAACTTCTAGCGCGTGCTCGCCCTGCGGCGGAACCGGCGTGTGGCCGCGCTCGGAGACTTTGATGAGGGGGCTCAATTCCGCCAGCTTCGCTCCGAAGGCCTTGTCCACGGGAACCGTGCCGAGTGGGGTCGCGTAGGCGTCGCCATCGTAAACGGCGGAGAAGGGGAAGTTTTCGAAGTGCGACGGCGCAATTACCACGACGCGGGTGTATTTCCGTCCCTTGAGCTGGGAGAAGCACGCTGCCGCCACGGGCCCTGTGAAGATGTAGCCGGCGTGCGGGCAAATCAGCGCCACCAGCGGTCCTTGAACTTGCGGCACTGAGGCGTGCGCCAGAAGACCATCAATCATCTGGGTGAGTTCTTTGGGGTCGGCAGGATAAAAACCTCCGGCCACCGCGGGCGCGCGAACTTTCTGCCCGTCGCTCCGGCCGGCCTGGCGCGGAACCAGAATCAGCAGGGCGAGCAGCGTGAAGGGGATCAAATACTTGATCTTGGGATTTTTCATGGCGTCACCAAAGAAGCAGGGCAGATGGGCAGTCGGCAGGTCGGCAGTGGCTAAGAACTCTGGAGCGAACGTATCAGCACGTGCAACATCTTTCCTGCGCGCTCACAATGCCGCAAGGCGCTCTGCTTGTACCTACTCAATTTGTTTCTGGTTGACCCCCTCACCCGTCCCGCCCCGGCTGGTGAAAGCGCCGGCGGCGGTCCACCCTCTCCCCCAAGGGGGCGAGGGTTGTATATTCAAATCGACGCCCCTCTCGGCCGTCGCGTTAACAAACAGTCTTCGAAATGCGACTATTCACTTTTGCCCTTTGCCTTTTGGTTTTCTCGTGCGGCTCCGTCCCATCTGCTTACTGCCTTCCGCCTTCTGCCTCCCGTCTCCTGCCTCCTGTCTACTGTCTCCTGCTCTCTACGTCCAGACCCCGGGAATCGGCGTCTGGCAAAACTGGCACTTGCCGTGGTGCAGATGAATACCGGCGATTGTGTAACCAGTGCGGTCCACCACCTTTTTCCGGCAATGGGGGCAGTAAGTGCTTTCCGCCGGATGCCCAGGCACGTTGCCGATATAGACGTAGTGCAGTCCTTCGGCGTCGGCGATGGCCTTGGCGCGCTCCAGCGTCTCGACCGGCGTGGGCGGCAGGTTCTTGAGCAGATACTCGGGATGAAATTGCGAAAAGTGCAGCGGGACGTCCGGGCCGAGCTCGGACTTGACCCAGCGCGCCAGGCCCTGGAATTCGGAGTCGCTGTCATTGAGTGTGGGCACCACGAGATAGACAATCTCATTCCACACGCCGGTCTTACGCAGCGTGACCAGGGCTTCCAGCACCGGCTTGAGCTCGCCATTCACAACTTCCTTATAGAACTTGTCAGAATAAGCTTTGAGATCAATCTTGATTGCGTCAACCTGGGCCGCGAGCTTCTTGAGCGGGTCGGCCTGGATGTACCCGCCGCTGACCACCACGCTGCGCACGCCCGCCGCCCGCGCCGCTTGGGCGCAATCGAGCACGTATTCGAGAAAGACCACCGGCTCGCTGTAGGTGTAGGCGATCACCGGGCAGCTATTCTGCTGCGCGAATCCGGTAAGCTTTTCGGGCGGCACGTAAGTGCTGCGGACCTGCTCGGGACGCACCTGGGAAATCTCCCAGTTCTGGCACATCTTGCAATTGACGTTGCAGCCGGCGGTGGCAAGCGAAAAAGCCACCGCCCCAGGCAGGAAATGGAAGAAAGGCTTCTTCTCAATCGGGTCGATGTGGGCCGTCACCACGCGCGAATGCACCAGCGTGTAGTAGGTGCCGCCGCGATTCTCGCGGACCCCACAGTAACCACGCTCCTGGTCGTCAATCACACACTCGCGCGGGCAGAGCTTGCACTTGATTTTCTTGTAAGGGAGCTTCTCGTAAAACTTCGCTTCCTTGATGAACTGCTCGTCGTTCTCGGGGGCGGGAGCGGCGAACAAGGGCGCGGCAAGCCGCGCCCCTACGAGTGCCCCGCTGCAAGCCGCAAGGCAGGGCAGCGAGGCGGCTTTCAAGAAAGCGCGCCGGTCAACGGAATTCAGGTCACCATCGTTGCCCATCAAATTTCCACCTGCTCGATGCGCTTCGGGTCGCAGGTGCCCAGACGGTGCTCGGGGTCGGCGGCGGTCAGGATGTAGTGCGGCTCGCGGTGGAGTTCCGCGAGGGACTTCGCCCCCATCTCGGAGCGCTTCTTCTCAATGATCTTCCAGCCTACGTAGTCCAGCGCCACCGGGTCGCGTGCCACCAGCAGGCCGTTGAACGGCCACATCCACTGCGGCATGTAGGACGGCCCACCCTCATATTGCCCGTTGATGGCATCGCAGATGTGGAGGCGCACCTTTTGGCGAACGGGCGCGAGCGCGAAGACGTCTGCCACGTAGGGGTCGCCGGCGTTCGAGTGGTACTTGTTGGGGTTGTGTATCGCCCCGAACATGCTCTTGAGCGCCAGGGTGACACCGGCGATGCCGTGGTCCTTGAGCACGGGCAGGTTGATAACCGCGTCGCAAACCTGCGTGAGCGTATGGCAAACGCGGCTGCCGGCCTGGCCGAAGGCGGAGAGGTCATCCTCAAAGCCCAGCGTGTCGTTGCCAAAGCAGCGCAGGCCCGAACCGCGCTCGACGATTTTGTAGCGCGCGCGCCCGAGGTCGGCGTTCTGCCGGTCCCAGACAACGATCTCGGTAATGCCCGCCTGCCGCAGACGCTCCGCAATGGCCTCCACCAGTTCCGGGTGCGTGGCGTTGCCGCGGCCCCCCAGGCAGTTCACCTTGAGCCCCACGACTTCGCCCGGCCGCACGACTTTCTTCCACGCTTCCAGTGGCGAATCGCAATTGAAGGCAGCCTGCATGGCACGGTCGAGGAGCTTCGCGAGCTCGGCGGAGTCAAGGCTGGAGCCGGCAGTGCGAATCTTCCCGTCCCGCGCGATCACCACGCGCGAGCGGCTGGAATCCTGAGCAGGCCATGGCGCCGCCACGCCCCCTTTGAGGGCCCATAGCGCACTCCCCAGCGAGATGCTTTGTTTCAAGAAAGAGCGGCGAGTTCGGAGGCGGGGTTTGGTCAGCATAGAAACGTCGCAGGCAAGAGAACCGGGTGTGGGTCACGGAACCGAGGGGTTAGCGCACTCCTCCACAACTTGAGCGTCTACCCAGACTAGATGTAGCACACCAGGGGCCAAGTTGCCCCGGAGGATGGTCGGGAATGCGACATAATGTCCATTGTCGAGAATTGGGGGATTGAGCGATTGAGTCATCGGGCGATTTGAAGGCTGCAATCTTCAATGTCTCGCGGGTAGCGCATACATTGTCTTTCATGTATGCGTCCCACGAGCACGCGCAACATCTCTTTCACCGCGTCCTATCTGTGGCCTGTCCTGGCTTCTAAACGGTCGCCGACGTAAACGGCGATGCCGGTGCCACCTGTGAGGTGCGCCTCCACGACGGACATTCTTTCCTCTTGACATACTGTGTGGTACATACTATAGTGCCGCACATGGTACGAGCTGCCCAGCGCGATTCGGTGCGGGAGAACCTGGGACTCGAGTTCCGGCGCGGCGCTCTGGTGCTGGCGGTCTTGAGCCAGCTCCAGCAGGAGCAGTATGGCTATTCACTCAAGAAAGCGCTGGCCGAACGCGGATTGGAGATTGATGAGGGCACCTTGTACCCGCTGTTGCGGCGGCTGGAAGCGCAGGGCCTGCTGCGCAGCCGTTGGACCCTGGAAGACGGGCGCCCGCGCCGCTACTACCGCACCAGCGCGCTCGGTGAGACGATGCAACGCGACCTGGCGGCGGACTGGCAATCCTTGGCCCGCGCTATGGAGCGCCTGCTCCGCTGAGGAAGGAGAAGCGCCATGGAAGTCATCGACCGGTACGTCCACGAAATCGGGGAGCACCTGCCGTGGAACCTCCGCGCGGACGTCGAAGCGGAATTGCGCTCGCTGCTCCTGGACAGCCTGGAGGAGCGGGCGCGCGCGGCGCAGAGGCCTCCGGACCCTCTGCTTGCCGAAGCGGTGATCCGTGAATTCGGCGCGCCGGAGGAAGTGGCCAAGCGGTATTTGCCGCAGGACCAGTACCTGATCGGCCCGCGCCTCTTCCCCGCTTACCAAGTGGCCGTCAAAATCGCCGTCATCGGCATTGCCGCAGTCTCCGGCGCACTCTTCATTGCAGCCATCGCCGGTTCTGCTGTGGGCCGCCGCGAAGGCCCGGACCTGCTTGCGGTGGCCCACACGATCTGGCGGGTCGCCATGGGATTCCTTTTTAATCTGGCGCTGGTGACCCTGGTGTTTGCCATCATCGAGCGCGTCCAATTGCGCCGCGAGGCGACCGCCCCGGCTTGGAGCCCGGCGATGCTGCCTCCGGTGAAGGACCCGGATCGCATTTCGCAGGCCGGCATGGTGCTCGAGATGTACCTGATCCTGCTGTTCGCGGTGCTGTTCAATTTCTACCCGGAGTGGGTGGGCATGGCGATCGCAAACAGCAGAGTTTATTTGACGAGTTCTCTTCTGCCTGCGTTCGCCACTTACATGCCGCTGGTGAATGTCTTCTGGGCATTGGATTTCGCTTTGCACTTGACCGTGCTTTCCCACGGACGTTGGCGGCGCGAGACGCGTGCGGCGGAGTTCGCTCTGGGGCTTTATGGCGCCGTGATCCTCTACCTCGTCATCACGGGGCAGCCCTTGTTCAGGCTTGATTTCCTGGTCAAGGCTTTCCTCAAAGGAGTCCTCGCCCTCGTCTTGTTCGGCTCCGGCATGAGACTTTACCGTCTCCTCAAAAGCCGTCCCTAGAGGAGCGAGGTCCCTACCACCGGGAGAATGCCGGGGCTCCCGAAGATACTCAGCTAATGCGTCCGTCCGGTGAACCCGGTATGGGTCCACAGGACGCTTACTAAAGGCCTCGCGTCCTCATCCGCAGGCCGATGCACGCCATGGGGAAAAAAGCGAGCGGAGGCAAGCCGCGTAGCGGCGGCAGAATGTGGCACATGGTCTCCTTTGACCCGTCTGCCATTAAGATCGGCGGACCTTCGGCCATACGCGGGCGGCAGCCATGGGAAGAAGATGCAGAACATGAAACGAGCCCCGGCAGGGGCGACAGAAATAATCGATCACGGTAAGCGACTCTGGCGCCCGCTGACGCGGGCTGAAGCGTTAACCACTGCCGCTTCCCCACGGCTCTCCAGGCTGCGGAAGAACCCGTCGGGACTGTCATTCTGAGGAGGTCGCCGCGGCGACCGACGAAGAATCTCGCATTGCCATGAAAATGCACAGAGCGAGATTCTTCGCGTAGTTTACCCTGAGCGGGCAGAGCGAGATCCTTCGCTACGCTCTGCAGAAACTCGACGCGTAAGTCATTTAGATTCAGCATCGCTTGCGCTGTCATTCTGAGCCCGCATTTTGGGCGAAGAATCCCCGTAGTTTACTCTGTTCGCCAACCCCCCGCGAACTGCCGGGGTCCTTCGCTTCGCTCAGGATGACAGCGAGGGGCATGGGTTCTCCTTGTCGAGTTTCTGCCCATCATGGGCAGCCGAAAGGCTGTCAATGCTCAGGATGACAGCGAAGGGCTCAGAATGACAGCAGGGAAGAGTTTCTCCGCAGCCTGTGCCGCCGTGGGCCACCATCACGCTCGTTTTCGTAGGGGCGGTTCGCGAACCGCCCCTACTCGATGCCGGTACGCTTGCTCAACCACCCCCTGGCCCCCTCCTGAACCAGGAGGGGAATAAGCAAGCCGAACTCCCCTCCTCTCTGAGGAGGGGACTGAGGGGTGGTATCCACGATCACCCCCCAGCCCCCTACTGAGCCAGGAGGGGAATGAGCGCAGCGCATGAGGTTAAATCTGCTTGCGTGCAGGCACGCGTTCGGACAATTAGGCACTTTCGCGAGAGATTTTGCCTACCGGTGGGCTATACAGATAATAACTGCCTTGACAAGTCTCGGGTACGGTGCTAGCCTGGAGCGGTAGGTTCTGTGGGCCGAACAGGGCTCGGCCTGAGGCGCGCCCCGATTAGTTGATCCCCCTGGAATCGCAACAGCCTGATGGCTCCCCAGGACGAAAATGCGCTGCTCATGCAAAGAATGGAAGATTCCCGCCTGGGCCAATTGTGGCGGCTCACTGATGTGCTTTTCAAGGTCCGAAACGGGGCGCTGACCCATAAAGATGTTAAAAATGAAGATCGACCCGACTATGTCTATGAAAACAAAGGGGTGAGTGACACAATGACCGATAATTGATAGGGCTTTTTGGCCGATAATTCACAAATTTCGCGATAATGGACGACAATCGATCGGGTTTTTTGGCCGAAAAATGCAAAGGTTACGCGATAATCGGGGCGAAACCAGAATGTTGTTGAAAGGAAATGAGAGAGTCGTTGGACGCGATGGCGAGAAATGCTGAGGTCGTTCCTTCGTTTCACTCAGGACCGGTCGCTGGGGCTGAAAGTCCGCCGATCCTAATGGCGGACGACCTCCTCAGGATGACAGGAAGCGTAGCGCGGACCTGTCTGGAAGGTCCGCGGCTTTTCCCACCCGACAGCGCCCGCCGTGCCCGCCAGGCGAGGTGCCCCCTCACCCCCGGCGCTCGGGGCCCCCTCCCTCGTACCTCGGGCACCCTCTCCCCTCGGAGAGGGCTGTTCAATCACCCGATGGGCCGATGAACCGATGATCCGATCACAAAGGCAGTGACAAGTGACGAGTGAGTAGTGACCAGTGACGAGAAACAGGCCAAGGCCGAAGGCGGAAAGGCGGGGAGCGCCGACGGCCAAACCCCAGCGTGACACACTACCCCAAATCGGCTATCGGTAGTGTCAGGTGCGAAGATGAATCAAATTGCTGACTGCAAAAATCGCAAATCACAAATCACTCAGTCACCCGATCGCGAAAGCAGTGACAAGTGACCAGTGACCAGTGACGAGAAACAGGCCAAGGCCGAAGGCGGAAAGGCGGGGAGCGCCGACGGCCAAACCCCAGCGTGACACACTACCCCAAATCGGCTATCGGTAGTGTCAGGTGCGAAGATGAATCAAATTGCTGACTGCAAAAATCGCAAATCACAAATCGCAAATCACAAATCACTCAGTCACCCGACCAACCGATCTCCCGATTGCCAGCCCCGCTCTTCCGGCAGCCCCCTCAAATTGTCCCTGCGTGGCGAGAAATCCGGGTTAGCTCCTGGCCTCGGCGATGGGCAGCGTTATGCGGAAGGTGGTGCCGCGGCTCAGTTCGCTCGTGAAGTCAATCGAGCCGTTGTGGAGCTGCACGATTCGGAACGCCATGGCGAGACCGACGCCGGTCCCGCCGGGCTTAGTCGTGTAGAAAAGCGTGAAGATTTTTTTCTGCGCCTCCGGTGGGATGCCCACGCCGCTGTCGCTGATTTCGAGTTCGACCGCGTTTGAGGCCGCGTGCGGAATCACCTTCAACTCGCCTCCTTGAGGCATGGCCTGACATCCGTTCAGGACCAGGTTCAGCAGGGCCTGCTTGATGAGGTCGCGGTCCACGCGCAGGGGCGGCGGAGCGCCGTCGCGCACGAAGAGAAGCTGGACTCGGTTCTCTCGCGCCTGCGGTTCGGCCAGGGCGAAGACCTCGCGCACCAGAGGTTCGATCTCCGTTTCGACCGGGCGGATCTCGACGGGCCGCGTAAAATCCAGGAAGGTCTTGACGACGCGATCGAGGCGGCGAATCTCCTGGGCCAGGATGTCAACTTGCGGTTGCACCTTTTCGTTCTGTTCTCCGAGGCGTGCCTTCAGCACTTCCAGTTGCAGCACCATGGCGTTCAGCGGGTTCTTGACTTCGTGTGCCACGCCCGACATGAGGCGGCCGAGCGCGGCGAGCTTGGTCGTCGCGTCGATCTGGTCCTGGATTTCCGCGCGCCTTCCCGTGTCCCGCAGGGTTACCAGGCAGCCCACCCGCTGGTCGCCTTCTCCCACAAACTGCGCATTCACGGCCACACGGCTGGAGGGCGGGCCAGGCAGGTCAAGCGTTTTCCAGAGGAGCGACTGCCGGGTGTGGAACGCTTCTCGCAACATTTCGTGCAGGGGCGTAGGGCGGGAGAAGACCTCCGAGGCGGGACGGTGAACCAGGGTGTGGGCGGCGGAGCCGAGGAAGCGGTCGACGGCCGGCGTAGCCAGCACCAGCCGGTCCTGCTGGTCGAACAGCAGGAGGCCGTCGCTGAGGTTCGAGAAGAGCTGACCGAGATTCTCCTGCAGGCGGACGAAGGCGGCCTTCTCCCCGCGCATCTGCTCGCCCAGCAGATGGAGTTTGGAAGAGAGAATGCCCCATTCGTCGCGGCGCTTGAGCGCCACGGGTCCGGAGAACTCTCCCCGCGCCAGGCGGTCAACGCTTTGCGAGATCGTCTCGAGGGGTCGCAGCATCCGGAAGGAGAGCACCCCGGCGGAGAGCGTCGCGAAGACTATCGCCAGGAGCGACAGCACGAGAGCAGCGCGCAGCTCCGGCGCGACCTGATTGCGCAGAAAAAGCGTGGAGACGCCCACACGCACGTCACCCAAATACCGGTCGCCGATCGCCAGCGGCAGGATAACTTCGTAAACGCGCGGGGGGCCGTAAACCACACGAAGTTGCCGAAGCGGTCCCGCCTGCAGGAGCTGCGCATAGCGCGGCGCGGGCAGGAGGGGATACCCGACTTTTCCGGGATCGTTATGAACCAGGATGACGAGGGCCGTGTCCGTGATGGTGACGTAGTAGAGGGTGGGCGAATAGCCCACGGCGGATTCCATGAGTGAGGCCAGGCCCGGGTCCGAGGAGAGCCGCTCCTGGATGAAGCGGCGCAGGGCGTCAAAGTCCTCCGGATGGGTGCCGGCCGGCAGGCGGCTCTGGGCCAGCACCGTGCTGGCTTGGTGATAGACCTCGCTCGCGACGTACTCCCCTTTGCTTTGGACTTCCCGCAGGGCCTGCCGTGTCAGGTTGGAGATGTAAACCGCGGAGGTGACCACAACCACCAGGAGGACCAGCCCGGTGATCAGCCCGGTGAGCTTAGCTTTGAGGCTCAGCCGCATATTCTTTCAACTTATTGTGCAGGGTCTTCAAGCTGATACCCAGTAGTTCCGCGGCGCGGGTTTTGTTGTTTGCGGTGAACGCCAGGGTCTCGATAATCAGGCGACGCTCGGCTTCTCCGACCGTCATTCCCGGCCGCAAGCGCCCGCCGTCATTCGCGCCCGCCAACACAGTGCGGCCGAAGTCTGGGCCCAGATCTTTTTCCCCCAGGATCGCATGCGGGCAGGTGATCACAGCCCGTTCCAGGGTGTTGCGAAGCTCGCGTACGTTTCCCGGCCAGGTATGTTTGCGAAACACCGCGAGCAGTTCCGCGGAGATACCCTGGACGGCGCGGCTGTGTTTGCGGTTAAGGTCCGTGAGCAGGGTGGCGGTCAGGTTCTCCAGGTCGTCCAGATGCTCTCGTAGCGGAGGCATGGCCACGTGTACCACGTTAAGGCGGAAATACAAATCGTTGCGCAGTTGCCCCTGGGCCACGGCCTCCTCGGGGACCTTGTTCGTGGCGGCCAAGACGCGCACGTCCACGGAGATTTCCGACTTGCTCCCCAGTCGGCGGATTTTCGAATCTTCCAGTACCCGCAGGAGCTTGGCCTGAGTTCCGGGTGGCATCTCGCCTATTTCGTCGAGAAGCAAGGTACCGCCGTCGGCCAGCTCGAAACAGCCCACTCGCCGTTCCACAGCGCCCGTGAAAGCGCCCTTCTCGTGCCCGAAGATTTCGCTCTCCATGAGGGATTCAGGAATGGCTGCACAGTTCACCGCTACAAAGGGCTTGGCCTGACGAGGGCTGAGTTCGTGGATGGTCCGCGCCGCAAGTTCCTTGCCCGTGCCGCTTTCTCCGGTAATCAGAACGGAGGCGCGCGAGGGTGCCACCATGGCGATCAGGTGCAGCACCTCCTGCATGGGGGCAGAGTTGCCCACCAGGCTGCCCAACACGCCCAGGTCCCGCAGGCGACGATGGGCGACCTCCAACTGCCGTTCACTTTCGTGACGCGCCAGACAATTACGCAACTCCACCTGCAACCGTTTAGGGTCGATGGGCTTCTCGAGAAAGTTATCGGCTCCCAGCTTGGTAGCTTCGACGGCTTCCTCAATGCTTCCCTGGCCCGTCAGCATGATGAAATGCAGGCCCGGGCGGGCGTCATGAACTTGTCGCAGCAGTTCCATGCCGGTCACCTGGGGCATGCGAAGATCTGAAATGACCACGGCGGGATCAAAAGCCGCAATCTTTTCCAGGCCTTCAGCACCGTCCGCGGCTATGGCGGTTTCGTATCCCCACGCGCTCAACAGGTCGGATAGCCCTTGCCGCTCATGGGCGTCGTCCTCGACGACCAGAATTTTCCCCTGTTTCGTCACCCCGCCATCCTCCGGTCTGAAGATATATTACACCGCTTAAGGCCTCCCTGCGTGCAGCCTCTCCGGGCGGGAGTGACCAGGGAGTAATCTTTTGACTTTACCGGGAAGCAAACATATACTGGGGCGTTACTAGGCGCGCGTCGCCTGTGGTGGAGGTTCGGTTCGCCCCGGCCTTCGCCCCGCTGCCATGAAAAAGAATGTGCTGCTCATCGACGGTGAGGTGTCATCCAAGGGCCAGTGTGCCGCCGCGCTGAGTGACTTTGGATGGGAGGTCAGCACAGCCAATACCGGCTCTGGTGCCCTGGCGCTGCTCGGCGCCAGGAAGTTCGATGCCGCGCTGGTTGATCTCAGGCTGGCCAGTGCCGGTGGAGGCAATCTGCTGGCCGCCCTCGAACACCAGCAAGCTGGGCTCAACGTGGTGCTCATGGTGGACGCTGGCACCCACGGCGCCCCGGCCGCCCTCGATCAGCCTATGCGGCTGAGCGGGTATCCGCTCCTCTTGAAACCGCTGAACATCCAGGAACTTGAGCGCCTGCTTGATACTCCCGCTGCTCAGGGGACGCGGCCAACGGCCCAACCAGCTTTCCCAGAGTCGATGCTGCCCGGCTTGGAGGGCCTGATCGGGACTTCGGAGAAGATGCGCAAGGTATGCCGGTTGATCTCCAAGGTGGCGCAGCAGCGGCATCCGGTTCTGATCGTGGGCGAGAGCGGCACGGGCAAGGAATTGGTGGCCCGGGCCATCCACAAGCAAGGGCCGTGGCGGGAGCAGCCCTTCGTCCCCGTGGATTGTGGAGCGTTGCCACCCACTCTGATCGAAAGCGAACTATTCGGCCACGTCAAAGGGGCCTTCACCGGAGCCACTCAATCGCGCCAGGGGTTGCTGGCCGCGGCCGGCACGGGAACAGTTTTTCTGGACGAGATCGGCGAGTTGCCGACGGAGTTGCAATCCCGGTTGTTGCGCGCATTGCAGGAGCGCGAAATCAAGCCCTTGGGAAGTAACCAGCGCCAACGGATCGACGCCCGGATTATCGCCGCGACAAATCAAGACCTGAATGGGGCCATGCAGCGAGGCGCCTTTCGCAAAGACCTGTTCTTCCGCCTCAACGTCGTTTCCATCAAGCTGCCTCCCCTGCGCGACCGGAAAGAAGACATCCCGGCGCTGGTTCAACATTTCATCGCCCTCTTTGGGAATAAGGGATCGGGGGTACAGATTTCCGATGAAGCCATGGGGCGTCTGATCAGCTATGGCTGGCCCGGCAACGTCCGCGAACTCGAGAACTGCATCCAGAGGGCGGTCTCATTGGGTTCAGGGGCCTTCATTCAAATGCAGGATTTGCCCTCCAGCCTGCTCTACCACCTGGGTCGCGCACCCTCCTCCCGGTCGGAACTGACTACTTTGCAAGCTCTCGAACAGCAGGCCATCCGCCAGGCCTTGATGGCCACGGGGGGTGACCGCACGCGGGCCGCGAAACTCCTGGGCATCGGCAAGACCACGATTTACCGGAAGCTAAAAGAGTACGGCATGGAGAATCTCGTCGTAAGCCCTCCCGACGCGTAGTGTCTTGCTGAACTCCATTGTTTGCGATGCAGGCCAGGCGCGACCGATTCGTCGCCGCTCCACGAGACCCCTCGCCCGGCCTCCTTCGTCGGCCACCCTCTCCCCAAGGGAGAGGGTGGACCGCTGCCGGCGTTTTCATCAGCCGGAGCGGGCCGGGTGAGGGGGTCACCCAGGAACAGACTGAGAACTAATTTCTTGAAGCCCCTTAAGTGAACAGCGTTGCGCCTAGGCCCTCCACCCGCGGTTTTGAGGTTCGACATCGATCCGTTTTCAAGTTAGGATTCAGGCGCGAACTTGGGGAATGCCGAAAGTGACCCGGCCGATGGCGACGATTGCCCTGGATGGCACTTACAGCGTGGATCCGCAGCTAACCGGTATTGGTGTGTATTCGCGCCGCTTGATTGAAACACTGCTCACGCTCGACACGCCGCACCGGTTCCTCATTTGCTATCGCCTTTCGCGGTTCGGCCGGCGACAATACTTTCTGCGGCCGGGGTCCATCCCCGGCGCCCGCGCTAGGTTCTCAACGCGTGTCTACCAGGAAAAGCTCACGTTCTGGCTGCCTTGGCAGGCCCGGATCTTTCACAGCCTCGCGCAACGCCCACCGGCCTTTCACTTCCGCCAGGAGATCGTGACCGTCTTCGACATCTTTCCGATTACCGGCGAAAACTATTCCACGCCAGACTTCCGGCAGAAGTTTTCCGCCTTGCTCCGGGAAGCCGTGGGACGCGCCGCGCGCGTCATTACCTCTTCGCACGCCACAGAGAATCAGCTCATCGCGCACGCGCAGGTTCCCCGAGAGAAGATCCGAGTGATTCCACTGGGGGTGGATCTTCCTGCCGTCCTGCTTTCGCCCGAGGAACGCTTGCAGGAACGCGAGCGCCTTCTGGGCAAGGGCTGCGAAATGATCCTAAGCGTGGGCGTTCTACAGACCCGCAAGAACACGCTCAATATGCTCAAGGCGCTCAAGACTCTCCCCCGGCAGTACAAACTGGTGCTTTCCGGGGGAAACGGTTACGGCAGCGAGGCGATCCACGCGTTCATTCGCAGCGAATCCCTCCGAGAGCGTGTGAAGCTGCTGGGCTATGTCGACGATGAGCGGCTGGCGCCGCTTTACCAGGCGGCCAGCGTTTTTCTCTTTCCTTCTTTCGAGGAGGGATTCGGCATTCCCGTGCTCGAAGCTTTGGCGGGCGGCGTGCCCGTCGTGACCTCGAACGTTTCTTCGATGCCGGAAGTCGGCGGGGAAGCGGCCCTGTACGTGAACCCCCACGACCCCGGTGACCTGGCGCAGAAAGTCGTGCAGGCGGTCGAGGATTTGCCGCTGCGCGAGGGCCTGATTCAAAAGGGATTTGCCAGAGCCCGCGAGTTCACCTGGCGTCGCACGGCTGAGGCCACCCTGGCGGTTTACGAAGAGGTCTTGAATCTCTGAACTGGCCCTGGTCCGTCCCGAAAGATTGGGAAGGGGCGGGCTGCCCGCCGGGCGGCCTCTCCCGCCACACCGCTGCGCAGCGTCCTCGGAGGTGTGAGGAACCTGCGGGGTCCCGCCTGCTCACGTCCCGGTGCTGCTGTAATTGGCGACGCCACGGTTCCACACCAGAATCGCCAGTACGAAAAAGGCCGCTGCCACGACCGGCACGAGGTGGAAGTAGACCGCGAAGGCGTTTCGTCCCAGAAAGTGTGTGGTGGGATAGAACGAAGCAAACCCGAAAGGGATTATCCAACTCAGCAAGAACTGAATGAAGACGTTGTAAATGGTTAAGGGATAGCGCCCAAAATTGAGCATGTTGAAAACGGGCGGCACAATTCCCACGCGGTCTTCGAACCAGAAAGAGACTGCGGTCAGAATCAGGAACACGGCCAAATAGATTGCCGCTCCGCAAGCGACCATCAATGCGAACCAGAAATAATCCGGAACGTGCAAGCTGAGGTGCATGCGGTGCAAGCAGATGATCACCACGGCGAAACCGGTCACGACCTCCTGCAACGACTCCAGGCGGAATTTCTCAAAGATGACCTGGAAGAGCGTATAGACCGGCCGCAACAGCACGCGATCGAATTTGCCCTCGATAATATACAGCTCGCCGAAGTCATAGAGATTCCAGCTCACCACATTGAAGAAACCGAGAGGGATCAGCGAGAACCCGTAGAGGAACATTACTTCGTTGAAGGACCAGTCCTGCAAGCGCGGAATCTTGGAGAACAATACCAGGACGAAACCGAAACCCAGCACTGTGGCCGTCATGGAGGAAAAGAAGGCGATGATGAAATCCGCCTTATAAGCCATGCGCACTTTCGCGTATTGGGCGAAGTAGAGAACGAAGAGCCGGAGGTGCCTTTTCATAACGATTACTTGGTCTGCCAATACGCCTGGTGGCCGATGTAGTTGTCATCTGGCAGGTTGGCGATGATCAGGCGCCGCAGCTCCAGTGGGTTGACCTCACCCTGGTTTTTGTAAACCACCGTGCCGTCCGGTTTGAGCAGCACCGTGTAAGGCAGGGCGTCGTTCCACTCCGGGTCGAACGCCGCCATCAGCTTGTAGATGTCCATGGAGCCAAAGAGCAGATTCGTGCTGGAGGCGTGCTCGCGCTCGAGCACCTGCGTCACCCCGCCCTGCGCGTCGGGATAGTTGGCGCTTACCGTGACTAGGTCGAAGGGGCGATGGCGATACATGCGGTACAGGGTCTGGAACTCCGAAAACTCCTTTACGCAGGGACCGCAGAAGGTGGCCCAAAAATCTACCAATAGGAGCTTGCCGGCTGGGTTCTTGCGCAAGGACTTCAGGTCCTCAGCGCTTGCCAGCTTCACTTTCACCGGCTCGCGTTCAATCTCCGTGAGTTCCGTCTTCCGCGCTTCTTCTTTGTAGGCCCACTTGGTCGAGCAACCGAAGGAAGGAGTCTTCGCGACTGGCACAGGTTTGCCAGCGAGCAGAGCCTCCAGGGCGCGGCGCGTGTCTTGCCGGGTGACGTAAGCCTCGCGCGGATTGTTGTCAACCCGCCCTTCGTAACGCAGACGGCGTTCCGAATCAAGAATGAAGACGTGCGGAGTGGCGCTCGGCCCGTAGGCCCGCGCCACGCGTTGCGTCTCGCCGTCGTAAAGGTACGGGAAGTTGAAGTGCCGGTAGTCGGCGCGGATCTTCATTTCCGCGAATGAATCGCCCACATCGGTGTAACCCATTTCATCGAGCCTTACGGCCTGGGGATCATTGGGCTCGATGGCCACCAGCGCCACACCACGGTCGCGATAGTCGCTGGCCAAGCGCTTGATACGGCTTTCGTAAAGCTGCGCCGTCGGGCAGTGATTGCAGGTGAATACGATCACCAGCACTTTACTGGAATCGTACTCTTTCAGGCAGTGAGTCTTATCGTCAATTCCCGGCAGGCAGAAGTCCGGCGCCCTGGCTCCGATGGGCAAAATGGGGTGGGCATCGTCGCCTCGCAGTCCAGGGGATAATAACATAGTCAGTAATAAGGCACTCAGAATGTGGAATAACATTTTGACGGTCCTTTCTGTCGTTGCGGCGACTTAGCAGGTTGCGGAAAAACCCCTCACACTGTCATCCTGAGGAGGCGAAGCCGACGAAGGACCTCTGTATTTACTTGAAAATTCAAATACAGGGGTCCTTCGCTTCGCTCAGGATGACAGCATCGGAGCGTTTTTCCACAGCCAGTTAGAACTGCCTCCAACTCGCGTGACACCGGCCTTCCAAGACGGTTAGCCGCCCTGGATGATAACCTTTCTTGACGACCATCTCCACAAGGCATCCCCGGCCGCCAGTAGCGCCGCGACCCAGAAAACCTGCCAGCCGATGGCGAAAAGCAGGCCCCTGCCGTTCAGTTTCCCCAGGTAAATCAACATGGGCACGTAGCTGATGTATTCGAAGGGCAGTAGTTTGAAGACTTTCTGAAAGGCTTCCGGGAAAAAGGAAATGGGGAGCAGAAGTCCGGAGAAGAGTTCCAGCAGAAAAAATTTGGCCCGCAAGAGGCCGAGAATCGATTGCAGGCGCAAAGCGAATGTTCCCACCGCAAAGTTGATGGCCGCCACGATGAAAAAGCTCAGGACTACGCTGAGGAGGAACGCCCCCGCGTGCCAAGCGCTGGCGGGTGGCCGCAGTGGGTAAACCAGGAACAACACGAGGGCTGTGGGGATCGTGAGCAGTCCCAGGCGGAAGATGGATTCCCCCGCGGCGCGCGCCACATACATCATCTGGATATTCACGGGCTTGATGAGGTCCATGGCCAGACGGCCTTCGGTGACCTGATAGGCAAGTTCCTGGTCGATGCTATTGAAATAGAACGAACGGATGATCCAGCCCACGCCAACGTACGTCAAGAGATGAGCAAAGTCGAACCCCTCAATTGACGCACTGTGCTCGTAAATGGCTTTCCAAATGAAGTAATACACCGATACGTAAATGAAGTAAGTGATGATCCCCGTAAAGTATCGCAACCGGTAAGCCAGGGTATTCACAAAGCCCACGCGGCCGAACTCCCAGTAGAGCCGCAGCAGCTTCCAGACAGCCGGGGAAGCGCTCTGGCCTCCTCGCGGGTTGGCAACAGGCGGGGCCATCAAGCCACCTCGCCGCTCAGATAGATGCGCTTGACGATCTCTTCGATAGGCTCCTCTTCCACGAAGATGTCGCGCACCGCCAGGGTGTTCACGATCTGTCGAATCACCTCGGCGGTGGAATGCTGCTCGCGATCAAAGCGGATCAAATACGTCAGTTCGTCAACGCGTTCACAGTTGATGCCAGGGCTTTCCACCTGGGCCAGGTGCGGGACCTGGGAGCGGTCCTTCAGGAAGAACTTCACCTGGGTGTATTTTGCCAGGCGCTTCTTCATCTGCCCCAAGTCACCATCGAACAGTATGTGCCCCTTGTCGATAATCAGGATGCGCTGCGAAAGTTCTTCAATGTCCGAGAGGTCGTGCGTCGTCAACAGCACGGTTGTGCTCTCCGTGCGATTGACCTCTTTCAAGAATTCACGGATGCGGCCCTTGGCCACGACGTCGAGGCCGATGGTGGGCTCGTCCAGAAATAGCAACGGGGGATTGTGCAGCAAGGAAGCCGCCAGGTCGCAGCGCATGCGCTCCCCCAGGCTTAGCTTGCGCACCGGCGTGTGCAGGTATTCCCGCAAGTTGAGCATGTCACTGAAGAAATCCAGGCGCCGGCGATAATCGCGCTCCGGGATTTCGTAAATTTCCTTGAGAAGTTTGAAGGATTCGATTACCGCGATATCCCACCAGAGTTGGGTACGCTGGCCGAAGACGACCCCAATGTGTTTCGTGTAGTGGCGCCGCTCGCGATAGGGGACGAAGCCATTGGAAGCGACCCGCCCGCCGGTCGGGACCAGAATGCCGGTGAGCACTTTGATGGTGGTGGATTTTCCCGCTCCGTTCGCGCCGATGTAGCCCACCATCTCGCCGCGCTCAATGGCAAAGCTCACGTGGTCGACCGCACGCACCGTCACGTATTCCCGCACGAAGAGGTTTTGCAAGGCCCCCAGGACGCCTTCCCGGCGGCGGAAGGTCCGGAACTCCTTGGTCAGGTCTTGGACATCAATAATGGGCGCCATGCGGAGAATGTTTCCTCGGCGGGATAGGCGACTACTGCCAACCCCGCTTCTTGGATTCTAGCAGAGTCGCGGTCGTTACGAACCAACTCGCCCGACCCGGGTGGGCCAGCCATGCGAGTGCTGTTGAATGTTGAGAGTTGATTGTGAGAGCTTGTTACTTTCGACTTAAATGACTTTCAAGTCTTGATTACTTTTCAGTGCCCCCTCACCCCCGGCGCTCGGGGCCCCCTCCCTCGTACCTCGGGCACCCTCTCCCACCGGAGAGGGCCGTACATTTTGAATTGAACTTTCGACCTTCAACTCTTCAACTTTTCAACTCTTCGACTCTTCAACTTGCTTGCCCCGCAGCTCACTCGCCGATGGCCTTAATCAACACCTTCTTGCGCCGCTGGCCGTCGAACTCCGCGTAGTACACCTGCTGCCAGGGGCCGAGGTCGAGCTTGCCGTTGGTGACCGGCACGATCACCTGGTGCCCAATCAGCAGGTTTTTCAGGTGAGAATCGCCATTGGTCTCGCCCGTGCGGTGATGGCGGTAGTCCGCGCGGAAGGGCGCCAATTTTTCGAGCCACTCCTCGATATCGGCAATCAGGCCGTCTTCCGCATCGTTGACGTACACGCCCGCCGTAATGTGCATGGCCGAGACGAGGATCAGTCCCTCCTGGATCTGAGATTTGGCCAGCGCCTTCTCAACCTCGTCAGTTATGTTGATGAACTCCCGATGCTTCTTGGTGTTAAACCACAGATACTCCGTATGCGATTTCATGGCATGTCCTCGTTGTAGTGTGCGGCGACTCCTCCCGGTTTACAGGCGACCCTAGGTGGCCCTCGATGAGGCCTGCCGAGGCTTTGCAGAATAACAGAGTTCGGGCGCCAGAGCGCAGTCGTGAATTCCGCTTCCCCGTGGGCTCCAGCAAGTTGTTTGGAGCGGTTTCCATTTATGGTAGGCTTGGCCAGGTTGTCGTCATGATCCTGCTCAAAACCTACCTCCGGAGAAGGCCAATGCAAGCAGCCATTCGAATCGCGTTCGCAGCAGTCTTGATTCTTGGGTTTGCAGGAACCGCTTCACCGCAACTGGGCATGTTCTCGAATGAACAGCGCATCGTGCTGACGCGCGAGTGGAAGGGAGAGCGATTTCCAGACGGCCGTCCGAAGGTGCCTGATGCGGTGCTGGAGGGTTTGAAGGACGTGGACGCCGAGGAGGCCTGGGGCGTGCTGCAGTCGCATGGTTACAACTACCAGTTCGAGGGCGGCTGGCACGAAATCAATCCGGGAGGGCGGATGGTGGGCCGCGTGTTCACGGCCGTGTTCATGCCCCTGCGGCCGGACGTCAACGCGGTGATCAACGACAAAGGGAAGGAAGAAGGACGGGTCGGAGCCCAGAACTCCTGGCCCATCGACATGCTTTCGCCCGGCGACGTCCTGGTGGTGGACCTTTTCGGGAAAATCAAGGACGGCACGTATGCGGGGGACAATCTTTCCACCGCCATCTTCGCCAAGAGCCACAACGGTCTGGTGGTGGATGGCTCGGTACGGGATGAGACGGGCATCTCCGATATCACAGGCATGCACGTCTTCGTCCGTGGCGTCGATCCTTCCGCGCTGCGTGACGTGACGCTCATGGGCATCAATGTGCCCATCCGCATTGGTCAGGTCACGGTGATGCCCGGCGACGTGGCCGTGAGCGACCCGGAAGGAATCACCTTTATTCCTCCGCAGATCGCCCAGGACGTCATCGACAAGGCCCAAATGACGCACGCGGTTGATGAATGGGGGCATACGATGCTGCGCGAAGGCAGGTACACGCCGGGCCAGATCGACCGCAAGTGGACCAAGTCGATGATTGAGGAGTTCAACAAATGGCTCCAACAGAAAGGCCTACAACTGCACATGCCGGAAGAGTAGCCCTCCTGGGGCTGATTCTCACGATGGAGGCCCGACCCCCATGGATCGATTCCACCCGTACCCGATGAGCCGTCGCGGTATCCTGAAGGGCTCTGCGGCTGCTCTGGGCGGTGCGCTTTGGCCGGGTGAAGCTGGTCGAGCGGCGCCCCAGAATGTGAACACGCATTCCCGGCCCTCCGACCTCAGGATTACGGACCTTCGCATCGCGCACGTTACGAAGGCTCCCATGAACTGTCCGCTCCTCCGCATCGATACCAATCAGGATGTCTATGGGTTGGGTGAAGTTCGTGATGGCGCCAGCCCGACGTACGCCTTGATGTTGAAGAGCCGGCTGCTCGGTGAAAACCCCTGCGAGGTCGATCGGCTCTTTCGCAAGGTCAAGCAATTCGGGGGACATGGCCGACAGGGGGGCGGCGTGAGTGGTGTGGAAATGGCCCTATGGGACCTCGCCGGCAAGGTGTACAACGTCCCGGTTTACCAGATGCTGGGGGGAAAGTTCCGTGACCGCATCCGTACTTACGCGGACACGGACATGTCCCCGGATCCCCGAGTGTATGCGCAGCGGCTCAAGGAACGGATGGATCAGGGATACACGTGGTTGAAGATGGATCTCGGGGTTGGACTGGTCGACAAGACTCCGGGCACGGTCACTCGGCCGGCAGGCCTCAGCGAGCGCGAGCGGATCTTCACACCGCACCCGTTCGCCGGAATCGAGATTACCGACAAGGGCATCGCGCTGATGGCGGATTACGTCGCGCAAGTACGCGAGGCGGTGGGGATGGAAATTCCCCTGGCCGCTGACCATTTTGGGCACATCGGGGTCAACTCCTGCATCCGGCTGGGCCGTGCGTTGGAGCGATTCAACCTCGCCTGGCTCGAAGACATGATCCCCTGGCAATACACGGAGTTGTGGAAACAGATCACGGACTCAATTAACTTGCCGACCCTGACGGGAGAGGACATTTATCTAAAGGAAGATTTCCTGAAACTCTCCAGCAGTCACGCGATTCGCAGAATTCACCCTGACCTCGCCACCGCGGGTGGGATTCTGGAAACGAAGAAAATCGGCGATCTGGCGCAGGAGTATGGCGTCCCCATGGCCATGCATTTTGCCGGATCACCGGTTTCCTGCATGGCGAGCGTCCACTGTGCGGCGGCCACGGAAAACTTCCTGGCGCTGGAGAATCATTCCTTCGATGTGCCCTGGTGGGACGACCTCATCAAAGGCGTCAAGAAGCCGATCGTTGACCACGGGTACATCCCCGTGCCGGAGGTGCCCGGGCTGGGCGTGACCCTCAACGAAGACGTCGTGAAACAGCACTTGCTGCCGGGGACGGACTATTTCGCTCCGACGCCCGAGTGGGACAGCGAACGTTCCTGGGACCGTTTGTGGAGCTAGGCGCGTCCGGCCCTTCGGGCTCAGCCGAGGTCATGTCCTGACGCCTGGCCCCTCCACGCGCGCCAATTCTCGTAGCCAACGAGGTTAAGCTCATGACACTCTCCAGAATCCTTTCGAAGTTCGCCTTGATCAGCACCGCAATTGCGTGCGCAGGTTTGACGATAGTTGCCTCCGGGGCGCCCAGTCCGGACGAGGCTGCGGGCGGTCCCAGGGGGATCGAGACCTCCTACCTGTCGTTTCGCGTGAACCCGGAGGCCAGCGGTTATGAAATCGTCGACAAGGCGGGCGGCAAGGTTTGGCGCTCCAATCCTCGCGTACCGCGATTCGGTGAGGTAACCGTGAGGGTCGATGGACGATCGCAGCCCCTCGACCTCATCCGGGGCAAAGTCGAAAGCGACGGCAACGGGTTGAAGCTCACGTTTCATCCGCTACCGTCTCTTCCGCAAGCGCTGGTTGAAGTCAGCGTGCAGCCTGTGGCGGAAGGGAAGGGTTTGCAATTCGCCTACACGGCAGGCCCCGAGGTTCCGCTGGAAAGCATTCGTTTGCTCGACGACGCCCTGGGGACGACAGACGCTGAGCACGGATACGTCGTCGCTCCCGCCCGCATGGGTCTGCTGGTCCCGGCGCGCCGCGGCGTGAATTTCACTCACACTTTCGACACTTACGACTACGAAGGCTGCCACATGGCCATGTGGGGAGTGGTGAAGAACGGTGCGGCCGCGCTGATCACCTGGGATGACCCTTACGTTGCACTCGAACTGAAGAGTGAATTGCAGGCGACAGGCGATCCGGCGGGGATACAGGTGCTGGCCACGTCGCTCGAGCTCCGCAAATCGGCAAAATCATTTCAACTGCGCTTCCTGGGGCGGGGAGATTACGTCACGCTGGCCAAGGCTTATCGCCAGGTGGCCGCGGAGCGAGGTTGGCTTCGGACTTGGAGCGAAAAGTTGCAGGGCCATCCCGAGCGCGCGAAGTTGTTTGGAGCGATCAACTACAAGCTTTGGGCGCTGCTGGACCGCGAGATGGACTTGACCAGCACCAAGCAAGAGGTTGCGAAGGTCAATTGGACTTTCGCGGAAGCCGCCCAGGTCGCCGAGCACCTCAAGAACGACTTGAAGCTGGAAAAAGTCCTCTTCGTCATGGGCGGCTGGACGCACCGTGGATATGACAACCAGCACCCCGACATCCTCCCCGCCAACCCGGAGTGCGGCGGCAACTCGGGGCTCGCCGAGTGCGCGCGCCGCGTTATGCAACTGGGATACGTTTTCTGTCTGCACGATAATTACCAGGATATCTACCGCGACTCGCCGTCCTGGAATGAAGACCTGATCATGAAGCAGCCCGACGGGTCCCTGGTGAAAGGCGGCCATTGGTGGGGCGGCCAGGCCTATCTGACCTGCTCCCGCAAAGCCCTGGAATTGGCGAAGCGGCCCCAGAACCTTGCGGCTGTCAAGGAGATCACGAACGCCAATGCTTACTTCATTGATACGACTTACGCCTCAGGCCTGCAGGAATGTTCCGATCCGGCTCACCCTCTGATGCGCGCCGACGACATGAAATGGAAGCAGGCGATCTCCGACTACGCGCGCCAGGTGTTTGGCATTTTCGGAAGCGAAGACGGGCGTGAGTGGGCGATTCCCCACAGCGATTTTTTTGAAGGCCTGACCGGTGTGGACGGGACATGGTTCCACAACAAGGAGCTGCTCCGAGAAACCGGTGGGGTATCCATCCCGATGTTTGAGCTGGTTTACCGCGACTGCATCGCTCTCTACGGGAAATACGGATTCGATATTTCGCAGTCGGCTGATTACGTGCTCTATCACCTCAGCATCGGCCGCACGCTGAACTACCACGAGATTCCACCCCATCTGTACTGGAAAGGGATTGCCCCGTCGCCGGCTCCGGGCGAAGGGAGCCGGGTGGCCCGAAAGGATCCCGCCCTCTTTACCCGTGCCGATCACGGCTGGGCGGAAGGCCTTCACCCCATGGATCGCTTCGTCAAGAACACGTACGAGATTCTCTCACCCTTGAATGAGCTGACAGCCCAGACGCCCATGAGCGGGCACCAGTTCCTAACCCCGGACTACCAAGTGCAGCACAGCGTCTTTGGGGCAGGAGACAGCCAAACCGTGGTCGTCGTCAACACGGGCCGCGCCAATTACTCCACGCATTCACGCCTGGGTGGGAACATTGTGTTGCCGCCCGGAGGGTTTTTGATTGAGGCTCCGACCTTCCTGGCCTTTCACGCGGCCAGTTGGAACGGGCTCGCCTACCGAGACCCGCCCTTGTTCACGCTGCGCAGCGCAGACGGGCAGCCGCTGGCGCGCTCGCGACGCATTCGGATTTTTCACGGCTTCGGCGACCCACGCGTGAAATTGCCGGGGGCGATCTTTACGGTTGCCAAGGAAGAAACCGTCTCGGTCACGCCGTAGGGGGTGGCGCGGAGTTGTTCTTGAACTCCGCGGCGCTTCGAATCTCCACCGGCCGTTTGACCTCGTAGCGCAGCCATGGTGGCCGTGCGCATGGGATTGTTGGCAAATCGGCAGGAGTTGTGTAGTCTCATCCAGATGACACCCAAGCCGAAATACGTCGCGGGGCTGGTGCAGATGTCATGCGGCTCGAGCCCCGACGGAAATCTCCAGAAGGCTGCCGCTCGCGTTGAGGAAGCAGCCCAACGCGGTGCGGAAGTCATCTGCTTGCCGGAACTCTTCCGTTCGCAATACTTCTGCCAGCGCGAGGACGCGGCGCGGTTCGATCTCGCCGAGCCGGTTCCCGGCCCGACGACTGAGGTATTGGGGAGAATCGCCCAAGCCCACGGCGTGGTTATCGTGGCGCCACTCTTCGAGCGCCGCACCCTCGGCGTCTATCACAATAGTGCTGCGGTGATTGACGCGACCGGCGAAGTGGTGGGCCTTTACCGCAAGATGCACATTCCCGATGACCCCGCTTATTACGAAAAGTTCTACTTCACCCCGGGCGACCTGGGCTTTCGCGCCTTCGATACGAGCGTGGGCCGGATCGCCACGCTGATTTGCTGGGATCAGTGGTACCCGGAGGGCGCGCGCCTCGCTACCCTCGAAGGCCCCAGCGTGCTCTTCTATCCCACGGCCATTGGCTGGCATCCGGCGGAGAAGGAGCAATTCGGTTCCGCGCAGCGCGATGCGTGGCGAACCATCCAGCGCAGTCACGCGATCGCGAACGGTGTGTATGTTGCGGCGGCCAATCGCGTGGGTTTTGAAAAGCCCGACGGCGCGGGCGCCGGCCTGGAATTCTGGGGCTCGTCATTTATTTCGGACCCGTTTGGCGTGGTGCTGGCCGAGGCGTCGGCGGATCGGGAAGAGATCCTTTTGGCCGAAATCGACCTGGCCCGCATTGAAGACGTGCGGCGCAACTGGCCTTTTCTACGAGACCGGCGAATTGACGCATATGCCGGGATTACCGACCGTTTCCGGAACGAGGAACCGTGGCGCAAGAAAGAGTAGGGCAGAACCCCGCAGGGCTCGGCTACCGCCTGCCCGCCGAGTGGGAACCACATGAAGCCACGTGGCTCGGATGGCCGCACAACCTCACCGACTGGCCGCGCAAGTTTGCGCCTATCCCCTGGGTGTACAGTGAAATCGTGCGGAAGATTGCACCCGGCGAAATCGTGCGCATTCTGGTGAATTCGAACGCGCATGAGGAAAGGGCTCGGCGCATCCTCCTGCGCAGCGGGGTGGATTTCGGGCGCGTGGAGTTCTTCCGCTTGCCCACGGATCGCGGCTGGACGCGCGACTTCGGGCCGATGTTCGTCAAGCGTGATCTGCCGCGCCCCGAGGTGGCTGTCGTCGGCTTCGGGTTCACGGGCTGGGCGAAGTACTCGAACTGGCGCAAGGACTGCCAGGTTCCTCGACGCGCGGCGCGCGCGCTGCGTCGGCGGCGCTTCGAGGCCAAGGTGAATGGCCGCACGTTTGTTTTGGAGGGCGGAAGCATCGAAGCCAACGGGCAAGGCACCCTACTGACCACCGAGGAATGCCTGCTTGACCCCACCACGCAGGTCCGCAATCCCGGCCTACGGCGCCAGGAGGTGGAAGCGGCACTCCGGGAATATCTTGGCGTGAGGAATGTTCTGTGGTTGGGGAAGGGAATTGCCGGCGACGACACGCACGGTCACGTGGATGACCTGTGCCGGTTTGTGGGGCCGCGCACCGTGGTTCTCTGCCAGGAAAAGAATCCCGCGGACCCGAACTGCCAACCCCTTCAGGAAAACTGGGAGCGAGCGCGCGACCTGCGGCTCGAGGACGGCTCGAAGCTCGAGGTCGTGCCACTGACCATGCCGGAACCGCTTTATCTCGACGGCCAGCGACTACCCGCAAGCTATGCCAATTTCTATATCTCGAACGCCGCCGTGCTGGTCCCGACCTTCAACGACCCGCAGGACCGCATCGCGCTAGGAACACTCGCGGAACTCTTCCCGGATCGTCCGGTGGTGGGAATTCACGCCGTGGATCTGGTGTGGGGCCTCGGGACGTTGCATTGCCTCACGCAACAGCAACCCGCGCTCTGACCGACTCTTTCCCCCTCCGCCCGCGCAGTGAGTGCACAGGCCAAAACCTGCATCCAAAATTGCATGGGTGAAGTGGCAGTGGTAATCTGAGTCTGACACCTGTCGTCCAACCGGCGACTGAGCATGGTGCGTCGCGTGAGATACTTCGCGGAGTCTATCCTGAGCCGGCAGAGCGAGATTCTTCGCTTCGCTCAGAATGACAGCGAAGGGCTTAGGATGACAGCGAAGGGGTCAGGACGACAGCCTAGGGCTCAAATTGACATCGGCGCGAAGGTTTTTCAGCAGCCTGGGAAGCGATGCCCCGAGGTTGTACTTAGCGAATTTGTGACTCAGGTCGCTCGGCGGTGGAACGTTGTTACGATGCGAATCCTATTGACAGGTTCCAGCGGGCTGATCGGTCAAGCGCTGATCCCGTTTCTCACCGCGGATGGCCACCAGGTAGCACGCCTGGTCAGGTCGCTGGGCCCGGCGGGGGCTAGCCAGATCTTGTGGAATCCCAGCGCGGGAACGATCCCGCGCGACAGCCTGGAGGGTTTTGACGCCGTCGTGCACCTTGCCGGAGAAACCGTAGCGGGCCGATGGACAGCGCGCAAGAAAGCGCGGATTCTTGAGAGTCGTGCGCAGGGCACCCGCCTGCTGTGCGAATCCCTGGCGCAATTGCAGCATCCCCCCGGAGTGCTGCTGTCCGCTTCGGCCAGCGGTTTCTACGGAGATCGCGGTGACGAGATATTGAGTGAGGCAAGTCCGGCGGGCTCGCTGTTTCTCTCCGAGGTTGCCACGGCCTGGGAAGTCGCGACGGAGTCCGCCGCACGCCGCGGCATTCGCGTGGTGAATCTACGCATCGGCTTTGTGCTCAGCGCGGCAGGCGGCGGGCTGGCCGCGATGTTGTGGCCTTTCAAATTGGGGGTGGGTGGGCGCGTAGGGACCGGCCGCCAGTACCTGAGTTGGGTGGCTCTCGATGACGTCCTGGGAGCGGTTCGGCATGCCCTGGGGACAGATGCCCTACGCGGGCCGGTCAATGTGGTTGCCCCTCACCCGGTGACGAATCTGGAATTCACCAAGACTCTCGGTTCCGTCTTGGGGCGCCCCACGATTCTTCCCCTGCCGGCGTTTGCAGCCCGCCTGGCGTTTGGAGAAATGGCGGACAACCTCCTGCTGGCGAGCACGCGCCTGGAACCCTCGCGCCTCCTGGCCACAGGCTTCCGGTTTCGCTTTCCTCAGCTCGAAGCAGCCCTGCGTCACGTGCTCGGGCGAGCGGGGTGAGCTTCACCTCCTGACGAGGCGCGGAGTTTCGAAAAGAGTATGAAGGTTAACGTTCTATTTTTCGGCATCACGCGTGACCTGACCGGTTTCGCGCAGGAGCAGGTTGAACTTCCCGAAGGTGAGAACCTGGACGGTCTGTGGCGCCGTTTCGAGACACGCTTCCCGCGCCTGGGGTCCCTGGCGGATTCTCTCCTGGTGGCGGTCAATCAGGATATCGCCAAGCGCTCTACGCCCTTGCACGACGGCGACGAGGTGGCGTTTCTGCCTCCCGTGAGCGGCGGCGCCGGCGGAGACTTCTTCCGCATCACGCGTGATGCTATTCCTGTTTGCGAGCTTGCGCAGCAACTGCGGGTATCGGAAGACGGCGCGGTGGTGGTTTTCGAAGGCGTGGTGCGCAACCATTCGCGGGGCCGTGCCACGCTGCATCTTGAATACGAAGCTTACGAGCCGATGGCGGTCCGCAAGCTGGAAGAGATCGGGCGAGAGGTCAAGCAGAAATTCGCGATTGATCGGATCGGGATGATTCACCGCCTGGGCCGCCTGGAGATCGGCGAAACCAGTGTGGCCATCGTGGTGACTTCTGAACATCGGCGCGCCGCCTTTGCCGCCTGCCATTACGCCATCGACCGCCTTAAGCAAGTCGTGCCCATCTGGAAAAAGGAAATCTTCGCGGACGGCGCGGTGTGGGCGGAAGGAGAAGGGCAGACGCGCATTCTGGCGGAATCCCGCGAATAGCCGCGGAGCGGCTGGCGTCCGGGGAAGTGCCTAACCGGCCTGCCTGGGCGCTTCGAAGCTCACATTCTCAGGGGCCTGGAAACTATGTCGGACCATCTCAATACGGCGGTCGAGATCGCGCGCGAATCAGGCGCGCTCCTGGCGAAGCTATTCACGCAGCCCATGGAGATCACTTACAAGCGTCGATCGGACCTCGTCACGGCGGCGGACCGCCGTTCCGAAGCTTTGATCGTGGAGCGGTTGCGGCGCCACTTTCCGGAGCACGGCATCGTGGCTGAAGAAGGCGGCGGCCACTCCGCGCCCTCCGAGTATTGCTGGTACGTTGATCCCCTGGACGGAACGACGAATTTCGCGCATGGCTTCCCGATGTTTTGCGTCACGCTCGGGCTCGCCCGTAACGGCGAAGTGATTGCGGGGGTGGTTTACGATCCCACGCGCGACGATCTCTATACCGCCGAACGCGGCGGGGGCGCTTACCTCAACGGCCGCCGCCTGCAGGTTTCCCGCACGGAGAAACTGAGCGAGGGTTTGGTGGCCACCGGCTTCCCGCCCTTTGCGACGAACCATGACTTGAATATCAAGTTCTACTTCCGTTTCACCGAGCTGTCGCATGGCATCCGGCGTTGTGGTTCCGCCGCGCTGGATCTCTGCTCCGTCGCGGCCGGCCGTTTCGACGGGTTCTGGGAGCTCAAGCTCAACCCCTGGGACAAAGCCGCCGGCTCGTTGCTGGTCACGGAGGCGGGGGGGCGCATGTCCGACATTCAGGGGCGGCCTTTCGATTTGCTCGGCGACGATGTGTTTGCATCGAATGGTCTGATTCACGACCAGATGCTGGAAGTATTCGCCGAAATCATGGCGCAGGGCGCCAAGTAGCCAGTGTGCTTCCTCTCCCGACGCTCCCATTCCGGCGAACCCATCCAGGAGATTCATATGAAGAGGCTGGGGCGTTATTCCGCATTCGTGGTGTGCTGGTTCATTTGCGCTGCCAGCATGAGCACGACAGCAGATGCCCGCAAGATCATTCTGGACACCGACCCCGGGGCCGATGATGCCATGGCGATACTGCTCGCGCTGAACTCGCCGGAGCTCGACGTGAAAGCCCTCACGGTGGTGGCGGGGAACGTGGTGGTCGAGCAGGGTGTCGAGAACGCGCGCAAGCTGGTTTCGTTGGCGGGACGATGCGACGTGCCAGTGGCGTGGGGCGCATCCTGTCCCTTGGTCCAGAAGCTGGTCACGGCCGAGTTCTTTCACGGGGCGAATGGGCTGGGCAATGTCGAACTTCCGGCGCCCGCCTGCCCGGCGGATCAACGCTTCGCGCCCGACCTTATCATCGAACTCGTTCACCAATACCCTCACGAAATTACGCTCGTTCCGGTGGGGCCGCTGACGAACATTGCCCTGGCACTTCGGAAAGATCCCTCCATCGTGGGGCTCGTGAAGGAAGTGGTGCTGATGGGAGGGTCGATCGCGGGAGGCAATGCCACGGCAGCGGCGGAGGCCAACATTTACAATGACCCGGAGGCGGCGCGCGCCGTGTTTGAGGCCGGCTGGCCTTTGACGATGGTGGGGCTGAATGTGACGGAGAAAACGCTTTTCACGCGCGCCGACCGGAGCCGGCTGGCCCGCACGCAGGGCCGCGAGAACGACTTTGCGGTGCGGGTGCTGGATTTCCTGGTGGACCGCGCGAGCGGCCTGGGCGCCGACGGCACCCCCATGCACGACCCGCTAGCCGTGGGCGCGGTGATCGACCGCAGCCTGATTACCACGCGGGACATGTGGGTGGAAGTTGAGACGCGAGGTGAGTTCACGCGCGGTGAAACCGTGGCGAGCCGGCACAATTCCTCTGATCGCAAGGTCTGGCGCGGCGACCATTACGGTATCGATGGCATCGAGAAGGTCGAGCCCAATGTCCACGTCGCCGTGGAATCGGACGCCCGGCGCTTTATTGACCTCTTCATCTCCCGCCTCGCAGGAAAATAGTGATGGCCAGCGCGGACCTTGGCCTGCGAGCCCCGTCCGCCCGGCGGTGGGTTAGTTTCAGTTGTTCCAGTTGTTGCCGTAAACCCCGTTTTCAGGGAAGTACGCAATGAAAGGTTGAGCTCGCAAGTGAAGAGTTGTCTCCGAGCGCGCATCCACTCGTCCAGGGGCGCTCCAACGCGCGGCGATGGCTAACGAGTCCCGGTGCCACTCGTACGGTTTGCGCGTTATGCGGGGTGTGAATGACTACTCGTTTGACGTGGAGAATGGGCTTCAAGGATTTACTTTTGTCAACCCAATAATCGAATTATACTGCCATTCAACATGGATTCTCTACGGAGGCTCGTCTGGTTGGCAGTTTTCGCTCTACCCCTAATCCCTGCATTGGCACAGTCGCCCTCCTTGTCTTCGTGCGCGGAAGACACGCGCATCAATGCAGCGAACAAGAAAGCGATCGATTCTGCCGCTATGGACTTCGTCAGGACGGTGCTCGGCCCTAACCCGTCGGCTGCCTTTGACTCCTTCTCGAAAGAAGGGCAGGCTAACGTCACGCGTGCGCAGTTCAGCGGGGAAGCTGCAACATTCATGCAGCAGTTCGAACCGAAGAACGTGACTGTTCAACACACCTACCTCATCGAGCTGAAGGGTGATTCACCCGGGCGCGCGGTTTGCGGGGAGAATTTGGCGAAACCGGAGGGTTGGGAGTTGTTAGTAGTCAGGAGCGTGCCCCAGCAGGCGTATGTCGTGTTGTCGGCCGACACTCGCAACAACAAACTGGCGTTTACGGTCTGGCTGGTTCCCGAGCAGAATCACTGGAAAGTGCAAAGCTTCTCAAGGAATATCTCCAGTCTCGCGGGCATGGGCTCAATGCAGCTTTGGGAGTTGGCGCGCACGCAGCAATCGCGAGGCCACTATTTCAACGCCGCGCTTTTATACGCCGGTGCGGCGCAAACCGCAGATCGCGGTCCTAACTTCCAGATGGGAATCGCAAAATCGATCTCGGAGGATATGTCAAAGCTAGCGGCCCCTCTTGAGCTACAGGGCCAGCCTCCATTTTTGTGGAAGAGCGGGGAGACGACCTACAAAGTACTGACGGTGGGGCCGATCGCTGTAGGAGGCAAGATCTACGTCATCTTGGTGCACGAAGTTTCACCCTGGCAAAGTAACGACCAGGTGGATGGCTGGAACAAGCTGTTGCTGGGGTTTGTCAAGCAGCGTTTCCCGGAGTATTCAGACATGTTCGCGGGACTCGTCGCTCGTGCAGTCGAACGCGGGAGCAACCGGGGCTACGGCACCGTCGAGGAGTTGCCAGCTCGGAAGCAGTAAACAGTGCCGTTGGGAGCGAGTCCTTCGCTTCGCTGATTCCCAGATGCGGCCTTCTTCCGGACTGCCAGGACAGTTGGCGCAAGCAGTCCTTGACCAAAGCGACCGGGAGTGCTCCACAGAACGCTCTTCATAAACTTGGGCTAGCGAAGCCATCCGCGTACAAGGGATGTATACTCGCCTTAAGTTTACCCGCGATCCGTTCTGCCCGAATTACGGTGTACTCGGAAGCAATTCGCTCGGGCCGCAAACACTCCATGCTCGAGTGCCCGAAAAGTCAGCATTTCGGTAACTTCGCTGCGACGGATCAAACTGACCCACTACCGGTTCGCCCGGGCGCTTGACTGCCTCGCCGCGACGACTTCACATCGCCAGCGAAACCCGTAGCACGGACTTCCCATCGCCCGTCACGGCGGGCGCAGGACAAGTGCCGCCCCGCCGCTCGCGCGGAGTCGGGTTAGTGTTTACCCGGAAGTTTCGGTTTGGAAGCGTCTTCTTTCTGCTTGACGAGCTTGGTGGCCGCACTGCGGATGACGTCTGGAATATTGCGGTTGAGCGTCAGGCCCTTCAGATCCCGGGAGTTCAGCCGGTTGATGAGAGGCAGGGTGACGTCAATGGGCGCGCGGGGATTGTTGAGGAGAGCCCTCGGGACCGCGTAGGTCTTCATGTGCTTGCGATTCGTGGCGATCAGCCGCAGGACTTCGTCGGACACATTCTTGGCTGAGGCATAGGCTTCGATTTCTGAATCAGAAACCTTGGGCGACTGCAGCACGGCGCGCGCCACGACCTTGTTCGAGTCGCGCACCAGGATCATGCGCGTTTCCATGTTGCCGGTCAGAGCCGCTTTGATTTTTTCCACCGCGGTCATGCGGCTGATCTTCTGCAGCAAGGTTTCCCGTTCTGCCGCGCTGAGATCGTCGTCCTCTTTGGTGACTTCCGGGGGAGCCTCGATCTCCGGGGGCAACTCCTGGAGCACCTTCGCATCCTCCTGCTGCAGCGCCTCCGTCAGTATAGCCAGAAGCTCCCGAGCGGTTTCTTCCCGGGCGGGTTGGCTGGGTGGCGTGGGCTGAAGCTTGCGGCGGGTTTCTTCCGGAAGGCTGGGATTCCACAGCAGGACTTCCCTCAGCTCCTCGTGCCCCGCCAGGAGTTGTTCCGCCGCGACGCGCAGCACATCGGGCGCGGTCAGCGGGCTGGCCAGAACCCGGCGCACCTCCGTGTAGTCCCATCCCTTGAGCGTGGCAAGCGCCGTGGCGCGCAGCGGCGCTTCCGGGCTGGCCGTCAATAACGTCAGGACCTCGATTTTCTCTTCCGTCGGCAAGGGCAGATTCCCCTCTGCACCCTTGCGAAGAATTGCCGGGGGCGCCTTACCGGCCCGGATTAAATCCACTAACCGTTCGGGAATGGCCGGACCTCAGGGTACAGGACTTTTCAGGTCGTCGCGCGTGAGGTGAACGGTCTTCACCTCGCCGCGCCGGCCCAGTGGCTTCAAGGTCTCTCCGTTCAGCGTCAGGATGATGCCTTGGGAGTTGCCCGCCGTCACGTCAAAGGAGTCGTGCGCCTTCACGGTTTCGACTTCGTTAGGATTCAAGACGCGTTGGAGCACGGTCTTCCCGTCGGCGTCCACCGCTACCCAGGCGCGTTCCGTGGCGGCCACCTGCAGCACCAAACCGGATTCCGGTGCGAATCTCGTGCCCGGCGGATTGACAGGCTGCGCCGTGGACTGCTTGGCGGGGTTCTGGCTCGCCGCCGGCGTTGACACCGATGCACTGGGGCCCATGCCTGGGACGGTTGCCGGCGCGGTGGTGGGGGCCGCTCCGGGCGTGCCGTTGCCCGCCGGGGGAGTCACGCTGGGGAGAGGAGGGTTGGCATCTGGGGCGGGCGCGGGCGGCGCGGTCTGGGTGGGCGTCCCCGCTGGGCCGGCAGCGTGTGGAGCCGGGATTTCCACCGTGGGGCGTGAGTAACGGAAGAGGGCGTAGCCCGCGGCGAGCAGGACGGCCGCCACGAGCGCGCCCACCAGCGGACTTCGCGACGCCAGTCGCGGCGTCGAGAATCTGCCCGGTGTCAACCGGTGCAGGTCCACTTCGGTCTGCGGGCGGGCGGCAAGCAGGTATTCGGCCATCACCCGGTCTTCGTCCAGACCCAGGTAGCGCGCGTAGCTGCGGATAAAACTCCGCCCGAAGATCCCTCCCGGCAACTTCGCAAAATCTTCCTGTTCGATGGCGTGGAGAAAGCGCACGCTGATCTTGGTGGCGGAGGATATTTCTTCCAGACTCACGCCACGCATTTCTCGCTCGCGCTGAAGATTCTCGCCGAAGGCGGGCATAGTTGGGGCTTGTTCGCTCCTCACAAACTGGTCCCCATTCTATCCTATTTTCCTGGGCACAAGAGGGTCAATTGCTCCCCTCGAGTTACCCGGGTTTCCCCCCGCCTGCGAGCCTCCCTGACAAAGGGGTTGAAAAGGTCCGCCCAATGGTTTAAAAAGTCTATGCGCTGATTTGCACACGCGAGTCTGGATACCCGATGGGTCCTGAAGAGGAAATTGCCGAACTGAAGCGTCAGGTGGAGCGCCTCGCCCTCTTTCATGAGGTGGGCAAGGCGCTGTTTTCGACCCTTGACCTGCAGAAGATTCTCCAGACGATCATGGAGAAGATCAGCGACCTCCTCCAGCCCGACACCTGGTCCCTCTTAATGATGGATGAGAAGACGCAGGATCTCTATTTTGAGATTGCGATTGGCACGGGCGCCGACCGGCTGCGGGATGTTCGACTGAAGCTGGGGGAAGGAGTGGCCGGCTGGGTAGCGCAGCACGGCGAGCCGGTCCTGATTGAGGACGCCCGCAATGACACGCGCTTTACGCCCAAGGTGGACGAGCTAACGCACACCGAGACCCGCTCCATCGTTTGCGTACCCATCAAGGCGCGCGGCCATGTGCTGGGAGTGATCGAGCTCGTCAACGCCCTCGGCAAGCCCAGCTTCGGTGTGGAAGACATTCCCATCCTCAAGAGCCTGGCGGACTATGCTGCCATCGCGCTTGAAAACGCCCGTTACGTGCAGCGCATCCACGAACTTACCATCACGGACGACTGCACGGCGCTCTACAACGCCCGGCATCTGAACTTCGTTCTCGATACGGAAATCTATCGTTCCAATCGCTACGCCTACGAATTTTCCGTCATCTTCATTGACCTCGACCACTTCAAGCTGGTCAACGACGCGCACGGCCACCTGGTCGGCTCGAAGCTCCTCTGGATGATCGGGGACCTCATCAAGGGCAACTTGCGCTTGATTGACTATGCTTTCCGTTACGGTGGGGACGAGTTTGTGGTGCTGCTCCCGCAGACCTCCAAGGAAAGCTCCCTGGTGGTCGTCCGCCGTATCCGCGAGCTGCTGACCTCCCGCGTCTTCTTCACCGATGAGAAGCTGAACATCAAAGTCACCGCCAGCTTCGGCGTGGCGGCCTTTCCCGGGGACGGACGCACGCGCAAGGAACTCCTGCGCAAAGCCGACGAGGCCATGTACCTGGTCAAGAACACTACCCGGAACAACATCGCACTCGCCGGGCAAGGCATCCTTTACTAAGCGCCGCGCCGCCGCGCGCTCTGCCAGCCTGCTGCCCCCTGCTTGCTGCTTACGCCACGGCCGCGGCCATGACTTTCAGCAGCCCTTGCATCGAACGCTCGGTGGTTTGGGGATGCGACAGGCCGGGGGCTTGGAACTCGCATTCCAGCGACATGGTCCCCTCGTAGTGGTCGCGCCGCAGGGCGCGGAGCTGGCCTGTGAGGTCGATTACGCCCTGGTCCGCGAAGGCTTCCCGGCAATCCCTGCGCGCCGCGTCGCAGGTCATGCCTTTCACATGCAGGTGCCAAAGGCGGTCCTTGGGCAGGGCAGCATAGCCCGCGGGAAAGGAAATCTCGTTGAGCATGTAGCCGTTGCCCACGTCCCAATTCACCCCCACGTTCGAAGCTTTCACGGCGGCGAGCAGCCGCGCCAATTCGTGTCCGGTTCCCCCGTTGGTTGACTCTTCGTCTTCGATGACCAGGCGCATGCCGGCCGCGCGCGCGACCTCGCCGGCCTTGTCCAGTTCCTCCGCAATGCGTCCCCTGATCTTCTCGGGTTCCGGCACACGCCAGAAGGCGAAGACCCGCAGCTTGTCGGTGCCCCAGGCGTGGGCGCGTTCGGCGGCGCGCTTCAGCAGATCCATCTGGCCGGTATAAGGATAGATGTCCTTCCCATCCCCAAGCGGCTTGGTTCCGGGCAGCGCGCATTTGTAAAGCGCCGTATCGACGACCGAAACGTGGAAGGCATATTGATCCAGCAGTTGTTTGATTTTTCGGATCTCGTCCGGGGTCGCCTCTGTATTGTACTTGCCCCAGACGTTGCGGATCTCGACCCACTCGAGGCCATGGTCTTTCATCAGCTTGAGCGCCTCTTCAAAGTCGAGTGAAAAGCCGTCCGATATGGCGCCCAGCTTGAACAGCCGGGCTACTGCGGCGCTATCGGGCGCACCGTGCGCCCAAGCCGGTGCCAGCGATGCCGCCGACGCCGCCACCAAGTTCTTCAGAAAGTCCCGTCGAGCCAGATTAGACATGGGGAGTTCTCCATTGAAGGGCATTCCAACCGTGCGTAACGATCATCCGCGGCCGATCGCCCATCGATTTAGTGAACCGATGATGCGATGGCTCGCTGACCCGATCTTTGAATATAGCACGCCCTCACTTGCAACCCTCATTGTCCTCTGTCACCATGACTCTTAACCCATGCGTTGGCTCAACTCACCTTTTGATTCCGAAGCGGCCGCGCGCTTGGTGCGCGAGGCGAAGGTCTCGCCGCTGGTGGCGCGCTTGCTCACGCAGCGCGGCCTGGCGCAGCCCGCCGCGGCGCACGCTTTTCTGCATCCCAGCCTCGCGCAGCTCCACCCGCCGGAGCGCATGGCGGGCATGCGGGAGGCCGTGGAGCGCCTGGGTCGCGCCCTTGCGGCGCGCGAAAAGATCCTGATTTACGGCGACTACGACGTGGATGGCACCATGGCGGTGGTGGTGCTGCTCACGGCGCTACGCACGCTGGGCGCGGAAGTTGAGGCTTACATCCCGCACCGCCTCACGGATGGCTATGGCATGCGCGCGCCCGTGGTTGAGGAAGCCGCCGCCCGCGGTTTCCGCGTCGTGATGAGCGTGGACACCGGCATTCGCGAGCACGCCGTCCTGGCCCGCGCCCGCGAGCTGGGCATCGACTGCATCGTCACCGACCACCACCTGCCCGACGGCCATCTGCCGCCCGCCTGCGCGATTCTGAATCCGCGGCGCCCCGACTGCGACTATCCGGAGAAGTCGCTGGCGGGCGTGGGCGTAGCGTTCAAGCTGGCGCAGGCGCTTCTGGGCGAGCGCCTCACCGGGCGGCTGTTGCAGTCTTATTTGAAGGTGGTCGCCATCGGCACCATTGCGGATGTGGTTCCGCTGCTGGGCGAGAACCGCGTCATCGCGCACTTTGGCCTGGAGGGATTACGCCAGCCCGCGCAATCCGGCCTGGGGGCGCTGGTGGAGGTGGCGGGCCTGGCGGGAAAGGAAATCAGCGCCGGCGATGTGGCCTTTCGTCTGGCCCCGCGCCTGAACGCCGCCGGGCGCATGGAGGATGCACGCGACGTCATTGACCTCTTGACCCTGCCCGACGCGGCGCGCACGCGCGAAATTGCCGAGCACCTGGACCGGCTGAACCGCGAGCGGCAGCGCGTGGAAAACGAGATCCTGCGTCAGATCCTCGCGGATTTGGAGCGCCGTACCGACCTCGCCGGGCGTTACACCCTGGTGCTGGCGGGCCCGGGCTGGCATCGCGGCGTGATCGGCATAGTGGCGCAGCGCGTGGTGGAGCGCTATCATCGTCCCGCGCTGGTGATTGGTGTGGAAGACGGCGTGGGTGTGGGGTCCGGCCGTTCCATCAAGCAGTTTCATCTGCTCGACGCGCTTACGGCCGTGGGTGACCTCTTCGAGCGCTTCGGCGGGCACGCCCAGGCGGCGGGCTTCGCGCTGCCGGCGGAGCGCCTGCCCGAACTCGAGCGGCGCTTTGAGGAGCAGGCGCGCGCGGTGCTCGAGCCCCGAGACCTGGAGCCGGTGCTGCACGTGGACGCGGAAGTGGGTCTCGCCGAGATGGACTGGCCGCTTTACCAGGAACTTGCGGAGCTCGAGCCTTTCGGCATGGGCAATCCCACCCCGGTGTTTGGGGCCTGCGGGCTGCGGCTGGTCTCGACGCCGCGCGTTCTGCAGGAAAAGCATCTAAAATTAAGGGTGGGCCAGGGGGCGCGCACGCTCGACGCCATCGGTTGGGGCTGGGCGGCGCGGATCCCGGCGCCCGAGGTGGGCCAGAAGCTGGACCTGGCCTTTACGCTGGAACAGAACAACTATCAGGACATGGCCAGTCTGCAACTTGTGATCAAGGATCTTGTGATCCCGAACGGAGTGAGTAGCCCGTGGCGACGCCAGGAATCACTCTAGACCGGGCGCGCCGCCAGAAGTGGCTGACCGGCCTGGTGGCGGGCGGCTTGGCGGTGACGGCGCTGGCCGTCGCCCTTACTTACTGGCTCAGTAGCACGCGCAAGGAGCGGCCGGTCCGCGTTCCTCCCAGTCTGCCTGCCGACGTCCACCAGCAGGTCTCCGGCTACACGTTCACGCGCTCGGAGGAAGGCCGCGCGGTCTTCACGGTGCACGCGGCGCGCACTGTGGCCTTTCAGGAAGGCAAAACTACAGTGTTGGAGGACGTGGTGGTGGAGTTCTTCGGCCGCGTGGGCGGCCGTCGCGACGTCCTGCGCACGCACCGCTGCCAATACAACTCTCAATCCGGGGACTTCACGAGCTCCGGGCCGGTGGACATGGAATTGAACGCACAGGCCGGCGATTTGGCCGGCACGGGCCCGCGGGGCAAGCATACGGTGTTCCTGGAAACGTCCAAAGTCTCCTACCAGCAGGCGGGCTCACTGGCCGAGACAGATGAGCCAGTCAAGTTTCGCGTGGGGACCGCCACGGGCAAGGCGCTGGGCCTCAAATACGCCACGCGCGAGGGGTGGCTGGAGCTGAACAGCCAGGTCGCGATCGATCTGCAGCAGGGCACCGGGCCTTCCCCCTCGCCGCCCATACGGCTCACGGCTTCCAAGCTTCATTACGACAAGCGTGGGGGGACGGTGGCACTTGCGGGACCGGTGGAGGTTACCCAGGGTGAGCGCCATACGGTGGCAGACAATGCCCGGATCGCGCTCGACGACCGCAACCGCGTGACGCGGGCAGACCTGGAAGGCAACGTGAAAGCCGTTGACGTGAACGAGGTCCGCAGCGTCGAAATCGGCGCCCGCCACGTGCAGGGGGATTTCGATGTCACCTCCGGCCAGTTGCGTCACCTCACGGCGGAGCAAGACGTGGCGGGCGAATCGAAAGGGAAGGGAAGCACGAGCCGCCTTACTGCCCAGCGGCTTGACCTCGAAATGGTGGGTGCACATCCGCATCCCCTCCAGGGTGTGGCGGCAGGCAACGTGCATCTGACGGTGGAGTCGCAGCCTTTGGCCAAGCCTGCGGGGAACGGCACGGCGCGCCCGGGGTCCGAAAAAAAGGATCTCACGGCCGCCACGGTACGCTTTGGTTTTCGTCCGGACGGTGCAAGCCTGAAAGACGCCGAAACCGTGGGCCCGGGCACGCTCCTGGTCAGCGCCGCCGATCCCAAAGTCGGCGAGCGGGTGATCACGGCGGGGCAATTCCAGATGACTTTTGACGCGCTGAGCCACATCGAAGCGCTCCACGGGCTGGCGCCGACGCGGGTGCTCTTCCGCCCGCCGGCCACGGCGCCGACAGGCAGTGTCCCGCAGGAGAGCTTGGCCGACCGCTTGGACGCGACCTTCGACGCCGGCACCGCGCTGCTGAGCGAGGCCCGGCAATCCGGCAATTTCCTGTTCCACGACGGCGACCGCCAGGCGAGCTCGACGGAGGCCCGCTACGATGCCCACGCGCAGGACCTGCTGCTCCTCGGACATCCCCAGGTATGGGACGCGAACAGCCGTGTCAAGTGCGAGCGGATAACGGTGGATCTGCGCACTGACACCGCGAGGGGTGAGGGCCAAGTGCAGGCGGTGCATCTGCCCAGCCGGGCTTCGCAGGCCGGCCCGCCGCGCGGCGCCGCGTCGCCCGGCGCCGCACCTTTGCCCACCAATGTGCTGGCGGACCGCATGTTGGCCGAGCAGCAGAGCCAGGTCGTGCACTACGAAGGCCATGTGCGCGCCTGGCAGGGCACGGATGTGGTGGAATCCTCAGCGCTGGATGTGTTCCGCACCGAACGGCGCATCACGTCCGGCTCCCAGGTGGTGACCCGTTACCTGCAGCCGGGTTCCCTCGTCACCAAGGGAGCCGCGGCCTCCCATGCCGGGGGCGAGATGCAACCCGTGACCGTTCGCGCTGACTATCTGGAATATCTCGACCAGGGGCGGCGCGCTCGCTATCGCGGCAATGTGCGGTTGCTGACGGAGAACACCGCGCTTCAGTCGGACCGGCTGGACGTCTATTTTACTCACGGAGACACGGTGGAAGGTTCCACGGTGGACCACGCCGAGGCGGAAGGGCATGTGAAGGTTACCCAACCCGGCCGGCACGGCTCCGGTGACCGCGCCGAATACTTCGCAGGACCCGGGAAGGTGGTGCTGACGGGTGGCCCGCCGAGCTTGTACGATGAGGAAAAGGGATTCACAACCGGCCAGAGTTTGACATTCTTCATTCACGATGATAGGCTTTTTGTTGACGGAGGTGAAAAGTCGCCTTCACTTACGAAGCACCGCGTCGCGCCATGAGCGACAATGCAGATTCTCTCCACAGCAGACCTGACAAAATCGTACAAGGGCCGGAAGGTTGTTGATGATATTAACCTCAGGATTGCTCAGGGAGAGGTGGTGGGGCTGCTCGGGCCAAACGGCGCGGGCAAGACTACCACATTTTACATCATCGTGGGCCTGACCAGCCCGGACGCGGGCCAAGTCCTCCTGGACGGAGTTGACATCACCAATCTCCCCATGTATCTCCGGGCAAGGCAAGGTATCAGCTACCTCCCGCAAGAGCCCTCCATATTTCGCAAACTCACAGTGGAAGAGAATATAATGGCAGTGCTGGAGACGCTGCCCTTGACGCCGGACCAGCGCCGGGCGCGACTGGAGGAATTGGTCGAGGAACTGGGTCTGCAGCAGGTCCGCCGGAGTTACGGATACTTGCTTTCCGGGGGAGAGAGGCGGCGCGTGGAAATAGCCCGCTCGCTGGTGATTTCCCCCTCGTTCATTCTGCTTGACGAGCCCTTCTCCGGTATTGACCCATTGACGGTGCTGGATATTCAGAAGATCATTGTGCGCATGAAACAGTCAGGGATCGGCGTGCTGGTGACGGATCACAACGTACGAGAGACCTTGCGGGTCACAGACCGCGCCTACATCATCAACAATGGGCGCATCTTCCGCGCCGGCTCGCCCGAGGAACTGGGCAATGACGCCGAAGTCAAGCGCGTCTACCTGGGTGACACGTTCCGTTTGATCGTGTGAGGAATCGAAAAGAACGATGGGTGGACCTTCTCCCAGAATCGGCCTGAACCTCAAGGTGGCGCAGAAGCAAATTCTGACCCCCGGACTGGTTCAGATGGTCAGCGTGCTCGCGCTCAACAAGCTCGAGCTACGCGAGATGATCAACCAGGAAATGGTTTCGAATCCTGTCCTGGAAGAAGTGCCCGAGGACGTGCCATCGCTTGAGGAAGTCGCCAAAAGGACCGAGGCCGAAAAGCCCCTGGCTGCTGCTCCGGAACACCCCGCGCCCAACGGCGACAAGCAGGACTCGTTCGAAGAGATCGATTTCGGTTCCTTCTTCGACGAATACCTCGACCCGGGCTTCAAGTCTCCCGCGGCCGAGGTGATAGAAAAGCCTTCCTTTGAAAACTTCCTCTCGCAGCCCACCTCCCTGACGGATCACCTGGAGTGGCAATTGAGCCTTTCGATTTGCCCGCCGGACGTGGGCGACGCCGGGCATTCCATCATCGGGAACTTGAACGAGGATGGTTACTTCACCGCGACGCTCGAGGAGGTCGCGCAGTCGGGCAATCACGAGGTCGCGGCGGTGGAGCAGGGGCTGGCGCTGATCCAGGAGTTTGACCCGCTCGGCGTGGCCGCGCGCGACGTGCGCGAATGCCTGCTCATCCAGTTGCGGACTCTGGCTCCCGAAAACACCCTGGCCCACCAGATCGTCTCCGACCACCTGAAGCAGCTCCAGAACAAACAATATCGTGAGATTGCCCGTGCGCTCGACCGGCCCGTGAAAGCCGTGGAGCGTTGCGTCGAGCTGATCCGCAAACTGGACCCGCGGCCCGGGCAGCGTTACAACAACGTGCAGACACGCCTCATCGAGCCCGACGTGGCCTTCATCCGCACCGGCGACGGCTACCAGGTCGTCCTGAACGAGGACGGCCTGCCGCAGCTTCGCTTGAGCCACCACTACCGGCGCATGCTGGAAGGGGGCGCCGCCACGCGCGAGGTCCGCAACTACGTCAAGGAACGCTTCACCTCCGCCATCCAGCTCATCAAGAACATCGAGCAGCGCAAACAGACCATCATCCGCGTCTGCGAGGCGATCATCCGCCGCCAGAAAGAGTTCCTCGACCGGGGGATCGATTCGCTGCGGCCCATGATGATCAAAGAAGTGGCGGAAGAGGTCGGCGTGCATCCTTCCACGGTCAGCCGCGCCGTTGCCAACAAGTATACACACACGCCCCAGGGCGTCTACGAACTTCGCTATTTCTTCTCAGAGGCGGTCCAGGGACCGGCAGGCAACCTTACTTCTCTCATCAATTTGAAGCGCCTGGTCAAGAAGATGATTGAGGATGAAGACGCCATGCATCCCCTTACCGACGAGCAGATCACGCATCGTCTGCGCGACTTGGGCTACAACGTGACGCGCCGCACCGTGGCCAAATATCGCGAGGATATGCGAATCCCCAGTACCCACCAGCGTCGGGTAAAGACATGAAAATCGAGCGGGTCATCCAGTTCCTCTCCCGCCGAGGTGAGGAGGTGGCATCATGCGCATTGACTATACCGGCCGGCAAGTGGAAATCGGCCCGGACCTGCGCCAGTACACCGAAGAGCGCCTCAAGAAAATCGTTCGCCTTGTGGGCGAGCGTTTTGATTTGCACGTTATCCTGACCGCGGAAAAGCACCGGCGCAGCGCGGAACTCACCCTGAAATTCCACAAGCACACGCTGGTCGGCGTGGAAGAGACCGGCGACACCCGCATGGCCATCAACGGGGCCGTGGACAAGCTGGCCCGCCAGGCCGTGCGGCTGCTGGAGCGCCGCCGCACGCAAAAACGCCGTCCCAAGCCGACCTCCGCCGTACTGCTGAACGTCTTGGGAACGGGGCGTGTGGACCACGACGAGCACCGCATCGTCCAGTCCGAACGCGTCCCCCTTAAACCCATGACCGTCGAGGAGGCCATCGATGCCCTCGACCGCTCGCACTCGGGCGCCGTGGTCTTCCGCAACCCCGACAGCGAACGCGTCAACGTCATCTACCATCGCCCCGACGGCAGCCTGGGACTGATCGAACCGGAACCGTAAGGACAGTAGGCAGAAGGCAGTAGGCAGAAAGCAGTAGGCAATAGGCTGTAGGCAGCAGGCAAGGGCGGCATCTCTGAATGCTGGGGCTGGCCGTCAGCGATCTGCATTCGGCTATCAGCAGTCTGAAATCTCATATCCGGCATCTGGCATTCAGGCTTGGCAGGAAGCGTAGCGCGGACCTCCGCTCTACAACGTCCGCACCACTTCGCGCCCCCCGCGCCACCGCCGGGCCACCCACCCAAAACAAATCCCCGGCCCTCTCCCCCCGCGGGAGAGGGTGGGTCGCTGCCGGCGCTTTCACCAGCCGGAGCGGGCGGGGGGCCCCGAGCGCCGGGGGTGAGGGGGCAATACGACCGGCGGGCACATCGAGCGCGGCGGTCGCGAAAAGCCGCGAACACGTCCGCGCAACGCTTGCTACCTTCCACTTTCTCGCCTTCACGCCCAACGACTTCCTCATTTCCTTCCAACAACACCCTGGTTTCGCCCCGATTGTCGGGGAACCCTTGAATTTTCCGCCAAAAAGCCCGATCAATTGTCGTCCATAATCGCGAAATCTGTGAATTGTCGGCTAAAAAGCCCGATCAATTATCGGTCATTGTGTCACTCACCCCTTTGTTTTCATAGACATAGTCGGGTCGATCTTCATTTTTAACATCTCTTTGGATCAGCGCCCCGTTTCGGACCTTGAAAAGCACATTCGTGAGCCGCCACAACGGGCGCAGGCGGGAACCTTTCATTCTTTGCCAGGAACGTCACGTTTTCGTTGTTCGGAGCCATCAGGATGGTGTGATTCTCGGGTGATCAATGATCGGCAGGCGCCACAGGCCATGCCCCGATAACGCGTTCCTTCCAAATTGACGATCGGGGCCGAGCCCCGTTCGGCCCCAGGACTTACCCCTTCAGGCTAGCACCGTGCCCGCAGACTTGTCAATAGAGTTATTATAGGTTGTGCCTACGGGTAGGCAGTATTTTGTGGGGAAGTGCCTAATTGTCCGACTATGTTCCCACGCTAAAGCAATCGTAGCGCCGGCCTCTGGCCGGCTGGCCAGCGGGACGTTCGCGCTACGTGTACCTGAAAGCAATCGTAGCGCGGAACTCCCGCGCTTGCTTATTCCCCTCCTGGTTCAGGAGGGGGCAGGGGGTGGTCGAGCAAGGGAATCGCGCCTTCGAGTGGGGGCGGTTCGCGAACCGCCCCTACGAAAACGTGCGTGAATGTGGCCCGCTTAAAACAGAACGCCACGAACCACTGCCGCGAGCTGCGCGAGTGGTCGGTGCGACAGGAGGCGAAAGCGGAGTGACGCGGCGTGTCGTGGCCGGGGGAGCTATTCCGGTTGCGCCAGGCCCTTGGCGAGCGCGTTATCCAGCAATCCTTTCATTTTGCGCGAGTCCAGTCAAGGAGACCTACACTTACAATAACCGCCTGCAGGTCAGCGGGATTCAATTGAGCACCCCACAGTACCCCTCCGCCTACAGCC
>Ga0208457_1000251_pt1 | contig 62897 bp, 45 predicted proteins | sample June2015DPH_10_1_FD_185513 | JGI IMG/M metagenome (GOLD analysis project Ga0208457, IMG submission 185513) | Peatland microbial communities from SPRUCE experiment site at the Marcell Experimental Forest, Minnesota, USA - June2015DPH_10_150... | ecosystem: Environmental > Terrestrial > Soil >... | reverse complement strand
CCCAGGCGCCCTCGTCGTCGATCGACCGGACCAGGGTCACGATCTTGGCGGCGGCGATCCGGGCCGGGTCGAGGTGGTTGACGATCCGGTTGGAAATCGCCGCCTGGTTTCCGTTCGCGACGAGGGCCACCGCCAGAGTGGCCCCCATCAGCAGGAGAACGACGACGAAGCCTCCGAGCAGCTTCGTCCGTACGGACAGTCCCATCTTCCGAAAGGCTTGCATCGGGTTCTCCCACTTCGACACTGGCGCTTCTGGCGGCTGGGCCGCGCAAAGCCGGCCCTGGTCGAGGTTTCCGGGTGGGCATGCTAGACACGGGATACGCGGTTCGGCGTATTTCTCAACTTGCTAACTGCACTGCCCGCCGAGGCTGATGCTGGCCGTGTTCTCGAACCAAACCGTATTCGTCTTTCCGGCTGTTTCTCCTTGCCCCGGCCAACCGGAGGGAACAAGATGTAACGATGAGTGCTGATGCGCTCGGCGAGAGTGGAGAGCGTCGCGCGCTTGCCGATGAACGCCTCGAGCACGTCCGCTTCCTCGAGAGCCTCGATCGCGTCGACCGAGCGATCGAGGCGACCAGCGACCTCGAGCAGATGATGCAGAGCGTGCTCGACGAGCTGCTCGACATCTTCGTGTGCGACCGAGCGTGGCTCCTATACCCGTGTAATCCCGACAGCCCCACATGGCTGCCTCGAATGGAGCGCACCCGGCCGGAGTATCCGGGCGCCCTCGCCGTGGGCCGCGAGATCCCTACTGACCCCGACGTCGCGGCGACGTTCCGGACCTGCCTCGATGCCCCGGGTCCGGTGACGTTCGGTCCCGAGACAGAGCATCCCCTGCCGGCGGACGTTGCGATGCGCTTCGGAATCGAGTCGTTCGTCGCGATGGCCCTGCGACCCAGGTCGGGCGATCCCTGGGAGTTCGGGCTGCATCAATGCTCCTACCCGCGTGTCTGGACGCCGCAGGAGGTCCGGCTCTTCGAGGAGGTCGGACGGCGGCTCTCCGACGGGCTATCGAACCTGCTGGCACATCGCGACCTCCTCACGACGGAGCGGCGATTGCGCCTGGCCCTGGAGGCCGGCAAGACGGGGGCGTTCGACGTCGACCTCGAGAGCGGCACGGGCACCTTGACCGCGCAGACCGAGACGAACTGGGGCATCCCGCCGGGCTTCGATGGCGACCTGGCCGCCTACTTCTGGTCTCATCTGCATCCTGACGACGAGAAACGGATCCGCGCCGAGTTCGCCGCCGCCGTCGCGAGCGCGTCGGAACGCGAGATGGAGTTCCGCGTCGTGCGGCCCGACGGAACGACCCGTTGGCTGCGTTGGCGCGGCCAAGTCGTGCCGAATCCCGATGGCCACGGCGTCCGGGCGATGGGAGTCAACCTCGACATCACCGAGCAAAGGACGGTGGCCGACGCACTCGCCGAGCGGGAGCGCCAGTTCAGGCTCCTCGCCGAGAACTCGACCGACGTGATCTCTCGGTTCTCCCCCGATGGCGTGTGCCTGTATGTGTCGCCAGCGTGCCGCGCCGTTCTGGGGTTCGATCCGGAAGAGCTGATCGGTCGGTCGGCCTACGAACTCTGCCATCCCGACGATGCCCCGAAGCTGCGCGCCGCCCACGAAGGGCTCCAGCGCGGCGAAATAGCCGCGACGACCGTACATCGCTATCGCCACAAAGACGGTTCGTACTTGTGGCTAGAGACCATCAGCCGGGCGGTCCGAGACGAGCCGACCGGTCGGATGACCGAGATCCAGACGGCGGGACGCGACATCACCGAGCGCAGGCGGGCCGAGGCGGCACTCCGACAGAGCGAGGCGGAACTCCGCCGCATCATCGACACCGCCAACGAAGGAATCTGCGTGCTCGGCCCCGACGCCAGGGCCACGTTCGTCAACGCCAGGTTCGCCCGGATGCTCGGCTATGCGGCGGACGAGATGATCGGCCGGCCCATGACGGACTTCCTGTTCGAGGAGGATGTGCCTGACCACGACGGCCGAATGGAGGCTCGCCGCAGGGGGATCGCCGAGCACTACGAACGCCGGTTCCGCCGCAAAGACGGCCAGCCGCTCTGGACGCTCGTCTCGGCCATGCCGGTCTTCGAGGATGAGAATCGCTTCGCGGGGTCGTTTGCAATGTTGACCGACATTACGGAGCGTCGGCGGGCGGAGGAGGAAGTAAGGACCCTCAACCGCGAGCTCGAACGGCAGGTGCTCCAGTACCGGATGCTGCTCGACCAGGCCTCTGACGCAATCTTCGTGATCGACGCCGACAGGCGCTACGTCGATGTCAACGACGCGGCGTGCGATCTCCTCGGCTACTCACGCGAGGAGCTCCTGCGACTTTCCGTTCCCGACGTCGTCCCGCCGGAGGAGAACCCGGGGCAGCCGGAGCGGTTCGTCCGGATGCGGGCCGGCGAGACCATGCTCTCGGAGCGCATGCTGCGTCGCAAGGACGGCAGCCTTCTCGTCGCGGAGCTCAACTCGCGCCAGCTGCCGGATGGGCGGTTCCAGGCGATCGTGCGGGACATCACGTCGCGCAAGCGACTCGAGAAAGAGCAGGCGCGGCTCGCCACGGCAGTCGAGCAGGCCGATGAGGCGATCGTCATCACCGACCCGTCCGCGAGCATCCTGTACGTCAATCCATCCTTCGAGCGGGTGTCAGGCTATGCGCGGGCCGAACTCATCGGCTCAAATCCGCGGATCCTGCACAGCGGTCAGCATGACCGCGCCTTCTACCAGGCGATGTGGTCCAGCCTCCTCGCGGGTCAGACCTGGCACGGCACTCTGGTGAATCGCCGCAAGGACGGCTCGCTCTACGAGGAGGACGCTGTCATCACGCCGATCCGTGATGCAGCCGGGGCCGTCGCGAGTTATGTCGGGGTCAAACGCGACGTCACGCGCGAGCGGGCCCTCGAAGCGCAGCTGCGCCAGTCCCAGAAGATGGAGGCGGTTGGCCAGCTCGCGGGCGGCATAGCCCACGACTTCAACAACCTGATAACCGCCATCCGCGGCTACAGCGAGCTCGTCCGCGAAAGCCTTTCGCCTGGGGACCGTGACGATATCGACCAGGTAGTACTCGCCGCCGACCGAGCCGCCGAGCTCACCCGACAGCTGCTCGCCTTCAGCCGCCGCCAGGTCCTTCAACCGCAGGTCCTCGGGCCAGCGGAGATCGTGGAAGGCATCGCTCCCATGCTGCGCCGGCTCTTGGGCGAGCACATCGAGCTTGTGGCCCATGCCGCGCCCGACGTGGGACGCATCAGGGTCGACCCATCCAAGCTCGAGCAGATCATCGTGAACCTCGCCGTCAACGCCCGCGACGCCATGCCTGGGGGCGGGCGACTCGTCATCGAGACCACGAACGTCGAGCTCGATGTCGGCTCCGAGCCAGGCCACGCCGAGACGACCACTGGTCCGTATGTCGTTCTCCGGGTCACCGACACGGGTTGCGGCATGGACGAGGAGACGCGCGCACGCGCCTTCGAGCCCTTCTTCACGACAAAGGAGCCAGGCAGCGGGACGGGCATGGGGCTGGCCACCGTATACGGGATCGTGAGGCAGTCGGGCGGCGAAATCGACTTACACAGCGAGCTCGGCCACGGAACGACCTTCGAGATCTACCTGCCACGCGTCGATGAGGAGGCCATCGCGGCTGCCGTGGCCACAGAGGCGGCGGCGGTGCCGCGAGGCTCGGAGACGATCCTCCTCGTCGAGGATGAGGCGAGCGTGCGGACCTTCGCCCGGCGGGCGCTCGAGGGGTTGGGCTACGTAGTGCTCGAGGCGAGCGACGGCGCCGAGGGGGCCGCGCGCGCCACGGAGCACACTGGACGCATCGACCTGTTGGTGACCGACGTGGTGATGCCTCGGGTGGGCGGGCGCGAACTCGCGGAACGACTCAGGGCCGCTCGGCCCGAGTTGCCCATCCTGTTTATGTCGGGATTCTCAGGAAACGCCGTGAGCGGCGCCGATCTGACCCCGCCCGGTGCCCTTGTCCTCGCCAAACCCTTCACGCGCGAGGGGCTGGGGCGGGCCGTTCGGCGGGCCCTCGAGGTGGCCGAATGGCGGCCAGCGGCGCAGGAGTAGAAGCCATGTGCCCTCATTGATTGGGCCACGACGATGGTTTCTTGGTGACGTCCGACACGGGCAAAGGCCGACAAAGCTAGGCAATTGGTAGGCGCCCGTAAGGGTCGCCGGCGTTGAGGACCAACCGGGCTCAATGATCGTGCGGATCTCGTAGATCTGCTCGTAGCGTAAGGCCGCATCCCGCGCTTCGCCAGGAGTTGCCGGAGAAACCGTTGCTGCCCCAGGTCGCGGTGGAACCTGTTCGATCCGGACGTCCTCGGTTGGTCGCTCGGGCTCAACCTTAAGAGGCAGCATGCGCGACTGCCGTGTTGCCGGCCAGTTCCAGAGCCTGCTCTGCGAGGATGAGCGTTCCGGCCGGACCGGCCATACTGCGGAGATAGGCCAGCACGAGGAAATCCTCGTCGTCGTGCTCCGGCAGACCCGGATAACCTCTCAGCTGGCCTCGCAACTCGGCGCGCGCGGCGGCCACGACGCCGGGCATCTCGGAGAGGCCACCGCCCACCACGATCCGCTCGGGGGCCAGGGCATAGACGATCGACCGGACGCCTGCGGCCAGGTAGAACCCTGCCAGTTTGACTGCCGACTCGCGATCAGCTCCCTCGAGCAGCTCGGCACGGCGGCCGAACCGAGCGCCTATCGCTGGACCGCTCGCCATACCTTCGAGGCAGTCGCCGTGGAATGGGCATAGGCCTTCGAACCGATCGCCGCGGCGGCGAGGGACGGCTATGTGGCCCATCTCCGGGTGGAGGAGGCCGTGGAGCGGCTTCCCGTGGATCACCGCCCCGCCCCCGACGCCCGTCCCGAGGGTCAGATACACGAAAGAGTCTAACCCGCGGGCCGCCCCCCAGCGGCCCTCGGCCAGCGCGGCGGCATTTACGTCCGTGTCGTAACCGACGGGGATTCCAAAGGCGGCGGCGAACGGGCCGACGATGTCGGTGCCTGACCAGCCCCCCTTGGGCGTTGTCGTGATCCGTCCATAGCGAGCCTGGTCCTGCCGCAGCTCTACCGGTCCGAAGGAGCCGATGCCGATCGCGTCGAGCCAGTTCCCCGACTCGACCGCCCGACGGAAGAAACCGAGGGCAGCCCCGAGCGTATCCGTCGGGCTAGTCACTTCGATCCGCTGCGTCTCAAGAATGTCATCGGGGCCGGTCCCGATCACGCAAACGAACTTGGTCCCACCGGCCTCGACCCCACCGAACATGCTTGCCTCCCTTCCGATCGCCCCGACTCCTCCCTTCGGTCGGTCGGCGCCGGAATGGTCTCCCCGTTCGATGCCTGACATAGTCAGTCGGGCCTGATCTCGCCGCTTCCGCGCGGCAGGAACCGCGTCTCGACCTCGTGCCGCGACGTCGGCGATGCATCTCCGTCCAGCCGCGCGAAGAGGATCTCGGCGGCGAGCGTTCCCATCTGGCGCGGATCCTGCGCGACCACGGTGATGGCGGGCTCGACGAGGTCGGCGAGAAGGAAGTCGTCGAACCCGACGATGGCGATCCGGTGATGCAAACCGAGGCGCCGCAGAACCCTGATCGCTCCGATGGTGAGGAGGTTCTGGGCCCCCAGGATCGCGGTCGGCGGGTCGGGCGCGGCCATCAGCTCCACGGTTGCCGCTTCCGCGGCGTCAACTCCGCGTACATCGTGTCTGACCAGGGACGGGTCGCAAGAGAGGCCTGCGCCCTCGAGCGTCTGCCAGTAGCCCATGAAGCGCTGCTGTGCGGTCCAGATCGATCGCAGGTCGCCTATGTAGCCGATGCGCCTGTGCCCGAACGAGAGGAGGTGCCGCGTCGCGGTTGCCATCCCGCCCCAATTGTCCGCGAGCACCGCGTCGGCGTCCAGCAGCTCGGCCGGCCGATCGACGAATACCATGGCCATGCCCACGTGACGCTGGGTGGCAAGGTAGCTATGGTCGTGGCTGGCTGGCACGAGGATGAGGCCATCGACGCGCCGGGCGGCGAACTTCGCTGCCAGCCGGTGTTCCGCCTCGGCGTGCTCGTCGACGCTGCCGGAGAAGACGTCGAATCCGTGCGCTGCCGCGACGTCACCGATGGCGCGGTGCAGGGCCGACGAGAACGGGTTGGCGACGTTCTCGAGCAGGAGGCCGATGGTGGAGGTCTGGCGGGTACCGCGCCGGAGGCTGCTCGCCGTGAGGTTGGGCAGGTAGTCGAGCTGCGCCGCCGCACGCAGGACTTTCGCGCGCAAGGCTTCAGAAACGGTCGACTCGTCGCGGATCACCCTCGACACTGTGGCGACCCCGACGCCCGCGAGTGCGGCGACGTCGCGCATCGTGGGCCGAGTCTGAGGCCCGCCCGCGCCTGGACCTTCCCGTGGAAACGTAATCTGGGATCTCATGCTCACATTGTGATTCACGATTGACTTGGCGTCAATGGGATGATATAAGGGTGCTGGAAACGTTATCAGGGCGGCCCGCCCCCTAGCGTGCCGGCTGCCTGAACGCGAGAGATGGAGGATCTCTAGGTGAGACACACAATCGGTGACAGCGCGACTGGACGGCGCGCTGACTGGCGAGTCTTGTCGCTGGGACTTGCCGCGATCCTGCTCGCAGGAGCATGTTCGACTTCTTCTGCGACCCCGACCGCGGTCGCCACCGCGGCCACGCCCACCGCCACGGCCGCGGCCAGCGCCGCGCCGACAGCCGCGCCATCGGCCGCAGCGGGCAACATCACTGTCGCCTTCAACATGGGCGCCGAGGCCGACCCATTCTTCATTGCCATGAACACCGGGGCTGCTGCCGAGGCGAAGGCCCTCGGCGTGACCCTGATCTGGCAGGGCGATCCGTCACAATACTCGCCGGCGACGCAGATCCCGATCGTCGACGAGCTGCTGGCTATGCATCCCAGCGCCCTGATCATCTCCCCGACCGACCCAGATGCCCTGCAGCCGGACGTGAACAAGGCAATAGCGGCCGGGATCCCCGTGGTCTGCGTGGACACCCACGTCACCGACCTGTCGAAGGTTCTCTCGTTCATCACCGGTGACAACGAGCAGGGTGGCTCCGCCGCAGCAGACGCCATGGCCACGGCCATGCACTACACCGCCGGACAGACATATCAGGTTGTCGTTGGCGAAAGCTCAGCCACCACGACCACGAACACGGCGCGGCTCGACGGCTTCAAGAAGCAGATCGCGGCCAAGTACCCCGGAATCCAGATCATGTCGGTTGCGTACTCCCAGTCCCAGGCCGCCACGGCCAACACGAACGTCAACAACTGGCTCACCGAGTTCCCCAACCTCAAGGGCATCTTCGCCATCGATGGAACAAACGCCTCCGGTGCCGCGGCCGCTCTGCAGGCACACAACCTCGTAGGCAAGGTCGCCCTCATCGGTTACGACGCCTACGCGACCAACGTCGAGCTGCTCAAGAAGGGTGTCTTCGCGGCGCTGATTGCTCAGGATCCAGCCCAAGAAGGCAAGATGTCCATCGACGCTGTCGTGCAGTACCTGAAGACCGGCAGCAACTCCGGCATCCAGGCTCAGGTCACGCTGCCGAACATCGTCCTCACGCCGACTAGCTCGGCTGACCAGCTCAGCAAGTACACGTATCCGACCGCCTAGCGATATGAGTTAGCCGGCCCTGAGCTCACGCTCAGGGCCGGCTAAGATCGCATGGCACTATCCCGCCAGAGAGGGCAGCAGTGTCGAGCAGCACGGAACAGGCGGTCGCGGCGGCCTCGCCGCCGGAAGAACCGCCGGCGGACCGGGTGCGTTCTCTATTGGCCAATCAGCAGTTCGCCCTGCTGGTCGCCCTTATCGCGCTAATCGCCTTCTTCACGTCCCGTAACTCGGTATTCCTTTCCAGCGACGAGGTCGCCAACATCCTGGCCGACTTCTGCTCGGTGATTCTCCTTGGCGTCGGTGAGACGTTCGTGATCATCTCGGGGGGAATCGACCTCTCCGTCGGCTCAGTCGCCGGACTCAGCGGCATCATCGGCGCTTTAGCGATGAGGGGGATGGTCGGACATCAGCCGGAACCCCTCGTGCTGATCACGGGAACGATCGTCTGCGCTGCAGTCGGGCTCGGGATCGGTTTCATCAACGCGGCGCTCATGAACTGGGCCAGATTGGTCCCCTTCGTGGCCACTCTGGCCACGCTCGGAGCGGCCGGAGGCATGTCGATCGTGATCACCGGAGGGGCGCCCATCGGCCAGGACAGTGACGCGATCATGTTCACACAGGCCGTGTTTGGGCCGTTCTCGTACCCCGCGCTGATCGTCATCGCCATCGTGGCTGTCGCTGGGATCTTCCTGCACTACAGCCGATACGGCCGCTACACCTTCGCGATCGGATCGAGCGCCTTCGCCGCCAGGGCCGCAGGGATCAACGTGCGCCGACACCTGACCTCGGTCTACATGCTCTCCGGCATGCTAGCCGGGCTCACCGGCATGTTCATCTACCTCCGACTTGGTTCGGGTGCGCCAACCGCCGGGAGCGGGGCCGAGCTCACGGCTATAGCAGCCGTGGTCATCGGGGGAGCAAGCCTCACCGGAGGCGTTGGGCGACTCACCGGGACCGTCCTCGGAGCCCTGATCATCACCACCGTGACCAGCGGCCTTCTCATCAGCAACGTCGAGGCAAACTGGAACCAGGTCGCCGTTGCGATGCTCATCGCGGCTTCCGCTAGCCTCCAGGCCCTGCGAACCGCAAGCAGGCAGCAGTCATGACAGCAGACAGCCAGCCACTCTACGAGGCCCGGCACATCAACAAGAACTACGGCAGCGTAGTCGCACTATCGGACGTCAGCCTGGCTCTCTACCCCGGCGAGGTCGTCGGCCTGGTCGGCGACAACGGCGCGGGCAAGTCGACGTTGGTCAAGGTCCTTTCCGGCGTGTACAACCCAGACGCGGGCCAACTTCTCCTCGACGGCGCCGAGCGACATTGGAAGTCGCCCCACGATGCCATTGCAGCGGGCATCGAGACGCTGTACCAGGACGCGGGACTGGCGCCGGACCTGACCATCGGAGCCAACGTCTTCCTTGGCCGGGAGAAGACCGTGCCGGGGATCCTGGGCAAGCTCGGGTTCCTGGCCCAACGCGAAATGGACCGCGAGGCCCGCGCCGACCTCGAGCGCGTCGGCATCGCCGTCGCGGGGTCTAGGCGCACGGTCTCCCAGCTCTCCGGCGGCCAGCGCCAGGCCGTCGCGATCGGCCGAGCTATTGCCTGGGCCCGCAAGGTGATACTCCTCGACGAACCGACCAACCACCTCGGCGCCCGGCAAGCAGGTGAAGTGCTGTCAGTCATCAAAGCCGCGAAAGATCGGGGCCTCGGGGTCATCTTCATATCCCACACCTTGCCGCATGTGTTGCAGGTGACCGACCGGATCGTCGTCCTGCGATTGGGTGCCGTCGTACGCGACGGGCCCACTTCTGACTTCAACGCCGAGAGCCTGCTTGGCACAATCACCGGGCTGCTCGAGGCTTCGTGATGCGCCGTTCCCGCGCGTGCGCCGGCGGAGGGTGGGGGTCAAGCACTCAGATTCACGACTGTCCGCATCCTAGAATGCGCCGTTGCAGCGCGACGCCCAAGGCAGGGCGGCGTCGGGGGTCATTGCTGTGTTGCTGGTCCCGACCGGCTGATCCGGGTTCCGCCGGCCAGCGTCGGGGTCGTTCGCCGGGCGCTCTGCGTCTTGACCAGCTTGAGCCGGAACCGATCGTCGCGCTCCCGTTGCTCGAGCGCCAGCTCGATGGTGCGGGTCTCGAGTTCGAGCCGGGGGATGATCAACGTGCGAAGTGCGTTGACGCGGCTGTTCGTGCGCCGGATCTCGTACGCCAGCCGGCGCACCCTCGCCTCCAGGGTCGCGAGGCGGAGAGCGAGCGTCAGCTCCTGTTCAAAGCGCTCCGCAGCTCTTTCCACGGCGAGACCCGAGGCACGCAAGGCTCGATGGCGGCCGGCCGGGTCGCGGACCAGGTCCCGCGGCGTGACCGCCGGAAGGGCAACCCCCATCACGACGGTCGGGTGTAGCTCGACCTCCGCCTGCTCGCCGGCCGCCGCCGCCGCGGCGGCGCCGAGGACGCTCTCGCCCGAACGCACGCGCGCATCCTCGAGAGCGAGGCCGGCTGCAGCGGCGGCGGTCTCAAGCTCATCTCGCGCGGTGTAGATGACGCGGACCTCCCGGTGAAACTCGCGCAGCAGCGCGTCACGCTTCTGCTCCAAGAGCCGCTCCCCCTGCCTTGCCAGGGCGAGCTGGCCTCTATCCAGAAGCAGGGCCATTCGGCTCCGGTGGCCGCTCAAGGTGAAACCTCTTCCGGCCGCCACCAACGATCGAGGACATCGGCCGGGACCCGGGTCAGCTCCTCGCGGGGAATCCCGCCCAACAGGCGCCACGCGATGTCGAACGACTCGTCGAGGCTTCGCCTGGCCCGGTCTTGGCCGACGAGCTCGGTCTCGAAGCGGTCCGCGAAGGCGACCACCTCCCGTTCACTGGTCGAAAGCGCCGCCTCGCCGATGACCGTGATCAGCCGACGCAACTCGCGACCGCGGGCGTAGAGCGCGTACAGCTGGTCCGCGACGGTGCGGTGCTCGGCCCGCGTCTTGCCCTCGCCGATCCCGGCATTCATCAGTCGAGACAGGCAAGGAAGGGCGTCGATGGGCGGGAAGATGCCGCGCGCCTGCAGCTCCCGGGAAAGAACGATCTGGCCCTCCGTGATGTACCCGGTCAGATCCGGGATCGGATGGGTGATGTCGTCGTCCGGCATGGTGATGATGGGCATGACGGTGAGCGAGCCCGGCCGTCCACGCACCCGCCCGGCTCGTTCGAAGAGCGTCGCAAGGTCGGTGTAGAGATACCCCGGATAGCCTCGCCTGCCAGGGATCTCCTCGCGCGCCGTGGACAGCTCACGGAGCGCCTCGCCGTAGGCAGTGATGTCCGTCATCACCACGAGCACGTTCATGCCGAGATCGAATGCGAGGTACTCGCCCAGGCTGAGTGCGCAGCGCGGCGTCAGGAGTCGCTCGATGGCGGGATCGTCGGCGAGATTGAGGAAGAGCGCCAGGCGGTCCAGGGCGCCCGACGAGCTGAACGCGTCGAGGAAGACATCGGATTCTCGCCGCGTGATCCCCATCGCGGCGAAGATGGTGGCGAAGCTCTCGCTGCCCAGGAGGCGGGCGCCCGTTGCGATCCGTGCTGCGAGCTCGTCGGCGGGCAGCCCCGCACCGGTGAAGATCGGCAGCTTCTGGCCGCGCACCAGGCTGTCGAGCAGGTCGATAGCGGTTATTCCGGTCTCGATGAAATCGGACGGGTTGGCTCGGGCTGCCGGGTTCATCGTGCGTCCGTTCACGTCGACCATCAACTGGGGCACGACCCCAGGCCCTCCGTCGAGGGGCCGACCGCGCCCGTCGAGCACCCGTCCGAGCATCCTGGCGGAGACCCCGAGCTGGAAGGGGCCACCCGTCAGCTCGACGACGGTTTCGGCGAGGTCGAGGCCTCCCGTTCCCTCGTAGACCTGCACGGCGACGAGTTCCGCCGTCAACTCGAGCACGCGTCCGTGCCTGGTCGAACCGTCGCGTCCCTGGACGAGCACTTCCTCGCCCAGCGCGATGCCCGGGACGCCGCGCATGACGAGAAGCGGACCGGTCAGCCGCTCGGTGGCGCGCACGCGGTGGGCCGAGAGCGTCATCGCAGGCCTACCTCACCCGCACCCTGCGCGGGATCCAGGCTCGCCAAACGAGCGGCGAGCTCTGCGAGGCGCTCCTCGACGTCATCTCCCCACCAGGTCCGGGCTCGCTCCAGTTCGCGAAGCGCCGGTGCCGAGACGGTCTCCTCGAGCGTGGCCCCACGCTGCAGCGCTGCCAGCATCCCTCGGTGAGCGGCAAGTACGGCACGGAGCAGCCCGAGTTGCACTCTCGGGGGCCGAGCCGAATCGACCGGGTCGAAGGCATGCTGCTGCAGGAACGCCTCCCGCATCAGCCGGGCCGCCTCGAGCGTCACGCGGTCCTCGTCCGGAAGCGCGTCGGCGCCGACCAGTTGCACGATGTCGAGCAGTTGCCGCTCTCGCCCGAGCAGCGCGATCCCGGCGGTCCGTAGGGCGCTCCAGTCGGCGCCCACCGTCGAGTGGTACCAGCGAGTCAGCCTCTCGACGTAGAGCGAATACGACTGGAGCCAGCTGATGGCGGGGAAGTGCCGGGCGTGGGCGAGCTCCACATCCAGCGCCCAGTAGCTGCCCGCGAGCCGCAGGCTCGCCTGCGTCACCGGTTCGCTGAAGTCGCCTCCGGGCGGCGATACCGCCCCCACGACGGTGAGCGACCCGTCCCGTGCCGGCTCTCCCAGGGTCTTCACGCGGCCTGCTCGCTCGTAGAAGCCCGCGAGCCGGCTCGCCAGGTAGGCAGGAAACCCCTCCTCGCCAGGCAGCTCCTCAAGGCGTCCGCTGATCTCGCGCAGTGCTTCCGCCCACCGGGACGTGGAGTCGGCGAGGAGGGCAACGTCGTAGCCCTGGTCCCGGAAGTACTCCGCGACGGTTATTCCGAACTGGATCGAGGCTTCGCGGGCTGCCACCGGCATGTTCGACGTGTTCGCGATGAGCACCGTGCGCGTCATCAGCGGACTCCCGGTTCGCGGGTCGCGAAGCTCCGGGAAGCTCGCCAGGAGGTCGGCCATCTCGTTCCCTCGTTCGCCACATCCGACGTAGACGACAACGTCGGCATCCGACGAGCGGGCGAGCGCCTGCTCGAGCACGGTCTTGCCGGTCCCGAAGCCGCCCGGGATCACCGACACGCCACCACGCGCGATCGGGAAGAGCATGTCGACGACGCGTTCACCGGTGACGAGCGGTGCTTCGACGGCCAGGCGGCGGGCGGGTCGAGGCACGCGGACCGGCCAGGGATGGGCCAGACGAAGCGGTTCCGAACCACTGGCCGTCTCGAGCTCACCGATCGGCTCGCCCACCGTCACCTCGACCGCCTCGAGGGACTTCAGGCGTCCCGGCCCCAGGTTCGGTGGTACCAGGATGCGGTGCTCCAGCGGGCCTTCGAGCACGGTGCCGAGCTGGTCACCCGGGCCGACCCTGTCACCGACCCGTCGCTGGGGGTTGAACCGCCACCGCGTCCGCGGGTCGAGGGCTGGCGCTTCGAGGCCGGGCGCCAAAGCCCAGGTGCCTGCCGCGGCAAGTGCGTCGAGCGGGCGCTGCAGGCCGTCGAAGGTCACGCCGAGCAGCCCCGGTCCCAGCCATGCCTGAAGCGGGGCTCCGGTCTGCACGACCGAATCACCGATCCGGAGCCCCTCGGTCTCCTCGTAGACCTGGACAGTGGCCGCCTGGCCGTCCAGGCGGATCACCTCGCCCAGCAGCCGCCGAGGCCCTATCCGCACGATCTCGCCGACCGCTGGCGCGGTCAGGCCGGTGGCCCGCACGACCGGACCGCCCCCGCCGATCACCCGTCCGAAGGTGGGCTCGCGATGCTCGCTCACCGTACCTCGCCCCCGGGAGTCTGGATGCGGTAGCCGATGGCACGCCCCAGCATCTCCACGATCTGGACACGACCGCTCCCGACGTCGAACCCGGCCCCGGCGGGGACCTCAAGGACGATCGGCTGCGCCAGGTTCTCGAGCGTCCCACGAAGCCGTTGGGGAATGCCTTCCCAAAGGTCGTCCGTCACGAGCACCACACCTGCGCTGGCCAAGCCAACGACGGCGCGCAGCGTCGCGGCAGCGCCGGCACCCGATGTCGCGACCACAACGTCGGCACCGGCCAGGCGGAAGCCGTCGGCCAGCGATGCGTTCGTGACGACGACCAAGCGCGCCATACCGTCAGGCTCCGCCGCCGGCGAGGTATGCCGCCGCGCGATCCCGGCCCCAACCGGCGCCCACGCTCGCCACGATCGCGCGCAGAGCGATCGCCTGGGACTCGACGGCGGCAACATAGCCGGCGACGACTCCAATCCCGAGGGGGTCGCGCCGCGCCCGTCGTGCCAGGTCTCGCAGCTCCGCGAGCCGGCCGCGGCGCTCGAGAACGGCCGCGGAGTCGATCCCGTGATCGAGCAACTCGGCCAGCACCGCCCGGCCTCGGGAGCGCTCCGCCGACAGGAGAGCCCGCACCTGCTCGGCATCGTCACCTCGTCCGGCGGCACGCTCGTCCCGCGCCCGCTCGCAGGCGTCAACAAGTGCGGCCTCGACCGTTTCCCAGCTGGCCCCGCTTTCACACAACGCACCGAGTCTCTCGGCCGCGGAGCGACTGGTCAACGCCAGGAGCCCGAGGAGGCGGAGCGCGGACGGGAGCGAGGCCGCCCGCGCCACCTCGGCAAGGCCAGCAGCGTCGAGCACGCCGCCGGGCGTAACGGAGCGGCCGATCGCCTCGGGACTCTCGCCACCGAGTCGGCGTCGCAGCAAGGCGGTCACAGCTTCGATGTCCAGCGGCAGGACGAGTGCCTCGACGAGAAGGCGCGCCGGCGGCTCGTACCAGCGCCGCAGCACCCCGAGCCGGGATGCCCGATGCCGCGCGATGACCTCGTACAGGTCGTCCCTCACCGCCGAGGGCGACGGCTCGCGGGTCGAGAAGAATTGCCGCCAGTCCTCTTCGAGGCGCAGCTGGTCGACCAGGTCCCTCGTGGATCTCGATTCGGCGAGTTGCCGGAGCCGGCCCGGATCGAGAAGACGCTGGCGCAAGGCCGCGATCCGAGCGTTGCCGTACTCGTACATGGTCAGCCTTCGGGCTCCAGCAGAGCCGCGAGATCACCGGCCAATGGCGCTCGTACTCGCTGAAGGCGCGTCGAGAGCAGGGCATCGATCTCCACCCGTCCGTCCGCGGAGCGAACGCGCACGCCCGCAGGGACGTCGTCCCCCGATAGCGACACGATGTGCGCGTCAGCCCCGGCCAGGGCTCGCTGCAGCGAGGCAACGTCCGCAGCCCGCACCTCCACGCGGGCCTCTGGCCCCGCCAGCGGGAGGGCTTCCAGGGCCATGCGCGCAAGGGCTTCGGCCCAGCGCCCGGGCGAGTTGCCCCCGGCGATCGCCTCCAGCCGCCGCTCTGCAGTCGCGATGGCCCGATCGACCTGCCCGCTGTCGAGCTCCGCGCGTCGCCGAACGAGACTCAGGGTCGCCTCGTTTACCTGGCGCTGGGCTTCGGCTCCGGCCTCCACCTCCGCGACAGCACAGGCGGCAGCGACCTGCGCGTCCACCGCCGCACGGGCAGCTGCCAGCTGAGCTTCCGCCGCGCGTCCCGCTTCCGCCAGGAGATCCGCAACCTCTTGTGCAGCCTCGTCGGCGATCGCTCCCACGATCGAGTCCGCGCCCACCGATCCCTCCGGATGTCTGCCGTGTCGGCTCTTCTACATGGACTGCGGTTCGGCTCAGTGGAATATGATGACGGCCGCAATCACGAATCCGAGGATGACCATCGTCTCCGGGATGGCGAGGAGCACGACGATCGTGCCCGTCAACTCGGGCTTCTCAGCGATGGACCCTGCTCCGGCGGCACCGATCCTCGACTGCGCCCAACCAGTACCGACCGCACCCAGGCCGACGGCCAGAGCGGCGGCCAGGTAGCGGATGCCTTCGTCCAACTCACGGTCCTCCTTCAACCGGGAGACCCAGCCCCCGGACTCGCCAGGTCCAGCGCCGATGCGAAAGGCGCGTAGCGCACATGTCCAGGCTCCACGAACTTGGGGAAGAACTCGACGTAGTGCAACCGGAGACCCTGCACGGTTGCGTCGAACGTGCCGAGCGCGATGTTGAGCAGGTGCAAGCCCGCCGCCACCGCCAGGCCCAGCAGCAGGTTTCCAGGGAGTGCCCCAAGGCGATTGGCCACGAGCGCCAGCATCACCGAAGCGACACCTATTGCCATCAACCGCGAGTAGCTGAGCACGTTGCCCGCGATCGTAATCATCTCGAGGGGCCCAGCGATTCCGAGCGTGGCCGCGACGATCACCAGTCCAATGCCCAGCACGACAAGGGCGGCGTAGCCGGCCGCTGGTGCCACCATGGCCGCCATCCAACCCAGCACGACCAAGCCCGCCGCCATGCTCGCGAGCTGTGCCAGGCGCGCGACCACGTTGCGGCGGTGGCCCAGGCGGGCCGCGTTTACGGCGCCGAGCGCCAGCCCGAGCCCGACCTGCGCGACCCCGATACCAATCGCCAGCAGGAGCAGCGACTGGATCGACTCCTGGCGGTCCAGCCAGAGCGGGCGCAGCCCGATCACGGCGCGGCCTGTGTCACCGAACCATTCGCCGTAGAGGATCCCGAACCCGATCGTCGCGACCGTGGCGAGGAACGCCACCGGCCAGAACACGGGCATGAAACGCCAGCCGCGCCACCGCCGACGGGCCCACACGATAAGCGCCAGCAGGAGCAGGCCATATCCGGCATCGCCGACCATCAGCCCGAAGAAGAGGGGGAACGTCAGCGCCAGCGCCGGCGTCGGGTCGAGCGAGCCGTAGCGCGGAAGCGAGACGAAGGACGCGAGCGGTTCGAAGGCGCGGATCAAGCGGCCGTTGTCAAACGCGACTGGGGCTCGTTCGAGCTCGGCATCCGTCGGCTTCCGCCCCGCCACGGCCACGCCCGGACCGAGCGCCGAGCGGAGCGCGGGCAGACGACGCTCCGGCACCCAGCCCGAGAGGACCACCAGGTGATCGCTGGCGCCCGCCTCCCCGACTGCCTGCGCCTCGCCGACCCTATCGCTCAGCACGAGTTGAAGGGCGGCGACTGTTGCCGCGTGTTGCACCGCGAGGGCGGCGAGCTCAGCCTGGGAGCGATCGGTGCGCGCCCGACATCGCTCTACCTCCTCGGTGAGCATCGGCACGAGCTCGTCGAACGGAACGCGAGCAAGTCCCTCCGGCACGGGGTACCAATCGAGCTGCCGGGCCCCGAGAAGGCGCTGCAGGTCGCCGGTGTGGCGGGCCGGGAAGACGAGGACCACAGCCACGCGGTTGGAGCCGAGATCGCAGACCTCCAGGCCGCATCGTCCCATTGTCAAGCCGGTTACTTCGTTGTCGAGCGCGTCGACTGCTACCCGGGCGTGAGGTGGGAGGATGACGGCTGCGACTGCGTATCCGGGCGGGACTGGCAACCGGTCCATCGTGCGGCGCAGGCCCTCCGCCAGCTCTCGCAACCTCTCGAAGCCCCGTTGCTCGTCCTGCGCGAGCGCGTGCTCGGTCGCAAGTCCCCGCGCCAGATCGTGGACCGGCGCAATTGCGGCGAGTCGTTCCTCGAGGCCGTGCTGGTCTAGCGCCCAAAGTTCGGCTGCCAGGGGCGGCCGAACCTCTGCCGGCCCGAGCCACGCCGCCAGCTCGCCCAGCCAGTCGAGTTTGTGCTTCGCTGCGCTGGTGTCGAGCGAGGACGGGTGTTCGAACACGCTGGCGCCCGATCCCGTTGGCGGCTCGAACGGCACAAGGTGAACGATTCCGGCTTGGTGGAGGGTTCGCAACACCGGCTGCAACTGGCGGCGCGGGGCGATGACGTCGATCCGCAGCATCCGGATTAGCATCGTCTACGGCCCCTTGCGCTCGAGGAGAACGGCCTCCACGATCTGTTCCACCGTGCGCTCGAAACGCTGGGTGACTTCGGCCGAACCAGACCCGGCGCCGTCCGTCTCGAGCACGGCGATGGCTCGCTCGATCGCGGCGACCCTCTCGCGAGCCTGCGCGCCCACCTGGTCTCTGACCTTTTCGACCGCGCCGGCGATCCGTTGAGCGGCACCCGCCTCGATTGCCCGAGCCTCGACCCGCCCGGCCTCGAGGCGACGTTCCGCCTCGATCTCGGCGTCCGCATGGCGCTGGCGAGCCTCGAGCTCGGCCTGCTCGAGCTCTGCGAGCGTGGGCGAGTGACGGTCCCTCACCTCGGTGATGGACGAGAGCCGCCTATCATCCGTCGTCATCTCGTCATCGCAGCCCCCGGAGCGCCGCAATGTGGTTCCAGCAGAGTGTCGCGCCGTGACCCGTAATCGCAAGTGCCGAGGGCACCCAAACAGCGTCCCCGGTCGGGCTCGCCGTGTCGCACCTGGGGTCGGGGTCGGACGAGGAACGCGCGCGGCAGATCCGCGGGGTCTTGCGCGAGGCGCAGCTAGGGGCAGGTGTTAGCGGGCGCCGGCTTGCCGTACCAGAGACTGTCCTTGCCGAATAGCTGGACCGACAGCGCCGCGACCTTGTCGTTGAGCAGACAGTTGGACGCGGTCTGGGTGCTGATGCCCGTGATCGTGTACGGCGGCCCTAGAACCACCTGGGTGATGTTGCCGCTCGGCACATCCTGGCCGAGAGCTACGTAGTCCGCCACCTGGTTCGCCGGGAAGTCGGTTTCGACGCTGGCCGCAAGGGTCTTCAGGAGGCTCGGCAGCGCCAGGATCTGGCTCGGTTGAGCCATCTTGTGGAGCAAGGCGATGAGGACCTGCTGCTGACGCGACGACCGCTTCCAGTCGCTGTCGCCGGTGCCGTGGCGGGACCTTATGTACGCGAGGGCGGTTCTACCGTCGAGATGATGCGGTCCCGCAGCCAGGGAGAAGCCGTAAGGGCTGCCGTCCAGCCAGTCGTAGGAAGGGTCGACGATGTCGTAGGCGCTGACGATGTCGATACCGCCGACCTTGTTGATCATCGTTATGAAGCCGCCGACGTCCATGACGGCGTGGTAGTTGATCGGGATGCCTACGAGGTACTGCACTTCTTTGACGAGCGTCGTGTACGGGTCGTCACCAGACCTGACCCTCCCGGATTGGACGTAGAGCGGCAGCGCGTTGATCTTGGCGAACGAAGCATCCACGCCACCGAAATAGAAGGGGAAGCTGGCGCTGTCGCGAGGCACGCTGACCATCTGGATCGATTTGTCCTGCGGATTGAAGCTGACGACCATGATCGAGTCGTAGGCGTTGTAACTCGTCCCGCTGCCCCTTCCCGTCAACAGGATGGTGACGCGACCGTCGGGTCCCGGGGTCGGAGCGGCCTCGGGCGTCCTGGTAGGACCGGCCGTCTGGCCGGGAGCTAGGCTCGGTTCGGGCGTGGCTTGCACGATCAGGCTGGTGTTCAACGGATCGAAGATCTGCGACCCCGCATCCGAGAACGCCAGCACGTAGTAGCCGCCGCCGAGGTGGGTTACCACGATGATCGCGGCGAGCGCCACCAGAACGGCCCTGTCGATGCGCTTGTGCGCGGAGGTGCCGCTCCCACCCAGGAATGCATCAACAACAGAAACGAGCCGCCAGACCCCGAACAGGATCACGATCCCCACCGCAGCAAGGCCGACCGCGCGCTCGGCGAAGAGTTGGGCCGCCAAAACGAGCGGCCCACGCCGCAAGCCGTAGGCGAGCAGGAGCACCACGACCACGGATGGGATAGCGAAGATGGCCGCGAGTCGACGATTTCGGAGGTACAGCTGCCCAAGACCTGGCCACACGAACGAGAGCAGGGCAGCCAAAGATGGCGACCGCCCGGGAGCCGCCCCATTCGGCGAGGTCTTATCCAGAATCACCGACTGCATTCGCCTGACGAGAGCCAGGATCCTCTGCACGGTAAGACCTCATGCTGGACGTCGCTATTGAGCAGACCGCCATGATCCCGGCGATCGCTGGACCGCGTCCAGCGGTAGGGTGCCATGTCCGTCGCACGTGCGCTTGGCGGCCACGCGGTGAAGAGCGCCGTCTCGCCGCCTGGTCCAGACGCAGATTGTGGGCTGGTCCGGTCCAAGGGCTGGTTCGCCGACTTGACCCTGGAGTTGGCGCCAACCGCGCTAGCCTGCGCACATCAAGAACGGGGGCACAGCACGGATAGTTGCATTTGGCAATGATGGGGGGCGAGGATGATGCCTCCTAGCCATGGAGGCCCCCACCGGGCGAGGTCCGGCGTGTCGTCCGACTCACGCGGCCGGGTCATAGGCCCCAGAACGGGCCGGTGAGCCCCACTGCGCGGAAGTAGTCCGCGGCCGCGACCACGTTGCCGGACGCGTCCAGGGCCACGTGCCGGGCGGCCTGGAGTTCCCGCAGCTCGGCCAGCACCACGTCGGTCGTGGTGCCTCGGCGGGCAGCCAGGTCCACCGCCGCGGGCGCAGATCCCGTCGTCGCCAGGGACCGATAGACGCTCAGGCGCAGGTCCTCGAGATCAAGCCGCACGGTCCGAGTATAGGTGCGGCGCCCGCTCGCCAGACCCGTGAACCTTTCGGCCGGGCCCGATCGCCGGATGGTGATCCTGATGATCGAAGGGGCGGGAGTCATCCCAACCGGCGACTAGGCATCCGCCGTGGTTTGCGTCGCGGGATCGCTCACACCCTCACGGAGCGCGAGTCGGGCGGCGGACTGCACTCATGGCTCGTCGAAGGACGTTCTCCCGACCGTCGCCACCTTGCCTATCGGAGCCGGAGTACCACTTCGAAGCGCCCATGGCGTTCGGGCGGGCCGTCGCCATGGCGATGTTCGGGTCCCAGACCCTCCCGGTGGAAGACCGGCGTGAACCCGCGGGTCAGCCGCAGCACCTCGCCCGGTTCGAGGAACGTGCGGATTCGACCGGTGCCGTCGACGAATGAGGCCGCGCCGACCTGGTTCTGCTCGCGCCAGTGCGCAAGCGAGGGATCCTCGGTGGTGAAGCCGGTCAGGAACAAGAGGCCGCCCCGTGCGGTCCAGCCGCGTGCGCGGTCCAAGAGGGTCCCGACCTGCTCCCTCGTGAGATCCGGGATGACGCCGAAGGCGAGGACCGCCCCGTACGCGTGCGCGGGATGCAGGAAGTCCTCGAACCCTTGCTGGAGGACCCGCACAGGCAGTGCCGTGGCCCGAGCCGTCTCGGCGATCTGCCGAGCGCCCGTCGCCGAGGGCTCGAGGGCATCCACCGCGTGCCCGAGGCGCGCCACGTACAGGGCGTTGCGTCCCTGGCCCGCGCCCACGTCGAGCACGGGGAGATCGATCCCGATCAGCGCGCCGTGTTCGACGAGCAGCTCGTCAGGCTCGGCTCCGAAGAACTCGGGTACGCGGGCGTAGCTCTCGTCGTAGCTCATCGAACCTCAAACCTGAGGACCTTGACTGCCGACTGGCACAACCCTCGGCACACTGCGATGCGAACCACACCTCAGGGTAGCGTTAGCCCGTCGTCATCGTCACGCGCCACGTCGTGGGGGCGTGGACATGGCCGACTAATCTCGGCCCCAATCGAGCACCTGGACGACTCGGTCTGCCCATTCGCGGCGGGTGTCCAGCCGTCTCCGTGGCGTTGCGGCCAGCATCTCCAGGCACTGGAGGGCGGCCAGCATGTTCAGCTGGCCCAGCGTGCCCGCGTCCTGATCGATGCCTGCAGTCGTAAGAAACGCTCCTCCGGCCGCCGGCCAGCGCGAGGGGTGGTGGTAGCGAATCATGAAGCGCAGCCAGGCGGGATCGAAGAGTCTGTGTGCGAGGCGGGCGCGCTCGAGGTCGAGCAGCGCCACTACCGCGTCGTCGCCCATCAGGACGTTGACCGGCGCGAGATCGCCGTGTGCGAAGACGGGCCGAACCCCCAGGAAGCCGTCGGGCAGGCGCTCGATGACACCTTGGACCCGACGAGCCGCGACCGAACCGATCGAGGGGCCAGCCTCCCCCAGCCACCGCAAGGCCGCCGCACGGAGACGATCCGAGTCGCTCCAGGTCGGGGACAGGCGAAGACCGGCCGTCGGGACACGGGCAAGCTCACGGGCGAGACCGCCAATCGCCGCACCGATGAGCGCCGCGCTCGCGTCATTGCCAAGCATTTCGCGTCCGGAGATGCCTGGGACAAACCGGGTGATGACGTACGGCGTCGGCCCGTCCGTGTCCCCACCGACCACTTCGGGCAACGGCAGCCAGGGTGCGCGGCGTGCGACCAATGGTCCGAGCCGGAGCCGTCGGTCGATGGCCCGTCGGTCGCCCGCCCGGGCGCTAACTAACCACTGGAGGACGAGCCTACGCTCTGGGTCGCCCGTCCCAACGAGAACGCTCCGCGTCGTGGTCACCCATGGAGGCGTGAGCTCTTCGACGACGCTCGCGTCGTCGCCGAGAATCGCCGTGACGCCTGCGGCCACTTCGAACGGGAGCGTCGAGAGGACCACCTAAGCGAGGCGATCGACGAACATCCCCGCCGCGTCGAAGGCGATCGGGCCAGGCGGCCTGACGACCTCGCAGCTCCCGGTCGCCAGCACGTCGGGTAGCGCGGGCGCGCTTACGTAGAGCTGCTCGAGGTGCTTTGTGTCGCGGACCCGAACGATGCGGGCGTCCTCCGGGATCACTCTGAGGCAGCAAGCGAGGGCGACTGAAAGCGCCTCCAGGTCCGTGTCGACCGTGATTGGGATCCGTGCACCCTCCGGCGTCTTTGCCGTGATGCAGTTCATGTACGTCTTGTGGTGGTCGATCTTCTCGACCGCCCGGCGCAGGACCACGTCGGCCATCCCGATCCCTACCGCGTTGCCCTGGGTCGAGCTCGTGAGGTCGCGCACCACGACGCGCTGTATGAACGGCGGGAGGCCCGTTGGTCCTGCGTAGTAGCGCCCCACGACGTTCGAGTCCATGCCGAGGCCGCTGACGTCCTTCCCGATCTCGTCGAGGACGAGGACATCGATGGCAGCGAGCGGGAGTCGCGCGAGCGCATCGGTCGACATGACGAGCAGCTCCGGCTCGCGAGTCGCGATCCGGTCGGCCGCGACCGCCTCGACGTGGAGGAGCCGGGCGTGGCCGTTCTCGACGAGCGCCAGGCCGAACGGGATCGGGGCGCGGGAGAGCGTATACGCCGCGACCTCCGGGATGAGCTCGTCGAAGACCGCGAAGCCCTGGCTGTGGAACGTGTCGGCGCCCTTCTGCTTCCCGAGGCCGATCGCGATCATCTTCATCAGCCCGCTCTCAACCGGGCCGCTGAAGTCCGTGTGGACCTTGACCCGGTTGATCGGGACGATGAAGTCGGCGCCCTCGAACGCGTTCCGGTCGATGAAGACTGGCACGCCGGGTCTCACCTCGCCCAGCTCGACCGTATCCATGGATGAGCGGATCTCGCAACCCATCGACTCGGGAGTGATCCCGTACTCCGCGAGCACTTCTACCTGGCCCTCCGCGGTTGCGTCGCCATGGCTCCCCATCGCAGGGACGATGAAGACGCTCGCCCCGCTTGCACGGACCCGCTCCACGACCGCCCGGACGACCTGGTCGATCCGGTCGATACCGCGGCTTCCGACTGCCAGACAGACTCGTGCCCCGGTTGGGATGCTCGCCATGACCGGGTCGAGCGCGCCACGGACCGCCTCCCCGACGTCGGCGATCTCCGTTGGGTCGAACAGCTGCCGGACGAGAGCCCACTCGGGGAGCGTCCCGCGCGTGAACTCTGGGAACGCGGGGCGATGCGCGGCGGCCGTAGATGGCGGCTCGACTGGCGGCTCGACGTTGGCCGGTAGGACCGGCGGGTCGCTCAGGCGGCCCTCGCTGTCCTGCGACCTCCTGGTGCTATTGGTCGAGCGATCGTTGGTGGTCACGTCGGTCCTCGCCTCGGTCATATTGAGCTCGTTCGTGCCCGTCAGGTGGAGGCCCTGGCCCTCGCCTATATCGTCATCGCGCTGAACCCGCCGTCGACCCGGACGATAGCCCCGGTGACGAAACCGGACGCTCGCCCGGATGCGAGCCAGACCGCCGTGCCGACCAGCTCGTCGGGCTCGCCGAGCCTTCCGGCGGGAGTGTGCCCCAAGATCGCCCGGACGCGCTCCTCCGACAGCAGGCTCCGATTCTGCTCCGCGGGGAAGAATCCAGGAGCGATGGCGTTCACCCGGATTCGATGCGGAGCGAGCTCGCGGGCGAGGTACTGCGTCAGGTTGTTCAGCCCGGCCTTGCTGACAGAGTAGGTGAGTACCCTGGAGAGGGGCGGGCCGGACGAGGCCGACGAAAGGTTGATGATCGAGCCTCCATTGCCGTTTGCGATCATCGACCGGGCGAAGACCTGGCAGGCGAGGAAGACGGCAGTCAGGTTCGCGTCGAGGATCCGGTGCCATTCATCCAGGCCGATCTCAAGGAATGGCGTGGCGCTGTTGACGCCCGGGGCGTTGACGAGCACGTTCACCGGCCCGAGCCGGTCCTCGGCCGTCTGTCGGGCGGTCTCGAGAGATTGGGGATCGGTCGCGTCGACCGTGACGAAGGCCGCCCGAATCCCCTCGGCCTGTAGAGCGGCCACCCGGGCCTCCCCGCGCTCGGCCGAGCGGCCCATGACGGCGATCCCGGCGCCGGAGCGGCCGAGGCCGTGGCAGATCGCCCCGCCGAGAACGCCGGTGCCGCCTATGACCGCGGCGATGCTGCCGGTCAGATCAAAGAGATCCATCGTGGGCTCCTAATCGCGTTTCGGGTCCTGCCTCTCCGTGCGGCCCCGTACCGTGGCGCCGCTCACCGGGGTGCCGTTGTGACGTCGAGCCGGTAGGCACGCTTCGCGAGACCGTAGGCCAATTCGTGGGCCATGACGCGTGCGTCGGACGCGTCGACGATCCCGCGGACGACCAGGCCGGCGAGCCAGTTCGCGCTTGCGCGACGCCAGATGTCGTGCCGGACGGGGATCGAACAGAAGGCGCGCGTGTCGTCATTGAACCCGACGGTGTTGTAGAGCCCGGCAGTCTCGATCACCTGATCGAAGTAGCGCGCCATCCCATTGGGGCTGTCGTGGAACCACCACGGCGGACCGAGCCTGAGCGCGGGGTAGTGGCCGGCGAGCGGAGCAAGCTCGCGCGCGTACGCCGTTTCGTCGAGCGTGAACACGATGAGCCTGAGCCGCGGATCGTTTCCGAACCTCTCGAGGAGCGGCTGCAGGTTGCGGGTGAACTCCGCAGCTACCGGGATGTCCGCCCCCATGTCCCCTCCGAACCTCTCGAACAGCGTCCGGTTGTGGTTGCGGAGCGAGCCGACGTGGAGCTGCATTGCGAGCCCGTCTTCGACACTCATCCGGGCAAGCTCGATGAGCATGTGGCCGGTGAAGCGGCGGGCTTCCTCGGGAGTCGTCTCGCCGCGCAATGCACGAGCGAGGATCGCGTCGGCCTCGACCTCGTCGAGCGACGCGGTGTACGCCGACTCCACGCCGTGATCGGCCGCAACCGCGCCCATCGTGCGGAAGAACGAACGCCGCTCCTCGAGCGCAGCCACGAGCGCGGAGGTCCGCATGATCTCCCGGCCGACCGCTCCGGAAAGCGCGTCGAGACGATCCCGCCAGCCGGGGGCGAGGAGGTTGACCACACCGTCCGGCCGGAAGGTCGGGCGCACGTCACCCGACCAGCCCGATGCGCGGATCGCGCGATGGCTCTCGAGCGGGTCGGCCGCATCGTCTGTGGTGCAGAGCGTCTCTATCCCAATGCGCTCGAAGAGCGCGCGAGGGCGGAACTCCGGGCGGGCGAGCTTCGCCGACAGGTCGTCGTACACGGCCCCGGCGTTGTCGCCCGTCAGCGGCTCGGCGATCCCGAAGACGTCGCGGAGCTCGTCGGCGAGCCACAAACCGGACGGCGTTGCCCGGAACAGAAAGAGGTTGTCGGCAAAGAGCTGCCAGACCCGGCGGCCGTCCGTCTCGGTCGCGGGGTCCGCCGGTGGCCCGCTGCGGGCTCGGACTCCGAGCGCTTCGAGTGGGATCCCCTGCGAGTACAGCATCCGCAAGATGTAGTGGTCCGCAATGATCAGCAAGTCCGTTGGCGTCCCGAAGGTCGCATCCGGGTCGGCAAGGAGTGCCGGGTCGACGTGCCCATGCGGGCTGACGATCGGGAGACCGACGATGCCGTCGTAGAGGTCGTGCGCGACCCGTCTTTGACCGGGGTCCGGCGCGAACAAGCGGTCGACTTCCACGGTCGGTCTGATTCTCATGGCACCCTTCGCACAATGCTCGCTGGCAGTCTACTAGCCGGACCGGCCAGACCCAGAGGAGCGCCCGGCCCGGGATGACCGGGCTCGTGGACCGTGTGGATGGCCCGGAACCTCTTGAGGATGTGAGCCTGCCGGGCGGCGATCCGAAAATGACTGCCGGACCCAGGCCGCCGTCGTCTGAATAGACCCTGAGCGCGGCATCCGAGGTTCGGGGTAGAGTCATCGGAGCGGCCCATGGATACCCTTGATTTGGCGCCCGCGAGGTGACCGATGGTCCAGACCGAACGACCCGAATCTCGATCCGTGCCCGACGTGCCAGCCGGCACACTCGACGACGTCGAGCGGGCCGTCATCGACAATCTCTACGATGGTGTGTACTACGTCGACCGGGGTCGTCGGATCCGCTACTGGAACCGCGGGGCCGAGCGCCTGACAGGCTACGCGGATGCTGACGTTGTCGGCCGACTCTGCTTCGACAACATCCTCAATCACGTCGACGGCAGCGGGACGTTCCTGTGCCGTTCGCTCTGTCCGTTGGCCGCCACGATGCGCGATGGCGAGCCACGCGAGGCGGAGGTCTTCCTGCGTCATCGCGAGGGTCATCGCGTCCCGGTTCAGGTGCGCACGGCACCCGTCCGCGACCGCGAGGGCACGGTCATCGGAGGGGTCGAGATCTTCGAAGACGCCACCAAGATCTCTGCGGTCCGGCGCGAGGTGTCCGAACTCCGCGATCTGGCCATGCACGATGCGCTCACGGGTCTTCCCAACCGCCGCCACTTCGAGATGTCGATGTCGTCACGGATCGCCGAGCTCGCGGGCTACGGGCGACGCTTCGGCTTCCTCATCGCTGACATCGACAAGTTCAAGCGCGTCAACGACCGCTACGGCCATGCGACGGGCGACATCGTTCTTCGAACGGTGGCGCGGACCCTCCTGGCGACTTCCCGGCCGGGCGACGATATCGCGCGCTTCGGTGGCGAGGAGTTCGCCCTGACGATCACCGATGTCGATGAGGCAGCGTTGCGGGCGATTGGCGAGCGATTCCGAGCGATGGTCGAACGGACGCGCGTGCGAACCGAGGAGCACACCCTCAAGGTCAGGATCTCCATAGGTGGCACGATCGGTGAGCTGGGCGACACAGCCGACGCGATCTTCGAGCGCGCCGATGCCGCGCTCTATGAGGCCAAGAACGCCGGCCGGAACCGGATCTGCCTGTTCGGCGAGGCCGCCGACTACCCTGCCTGAAGGCTCCGATCGACGATCGCGCCCAGCTCCGCGTCGTGGTCTCGGGCCGCATGTCGGGGTCGTGGAACCGTCGCGGGCAGTTGGGGCGATGCCGCGGTCGGCTGGCGGGGGCAGGGGAGAGATGACCAGGGATTACCACAGAGATCAGGACGAGCGCCCTGGACGAGCATGGGGCCAGGCGTTCTCAATCGTAGACAGTGAAGGAGTCAACCCATGGTGACCTCGATCGTGGTCGAAACCCGCGAGTCGGTCGCGTGGATCACCCTCGCCAGCCCGCCAGTCAACGCCCTGAGCATCGCCTTGATCGACGAGCTGTCCGCGGCGCTCGTTTCGCACCGGCCGCCAGACGTCCGTGCCGTCGTAATCCGCGCCGCACCGGGCGCGAAGGTCTTCTCGGCGGGCCACGACGTTCGCGAACTGCCGACGAATGGGCGCGACCCGCTCACGTACAACGATCCACTGCGCACGGTCGTCCGGCAGATCGAGGCCCACCCGGCTCCGGTCATCGCCATGGTGGAGGGCTCGGTCTGGGGCGGTGCGTGCGAGCTAGTGCTCTCGTGCGACCTCGTCATCGCGGCGGCCGACGCGACGTTCGCCCTGACACCGGCACGGTTGGGTGTCCCTTACAACTTGTCCGGCGTGCTGAACCTCATGAAGGTTGCCGACATGCACTTCGTGAAGGAGATGCTGTTCACCGCACGTCGAATCCCGGCCGAGCGGCTAGCTGCCTATGGCGTCGTGAATGCCGTAGTCCCGGTGGATGAGCTCGAGCAGACGACAGCCGCCCTTGCCGCCGACATCGCCGCCACGTCGCCGCTCGTCCACCGGATCATGAAGGAGGAGCTGCGCGTCCTCGCGAACGCCCATCCGCTCACGCCGGAGGCGTACGAACGCATCCAGGCGCTCCGGCGCGAGGTCTACGACAGCGACGACTATCAGGAGGGGATTCGGGCCTTCCTCGAGAAACGCCACCCGATCTTCCGGGGGACGTAGGCGGCACCCAGTCGACGAGGTTCGCGACCGAGGCATCTGCGCGAGCAGCCGATTGCCGGCGAGGGGTTGAGCCTTCGTGCGTAAGGCTGATTCTGCTTCGCCGCGCACACCTGTGCGGCCAGGGGGTACGCGAAGCCTGACCTTCTCCGCCCCGTGCGCCCGCGCCACCTCATGGAGGTGCCCCATCATCAGTCGTCCGAACCCCCGACGGTGCGAGTCGGTACGTACCGCGATCCCCAAGGACGGGATCTCGAAGCCCTCATTCCAGCCGCGGAGCATCCCGTAGGCCACCGGCCGGCTGCCGTCGAACAGAAGCACGTAGACATCGCGCCCCTGGAGGTTTGCGATGCGGCGCGCTTCGTTGGCCGTGAACGGGTGGGGTCGGAAGAATGTGTCGTCGATGTCGTCGAACAGGTCGGCCAGAGCATCCGCTTCATGCGGGCTCACCGATCGGAACTCCACGCCGGCCTCCACTGGCATGGACTTCTGGATCGTCGGTCCGAGGCCGGCAATGGTAGCTTGGCGGCGGCGACCGCCTCCATTGAGTGGCTGGCGAGAAGCACTATTCGTGGCCAGACGAGATCGACGTGGTATCTGCGCGGTCGCCGCCTTCTCGGCCACGATGGGTCGTCGAGCCGGTGCGAAACCGGTCTGGCTCCAGCACAGGCGCCCTGTAGCCCGGGAAGTAGTCCGGATCCAGGAGACCGTCGCCCCTGGTGGCCGACCTACGCGCTTCCAGCAACTCTTGACACGCCGGTCGATCGAGGATCCACCGCCCGGTGAAAAACGGGTGTAGTCGTGGCGAGAACCGGCGTTTGAACTCGAAGAGTGAATCCTCATGAGCCCCGCGCCCGCCGCCCAGATGAAACACCGTGTTGCCACGCTTCTTCGCCCACGCGTAGGTGTCGTCGACGAGGACCTTGTACGGCGAGATGTGGGCCAGCTCCTGGTTGGTCGCGACGAGGTGTTCCTGGACGATCCCGCGGTATTCCGTGAACAAGCCGGCGGCGCCGACAATGTCTCCAAGCCGTGTTACGAGGAGATGCACCTTGCCGTCCACGGCCGCACGGAGGCGACGAAAATCCGCGGCGTCGAAGAAGTAGTAGGCCGCGGCCGCGTTGCGAGCCATCGTCTCGTGATAGAAGTGAGCGAAAGCTCCGATATCCGCCCAGCTTTCGTCGTGGGTCGTCGTGAGTCCAGCCTGGCGGTAGTTCCGTATCTGCCGACGCAGGGACTCCGAGTAGCCTGCTCGCGCGGCCTCTTCGCTGACGCAGAGATCGATGGACACCGTCCGGCCGATTGCTGCCACAGGTTCCGACTCGTCGGTATCGTCACGAGAGCCTCCGAGGCCCGACATGAGCGACGCGTTGCCGAGGAGTGGATGGAACCGAGTGAAGGCGGAAACGGCACCCTGATCCTGCCAGACCGCCACGACTTCCGACCACGCCGTGGCGAGAAATGGGTCGCCGGGCGTGCAACCCCAGGCGAGTGGACCTGAGTAGCCGTACACGGAAGTGACATCGGTCGCGCCCGAGCCGGCCAGGTTCTCCACCTCCGACACCTGACGCAGCAGGTACGGCCATGCCAGGCCGCACCGCCGATCGCCAGCGACGATAAGGTACGGCTCGCCCTCGCCGGACCCGTGAGAGTAGGCGTGGTAGCCGGCTGTGTGATAGACGTCTCGCGGGACGTCGCTCAGCCAGTCGTCCCATGCCGGGTCGCCGGCCCCCAGAAGTTGGATGCGGATGGGAACTCTCCCTTCTACCGCGATTCCCGACCGCCCGTATTCTGCATCATCACGCTGGCCGGCTGGACCCCCAGAGCGCGCCTGCCCCGAGCCGGTTGGGTTGATCGTATCGAGCCAGATCTTCACCGCTTCGAGGCTCTGGGCGGTTGGCCGTCCAGCTCGGGAATGCTACCTTCCTTATGCGCAGCAACCGGTGCGCGGCGTGGCATGATCGACCCCTGCAAGGACAACTCACGAAGCGCCACTGCACTCGAGGCGGTTTCGTGGGATCGGGGGTCGCGGAGGAGCACAGCCGTGATCTGGGACGACCACCGCTCAGTCGAGGGAGGCGAGGCGCCAGCGCCCCGAAGGGCCCGTCTTCGGCGGAGCCTTTCCAGCCTGTTCTTCGCGCTGGTGATCGTCGTCCAGGTGCCGGTGCTGCTGCTCCTGGCGTGGTTGCCCGACATTGCCAGCCCGAGTTCGGTCAGCGGCGGATCGGCCCAGCCCTCCACCTTCGCGGCCACCGGGATGAGCGATCTCCCTGCACAGACTGCTTCGGCCGGCCTTGTGCAGACAACGCTGGCGCCCGATCCAACTCCGTCATCGAGCCTCGACCCTGGGCCGGCCGAATCGCCCGATCAGACGCCCGCCCCGACGCAGACCGCCACGTCGACACCAGCCTCCACGCCCACCCCGACTGCCGTGGTCCGGGCCACGCCTATGCCGACGCCGATCGTGACCCCGGCGCCGACACCTGTCCCGGCGCCCGCCGGCATCTCCGTTCCGGCCTCGATCGACGCGACGGGGGCCAGCGACGCGAGCGCCGCCCTCAATAGCTGGCTCGCCACGGTTCCCGACGGCTCGACGGTCGTCTTCCAGGCCGGCGGCGTGTACCGCATGAACCATGGGCTGGTGTTCTCGAACCGCCACTACCTCACGTTCGATGGGAACGGTGCGACGCTTCGTGCCAACGGCTCAGGGACCGCTCCAGGCGACAGCCCGTTCGCGCTCTGGACGGGCAACGACCACATCGTCATACGCGATTTCACCATCATCGGCAACAACCCGAAGCCGGGCCAACTCACGAGCGAAGGTCAGGCCGGCATCCTCCTGCACGGAAACAGCAACGTCGAGGTTGCCCACGTCACAATCGAGAATCCTTGGTCCGACTGCATCTACTCGGGCATCACTTCCTCGCATGTCGGGGTCAGCGGCCTCTGGTTCCACGACTCGACTTGTGTGGGCACCGGACGCAGTGGTGTCTCGATCACGGGCGGCGGCAACGTCACTGTCGAGGGAGTCAAGTTCAACGGCATCGGGATGCACGTCCTCAACATCGAACCAGACTTCGCACAGGACACGGTGGCGCACGTCACGTTCCGCAACAACACCGTCGGAACCTACGGAGTGACCACCAACTGGATCGGGTTCCTCTTCGCCGCCAACGGCGCCGCCGGGTCGACCGTCCGCGACGTGACGGTGACCGGGAACAAGGTGACAGGCAATCCGCATGAAGGCTACGACGGCCAGCCTCGCGGGCTCAACACCTATGTTATGACCGCCGGGCGCCAGAACATCGTGTTCACGAACAACACGTCAACCCAAGCGGTGCCCGGTCCCGCTCTCAGCTTCGCCTATGTGACCGGCCTGACCGTGACCGGCAACGTCCAGCCGCTCTCCTCGGGCCCGCTCGCGAGCATCACCAACTGCACGAGCGTCACTTATCACTGAGAGAACTCCGGAACAGGCGGGCAAAAAGAACCGGCGGGCCTCGCGACCCGCCGGTTCGATTCTGCAGGAGTTCCCTGGCAGCGCTGCATCGCAGCCTAGCCGCGGATGGCCCTTCGCTGAGCCTCAACCGCTGCCAGTCCGAGCCCGCCGAACGCCAGGCAGATCAGCAGGGCGAAGATTGGCGCCGAGTGGTTGGTCGAGTCGGTGTCCGTGCTGGTTGGTGGAAGCGTCTGGACAGGCGTGGCCGTCGCGCCCGCGACCGTCTGGAAGGGAGTCGGAGAAGGGGTCGGGGTCGCGGTCGGCGCCGGAGTCGGAGAAGGGGTCGGGGTCGCGGTCGGCGCCGGAGTCGGGGTCGGGGTCGCGGTCGGCGTCGGCGTCGGCGTCGGCGTCGGCGTTGCGATGGGGGCGGCCGCACCATCAGTCGTGGCCCACGTGAACGTCCGGTCCTGCGCATCGACCGCCGTGCCTGAGGGGACTCCCGACGCATCGATCGTGCCCGTCAGCGTCAAGGGGTTGTACATCTCCATGGCTGGGGGCTCGGTCCACGTGATATTCAGGGTGACGTCCGAGCCGCTGACCGTGCCGGTGAGCGTCCAGTCATATCCGGGGTAGAGGTCGACCGAGCCCGAGCCAACCACGTTCCCCGAGTCGTCGCTGGTCGTGATGATCATGGAGTGGACGTAGGTCGAACCGGTGCAGTCCCCGGACGTGCACACGAAAGTGACCTTGTAGGTACCTGTCAGGTTCCAGGCCGGTGGCGCTGCGGAGACTGCCGTCGGCAAGGCAAGCGCCATCAGCATGCCTGCAGCAATAGCGAATCGTTTCATCTCGTCCTCACTCCCGGCACGCGAGTACCGCTCCAGAACGACGCAAATGACCCCAACTTGCCCGACAGAAAGCCATGGGACGCGGCCAATCGGCAGTCTAGTACTTTCGTCCTGATGCGGTATACGTAGAACGACGTTTCCTGGTGCCCGCCGTCACCGCCCAGGCGTCCCGGGGCACCGCGCAAGCGCGGTTGGCGCGAACTGGCCGACGGCGGCCGAAGCCTCCAGCGGCCTCGCGGGCCCGATTCGTTCGCAACGGCGTCGCCGCCTAGATCTAGACCGGTCGAGAGCCGGTCATCGGCCGTCCGGCTGTGGGCTCTGGTAGTCAGGCTATCGAGGGCCATCGAGCTGCGCCGGGCCCTCATCCATTCCGGATTGCGCGCACGACGATCGACGGCCCTGGCGTCAGCGGCGCGACCAAGGCCTGAAACGGCCGCTCGAGGGCGGTCAGAAGTCTGAGCGGGACGTGCCGCGTCAGCGTAGGAGTCCGGAATAGTGAGACGGAGCGGGTCGCCTCTATGCGTAGGCCAGCGGCCTCAACCCAATGCCGTAGATCACTGGGCGCATGGTCCACGTCGGTCGACGCGCTCCACGGGCGATCGGACGGGGGAGCAGCAGCTGCAGTGTTCTTCCGAGTTCCTCTCGGCATGAAGGAGACGTCCTCCGGTATCTGCGATCCGGGCCCGAAGGGCGACTGTCTCTGCCGCCTCAGGGCGTAGAGCGCGATGGACTTCAGGTTCCTTTTGTTGGAGGACTCGAGGACGAGCACGCCGTTCGGTCGCAGAACCCGGGCCATCTCGGCGATCGCCGGGCCGGGGTCGTCAAGGTGGTGGATCACGCGCACGCAGACCACCGCGTCGAACGAGGCGTCGGGAAAGGGGAGGTGGAAGGCGCTTCCCTGGACGGTGATGTACCTCGGATCGTCGCCGAGGCGTTCTCTGGCCGCGGCCAGCTGTACGGCAGACAGGTCGAGGAGCACCACCTCGCGGTACCCAATGTACTCGTCGGCGAGGCGCCCAAAGCCCGCGCCGACCTCGATTAGCCGGTCTCCGGTCTTTGGGAGGAAAGCCTCCAGGGCCATCCGGTCGCAGCGATCCTCGTACTTACGGCTCGGCCAGAACGAGTCCCGGTAGGAGAGATCGGCATAGGCGGGATCCGGCTCCGAGACCGAGAAGTGAGCTGGGTTTGTGTCGGGCATTGCGATCGGTGTTCAACCTCCCCTACGTACACCTCGTGACAGCGGGTAGGCCGAGAGCGTGAGCGGTCGCCGTGTCATCCTCGCGTCGTTGGGCCAGGAAACCAACCACGCAAGGGGCCACCACGCTGGCCGACGACAGCATGGCCGTGCTCGAGATCGTTCGCAAGGTGATCGAGGAAAGCAACGTCCTTCGGGTGGAACCACCTGCTCCCGACGCGGCCACATACCGCGACCGAGCTGTGGGACTTGACCCCGCGCCCAATCCTCGCGACACTCGCGGGGACTCGTACATGTATAGGACAGGGATCGGTCAGCCTCACGGCCGGCCCACTCTCGGTCGCCAGCTCAAGATAATCGAGGGACTCCTTGGGCTACGCATCCTCACCCGGACCGCGATCGTGACGCTCGCGCGTGCGGCGCCGCCACCCACCCTCGTCCCCGCGCCTTGGCGGGTGACGACAGTCAGCAGCCCCAGCCTCGACCAATGACCGAATCGAATCAGGCTCGAGGCTCCGCGGCCGCCGTCCCGCTGGTCGAGGCCAGCCCGTCCTGCGTGCTCGTTGCCGACCGGCAACCGCCGCCGGACGCGGTTCTGCCATCCAGTGTCCATCTCCTGATGGTCGCGACCGTTTCCGGCACGCTCGAAGCGTTCATCGCCCCTTACGCGAGACACTTCCGCTCGCTCGGCTGGAGAGTCGACGCAGCCGCCCACGGCGCAGGCAGCAATCCCGTGGTTCGCGATGCCTTCGATGAGGTCTACGAGCTTCCGATCTCGAGATCGCTTCTGGATCCAAAGGGCCTGTTGCGCGGCAGGGCAGCCATCTCGGAAGTACTCCGGTCGCGGCCCGACATCGTCCACGTCCACACGCCAATTGCAGGCTTTGTCACGCGACTGGTAGCGCATCAGGCGCCGATCGATGCGCGACCGGCCGTCGCCTATACGGCGCACGGGTTTCACTTCCACAAGGGCGGTTTGGCAGCGACCAACGCGCTCTTCGTCACCGTCGAGAGGTTGGCCGGGCGATGGACCGACCGCCTGGTGGTGATCAACGAAGAGGATCTGGCGGCGGCCGAGCGCTACCACATCGTTCCGCGAAGGCACCTCGTCCGAATGCCCGGGATCGGCGTCGACACACGGTCATACCAACGCTCCGCCGTCAGCCCTGGTGACGTCGCCAACGTCCGCGAGGGGCTCGGGGTTACAGCGGCAACGCCGCTCTTCGTGGTGATCGGCGAACTCAACCGGAACAAGCGACAGCGAGATGCTGTTGTGGCGCTCGCCACGATGCGCCACGCGGAGGCTCATCTCCTGCTGGTTGGCGCCCGAGGTTCGCAGATACGCTCTCTGGAGCGACTCGTCCACGACCTCGGGCTACGGGATCGGGTCCATCTCCTCGGCTTCGTCCACGACCCGCGCCCGGTTGTCTGCGCCGCGACCGCGCTCATCCTTCCGAGCGCCCGTGAGGGGCTGGCCCGGTCGGTGATGGAGGCGCTCGCGCTCGAGGTGCCCGTGATCGCCTCGACAGCGCGTGGGAACAGGGAGCTGGTCGGCGATGACCGAGGGATCCTATTCAGTATTGGTGACGTACGCGGACTTACCGAAGCCATGGACAGGCTGATCGACCAGCCGGAAGAGCGGCGGGCGATGGGTCTGCGGGGACGCGCGAGGATGGTCGAGGGTTACGACCTGCAGCTTCTCATCCGCATGCACGAGGCGCTTTATCAGGGGATGCTCTCCGAACGTTCGAGACGGACTACGTAATCCAGGACGAGAATGCCCGCGCCGGTCTCGTTCACCGACCGCCATGAAAGCGATCCTGCCTGCACGGGACATCTCCCTCGACGCAGCATGCGACGACGGCGCGGGCCCTGACCGAGGGCGGGCCAGACTCTCAGAACAGATCGAGACCTTGTTCGGCATCTTGAGCCGTCAGGCCATTCGTCGGGGGGCCTTCGCTCAGTCAAGGACCTGATCGCGATGATTGCAGCGTTCACGGCCTTATGGAGCGAGAGCGCCACTTCCTGAGCCTGGGCCAAGACCGCCGGCCGGATCCTTGCCAAGCGGTCCAAGCCTGGTGCGCCGACGCATCTCTTCTTGAGGGGAGGGCAGTCAACTTGGGGATTACACGTGCGGAGCGCTGATGTCCGGAGCGGTCTGGTCGATTGTGCTTAGACAGATCGCCGCCGCTCCGAGTACTCATTGACCGTTGGCTCGCGACCCCGGGCGACCTAGGCTGTCGGTGCGTTTCGTTTAGCTCGGGGCAGACCGCGATCGATCGGCCTCCTCCATAAAGGCACACCCGTCGCGAGGCGGGGCCGCAAAGCCACGGAGCTCTCGTAGCCAGCCGGGCTTCGGAAGGGAGTACGGTCATGTCGTTTTGGGATGGCAGTCGCTGGGTCGGAGATCGACCTCTCAACAGACAGGTAGATCCGGCTACGCGGCCATGGCGGCGGCGTCGAGGCTGGCTCGTGACGATCGCGATCGTTGTCCTCGTGCCCGCCCTGCTGATCCCGTTCCTGGCGGTCAATGCTGCCGGGCCGAGGCTGACCGTTGGCGGCAGTGCCGCGCCGGGTGCGTCCGTCAATCTCGCCGGCGACGGATTCCGCGCCCACATCTGGATCCAGCTGCAGTGGGATGGATCAGCCTTGGGAATGTCCACGGTTCGGACCTCCAACCAGGGCGCCTTCGGGACGTCGCTCATGATCCCGGCGAAGGCGACCGCTGGTCCGCACGTGGTTGGGGCGGTCGATTCTTCATCAGGGTCGCGAAGCGTGACGTCAGCGGCCGCGACCGCGACCCTTGCCGTTGCGACGGTAACGGTGCTCGATTCCCCCGCCGTCCCGACGCCCGCGACGAGTGGCGCCCCGGCGCAGTCGCCCGGGCCCACTGTCCCGACGCAGAATGTCACGCCCGTCCCGACGCAGAATGTCACGCCCGTCCCGACGCAGAATGTCACGCCCGTCCCGACGCAGAATGTCACGCCCGTCCCGACGCCCACAGCCGCGCCCACTCCGACGCCGGCGCCGACACCTGTCCCGGCGCCCGCCGGCATCTCCGTTCCGGCCTCGATCGACGCGACGGGGGCCAGCGACGCGAGCGCCGCCCTCAATAGCTGGCTCGCCACGGTTCCCGACGGCTCGACGGTCGTCTTCCAGGCCGGCGGCGTGTACCGCATGAACCATGGGCTGGTGTTCTCGAACCGCCACTACCTCACGTTCGATGGGAACGGTGCGACGCTTCGTGCCAACGGCTCAGGGACCGCTCCAGGCGACAGCCCGTTCGCGCTCTGGACGGGCAACGACCACATCGTCATACGCGATTTCACCATCATCGGCAACAACCCGAAGCCGGGCCAACTCACGAGCGAAGGTCAGGCCGGCATCCTCCTGCACGGAAACAGCAACGTCGAGGTTGCCCACGTCACAATCGAGAATCCTTGGTCCGACTGCATCTACTCGGGCATCACTTCCTCGCATGTCGGGGTCAGCGGCCTCTGGTTCCACGACTCGACTTGTGTGGGCACCGGACGCAGTGGTGTCTCGATCACGGGCGGCGGCAACGTCACTGTCGAGGGAGTCAAGTTCAACGGCATCGGGATGCACGTCCTCAACATCGAACCAGACTTCGCACAGGACACGGTGGCGCACGTCACGTTCCGCAACAACACCGTCGGAACCTACGGAGTGACCACCAACTGGATCGGGTTCCTCTTCGCCGCCAACGGCGCCGCCGGGTCGACCGTCCGCGACGTGACGGTGACCGGGAACAAGGTGACAGGCAATCCGCATGAAGGCTACGACGGCCAGCCTCGCGGGCTCAACACCTATGTTATGACCGCCGGGCGCCAGAACATCGTGTTCACGAACAACACGTCAACCCAAGCGGTGCCCGGTCCCGCTCTCAGCTTCGCCTATGTGACCGGCCTGACCGTGACCGGCAACGTCCAGCCGCTCTCCTCGGGCCCGCTCGCGAGCATCACCAACTGCACCGGGGTGGTGTATTCCTGACACGAGGCCGCCTCGCTGGTTCGTCGGCTGGAGTCTCTCCGGGTCTATCGATGCGGCTCGATTGGTCTGCCCGGTCAAGATTAGACAGGTCACTCGGCGAGGATAGGGTCGATCAGATCGGCCCTGTCAGCGGGCGAGGGCACACCGCGAAGTCGCCATCTGAAGGAGGTGCCGACGAGAGTTCGGCCGGCGTGGGTGGCAGTAGCAGCAGCCAGCGTAGGTAGTGACCGCGGTCGGGCGGCAGCCAGATCGGCCAGCCACTCGCGATCGAGGTCCTCGGATGGCAGCGATGCCCGCCAGGGCTCGGCGGACGCATCGTCCTGGTCAGCCTTCAATGGGACATGGATTCAGCACGACGGGCCTGAACCAGGCGGCTCCATCGCGTCTCGATCGGCCCTCCCGGACCAGTCCGAGCCGGCAGCCAACCGCCGACGGGCGAGTGCCGCGAGTTAGGATGTCACGGCACGTCAATTCGGAGGTCACTGAGAATGGCGGACCCTCGCGATGTTCGCGTACGGCCTTCTCGTCTCACCGCTGTGATCGGCTCGCTCGATGCGGGCGGTGCCGAGCGGATCATGGCTCTCCTCACCGCAGCTTGGGTCGAGAGGGGATGGGATGTGGTACTGCTGCTGACCCTGGCTGCCCCGAGCTACAGTGCATTCTTCGAGCCCGACCCGCGCATCCACGTGCAGTACCTGGACCTCTATCGTCCGTCCCATGGCGCCGTAGACGCGCTGGTCAGCAACCTCCGACGCCTTCGCGTGATCCGCGCCGCGATCCGTTCCAGCCAACCGGACGCGGTGTTGTCCTTCATGACCGACACCAACGTGTTGACCATCCTGGCCTCGCTCGGACTCCGAATACCCGTAGTCGTCGAGGAACACATCTATTCGGCGTGGCCTCCTCTCCGACTGCCCTGGCGACTGCTCCGGCTAATGACTTACCCCATGGCAGCAAGTGTCATCGCTTTGACTCCGCCCGCCCTCGCTGCTCTCGGGCTGGCGCGAGGGCGGCATGGGCGGGTGATCCCGAATCCCGTGATGCCGCCTCCTCCCAGTAGGGCCGTCCCGTCCGATCCGCCGGTCATCGTCGCGATCGGCCGACTCGTTCCGCAAAAGGGGTTCGACATCCTCCTGCCTGCGTTTGCGCGGGTCGCAGCCGTGCACAGCGATTGGTGCCTCGAGATTTGGGGGGAAGGTCCTGAACGTGGGGCGCTCGAACGCCTTCGAGACTCGCTCGGGCTCTCCAGCCGCGTCATGTTGCCGGGGCGGACGCGGGAGCCGTACGAGGTCCTGCGTCGTGCAAGCTTGTTCGTGATGTCCTCACGGCGCGAGGGTTTTCCGACCGTACTCGGCGAGGCGATGTCCTGTGGCCTCCCGGTCGTCAGTGTCGACTGCCCCAGTGGGCCACGAGAAATGATTCGCGACGGGATCGACGGCCTGCTGGTCCCACCGGAAAACGTTGGAGCCCTCGCTGCGGGGATGGAGCGTCTCATCAGTGATCAGCGCCTCGCGCGGGACCTCGCTTCGCGCGCGCCGGAGGTCGTCGACCGGTTCGCGCTCTCGAAAGTGCTCGAACGTTGGGATGCAGTCTTCGCAGAAGTCTCGGGCGGTAGAGTCGGACCGGTGGGCCCAGCGTAAGGCAAACGGCGCGACGGGGAGAAGGATGTCGACAGGACACGCTGGCGATCTGGCAACTCCACCAGCACCGTGACCTGAGCTCATCGCAGGCGGGGTCGTCACTTTTCCGGGCGGTTGCCAGCGTCTCGCCGAGGCTTGACATGCTCGGCTCATGGGCGTACACGTTAATGTATGCCGGACGGTGATGCTGAGCCTCAGAAGTACTCTTTCACCGTCTTTACTCCCACTTACAACAGAGCGGCCACGCTTGCCCGGGTCTATGAGAGTCTGCAGCGGCAGACGCTCAGGGACTTCGAATGGCTCATACTGGACGATGGCTCCGAGGACGGGACGGCCGAACTCGTAGAGCGCTGGCGTGCGGCAAGTAGTTTCCCGATCCGCTATGTGTGGCAACGGAACCAGGGAAAGCACGTCGCATTCAATCGTGGGGTAGGGTTGGCACGGGGCGAGCTGTTCCTCACGATAGACTCAGACGATGAGTGCGTTCCGGTTGCGCTCGAGCGACTCATGTATCACTGGAACGAAATCCCCAGCGCCTCGAGGAGCTGCTTTGCGGCAGTCACTGGACTATGCATGGACCAGAATGGCCGTATCATCGGCGATCGTTTTCCGAGAGATGTCTTGGACTCAAACTCGATCGAACTGGTCTACCGCTACAAGGTGCGGGGAGATAAGTGGGGCTTCACCCGGACCGATATTCTGAGGGATTTTCCATTTCCGGCCGACGGCACGAAGTTCATTCCTGAAAGTGTCGTCTGGGACGAGATAGCAACGAAGTACAGCACGCGGTATGTGAACGAGGTGATGCTCATCGCCTGGATTCGTCCTCGTGCAGGCTCAAGGGAGAGATCGGAGGCAGCCTCCCTATACGCTCGGGGCCTCGCCCGCTGGAACCTCTATGTCTTGAACAGGCACCTCGGCTGGTTCCGCTACGATCCCATCAGGTTCGTTCTCTCAGCAGTGCGGTACACGCGGTTCTCATCGCTGGATCGCCAGAGTCCGCTGGAACAACTCCACCAGCTGAGGAGCCCTGGAGCGAGGTTGCTCTGGTTGCTGACGCTTCCATTAGGCGCAGCCGCTGTTGCAGTTGACGTCAAACGGGTAGGGCGTTCCGGCGCGAAGCGCCGCGTGCGCCTTTGACCGCGGACCCGCGACTGCCGATGTTGTGGGTTGGCCCGAGACATCTTGATGGCGGTTTCCGCTTTGATGCCGGTCCTCCGGGCGCGGCGCAGCGAGCGGACGCAACCGCGGCTACTTCCGTGAGATGATCGGCGGGGCCCCACGCGTGCCACAGGACGGGCCAGGGTTTGCGGGGCAGTTGGGGCTTCTGTTGTGCCCGCTTCGGTCACCTCGAAGGCCGCGAGGTTCCGGGCAGGAGGCCCTTCGCCTCCGCAAGCTCTTCGTAGAGCGCGGCATACTCCCCGATGAACCGAGACATACGGAACGTAGTGTCAGCTCGCCGACGAGCGGCAAGGCCCAGTCGACCGCGCAGGTCACGATCCATCACCATCCGCCGCATGGCGGCGGTTATGCCGTCGACGTCGTTGACGGGCACCAGCAGGCCCGTGTCGCCGTCGATGACAATCTCGCCCGAGCCGCCGGCGGCCGTCGCGACGATCGGCCGTGCCGCTGCGGCTGCCTCGAGGAGCGCGTTGGGAAGCCCTTCGCTCCTCGAGGTCTGCACGACGAGATCGAACAGGCTCAACAAAGGCTTCGGGTCGGTCACCCGCCCGTGAAGGCGCGCACAGTCCTGGAGTCCATATGCGTCGATCTGACGCTGCAGCTCACCTCGTAGCGGGCCTTCGCCCACCATCAGCAAACGTAGCTTGTGGCCCTCACGGCGCAGTGATGCGAACGCCTCAATGAGCAGGTCGTGCCGTTTGACTGGCTGGTAGTTCGCGACGCAGCCGACCAGCAGTTCGTCGTTGGCCACACCAAGCGCGCGGCGGCGGGACTCCACCTCCACCGGGGTCAGGGGTTCGATCGGTTCCACCCCGTTCCGGATGACCCTGAGCTTGGCTGGATCGATCGTCTCGTGCCGGAGGGCGTCAGCGGCTACCGCATCCGAGTTTGCGACGACAGCATCGACCCTCCGGTTGGCCAGTGCGTTGATCCGCTGCTCAAGGGCAGTCATCGGCCGATTGAAGTCCCGGAGGTTGTATCGCCCCGTGACGACGACAGGGGTCCTGGTGATGGAGCGCCCGAGCACGGCCATGACGTCTACGGGGTACAGCCAGGCATCGACGACGTCGTAATGGCCAGCGCGCGCAAAGTAGGCATACCGCACTGCCTTGAAGCCGCGACCAACCATCCTCTCTAGCTTCGAGGCTCCGACGCGAGGCAGAGACCCGATATACCGCAAGCCAGCGCCCGCCGCGAGCGCCCTCTCGTCGTACGGCCCCCGGCCTGACATGGCAAGGAAGTCGACGCAGAACCGATCTCGGGGCAACCCTTCGGCCAGGGCGAGCATCTGCCTCTCCGCCCCCGCCGGACTCAGGCTTGGTGGGAGATAGGCGACGCGAAGGGGAGTCATCGCGACGCACCAGCGGCGCGGCGACGGCGAGCATTCCACTCAATGCCGAGTTGTCGGAGCTCTCGCGCCTCATCCAGGCCAAGCGACGCGGCGACGATCACGTAGCCCAGGATTCCGAGAATGCCAAAGATGAGCAACGCAGCAAGGCCGATGAGAGTCCCGGAGGGAACCATCCCGGACCAGGAGAGCGCGGCAATCGGGATCGCGACTGGGAGGCTTGCGAGCGTCGAGCGTAGCAGCGTGCGCAAGATCGGAGCCAGCGTGAAGGCCGTCTCTGATAGGGACAGACGCCAGGAGAAGAACGCCAGCACCAGCATTGCCGTGACCGAGGATGAGAGCGCTACTCCCGCGGCTCCCAGCCAGATGCCAAGGATGACATCCAAGACGAAGTTCAGGCATACGCTCAGCAGGCCTGCGGCGAGCAGCACGCCGCCACGGCGCCGGGCGTTGAGGGCGCCGGTCAGCGGTGCGTAGCACATCAGAAGGACAATGAGCGGGGCAAAGGCCGCCACGGCCTGGGCTGTGCGAATGACCTCGGGTGGGCCAAATGCGCCGCGTCCGTAGCCGACTGCCACTGCCACGGGGGCGACCGCAACGGTGAGAACGGCCACCGGCATGAACAGGGCAACCACGTAGCGAAGCGAGCGCTCGAGGGCGCTCGAGAGACCAGCTCCAGCTTCCAGGGCAACGCGGACGAAGGACGGATATAGGGCAGTCCCCCAGGCGGGGCTTATCGCGCCGATGGGAGTTCTCACCAACACGTCGGCATAGCGCAGCGCACTCACCGCCCCCGGAGCGATGAGGGAGGCGATCGCTCGGTCCGAGATCCCATTGAGCTGGAGTATGGCGCTGCTCAGGGTGAGCGGCGCGGCGTGTCGCGCGAAAGCCGTGAGCTCTCCACGTGACGTCCACAGCCTGAGTCGTGGCGCGATCGACGCACGCGCGACCGAGACGAGCAGGATCAGCGCCCCAACGATCGGACCGAGCAGATTCCCCACCGCCAGCGCGCCAAGCCGCAGCCAGTGCCACAGGAGGAGCGTTGCCACGAGAGTGACCGCCGATCCTGCAAAGCTGGACCAGGCGATAGCGGCAAAGCGTTCTTCTGCCTGACAGACGGCGTACAAGACCCCCGAAACAGCGCTTGCGAACGTCAGGGGCGCCACGAGATGCAGGTAGCCAAATGCAGTGTCACGCGTTGCGGGAGCGAGCCCCGGGCCGCTGATCTCGATAGCTACGTACGCAAAGACCTCGAGCGATACCCAGACGATAAGGCCGCCCAGACCCACCCAAGTAGCTATCGCCCCGGCGAACCGTCGAGCCTCCTCGCGGCCGCGGTCGTCCCGGACCTTGAGGTAGGCGGGGACCATGGCCGTGCCCGTACCGGCAGTCAAGACCCCTGCCAGTGTCGTGGGGAGGATAAGCGCGATGAGCAGGGCGTCGTATTCGGATGAGAGCCCGACCTGGGCGGCCACGAAGACCTCGCGAACGACGCCTAGCAGCTGGGCGCCTGCCGCCGCCCCAGTGAGGATCGCGGCTGAGCGGCCAATGGCCCTGAACGAGAGGCCCTGACCCCCACCGGCAGTCGCGTCTGTTTCCATCAGACGGCGCACCCTCGCGCGCTCACGCTGGTGGCACGCCGCGAAGCCAGTCCACGCTCCTGGCGATCCCTTCCTGGAACGAGACCGTCGCTTTGTAGCCGAGCTCCCGCTGAGCGACTGTGATGTCGGCTTGGGAATCGATGATGTCGCCCGCCCGCCGAGGTCCGATGATCGGATCGACCTCGCGGCCTACCGCGGCGCATATCGCGTTCAACAGCTCGATGAGGGTGTGACGCGAGCCAGTCGCCACGTTGCAGGTCAGGCCCGACGGGCAGCCAGGCATGGCTGCCAGGAGGTTCGCGGCGACAACGTTATCGACATACGTGAAGTCACGGGAAATGCTGCCTGTCCCATTGATCGTCGGGGCCTCTCCCTGGAGCACTGCCGTGGCAAATCTCGGGACCACTGCGGCGTACTCAGATGCCGGGTCCTGACCCGGCCCAAACACGTTGAAGTACCGCAGCACGACAGTATCGACGCCGTGGAGCTGCCCCAGCGTATGGACGTAGTGTTCTCCGGCGAGCTTGCTCACTCCATACGGTGACGTGGGCATTGGGCGCTGGTCTTCGCTGCAGGGGAGCCGCTCCGGGATCCCGTACACCGCGCAAGAGCCCGCAAATACCACCCTCTTCACCCTGTGACGCGCGCTGGCGAGCATGACATCGATTGTTCCCGCGACGTTTGCTTCGTTCGTCAGTCTCGGCGTCACGAGTGATTGCGCGACCGACGGGAGCGCGGCTTCGTGGAAGACCACCTCTGACGTGGCGACGGCCCGATCCAGGGCTGCCGGGTCAAGGATGCTCCCCTCAACGAGGGTGATGTCGGCGCGAAACGGGTCCAGCCGCGATCGGAGCCCGGTCGAGAAGTCATCGATCACGCTGACCTGGTCTCCCCGTTCCAACAGGCAGCGTACCAGGTGATGGCCGATGAACCCGGCCCCGCCCGTGACCAGCGCTCTCATCGAAACGTGCTCTGCGACTCGTCAGCAACTCGCGGCGGGATCACGAGGACACTACCGTGCTGGTGACCGACGCCGGGCATGCGGGTAGTGTAGCGGACCTCTTCCCGGTTGCAGCGGGGATAGGTTAGTCTGTCCAGGTGGGCGAGGTCGGAGCAGGTGTTTCGGGTGGTTGGCGGCCCGCGGGACCGCCCTCGGTCGTGATCGTCGCCGCCTTTGATCCAGCCGACTTCGACACAGGCCCGCTCGCCGGGCCGCACGGTCGGAAGGGCCCCCGGCTCAAGGTCGGCGTCCTAGACGATGGCTTGTCTGACGCCACTAGGCGTCGTAGACGGCTTCTGCAGTACAACCTGTGACCGAGACTTCGAGCCAGCAGAGGCGCGACAGGCGCGTCGCCTATCTAGTTACCTCGAGCGGGATGGGCGGAGCCGAGCGCGAAGTCTGCTACCTGGCCCAGGCGTTCCACCGCCGTGGCTGGGAGGTCGCGGCGATCTCTATGCTCCCGCTGGAGCGGCCCGTTTCCGAGCTTGAAGCGGAAGGCATCTATACGTCGTCGTTGGGGATGCGACGGGGACTGCCCGATCCGCGAGCGCTCGGCAGGCTTCGGGGGTTCATCCGGCGCTGGCAACCCGACGTGCTCCACGCGCACATGGTGCATGCGAATCTCCTGGCCAGGCTCTCACGACTGGTGGTGAAAACCCCCGTCGTGATCTCCACGATTCATAGCCAGGATGAGGGCGCGCAGTGGAGATACGTTGCATACCGGTTGACGGATCGGCTGTCCGACCTAACCACCACGGTTAGTCAGGTGGCGATGGCGGAGGCAATTCGTCGCGGTGCCGTCCGCCCGGATTCCATCCTTCTCGTGCCCAATGGCATCGGAACAAGCGCATACGTTCGAGACGCGTCCATTCGCGAGCGCATCCGTGCCTCGCTCGGGCTCGGCGACCGCTTCACCTGGCTGGCCGTGGGCCGCCTGGTCGAAGCCAAGGGCTACCTCGACATGCTCGCCGCGTTCAGGCAGGTTCGCGAGCATCACCCCGATGCCGTACTCATGATCGCCGGAAACGGGCCCCTCGAGGAGTTGATAAGGACGACGGCACGCCAGGCCGGCATCGAGCACGGCGTCACCCTGCTGGGCTTGCGGCAGGATGTTCCGGCACTTATGCAGGCGGCGGACGCCTTCGTGATGTCGTCGAAATGGGAGGGGCTCCCGATGGTCCTCCTGGAGGCAGGAGCCAGCTCGTTGCCGATAGTCGCGACGGACGTTGGTGGGGGTCGCGACGCAATCCTTGATGGCGTGTCGGGCCATCTGACTCCTGCAGGAGATCCAGTGGCCCTGGCGCAAGCGATGTGTCATGTCATGGAGCTTCGCGTACGTGACCGCGAAGCCATGGGTGCTGCAGGCCGTGGGCACATCTGTCGCACGTTCGATATCGAGGTAGTTGTCGATATGTGGGAGGCTCTCTACGCTGGTGCCGGTTCCGTACGGGCCCACGGAAGCCCCGCGTTGTGACAGGCGTTCACTGGCTCGGCAGCGCCGCCACGGATGCTTCAGCTCGCGTATCCATAGGCGCGGACTGCAACGATGATGGTGCCGACGCCCGGGGGGCCGGAACCTGACTCTGGTCTGGGGTCACGACTGTCTCGATCGTGAGCGTCCCCGCGTGGAGCGAGCGAGGCGGACGCTGCCGGCTCCTGGGTTCGCGATCGGGACCCACCATTTCGCATGGTCCACGCGCCGATCCCTGGCCTCGCCATACGTGCGAAGGGCATCGCTGGGTCCCCACGCGCCAAGTTGTCGGACGGGGCAGATCCAGCATGGGGTCATGCTCGGGATCGCCGCTCATCCCTTGCCCGTCCGCTGGTCTGGTGGGATCGGTAGGCAGTGGGGACCTCCGTCCAGTTGCCTACCAGAGTCGCCACGATCACCAATGCCGTCAGGGCTGAGGTCTGGAATGAGTCCGGGGGCTGGAGGGTTGCGCAGCCGACCGCGTATGTCACGAGCACCGCGTATCCGACGGTGCGGGCCGATCTCGAGACACGATGGAGAGCAACTGCCACGGCGGCGAGCATCGGGATCCACAGGGCAACCCCGACCATCCCCTCTTCGGCGAGAACATTGAGGTACCAGTCGTGGGACTCGATGGGGAAGCCAACGTACCACCCACTCATGAACGAAAAGTGGCTGAATCCGATGCCGAAGAGCGGCGAGGTCGCAAACAGCTGAGGTGCCGCCAGTGCGGCCCCGAGTCGCGCCTGATCGCTCTGAGCCAAGCCCGCGTACGCTTGGGCCGATGCCCCGCTCGTGTCTGCCGTGACCCTCCACTGGACATAGACCGGGTAAGCGACAGCGATGAGCGCGACGGCAACGAGGAGGGCGATGGCTCCGGTCCGACGGCTTCGGGTGAACGCGAGGGCGACGAGCCCCGCCACGAGTGCGAGCAGGCCACCCCGCGATAGCGACACTGCGAAGGTGGATGCCAGCACCATCGACGTCCCGAAGAGGAGTAGTCGGGCCCGCCGGGACCGGACCACGGCCATCCATGCGAGGGCCGTGGCGATGGCCGATGCCTGGTAGACAGCGAAGTAGTTTGGGTCCCCGAACGGCCCAACGGCACGGGCGACGGCGTTTGACGTGCCGACGAGGTTGCTCAACGGTCCGACCGCAGGGTGACCAAACGTTGCAAGCGCAAGGATGGCTGCGATGAAGGCAGAGACGAGGGCGATGGCTACGAACGGACCGGGTGACCGGCCTCTGAGCACATACGCCGCAGCAATGATAAGGCCGACGGACGTGAGCAGCTGGCCGAAGTTGTACCCGACCAGGTGGCCCACGTCGCCCGAGTAGCCAGAGAGCAGCTCGGGCAGCTGCTGGAGCGACACGTATGCGACGAATCCGAGTAGGAGAAGGAGCGGAGCGGGGACCCGGATTGTGGGCCTGTCCAGCGGCAGGCGATACACACAACCAAGCACGGTCGCCCCAACGAGGAGCGCGTTGAGCCCAGGTGCCGGAATGACAAGCGGGGGTCTTAGCGGCGCCATGAACGCCAGGATCGCCAGACCAGTTGGGGGCGAGACGATTCCCGCGAGGAAGGCAGCGAATGCGGCGCCGATGGTTAATGGCGCCAGATCCAGTGCCATGCCGGCGACGATGGCCGCAGAAATGGCGCCTGCGACCATCACGGTCCGATAGTCCGACGCCAGCGAGCTGGTACGGCCTGCGACCCCAGTGCCCGCAGGCAGTCCCAGGGACGTGTGCTGATCCGTGGCGATGGCCGCCGCCATGTCTACCTTGTCTCGCTTAGGGTCTTGGGCAGCCATCGGACCAAACAGCACCCGACGTTCGGACGCACAGGCCCCACGATCGCCGAGTCGGAGTGTACGGGCGGCGACGCCGCCGATCTATGCATCATCGGCCGGCATTCGGCGTCCCTCCACTCGATCATCGTGCCCTGCTCGGGTTGCCCTCCAGGTCTCGCCCCTTAGCCGTCTCTCGGGCTGTGCCGGGCGCCGCGCCCGCCTTTCGACGCTGCTGGTCGCCGCGATGATATCCCTTGGTGCATGCGTCATAGCGTTCGCTCGGCTTGCGACGTCAGGCGTTCGATCGCTTCTCGGGAGTGAACCGCCAGTGTAGTTCCCCAGGCTCAGTGAGACATGCCCGGTCATACGGTCGGAGGTCTCGGCCAGCCTTCTAAATGGGGGAGGCGGGCATATGCCCGAAGCCCGCGCAGTGAACTGGGTTCCGTCGTGACGCACCGCGGGCGCATGCGAATGGGCTTTCGCCCGGAGGTGTTCTGGCATCCGGCGAAAGCGGGTTAGCCTTCGGGGCAGGGGAGCGCCGGAGTGGCACACGATTCGAGAGTTGGCTGCCCCGGCTCGGCGTCGCCTTCGACCGCGCCGTCTCAAGAATGGCACGGAGATGGCGCCGTTGGCCATGCTCGCCTCGACGGAGTGCCGTCAGAGGATTGCCTGGGGGTTCTGCGCCGTTGAGAGCGCTGAAGGCGCAGATGACCGCGACGAGATCCCGCGCACTCCGGAAGACACCCGCCGGAGACGCCTGGTGTCCAGCTCACGGAGCCAGCGCGATCGGGGGGCGGCGGAGTTCGAAGGTCAGTTCCGGTGCACCTGTCTGCGGTCTCGGCCGCCGCGAACCGAGCTGCCGCGCCCGCAACCGGAGAGCCTCCGAGGGCGGGACGTCTCCTTGGCCGCTGGAGACCGGGATCGAGCATTGGTGCTCGATGCCGGACGACCCGTTGGTCCGGACGAGCGTCGAGCGGAGGCCAGGCTCAGGGAGAGACTCGCTCCGGAGACTCGTCGGTGCCGGGCGCTTGCTTCGCCGAGTAACCGTCGTAGTAGTCGGCGTCGCCAGCATTGCGTTTTGCCGCGAGTCGATTGAGCACGACACCGAGCACGTTGGCACCGACCTTGGCGAGCGCCTCCCGACCTTGACGGACGGAGCGCCGATGGGTATGTCCGGCGTCCACCACCAGGAGCGTTCCATCCATAAACGAGCTCAAGACCGCCGAGTCGGTCACGGCCTGAAGCGGCGGGCCATCGAAGATGAGCAGGTCATTGCCGGTCTTGAGTCGTTCAATGATCGTGCGCATCCGCTGCGAGCCGAGGAGTTCGGCCGGGTTGGGAGGTAGCGGGCCCGTGGTGAGGATCCGCAGATTCTCCTGCTTGCTCTCGTGAGCGATCGCATCGAGACCGACCTCGTCGCTCCGCAGCAGCGTTGTGAGTCCGTGCGCATTCGGCAGGTCGAAGATGAGATGAATGCCTGGTTTACGCAGGTCGGCATCCACGAGCAGGACCTGTCGGCCGGCGCGGGCGAAGACAACTGCCAGGTTGGCGGCGGTGACCGTCTTTCCTTCACCAGGGACGGAGCTCGTCACCAGTAGACTCCGGATCGGCGCGTCGACCGAGGCGAAATCGATGTTCGTTCGGAGAGTCCGGTATGCCTCGGCCACGCCGGAGCGCGGGTGACGAAGGGCGGCGAGCCGGATCGGCGCGTCGACCGAGGCGAAATCGATGTTCGTTCGGAGAGTCCGGTATGCCTCGGCCACGCCGGAGCGCGGGTGACGAAGGGCGGCGAGCCGATAGAGTTCGCTCCGGCCCCGCCTGCTCTTCATGCGCGCGACGGTGCCGAGCGTGCCCAGACCCGCGACCTCCTGGACGGCATCGGCATCCTTGACCCGATCATCGAGGTACTCCACGGTGAAGGCGACGGCCGTGGCGATGAGCACGCCCAGGAAGGCGGCCAGCACCACGTTTAGGAAGACCCTCGGTGAGACAGGCGATGTCGGCGGCACGGCCGGGTCGACGACGCTCAGCAGGTTCGAGTCGTTGCCGGCCGACAAGGAGAGGAGTGTGGCGTAGGTCGCGCGGAGGGTGACCAGCTCGCTTTCCAGGGTCTGTAGAACCACATCCTGCTGCGTCGTCCGGTTGGGGATGGCGATGAGGGCCGCCGCCCGTTCCTGGTCCGACGCGATCCGGTCCTGGGTGGCCTGCAGGTCGGCGTCGATCGACTTCTGGAGGTCGGCCTGCCGACCCTGGATTGTGGATGAGGCGGCGATCAGCTGGTCCGCGACGGCATTCGCTATGGCCGCTGCGCGGGAAGGGTCAGCGTCCTGGGCGGTGATCGTCAGGAGCGTGCTGTCCGTCGACGCATCGGCTCGCACCCTCGCGGCGAGGTCGTCAGGTGTGTCTGCGAGGCCGAGCTGCTTGATGACCTTTTCCAGGATCGGACGTGTGGTCGCGACACGGGCGTAGGTCGTGGACAGCTGCTGTGAGACGAGCAGCTGGTTGTAGTCGGGATTCGCCGCCGAGAGCGACTGGCCGACGGCCAGGGTCGCTTTCGCCTCGTACGCTTTGGGCAGCTGGATGCTGACGAAGTAGGCAGCGATGGCGGCCAGCAGGACGCTCGCGACGAAGAGCGGCAGCCACGCTCGAACGATTGCGATCTGGCTCCGCAGGTCCAAGGGTTCATCCTCTCTGCTCCGGACCCCGGAGCGTTCGTACAACCTGGATCGCCAAGATCATCGACCCGGTTACTGGGTACCGTCAACCTGATCCGCCCGCCTGGGGGACACGGCAGGCGGCTACTGGGCGGGTTTACCCGGTCCACCGATTTCCGACGAGCGGGCTGCGGATCGCCGCGCCCGAGCGGGCCTCTTTGGGGCGACGGGCTCCGGAGGGGCGGTGGGCATGGCCGGAGGCTCCAGGAGGGCGCTCGGCTGCGGGCTAGCGCCAGACTCGTACTGCCAGGACTGGTAGCGGTCGCAGGGCATGAAGCCGAGGCTGAGGCAGAACTCCGCCTGGTGCGAAGGCCCAATGACAGCCGGAGCGGCGGTTGCGTAGCACCGGTGGTCCGGGTGCGGGAACGTGTAGCGCGTGCGGCGATCCGCCGCTATCCCCAGCAGCGGGCAAGCGGGCGCATCGGGTACCTCGCGCTCAACAGCGGGCATCTCGGGCTCATAATAGTCGCACATGTCCTGCGCCGCCCGGGTCCGCCGCACACGGACGACCCGCGAAAGGTGCGTCGCGGCCTCGACGACCGGCCAATACTGGTGCCTGCGCGCACCATCAGATGGGCCCACCCAACTAGTACTAGTTGGCCATGGTCCAAACTGTCTATATTGTGACTTCGCGCGTCACAGTTCGGGGTTTGGGGTACGGGGTAGGGTCGACGCGCAGGAGGGTGCGCATTGGCGTTCCATCGACCGTCCGCATCGTTCGGCTTGATCAGGTCTGCGCTTCGGAGGTGGGCATCCGCTGCGACTTCGGCGTCGTCCGATCGCGCATTCGCGCAACTGGCTGGCCGGCTGCGGGGGCGTTATCTGCTCGGCATCGACGTGGCGGGGATCGTCGTCGCCGCCTACCTCGCGGTGGCGCTGCGTTTCGATCGGATCGATGGGCCGGTCTTGGTCCCCGCATTCCCGTTGGTTGTGGGCGTCCTCCTCGTGTTCCGCACCATCGTCAACATCCGGTTCGGGCTCTACAGCCGTCGGTGGCGTTATGCCAGCGTCCCAGAGCTCGAGGGAATCGTAGGAGCGGTGGCTCTCGGATCGCTTGCCAGCATGGCGATCTTCTACGGCGTGTCGGCCCTTGCCGGCACTACCTGGGCCGACGGGTTCCCGCGTTCTTTCTGGCCGGTGGAGCTGCTCCTGAGCACCGCCGCGGTGGGCGGCGTCCGGTTCGGGATCCGGGCGGTGTCGGACGCGACGCCGCGGCACGGCCGCGCTGGCGTGGCGATCAACAGGGCGACCCTGCTATACGGCGCCGGCGAGACCGGCACGCTGTTGGCCCGGTCAGCCCGGCGAAACCCGGGATCAGGCGTGCTGCCCGTCGGGTTCCTCGACGATGACCCAACGCTTTGCGGAGGGACCGTCGCCGGGATCCGCGTCTACGGGGGCCTTGAGTCAATTGAGCGGGCGGTCGCCGAGACCGGCGCCCGAACCCTTCTAATCACTATGCCGAGCGCGGTTGGAAGCACGGTCCGCCGGGTCGTGGACGCGGCGCTCGACCTGAGCCTGGAAGTGCGCACCGTCCCTTCGATGACCGATCTCCTGGACGGGACCGCAGACGCCTACAGCATCCGGCCGGTCGACGTGGAAGACCTCCTCCGCCGCCAGACGGTCAAGGAACGGGCCAGCGGGGTGGAGGAAATCATCCGCGACCATACGGTGGTCATCACCGGGAGCGGTGGCTCCATCGGGTCGGAGCTCGCCCGGCAGGTGTTCGCCATCGGGCCGCGGCGGCTGGTCCTCGTGGACCGGGCGGAGAGCCCGCTGTATCTGGTGCAGCGAGAACTGGAGATGCGCCGCGGGCGGGGGCGCGCCCACGGCGAGCTGCGCGTCCACCTAGCGAACGTGGCATCCCAGGCCGCGATGGACCGCCTCATCGCCGCCGAGGTGCCCAGCGTGATCTTTCACGCGGCCGCCTACAAGCAGTTGCCGATGATGGAGAGCCACCCCTCGGACGCCGCCCATGTGAACATCCGGGGGACGCTCGTGTTGCTCGACGCGGCGGCGGACGCGGGAGTCGAGCGCTTCGTCTTCGTCTCGACCGACAAGGCTGTTCGTGCGTCCAGCGTGATGGGCGCGAGCAAGCGGATCGCCGAGATGCTCGTGGCCGACACGGCCCGGCGCACCGGGCGCCCATACGTCTCGGTCCGGTTCGGCAACGTCCTGGGCTCCACCGGCAGCGTCGTCCCGATCTTCCAGCAGCAGCTGAAGGCCGGCGAGCCGCTGACAATCACCCACCCCGACATGACGCGCTTCTTCATGACGATCCCAGAGGCCTGCTGGCTGATTCTTGACGCGGCCGCGCTGGGGCGTGACGGCGACTTGTTCGTGCTCGACATGGGCGAGCCGGTCCGAGTCATGGACCTCGCCCGCGATCTCGTCCGTCTTGCCGGCCGCGATCCCGACAGCCAGCCGATCGAGACCATCGGTCTCCGTCCGGGTGAGAAGCTCCATGAGGAGCTCTTCTACAACTCGGAGCAGGTCGAGCCGACTGCCAGTGCCAGGGTTCTCCGGGCGATCGCACCGCCACCGCCCCCGGACCTCCGCGAGCAGGTCAAGCGCATCCTGGCCCTCGCTACGGGCGACCGGGAGCCGGAGCTCGCCGCAGCGCTGCTCGATTACGCCTGGACCGGCGAGGGAGTTGGCATAGTAAGGGACTCTCTCATCCGCGACCAGACGGACGACGAGTCGCTCGGACACCTTGGGTCGCGCGCAGTTTGGACCCGTGACCGACAGGGGCAGGTGGCGCGGCGGCGGTCTTTCTTAGGGGCAGCAGCGCCTCCGGGTCTTTCCATTGAGGCCCCTGCCGAAAGTCGTTCCGAGGAAGTGGCTCCATGACGCCGAAGACCGGAGCCGGGCAGCGGGACCCCTCCGGCCCAGCGTCGTCGGGCGTCGTTCGTATCCAGACGAGACCAGAAACCGCTGCGTCTCTCCGAAGTCGCATCGCCGACGTCCCGGCGCTCGGCCGACGAACCATTTCGCTCGCGAGGCCGGACATCGGTCCGCGCGAGCTAGAGCTCGTGACCCAGGTGCTCGGCAGCGATGTGCTGGCACTGGGGCCGTTCGCTCAGCGCTTCGAGGCGGCGATCGCCGCGCTGACCGGTCGACGCGAGGCGATCGCCTGCTCCAGCGGGACCGCGGGGCTTCACCTCGGCGTCCGCGCCCTGGAGATCGGGGAGGGCGACGAGGTCATCACGACCCCCTTCAGCTTCGTCGCATCGGCCAACTGCCTGCTGTACGAGCGAGCGGTGCCGCGCTTCGTCGACATCGAGGAGGACAGCCTCGGGATCGATCCGGACCTCGTGGAGGCCGCGGCTACCAGCCGGACCCGCGCGATCCTGCCGGTCCACGTATTCGGGCGACCCTGCCGCATCGACGCCCTCGCTGGGATAGCCCGGCAGCACGGCTGGCCTGTGATCGAGGACGCCTGCGAAGGCTTGGGATCGGCGATCGGCGGGCGGCCATTGGGCAGCTTCGGGGACGTGGCCGTCTTTGGCTTCTACCCGAACAAGCAGATCACGACGGGCGAGGGCGGGATGGTCGTGACCGACGATCCGACCCTGGCCGGCGTGATGCGCAGTCTCCGCAACCAGGGCCGGGATACCGACGGGACGTGGCTCCGCCACGTCAGGCTCGGGTACAACTACCGCCTCGACGAGCTCTCGGCGGCCATCGGGGTCGCCCAGCTCGAGCGCCTGGACGAGCTGCGCCGCGGCCGGGCGCGAGTCGCCCGCGCGTATGAGAGTGTCCTTGGCGGGCGTGACTGGGTGACGCTCCCTCGTGCCGGAGCCGACGAGTCCGTGGACTGGTTCGTGTACGTGGTCCGGCTGGACCCGGAGATCGATCGGGACGGACTCATCGGGCGGCTGGCCGAGTTCGGCGTGTCCGCGCGGCCCTACTTCGCGCCGCTCCATCTCCAGCCGTTCTACCGTGCGACGTTCGGATTCAAGCCGGGCGACTTCCCGGTCACGGAGCGCGTAGCCTCGACCACCCTGGCGCTCCCGTTCTCGAGCCGCCTGTCGGACGAGGACGTACGCTATGCCGCCGCGGCGCTCGTTGAGGCGGTCACTTGACCATCGGAGGAACCCCGGCGCTCGTCGTCTCCGGCCACACGATGGCGCTCGCCGTCGTGCGGGCCCTCGGCGAAGCCGGGGTGCCAGTCACGGTCCTCCATTACGATGCCCGCGACATGGCCCAGGCGTCGAGGTACGTCGTGGCCGACGTCCGGATCCCGCATCCGCTGTACGACGAGGCGGGCTTCGTAGCCGCGCTCGTCGAGGAGGCTCGCCAGTTCGGCGGCTCGATCCTGATCCCAGCGTCGGACGAGAGCGTCGTTGGCGTCTCGCGCAACAGGGACGTCCTTGCGCAGTACTGCACCGTCGCCTGCCCTGAGTGGGCTATCGCCCAGCGCTTCATCGACAAGGCGCAGACCTACGCGCTCGCCGATGCCCACGGCATCGCGGCTCCGCGGACGCTCGTCCCCCGGTCCCTGGAGGAGTTGGAGTCGCAGGCTCAGTCGATCGGGTTTCCGCTGCTCCTGAAGCCTGCCGAGAGCCATCTCTTTTACGAGCGCTTCAAGACGAAGATGGTCCGAGCAGACACGATGGCGGCGCTCAAGACCTCGTACGGCGAGGCTGTCGAGGCGGGATTGGCGGTGATGCTCCAGGAGCTCATTCCCGGGGACGACTCTGCGGTCGTGAACTACAACGCCTACGTATGGGACGGCAAACCCGTAGCAGAGTTCACCGCGCGCCAGCTCCGCAAGGCACCGCCAGCCTTCGGATCGCCGCGGGTCGCGATCAGCGAGCGGATCCCCGAGGTCATCGAGCCAGGGCGGAAGATCCTTGCGGCCATGGAGTTCCATGGCTTCGCATGCACCGAGTTCAAGCTGGATCCCCGCGACGGCGTGTATAAGCTGATGGAGGTCAATGGACGGCACAACCTCTCCGGTCTCCTCGCCGTCCGCTGTGGGGTCAACTTCCCCTTGATGCAGTACCAGCACCTGGCCGAAGGCGTAATGCCGAGCGGTGGGGCGTACCGGTCCGGCATCTACTGGACCGACGTCGTGCGTGACGCCGGGTACAGCCTTGCCTACCTCCGGTCGGAGCGACACACTCCAGTGGAATACCTGGCGCCGTACGCTCGGCGTCATTGCGACGCGATCTTCGATCGTCGTGACATGGGGCCCTTTTGGGTGCGCCTCCGGTCACTCCTGAGTATCGCGGGCCGGACGGCGAGGATGTCTCTGTCGCACAAATGAGCGCATGCCCGACCGTCGGTGCGTGTGCCGCCCTGGCCCTGGCAGGGCTGACCTGTGGAGAAGAGGAGAAGAAGAGCGAGATGATGGAGACTCGGCGGATCGTCTGCAATGCGTGCGGAGCCGACCGCTTTGCTGCCCTGTCCAGTGTGGATGAGTGGACCATCGGGCGCTGTGGAGCCTGCGGCCTCGTCTACGTGAACCCGGCGCCCTTCTTCGAACCGACGGACGAGTTCTCGGAGGTCTCTCGCGCGTTCGAGTACACGGAGTACATGCATCAGCCCGTCACGGAGGCCATTCTGGCGTTCGAGCGGCGGCAGCTCGAGGCCAACTCGGCGGTCATCTCCCGGTTCGTCTCCAGCAGCGCCGACCCTGCTCGGCGGGTCCGCTTCCTGGACATCGGTTGCGGCTCCGGAGCCTCAGTCCGCGCGGCCCTCGACCTCGGGTGGGAGGCTCTGGGGATTGATATCGACCCCCAACTCATCCGGGAGGGGCGCGAACAGCTTGACGTGGACCTGCGCTGCGTTCCCATCCTGGAGTGCGGTCTGCCTGCGGGCTATTTCGACTTCGTGAAGCTCCGCGACGTGGTTGAGCACCTCCCGAACCCATTCGAGGTGCTCGTGAAGGTGGGGGAACTACTAGCCCCCGGCGGCGTCTCGCTCATCGTCACCCCCAATGAGGGCGGTCTGGCGACCAGGGTGCGGGGCACCCTGCGGCGCAGGCGTTCACTGGTCGCAACGGTCCCACCGCCGCATCACCTGCACTCATTCGCCCCGGGCTCCCTGGTGCGGACGATGCGCCGGGCAGGGCTCGAACCACGCACCACGTTCACGACTATGCCCACGGACTGGCGTTACGTGACGTCGCACAATATGGCCCGCGCGCGGAGTCAGCCTCTCCTGCGCCCGCTCTGGCGCGTCGGGCGAGCCGCGGGCATGGGGGCGGTGCTGGTCAGCTGGGCGCAGCGGCAGTAGGGTTGGTGCACGTGCGCGAGTCCGGCCGGGCCAGCCCGAGAGCGTCGCGGCTCAAGATGAAGCGGCTGATGGACATCACGGGAGCCGCGACGGCCGGAGTGCTCCTTTTGCCGGTTGTCGCGTGCGTGGCGGTGGCGGTCGCGGTAAAGGAAGGCCGTCCGATCCTGTTCCGCCAGCGCCGGCCCGGTCTGAACGGCAGCGAGTTCACCATCTACAAGTTCCGCACGATGCGCGTCACGCATCCGGGCGAGGTCTACTACCTCACCGACAACGAGCGCCTCACGCGCATGGGGCGATTCCTGCGCGCGACGAGCCTGGACGAATTGCCCGAGCTTTGGAACGTTCTCCGGGGCGACATGAGCCTCGTGGGCCCGCGGCCGCTGCTGACCGAGTATCTGGAGAAGTACACACCGGAGGAACGGCGGCGGCACGACATGCGGCCGGGGATCACCGGCTGGGCCGTCGTGAACGGGCGCAACGCGCTCCGGTTTAGAGATCGGCTCAAACTGGACGTCTGGTATGTTGACCACTGGGGCCTCCGGCTCGACATGCGGATCCTGGCGATGACGATCTCGCAGGTGCTCCGCCGCAAAGACGTCTCCACCACCGAAGACCTTGCCCTTGGCTTCCCGCTCCCCGGCGTCGACGTCCGCGGGAGTGGCGAATCCGATCCAGATTGACGCCGGCTCAACCCGGGCCGCAGTAGCCGGAGCCGGGCCGCTTTTCTTGCGGAGTGGCGCGGCCGTAGCCACGGCCAGGTGCCGACCCCGGTGCCCCTCGCGCCTCTCGCGTCTACGTGCTCGGCTGAGGCGGCTCGTTGGCGAGCCAGACTTGATTCCGCCCACCGCTCTTGGCCTGATACAGGGCCCTGTCGGCCGCGGCGAGCAATTCGGCCTCGGTTTCGCCCACGGCCCCGATCTTCACCCCGAAGCTGACCGTGATGGGAATGTCGCCCGACCCGGTGGGCATCGGGCTGTCCGCGACCGAGGCCCGCAATCGCTCATACAGGATGCCCGCGCCGTCCTCTCCGGTGTGCTCGGTGAGTATCACGAACTCATCCCCGCCATGGCGACCCAGGACGTCGTGCCCACGCAGGTTTCTGTCAATGAGGCGGACGAGCCCGCACAGCACCTCGTCTCCGGCCTGGTGACCGTATGTGTCGTTGATCTGCTTGAAATGATCGACGTCGCAGATTCCGACGGCCACGACGTTCTGGTGCCGTTGCTTGCGCAAGAGCTCGCGGGACAGGACGCCCGCAAACGCCCGTCGATTCAGAACGCCGGTCAGTGGGTCGTGCATTGCCTCGTGGGCGAGCTCATCGCGCGCCTCGTTCAGTCTCGCCTGCAGCTCGATCAAGCGTCGTCCGACATCAACCCGGGCCAGGAGCTCGCCGGGGTCGAAGGGCTTGGCCAGGTAGTCGTCTGCTCCGGCCTCCAGTCCGGTCACGATGTCGGTCTTCTGGTTGCGGGAGGTCAGAAGAATGATGTAGGGCGGCTGGTTCGATTCGGCGGTGCGCACGCGGCGGCACACGTCCACCCCCGCGAGCCCGGGCATCACCCAGTCGAGGATGGCCAGCCTCGGTGCGTCGGGTCGCTGCATGGCCTGCCAGGCCTCGACACCGTCCACCGTCTCCACGACCTCGTGGCCGTGCTTGCGCAACACTCCCGCGAGGACCAGGCGCGAGGTGACGTCGTCGTCGGCGATGAGGATCTTCACCGGGGCAGCCCCCAGATCGCGTGATCAGCCCCGTCCGCCGCGCTCTTCACGACTGGTCACTCGTGCTGGGATTCTTCCCGTCGGCGAAGTCTCGCATCGCTTCCTTGAGTCGTGCAAAGCGGGACTCGAGGTCCGGCAGACGGGACGTGACCTCCTCGAGGTTGCCGGCCCTGGCGGACTTCTCCATCTCGAAGGCCGCTGCCCGGAGCCGCTCGCCGCCCACGTTGGCAGACGCGCCCTTGATGGTGTGGGCCTGGCGGACCGCGCCCTCGGCGTCGCCGGCATCGAGGTAGCTCCGGAGCGAATCGATCTGCCTGGGCATGTCCTCGAGGAACCCGCCGACGACCGCACGCGCGAGATCCTCGTCATCCATCAGCCGAGCGAGCATGCCCGACCGGTCGAATACAGGCGTCTCGGCTTCCTGGGCTGCCGCCGGCTCGGCGGACTGCTCCGTCGGTCGCGCGGTGTCTTCGCCGGGCAGCCATCTCGCCAGCGCTTCGGCCAGCGCCTGCGGCGAGACCGGCTTGGTGACGTAGTCGTTCATGCCCGCTTCCAGGCACCGCTCCCGATCGCCCTCCATGGCATGGGCGGTCATGGCGACGATGGGGATGCTGTGGTTCACCACCGCCGACTGCGGATCCCGAATGTGGGCCGTGGCCTCGAGACCGTCCATCTTCGGCATCTGCACGTCCATCAGCACGAGGTCGTAGGCGACCGACTCGAGTGCATCGATGGCTTCGGCGCCATTGGTCACGGCATCGGCCTGCAGTCCCAGCTTTCGCAGGATGCCGAGAGCCACCTGCTGGTTGGTGATGTTGTCCTCGGCAAGCAGGATGCGAAGCGCGCCCCGATGCATCTCACGGATCACGTGACGTGTCACGATCGGCCTCACGGGCTGCGCCGCGGCAGCACCGGCCAACACGGTAGCAAGGCAGTCGAAGAGGTCGGATTGTCGCGCGGGCTTTACCAGATAGCCGGCGAAGCCGAGCTCCTCCATGTGCCGTGCGTCGCCCCTCTGGCCGATCGAAGTCATCATCACGAGGATGGTATGGGCCAGGGCGTCGTCGGACTTGATGGCCCGGGCGAGGTCCTCCCCGTCCATGCCCGGCATTTGCATGTCGAGGATCACGGCCGCGAAGGGGTCGCCTGTATCTTTGGCGCGAGCCAACGCCAGCAGCGCCTCGGGGCCGTTGGAGGTCTCTTCGGAGCGCATGCCCCAGGCGTTCAGCTGGGCCGCCAGGATCTCGCGATTTGTGGGGCTGTCATCCACGATCAGGATGTGGACCCCCCGTATCTGTGCCGGCGGCGCGACGTTTCGTGCCATCCCGACTGGCTTGCCGAAGTGCGCGGTGAACCAGAACTCCGAGCCGCGTCCTTCTTCGCTCACGAGACCGATCTCGCCGCCCATCATTTCCACGAGTTGCTTCGAGATGGCCAGCCCGAGTCCGGTGCCGCCGTATTTGCGAGTGGTCGAGGCGTCCGCTTGGGTGAACTTCTGGAACATGAGTTCTTGCTTGTCGGCCGGAACGCCGATGCCCGTGTCCTTTACCGAGAATCTCAGCACGATCGCGTTGTCGGTCTCCGATACCACGCTTGCCCGTACCGCGATCTCGCCCTGGTGGGTGAACTTGACTGCGTTGCCGGCGAGGTTGAGGAGCACCTGGCGCAGGCGCCCCGGGTCGCCGGAAATGTGGGCGGGTACCTCCGGTGCGGCGGCGCAGATGAATTCCAGCCCCTTGTCCTGGGCGCGCAGCGCCATCAAAGCGGCGAAGTCGTCGAGCAGGGCGCGGACGTCGAAGTCCAGCGTCTCGAGCTTGAGCTTGCCCGCCTCGATCTTCGAGAAGTCGAGGATATCGTTTAGCAGCGACAGCAAGGACTCACCGCTCGTGCGCACAGTCTCCGCATAGCGGCGCTGGTCCTCGTCGAGTTCCGTGTCGAGCAGCAGGCCGGTCATCCCGATCACCCCATTCATTGGGGTGCGGATCTCGTGGCTCATGTTGGCCAGGAAGTCGCTCTTGGCCTGATTGGCCGACTCGGCCCTGGCAGTGGCCTCCGCCAGCGCACGGTTTGTTTGTGCGAGCTCGGCCTCGGCCTGCTTGCGTGCGGTGATGTCGCTCAACATGTTGAGCGACGCCGGTCTCCCATTCCACTGGATCACCGCCGCGGACAGGAAGATCCATATGGTCTTGCCACCCGCCCCGATCATCCGGAAATCGTAGGCGTCGCCAACTTCCTCGCCGGCGATCCGTCTCGCGTAGTTGCTGCTCACTAGCTCTTTGTCTTCGGAGAGGATGAAATCGAGGAATGGCTTGCCTTTGAGCTCCTCTGCCGGCACGCCCACGAGTTGGGCCATCCTGGGGTTGGCGAAGACGATGAGGCCGTCCTGGACTATGTATATGGCTTCATTTGCCTTCTCGACCAGGGTGCGGTACTTCTCTTCGCTTTCGCGCAGCTTCCGTTCGGTCTGCTTGCGCCCGGTGATGTCCCTCGAGATGCCCAGGGTTCCGAGGGTCCTTCCGTGGGCGTCGATTCTGGCTACCTTGGTGGTTGAGACCCAGGTCTCGACGCCGTCCAGCCGCGTCTCCTTCTCCTCCAGGTCCACGATCGGCCGGCCCGTTCTCATGATCTCCAGCTCGCCCTCGAAGGCAGGCCGAGCATGTTCTTCCGTGAAGAAGTCGAAGTCTGTCTTGCCGACTGCCTGCGAGGGCTCGCTCAGCCCAAAGAACTCGTTGTGGGATTTGCTGATCATGATGAAGCGGCAGTCGGCATCCTTGAAGTAGATGTGGTCCGGGGTGTTGTCCATCAGCGCCTGCAGCAAGGACCGTTCCTGGGCCAGCTCCGCTTCCGCCCGCTGCCCCTGGGTCATCTCGCGGACGAGGAGCACGACACCCGCCGGCTTCCCGCCGTCGTCCCGAATGAGCTCGCAACTCACCTCTATGGCGATGGCGACGCCGTTCTTGCGCAGGGCAAGGTATTCGAGCGGACCCAGCAGCTCGCCGGAGACCGTGCGGGCAATGTTGGTGGCGGCGCGGTCCCTGTCCTCCGGCGCGACGTACTCGGTGACAGGGTGGCCGACCAGCTCCTCCTCCCGGTCCCAGCCGAACATGGACACCACTGCCGACGAGACCGTGAGGACGCTGCCCTCGAGGTCCGCCACGACCACCGGCACCTTGTTCCAGGCCCGGAGCAACATGGCGGGGGGCTGCTCGCCGCGGTCGCTCATCGACGCGATCCCGGCGTCGGGAAGGCCGCGCGATAAGCGCTGCCAAATGGGTCCTCCATCGGAACTCCCCGGTGCGAGGGCGATGGCCATTCAGCCCAGGGCCAGGCGCATGCCCGCGGACAGTCTAGCCTGGTCAGGCCGCCAGAAATCGCCGCTGCGGAATGCCGCGTCGCCGTCGTCGGCGGCTTTGGCGGCCTACGGCGAACGTACTGGCGGTCCGGTGGGGTCTGCGGGGGTCCGGTGCAGTGCGGTGCGAGCAGACGTTGACGGACGGCACCGATTAATCCACAGGAAGTACCAGATTCGATGTTCCCAAGAGTCCCAGCGGTGCTAGTTTGACCGGACAACTGAAAATCGGCCCAGCCTGACAGCGCCCGGGTTGTCTCAGCACTCATCTATCTGTCTATCCGCCCCTGCGCCCGTGTCTCAGTCGGGCTGCGCCCTGGGAGAGCACGCCTACTTTCGTGCCGGGGTATAGGGTCGTCCGCGGGGCAGTTGGCCGGACAACCCAGGGGTTAGGAGGCTGGATCTGGCGGTCACAAACGCCTCGGGGCAACCTGAAGCCCAGAAATGGGCGGTTGCTAACAGTTGGTGTCGGTCGAATAGGTGAGTTGGAGTAGTACATTTAGCGTCGCCGCACCCTCCGAATGGAGTAGTCGGAGCTCGACGGGGTTCCAAGCTCGAGCATCACGCGGGTGTCATTGGGCTAGGCCCGCGTCGAGGGCGGCAAGCAATCATCCGGGATCTGCTGCCTTCGGGCAATCATCGGAAGGAGGATCCAATTGACAATCGGTCGATCGCCGGCCCGCCGTAAGCTCATGCTCGGCGGTGCTTTTGCCGGCATTCTGGCGCTGCTAGCGGTGGGGTTCCCGCTCAGCGTCGCGGCTGCGAGCCCCACGATTACCGTCTGCGTCACCAGGAGCACAGGAGACGTCCGCGTCGTTTCCAGCGCTACCCAGTGCAGAGCCTCCGAAACCTCGCTGACCTGGAACGTGACGGGCCCACAGGGTCCGACAGGTCCGGTTGGCGCCACCGGTGCCACGGGCGCCACCGGCGCTAAGGGCGCTACCGGTGCCACCGGTGCCACCGGTCTCCAGGGACCTACGGGCGCTGCCGGCGCTAAGGGCGCCACGGGTGCCACTGGTGCCACTGGTGCCACTGGAGCGGCAGGACCGATTGGTCCGGCTGGTCCGACAGGTCCAGTTGGTGCCACGGGTGCCACCGGTCTCCAGGGACCTACGGGCGCTGCCGGCGCTAAGGGCGCCACGGGTGCCACGGGTGCCACGGGTGCCACTGGTGCCACTGGAGCGGCAGGACCGCAGGGTCCGGCCGGTCCGGCCGGCGCTGATGGAAACACCGGTGCTCAGGGCATCCAGGGTGTCGCCGGCGCTGATGGAAACACCGGCGCTCAGGGCATCCAGGGTGTCGCCGGCGCCATCGGACCTACT